>ERZ857629.123-NODE-123-length-117788-cov-36.711797_pt1 | contig 117788 bp, 95 predicted proteins | sample MGYA00519700_ERZ857629 | MGnify/ENA primary metagenome ERZ857629 (study PRJEB31778, sample SAMEA3449351) | human gut metagenome | biome: human gut; feature: human-associated habitat; material: faeces | place: United Kingdom | collected 2010/2012 ... | reverse complement strand
TAACACCCGAAAAGGTACATATTTTTGGTCTCCAAACGTTAACGAAATTAAAAATTTCGCTACAACAGTCTCGCTGACAGTCAATTCCAAAAGTTGCTCTCCGAGACCATCCTCCACTAAAACAAGGATTAAGACTTACCTATTGCAGTTCTAGCAATAGCTTTTGGAGTTGCTCCGAGACCATCCTCCACTAAAACAAGGATTAAGACAAGTTTTCTATGTGCTGTCGTATAAAAGCTACCCCTCCGAGACCATCCTCCACTAAAACAAGGATTAAGACATTCTCTCACCGCTGATTTCGTCATTAGCGATATGGGTCTCCGAGACCATCCTCCACTAAAACAAGGATTAAGACAACTCCTCGGGGTCAATATGCAGCGTTGCGGTTTCTCCGAGACCATCCTCCACTAAAACAAGGATTAAGACATCATGCTGCAAGCTTAGCAATAAGTCGCGGATGTTGTTTCTCCGAGACCATCCTCCACTAAAACAAGGATTAAGACCGCCGTCGTCGGCGTCTTTGTATTTTAAGGCGGCACGCTCCGAGACCATCCTCCACTAAAACAAGGATTAAGACCTGCAACGCTATCAACTACATTAGAATTGATACGTAGGCTCCGAGACCATCCTCCACTAAAACAAGGATTAAGACCGCTAAGTTTTTCTTCTTTATCCATTATTTTAGATATGCTCCGAGACCATCCTCCACTAAAACAAGGATTAAGACTATTTCAAAGTCTGTCTTGTCTACCTATTCCAACATACTCCGAGACCATCCTCCACTAAAACAAGGATTAAGACTTGACGCCCTCCGTGATATGGATCACAGTCAATTACGCTCCGAGACCATCCTCCACTAAAACAAGGATTAAGACTTGAAGAATATTGTCGAGGATAATTTTCTCGACAACTCCGAGACCATCCTCCACTAAAACAAGGATTAAGACATTACTTATTTATGTAATGCATACGTTCGCTGATGTTCTCCGAGACCATCCTCCACTAAAACAAGGATTAAGACAAGACTCTTATAGTATTGTCTAAGGAGTCTTTAACTCTCCGAGACCATCCTCCACTAAAACAAGGATTAAGACCCTTTTTTACCCGTGGTTTCGTTCTTCCACTCGGGGGCCTCCGAGACCATCCTCCACTAAAACAAGGATTAAGACCCACCACTGTGGCTTTCTCAAAGGCGTTGAGTTCCTCTCCGAGACCATCCTCCACTAAAACAAGGATTAAGACTTTCCATCTGCTGTTGTCATCTTGTAAATGTAGTCCACTCCGAGACCATCCTCCACTAAAACAAGGATTAAGACTCGATAGCTGCCTTGTCTTTGTCACTTGCTGTTGCCAACTCCGAGACCATCCTCCACTAAAACAAGGATTAAGACTGTACAGCCTTTTTAACTTCCTCTACTATTGTAGAGGACTCCGAGACCATCCTCCACTAAAACAAGGATTAAGACTCCCACTTTCTCTGCACGCTCTATTTCAGCGGCAGCTCCGAGACCATCCTCCACTAAAACAAGGATTAAGACATAGACTATGATTAACAATAGTGTTTAACCATGAACCCTCCGAGACCATCCTCCACTAAAACAAGGATTAAGACGTGTCCCCTGCGGTGTTAGGACGCCTTTGGAAGATACTCCGAGACCATCCTCCACTAAAACAAGGATTAAGACTCATCAGTTGCGGGCTTATTGGTGTTGCCGCGACCACTCCGAGACCATCCTCCACTAAAACAAGGATTAAGACAAAATAGAACGTTAGCCCGAATGAGATGAGGATTACAGCTCCGAGACCATCCTCCACTAAAACAAGGATTAAGACCGGATTTGGGCAGCTTCTGTGGTGCAAGCGCGCCAGCTCCGAGACCATCCTCCACTAAAACAAGGATTAAGACGCCCTCCCAAGATTTGGTATCCCATTTGATGGGAGCTCCGAGACCATCCTCCACTAAAACAAGGATTAAGACTTGGCATACAAGCGCCTTAATGCTGACGGCGGCTTTGCTCCGAGACCATCCTCCACTAAAACAAGGATTAAGACGATATACCTATGACCCTAAAGGTAACAATTTCTATCCTCCGAGACCATCCTCCACTAAAACAAGGATTAAGACTAGGGTCCCCCCATTTAATGTAACTTTGTCATTTTCTCCGAGACCATCCTCCACTAAAACAAGGATTAAGACTGGCAGACCCTAACAGGTAGCATCTTATCGTGACGTCTCCGAGACCATCCTCCACTAAAACAAGGATTAAGACTCAACCTCCTACGGTTGGGATGAGCTAACCAAATAGCTCTCCGAGACCATCCTCCACTAAAACAAGGATTAAGACCTTTTTGCCTGCCAGCTTTTCATTTAGAACGTCATGACCTCCGAGACCATCCTCCACTAAAACAAGGATTAAGCTATTAACAGCAACGAGGAAAGCGGCTGCATAGTAGATGATGCCCGACTAAACAGAAACATGTTGTAAAACATATTTTGCCGCAACAGATTGTTTTTCTAATCGTTAGCCGCAATTGGTGGCATTCCGACAGAAAAATAGCTTGCACGATTGCAAAATAACTTATAATTTTGCGGTGAGGACGACAGGCTCGAAGCTATCGCCGGACAGTCCCCTACTCTCGGCGACAGTTATACTGCCTGTAGAAGCGAATTATCTAATCACTTAAGCCTCGCCACCTAAAAACTCGAAAAAGAATAAACTAATCCACCAACGATATGGGTAGATACTTATACGGAGCATCGATACAGGGCATCCAAAACTACATCTTTCAGACCAATGAGCTGAAGGATATTATCGGTGCAAGCGAACTTGTCAACGAAATATGCCATAAATTCAAAGCCATGTATGGCGAGGATAGCAAGCATAAGGGCAAGATGATAGTCCACGCCGCAGGCAACATCAAGTGCATCTTTGATGACGAGGACGCATGCCGCGATGCTGTTCGCAATTTTCCCCGGTTTGCTATGGAAATGGCGCCGGGCATCACCATCAGCCAGGCGGTTGTCAAGATTAAAGACGACAGCGAATACGCGAAGAAAGCTGAGGAGCTGGAGCAACGCTTACACGCTCAGCGCAACCATCCCGTCAAAAGCCTCACCACCGGGCTGATGGCGATAGAACGTTCGCGCAAGACCGGACTACCGGCAACTACAATAGAGAACACCAAAGACAAAAAAGATAAACCCGAATACCTCGATGAAGGGACAGTAGCCAAACGCAATGTGCCCGAAACCGAGAAAGAGAGCAACTACGACCCGTCCAAAGCCAAAGACTTGTATTTCAAGCTGACCGGCGATAAGATTGAACACGATTGCCGTCCATACGACACAAAGTACCTTACCGGCCACAACGACTGGATAGCCGTAATACACGCCGACGGTAACGGACTGGGCGAGATTGTCGCAAGTATTGGCAAAGATCCTAAGGTTATGCACAGCTTCTCCACCAGTCTGGACAATGCTACACTGGCCGCCGCCCAAGTAGCATATAATGCTATAAGGAAGGAAGCTGAGAAGGTTCCAAAACTGCCGATACGCCCCGTAGTCATCGGTGGCGACGACCTCACAGTGATATGCCGCGGCGACTTGGCCGTGAATTTTGTAAGGGAGTATCTGGAAGCTTTCGAAGACCAGACCAAAGAGAAGTTCAAAGTTCTCGTTCCAAGTATCGATAATAAAGATGCCAAGAAATTGCTATGCAAAGGCTTGACTGCCTGTGCGGGCATCGCCTTCATCAAGTCGTCTTATCCGTTTTATTACGGCTACGACTTGGCCGAGGCACTGTGCGGCGAAGCCAAGAAGGACGCCAAGTCGGATAAAGTCAAGGGAGAGAATGGAGGTCAAGCACCTTCGTGTCTGATGTTCCACAAGGTGCAGAGCAGCTTCGTAGAAGATTACGCCGAAATCAAGCGCAAAGAGCTGACCACAGTCGATGGAGGTTCGCTTTGCTTCTGGCCGTATTACTTGAATAAAGAAAGTGTTGACAAGGTCAAAGACAGGGAACGTTGGACTATCAAGGAACTTTCAGAGACAGTAGATAAGCTGAATAAAGAAGATAACAACCGCGTTAAGACAGCCATTCGCCAGTGGCTGACGCTGATGCACGAGGACGCCGGGGCTGCCAAGCAGCACTCCAAACGTGTTAAAGCTGTCAATCTTGACAGTGAATTCATTTCCATTTACGATTCGGTCTCTACCGGTATAATAAAGAAGGACGCCGATGGCAAGGACAAAGACCCCAAACTTTCTCCTGCGTACGACATCCTGTCGTTGCTAACAATAATCGAGCAAGAGACAAAACCGAACCAAGAAACAAAATAGGCATACCGCTATGAGCAATATAAAATACACTATCGAGTTTTACTCGCAATGGCATTGCGGGTCGGGATTGTCAGCCGGCGCGGATGTCGATGCGCTTGTCGTCAAGGACAAAGACTATATGCCCTATGTCCCGGGTAAGACCATCAAAGGCCTGGTGCGCGAAGCCGTAGAAAACCTTATGCAATTCACCAGAGAAAACAAGTCCGGACTTATCGAACAGGCCTTCGGCGAGGGAGGCAAAACCACCGGCTGCGCACATTTCGGCAACGCCGAACTCGATACTAAGGAACGCGATGCTATCGTAAAAGCCAACGCCGCTCAATTCCTTTATAATAAGGTGACCACCACCGCCATCTCGAAAGATGGCACGGCGCAGAACCATAGTCTGCGTAGCATCCAGACCGTGGTACCGTGCAAACTATACGGCGAAATTACGGGCGTGCCCGAGGAGCTGGCGGACGACATTGTCCGCTGCTTCGGCCTGATTAAACGCTTAGGGCACAAACGCACACGCGGCCTAGGACGCTGTGACATCAAGGGAGAGAAAGGAGGAAAGGCATGAAGACACTCAAATTCAAATGTAAACTGCTGTCGGACGTAATCCTCAACCAAAAAGCCGCCAGCGAAGGCGCCAACAATACCCTCGACTTTATTCCCGGCAGCAACTTCCTGGGCATCGTGGCCGCCCGGTATGACAATTTCGACGATGACGCCATGGAGGTATTCCATAGCGGCAAGGTGCGCTTCGGTGATGCCCATCCCGTGTGCAAAGACCACGAGAACATGCGCACGTTGCGCGTCCCGGCCTCGATGTACTATCCCAAGCTCAAGAAAGCGAGCGAAGTATGCTACATACATCACGAATACGACCGAGATAAAGAGGGCGATGGCGGAAATCCGCAGCAGCTTAAGCAATGCCGTCAGGGCTTCTACGCCTTTGAGAACGGCGCCGGATTCAAGGCCGAGACGTCCACGAACTTTGCACTCAAGTCGGCATACGACCGCGAGGCACGCCGCTCCAAGGACAGCCAAATGTTCGGGTACGAGGCCTTGGACAAAGACGCCGAGTTCTACTTCAGCGTCGAGGTCGACTCGGACGAACTTGCAGACAAAATTCGGGCAGCGCTTGTCGGCAAACACAATATAGGGCGCTCGCGCACAGCGCAGTACGGATTGGTCGAACTCGAAGAGTGTAGCTTTGAAGAAACGCGATCTCGAGACATCAAAGCGGATGGCAAAGTCACCGTCTACGTCGATGGCCGACTGATATTTATTGACGACAACGGCGAACCGACTTTCCGCCCCACAGCGACAGATCTCGGACTTGACAGCGGCGAAATCGATTGGGAGCGCTCGCAGGTGCGCACCTTCCAATACGCGCCGTGGAACGGCAAGCGCAAGACCCGCGATGCCGACCGCTGCGGCATCGAAAAAGGCAGTGTCTTTGTCGTCTCCGGCTGCAAGGCGCAAGACCTCAAGTCCCGATATGTCGGCGCATACCGCAACGAGGGCTTCGGCCGCGTAATCTATAACCCCGAATTCCTGGATACGGCAGACAACGCATTTAACGGCCAAGCCAAGTTCAAGCTCAAAGAGGGCGAGGGAAAGGCTAAAGAGACCAAGAAGCCTACGCTAATACCTGCCGACAAAATCAATAATTCTCCACTGCTGAATTACATTAATCGCGCAATCAGGGATAAGGAAGAAGACGAGTATATCCGCAAGAAAGTCAATAAGTTTGTAGAAGACAACACCGATAGATTTAAAAAAGATCGTGAACGCTTTGCTTCGCAATGGGGCGCCATCCGCACCATCGCTATGCAATACAAAACGTACGATAAAATTTGGGAACAGCTTTTTACCAAGACTAAAGTTAAATATGAGAAAAGAGGTCCCGAACCTGCTGCCTACCTCACCCACGGCGTAGCCAAAGACAAGTGGAGCAAAGGAGGCCGCAAGAATGCCTTGGAAGACTTCATAAAAGAGATACATGAGTCCAAATATGAGAACGACATCACCGCAATGGCATTAATCAACTTAGCATCCGAAATGGCCAAAATATGCAAGAACAAGCAAAAATGACAGATACACGATACACATACAGGCATATAGTGCGGCTGACGGTGGAAGCCGCCACGCCGCTGGCCGTAGGCACGGGCAAGAGCTGTGACATACTCACCGACGCACCCGTGGCCAAGGACGTCAACGGCCTGCCTTACATCCCGGCGACATCCATCGCCGGCGTACTGAGGCACGCAATGGGACTCACCGACGACCAAACCGAAGGCAACCCTTTCGGATACATCAGCAAATCAGACGATAACGATGACAGCGGCCACGGCTCGGACATCATATTCACCGATGCGGTGATGGTGGGCAAGAACGGCAAGGCACTCGACGGGATACAGGATATTGATTGGAATGACGAATTTTATCGGTATTTCCAAGACCTACCCGTACGCCAGCACGTGCGCATCGACCACAAAGGCACAGCCGAGAACAACGGAAAGTTCGACAACGAAGTTGTGTACAAAGGCACACGCTTTGTCTTCGAAATCGAATTGATGTCCGAAAAAGACGACAAAGAGCATATCGAAAAAGCTATTGGGCACCTGCGTTACAGCACGTTGCGCATAGGCGGCGGCACTCGCAAAGGCTACGGCAAACTTAGTATTGTTGACTGTCGGCAAGCCTCACTCAACCTTTCCAATCCTGAGGACCTTGAGAAATACCTCAATAAATCATCATCTTTGGCCGAAGATTGGGCCGGTTTTACGAAAATTTCAGTGATTGAATCGTTAGACTACTCCAAGTGGACGCATTATCAACTGAAGCTTAAGCCTTTAGACTTCTTTATGTTTGGCTCGGGTATGGGCGACAGCGATGCCGACAACGTCTATGTTTCCGAACTCATTGTCAGCTGGGGAAGTGACGACAAACCGTATATAGACAAAGATAAAGAATGCAAACCGCAAAAACGCGTACTTATACCCGGGTCGTCCGTCAAAGGCGCAATCGCGCACCGCACCGCTTACCATTACAACAAGATCAAAGGAAACTTTGCTGAAAACTATAAAGATAAAGAGAAAAGGGAAGAGATAACCGGAAGCAACAATAAGGCTGTGGCTGAAATTTTCGGCAAAGTCGATGGCGACAAATTCACACGCGGCCGGATACTGATAGACGATGTCATCAAGGGACAAGCCGAGCCAAAGTCGAAACCTTTCTTCCACAATAAGATAGACCAGTTCACCGGCGGCACTATGGACGGCGCACTCTTCCAAGAGAAGGTCATCTACGACAAAGACACCGAATACACGTTTGACATCTACGTCGAAAACAGTGCCCTCGCCGATGATGACATCAAAAAAGCCTTCGTGCAAAGTCTCCGCGACATCTGCACCGGGCTGCTACCCCTTGGTGGCATCACCAACCGCGGCAACGGCATTTTCACCGGAACCGCAACCGAAAACGACAAACAATTATGGGAAAAATAGAGACAATAACGGAAATACCCGTAGCCAACTATCAGGGCTATATCTGGCGCAGCGACAGCGACCGCCCCGAAGTCCTCACCGGCGACAAGGAGTACGGCGGCTTTACGCCCAACCCGGACGGAAACCCCTTTATCATCGAAGGCAATCTGTGGAACGAAGCCAACAGCACCTCCATATCCATCCGCTATGTCGATGGACGATACTATATCCACCGGACAACGCTCACCGGCGAGACAGACCACAGCACCATCAAGAAATACGTGGCGCATCGTATTGACGAGTACAAGTATCTGCGCTTTGTCCAACTATGGGAATCGCGCCCCGACCCTATGTGTGAAGGTATGGAGGTACTTGAGCCCTCAAAATTGGTATTCATCGGATTCACTAATGACAAGTAATCATGGCACTGACATCACCATATAACTTTGTACCGCTCAACTCAAAGGTATACATTCCCGACTGGTACGGCCTCGTATCGCAAGACATCCCCTTTGAGGACGGCGAAGACGGCTACATCGAACTGACCTGGCACAACGACTCGCCCTTGTTCATACGCAACGGAGCCAAAGAACTGCCTGACGGCAAGCCTAACGTTGAAGCGATGTGTCATGATGGACGCTACTTCATCCCCGGCTCCAGCATCAAAGGTATGTTGCGCAACGTTCTCAGCATCCTCGCCTTCGGCAAAATGGCAGAAGGCGAACAATACAAGGACCGCTTCTTCGGACACAGAGAGATAGGTTCGGGACAGACAGATAGTAGCGATTACCATGAAAAGATGGATAATGCCAAATGCGGATGGCTGGAATTAGATAAAAATTCAACAGACGGCAAAGAACATTATCTTTTATACCCCTGTGACGGAGATTTATCCCGAATCTATATTGACGAGAGTAAAGACAAAAAGCAGACCTCGCAACATTATGTCAGGGATTATTGTAAGGCATATGATCGGGGACGAACATCTTGGGAACGTAATGAGACTATAAAAAAAGCATTAGGCAAGTGGTTTCCAGAATTGCCCGAATTCCCCGAGTATAGGCTTTTTTCAACAGGTTGGATGGGAACAAAAAAGAAAGAGCTTTTGATACCTGCCAAGACAAAAGATCCAATTGAATTGGAGGATAACGTTGTCTCAAAATTCTTTGATGTTTACGAGCCATCTCCAAACTTCGAGAAATATAAAGACCTGTTAGATAGAAAAAACGAGCGCATACCCGTGCTTTATGTCGAGGATAACGGATCTATTATCGCTCTCGGCATGGGGCGTATGTTCCGATATCCATACAATCAGGGAATTAAAGACATTGTAGAAAAAGAACAGGATCCGGACAAATATGCCGGACAACGAGACCTTTGCGAAACTATCTTCGGGTGGATTGGGGACAACAGCGCGAAAGGCCGTGTCCAATTCAGCAACGCATGGGCAAAAAACGAGGTACCGGATGACCGAGACGAGACGAAAGGTGTTCTTGGTCAGCCAAAAGCATCTTTCTATCCGCTGTACATCAAGCAAAAGAAAGACGCGAAAACATACAAATCATATTCATCCAAGGATTTAGAAATCAGTGGCCGCAAACGTTATCGCATACACCAAGGCAGCTCGACAATGGATTTGCCCCAAGGCAATGGCAACGAAAACACAAAGACTACCATTAAAGCCATTCCGACAGGAAATGACTTTAAGATGCGCATCAACGTCCACAACCTGCGGCCGGTCGAGATAGGCGCTCTGCTATCGGCCATCACATTCCATAACGCATGTGGTGTATTTCACAACATAGGTGCGGCCAAATCTTTTGGATATGGCAAAATGCATTGTGATGAAGCGAGCATAAAACTTGTTGGTTTCAAGAATGACATCAAAGATTATCTCGGAACATTCGAAACCGAGATGGAGAAGTTCTGTCATGGCCACGGATATACCAACTGGCTAAATACAGAGCAAATCACAATGTTACTTGGCATTATGTCAGAGCATTCCGACCAAGACCTCAAGATGATGGAGCTGAAAGAATATACAAACGTCAAAAAAGCAGCGGCTCAATCACTGCAAGAGTTGAATAAAACGCCGGAAACATACATAGACCAAAATACCCAAATCGAACTTAAATCCGAAGACACAATAAAAGAAGCAAATAGATTCATACAAAGTGCGGAGGCACAGTTACAATCTGATGCTTCTACAAATGACAGATATTTCGAGCAAATCTATGAACAGGCAATAAAGTTCCGGGCAGAAATTGAAGATATTATATCTGTGCGAAAGGCGCTGTGCATAGATTATACAGAGCCAAAACAAGTAGCTCAGCAGATAAACAAAATCTTGAATCAAGCCTTCCGCCTGCAAAACCTTGTCGATTACGAAAAAGCCGAAAAATATTCAGACATTAGCCGTTTTGATTTAAGCAAACCAGATGAATGTGAAAGAGGTAAAGAATGGTTGTCTACTGCTATTTCCATATACGTGGATTTAGTTGACAAGAAGAAAATGCAGGGGCTTGATTACTCGGAAGAAGAGCATATAATCCATCAGTTGAAAGAACAGAATAACGCCATTATTCCACCTACTAAAAACGAAACTCTTGCCAATATTCTCGGCGAAAAGACAGGTGCTCTATATAGAATCACTAAATGGTCTCAATGTAAGGAGAAGATTGAGCAATGGATTGCCTCGCATGTGCTTAGCGATTCAGATAAGGACGCTATTGAGGAGACAGTCCGTAGGCTATCTGAGAAACCATCTCACGATGAGAAAAAGAAAAAGGTCTGGACAAAGCGTGACAGCCATATATGGAAAGCGCTTGAGGGCTATCTCGGCGAAGAACGTGCCGATGAGCTCTTCAAGAAGTTGAATTCGGGAAAATGAGCGTAATGGGAGGCAAGGTGGTGACGGTGCTTGTCGCGAGGTACGACACGGAGATTACGGAGAGGGAGATACCCTTTCTGCGCGGCGCTGTCATCCAAGCCGCCGGACGCGACAACGTACTGTTGCACAACCACGTGGACGAGCAATTGCGCTACAGCTACCCTATGGTGCAATACAAACGTCTTGATGGACGTGCTGCCATAGTGTGCATTGACTCGGGCCTCGAAGCCATCCGCGACATCATCGCCCTCGACCTGGCCCAAGTGCGGCTCGGACGCCGCATCACGGCGCTGCCAGCCCCGGCTCTCGAGCTCGAAGAAACCGAAGTGGCTCTCACCGATGAGATGCACACCTACCGGGCTACACGCTATTTCCCGCTCAATCAGGACAACCATCGCCGCTATAACGCCACCGACAGCATCGTCGAGCGCTACCGACTTGTCGAGCAATGTATCGTAGGCAATATTCTATCTTTTGCCAAAGGCATAGGCGTATTCTTCGATGGCACAGTAACGGCACAACTCATCGCCGTATCCCACACCGAGCTATACGACTTCAAAGACATCAAATTACGCGGCTTCGACCTCGTCTTCAAGACAAACGTCCGCATGCCATCCTACATCGGCCTTGGCAAGCACGCCAGCCTCGGCGCCGGCACCATCATCCAAATATAACGGCACAACAGCGTATGAAAATACTTATATCATTAGTAAGCAAAGAAGTTCTTCCGGCATACTATTCCATAGCCGAATTTAAGCCCGACAAGATATACCTTATTGGGACAAATGAATCGACCGACGGCATGAAGCGTGTAGCGAGTATTGCAAAAAAAATCGGATCTGTTAATCAATATAAAGTAAATGCCTACGACATAGAAGGATGCCGTAATGTATGTGAAGATATACACAAAGAAAATGGTGCTGAATGCGAGTACATTTACAACCTAACACTTGGGACAAAGACGATGGCTTTTGGCGCTATGTCATGTGCATTGTCGCACAAGGATAATGCCCGAATGGTTTACACAACGCCTGCCGAATGCCTAAATATTGAGACATTCGAGAAGACGCCATTAACATGCAAGCTGACATTCGAGCAGATGTTCGACCTCCAAGGTCAAAAGTTGATTGAGCATAACGAATATGCATATAACAATATACGCACAGAATGTTCAAAAGATATTAAGACCTTCATATTAGAGTATCGCAAGCCATATGAAGTCCTTGCTAACGAATACCGTAAATACACACAAATACGTCCTGAATTCTATGACAGAGACACAACCCTTACTCGTCGTGGAAATATAACGAGCATAGAGTATAAGAATGTAGAGGTTTTCTCCGCAGAGATAAAAGGATTAAATCTATTGCTATTTGGAGGACGATGGTGGGAAACGCTCGTAGCGAATGCAACTGCTCAATGGGCTGATAACCGATTCGAGATATGGACAAGCGTAAAGTTCGAACCTAATGCGAACAAAAATAACGGGAGTAAAAAAATAAAAAACGAAATCGACGTTTTGGTCAACCTTGGCACAACAATGTTGTTTGTCGAATGTAAGTCTGGTAAGGTGGCACAAGAAGACATAACCAAGCTCAATTATGTTCGTCAGACATACGGGAGCTACCAATCAAAAGCTGTAATTGTCTCATTCCATACTTTGGATCAAGAGCTTCACGAGAAAGCGACGGATAGTAATATCGACATAATAGAGACAAATAACGGCGATTTATCTCGTCTACCCAAAGAATTAGACCGAATTATCAATACGCTAAAAGCATAAGAATATGGCACGCAAAGTATTCATATCTGTCCTCGGGACTGGCAATTACAAAGAGTGCATATACGCATCGGGTAATACTCAATATGATGGAACTCGCTTTATACAAAAAGCGACGTTACAGATGCTTGATGTTAAAGAAGGTTGGACGGAGAGCGATCGTATATATATTATATTAACCGATGGCTCAAAGGAACAGAACTGGGAAACAAGGACTGATAATGGAGAGCCTAAAATCGGTCTGGCCGACACATTGAAAGAAATGCATCTTTCCACACCAATAGAGACTATAAGAATACCGGACGGAAATAACGAAGACGAGATATGGCAAATCTTCAGTGATATATATAAGGTATTAAATGATGAAGACGAGCTATACTTCGACCTCACACATGGCTTCAGATACCTTCCAATGATGGTTTTGGTTCTCGGCAACTATGCTAAATTCTTGAAGCATACCGAAGTCAAGAGTATAACATATGGCAACTATGAGTCACGTGATAAAGAGACAAATATAGCTCCTATCATCAATATCACTCCGTTGGCCGCCCTCCAAGACTGGACAAACGCCGCTGCCGACTATCTTGAGCATGGCGATACAACGAAGCTAAAAAATTGCGCAGATAAGCCGCTGATCACCATTGCTCGAGAAACAAAAGGGCAAGACCAAGATGCGACAACACTCATAAAGTTGTCTAAACAATTATATGAGTTTAGCAATCTGATTTCATTCAACCGAGGTGATGAAATAATTATAGGCAAACAAAGCGAACAAATAAAGGCACTTTTAGAAAAAGCAGATGCCGAATATATCCGTCCGATGGGGCCCTTGTTTAAACAGATCGCGAAATCTGTTAGAAATTTTAATCCCGATAGTCCCGAAAATATGATTGAGGCTTCGCGACTATGTTTGGATCACAGCGATTTTCAAGCATCTATCACATTGCTCCAAGAGGGAATAGTATCTATGCTATGTCGTAAATTCCATCTCGACGTTAAAGACAAAGGTGATAGAGAAATTGCGACACAAGCCTTAAACAAGCTTGGACTGGAACTACAGAATAAAGAATACAGGCCGCTATCGCCTTATAAAGAAACGATTATTAAGCGAATCATTGACAGTGGTATAATATCTTCAGAATTAGCCAACCAATGGAACAAGATAACAGAAGACCGAAACGACTTTAATCACGCCGGTCTTCGAGCGAGCTATAAAGCTGATGAAACATTGCGCAACAATATAAGCTCTTATCTTTCGGCTGTTTGCGATGAAATCTCTGCGATTAAAGCCTATGTTCCTGGCACTCCCCCGTTATTCGTCAACCTGTCCAACCATCCATATAAGGATTGGTCGGAAGACCAGAAAAAAGCCGCAGAAAAGTATGGAGAAGTACAGGATATGGCATTCCCAGAAATAGACCCGGCGATGAAAATTGACAAAATCAAAAAGGAGATTGCCGCAGCTCAAATAGATGAGATAAAAAATATGTGTAAGGAACGCAGAGTCACCGTTCACATAATGGGTGAGATGTCCTATACTTTTTATGTCGTTTCACAACTAAAAGCTTTTGGCATTAGATGCATTTGCTCGACGAGCGAGCGCGATACCGAAGACCTCGGCGGAGGCGAGAAGAAAGTAACTTTCCGCTTCAAGCGCTTCCGCGACTACGACTGCTAAACGCCGATGACGGAGGTGGCTGTCAGTGCCACCTCCGCATCGGCAGCGCACAGTCCCATCTCGGCTTGACCAGCCTTTAAAGCCATATTAGCCATTACCACCCACTGATTATCATCACTCTATGGAACTTGTCATCAACACCTATGGCGTTTCTATCAGCCGCGACAACGAAGGTTTCGTCATCAGCAACGCCGACGGCCGCCAGCGCGTCCCGGTGGTCGGCATCGACTCGATACAGATTGGGAAAGGCGCCCAAATCACCAGCGATGCTGTGATGCTTGCCGTTGAGCACGAAATCGAAGTGATTTTTGCCGACAAATCCGGCCAACCGCTGGCACGAATTTGGAGCCCTAAATACGGGTCAATCTCCACCATACGCAAAGGGCAGTTGACTTTCTCGTTCTCGTCCGATGCCGTCACCTGGATCAAGGACATCATACTGCGTAAGATTGAGAACCAGCAAGCACTGCTACTGATGCTTGCTGCCGATGACACGAAGCCCGAGCTGCGCCAAAGCACAGACAAAGCCATACGCCGACTCGAAGACTATCGTGCCAAAATCCGTACTATCGAAGGCGACATCGTCTCCGACATTGCCCCTACCCTGCGCGGCTGGGAAGGAATAGCCTCCAAGATTTATTTCGAGGCCCTTGCCGGTTTTATACCCGAACAATACCATTTTGAAAAGCGCACACGCCAGCCAGCCACTGACATCACCAATGCAATGCTCAATTATGGTTACGGACTACTATACGGCCGCATCGAAGGTGCTCTCATCAAAGCCGGCATAGACCCATACATCGGCATCATGCACCGCGATGACTACAATCGCCCGGTACTGGTCTACGATGTCATAGAAATATACCGCGTATGGGTAGACTACGTGGTCGTACGCCTGCTTTCACAACAGGCTATCACCGAAGATCACTACTCGATACACGATGACGGCTCATACTGGATGGAAGCCTTAGGCCGTCGCATCCTCATTCAGTCGCTTAACGACTACCTCGACGAAGTAGTATCCGACAGCACAATGCCACGTAGTCGCATGACGCAAATCAACCTTTACGCACAAAGCCTCGCTCAACGATTCAAACGTTATAATCAAGCACCATGATCTCTGCCGCACGAAACATCCGGGACAACGCCGAAGCATTGGTCAAAATGCCATTAAAGCATGTATACGATGCTCTGCGCAACCCACGGCCCAACATCACGACTATGCTCAATCAAATACGCGTGGCTCGCGCGCTCGATCCCTCGCGCTACCCTGCGCTTAAATCCCAATTGCCATACTTTGTATGCGCCATCTTCAATCCCCCATACCGTCGTAGCGCCAATTTCGCATACACCGAATACTTTATCATTGATATAGACCACATCTCCGAAAAAGGCCTTACCATCCAAAGCCTCAGGCAGCGCATATCTGCCGACAGCCACACCCTGCTGTGCTTTATATCGCCCGGAGGCGATGGTCTCAAAGTGGTCATGCAGCTATCCGAAAAATGCTACGACCCAGGGCTCTACAAAGTATTCTACCAAACGTTTGCCGCAACTTTTGCACGACAATACGATATCGCACAAGCCGTAGACGCCAAGACCTGCGATGTCACGCGTGCCTGCTTCATGAGTGCCGATCCCGAAGCATACTACAATCCGGCGGCTGAACCCGTGACCATCAGCGACTACATCAATCCAACGGCAGACCTACGCAAAGCCGCTGAAACCAAGCACGAGACCTATGCCCAAAAGTCCGACGGCACACCGGACGCAGCAAACGTTCACGACACGACCGAACCTCCGGACGATGTCATCGCAGCAATCAAACGGAAACTCGATATAGGCAGAAAATCTATACAACAAAAACCTACAGCATACGTACCGGACGAACTCAACCGCATTATAGACGATCTGCGTGCATTCATCGAATCCTTCGGCATCACTGTCAGCAGCATCGACAACATCCAGTACGGCAAAAAGATACGCACCAGTATTGATGCAAAAAAGGCCGAGACAAACCTATTTTATGGCCGGCGCGGGTATTCCGTCATTCAGTCGCCACGCTCAGGCACAGATGCCGAAGCCAACAAACTCACCGCCGACATAATTCGCCAATATCTGGCAGAACATAACCTCTGACCATAATGCCTCGTAAACCAAAGCCACCACTATCCTTAACCGAGCAGATGCAGAAAATCATCAATGCTCGCCTAAAACTGCCCCCTCGCGACAACGACAGCGAAGTAGACAACGATATAGACAATGACATTGGATCACTTGAACAGCGAATACAAAAAATCTTAGGCATCGTCCGCGACACCAAAACCAAAGACAACCACATGGTATTCTTCGTAATGTATGACATACACAGCAACAAGGTACGACGACTTGTGTTCAAATACCTTACACGTAAAGGCTGCACCCCGATACAGCGATCCATATTTCTGGCCGAAGCACCCACGGACGTATTCCAGCAAATCCAGTCCGATCTTGCCGAAGTGCAGCAAGCATACGAAAACAATGACAGCATTATCGTACTACCAATCACCACCGACTACCTACGTATGATGAAAATTATCGGTCAGCATATTGCCGTAGACGTCATCACGCACAACAAATCCACCCTATTCTTCTAAATAATTTTACGCTCGCAAACACAACATATCACTTTTTTGCGCAACAATACTTTCTTGCGTTACGACTGCTTCATTGCCCTGCGTCAGCTCATGCTCTTTCATCTCGCCGCCGTCAGAAGGTTCATCACCCAATATCTCCCGGGCAGGCTTCTTGAAATCTATCACCGGGTCTATGATGCGCACCTTGTCATTCTCATCAATGAACGCATTGTCGCCCTCGACATCCGTAACCGTCACTTCGTCATTACCAAAGTGATAGCCATCCATCCGCTTCAGACCCTTCTGCGCAAGATACTCCGCTACTTGCCGCGCACTCGCACGCTTTGTCGAACGAACCAAGTCTTGCGACAACACTATGCGCACATCCCCCAAGTCGTCCGTAATACCCTCAAACGTATAAGCCGTCTCCGGGAAATACTTGTTATGCACAAGATACTCGTATATCGCATCCTCCGGCTTCACTCCCGGCTTCATCGCCGCCGACGCATACGGATCTTTTACTTTATAAACCTTGCCGGCGTAATTGTTGATATACACCTCGCTCTCACGCGTCTGCTTACGCTTGCGCTGCCCAAAGTCACAAATACGCCCCTTTGGTATATACAGCCCGTTTTCTTTGGCTTTGCCTACCAGCCTTTCGGATTCCGCTTCGCGTCTATCTCTCTCGCTGTCGTCAAGATATTGTCTTCTGTTAGCGGCCAGCCCTTTTTCGAACACTCGAATAGAGCTTCGGTCGCCAACGACCGCCAGTCTGCCGGAAGCGTCTCCAGCCATTGATTGGCCGTCATCCCATCTTTTCTCCATATTATATTTGTCACTATTATTTTGTCCAAGTCTTTTTCCATACTGCAAATTTACTGTTTCTTTCTGATTTCCTTTTCCATCTCGGCCATAACTTTCCACATTCGACGCGACATTTTCCGGCGCGGCCTGCATTCGCATCCTCCGGCGCGCCGGTGTCATTCGGGCCTGTCGGCCCTGTCGGCCCTTCGAACGGCACTTCACCGCCTACGCCACCAGGCAGACGCTTTTGTTCATTATCGCCTCCGGTGTTCTCGGTGTTCTCGGCATTCCCGGTGCTCCTGTCATTCTCGTTGCTTTCTCTCCTATCAGGATAAAGCTCATCCAGATACCGCTCAACTACCGCTTGCTCAGCCTCTGTCCGCTTATCAGGCGACTTCCCCAATATAGCATCTATCGAACATTCATTCTCATTCTCATCCTCCTTCCCGAAGCCGTCCGAATTTCGGCTTGACCCCGAATTACCCCGGCTTTCCGCTCCACAAGCACAAAAAGAAGGAATTACATCCAACGTCTAAAACGCTGTACTGTAATCCCTTTCAATCTATGTGGTCCTTGTAGGGCTTGAACCTACGACTCCCTGATTATGAGTCAGGTGCTCTAACCAACTGAGCTAAAGGACCTTCGGTATGTAATTACCGCTCCATACAAGCGATATACCCGTTTTGTGAGTGCAAAGTTAGCTATTTTTATTGAAACCGCAAGCGTAAAAGCATATTTGTTTTGAAAAAAATAAGAAAAATTTCAGATAAGAAGCGCAACGGCATAATTTTCCACTCTTCCTCAGGGGGGGGAGGCCGCACAAATTCAGGCATGAACGAATAAGCGATGAGGACATGAAGAAAACCTCGCACACATGTATCCGGCATGGTTCACAAGTATTAATCGCCTGTTATCTTGGCAAACATTTAGCCGAGTAGATGTCGACCTGCGGGAATATTTTTGAAGTCCAGGCTGCTTTGTTTCCTATTTGCAAATTTTAGCACATCATAAAGCCGTATTAAGGAATATTTCGGACATCGCGCGACGCAAAAGACCTAAAATCACATGTCTAAACCAGACAAAACGTATCCGATTTAAACAATTAAATCAGCCATATCCATGATATCGCATTACCATTATACATTCTGCAGCCCCAAAAACATTCGATTGATTTGCTAACCTTTCTAAAAATTTGTAAATTTGTACGTCCAAAAAAGGTGGCGAGGCCCACCTCGCAATCATCGATTGTGCACATTCAACCGCATATTGCAACCAACGACTTACCGACGACACAGACATGATCCTATATACATTTTTTAAGAGTTCCACGACACTTGCCACCCTTGCCTTGGCGATAGTTTTCGGTCCTTTAACCGCTTGTTCGGGAAGCGGGAGTGACGAGACAGAGGCCAAGGCGCTGCGCGATACCATCGTGTCCTTGCGCCAACGCGGGAAGAACATGCGCAACCAAAGCCGCTTTGGCGAGGCTTTGCGCCTGCATAGCGAAGGCCTCAAACTGGCAAAAGCCATAGGCGACACAGCCGAATGGATACAAGCACTTAACAATATAGGCACCGACTACCGCCGCATGGGAATATACGATGTGGCTCAAGAATACCACTACAACGCATACCGCCTGTGCGAAGAGTCTTCGGATACAGCTTATGCAATGCGCAAGAATCGCGTGGTATCACTCAACGGACTCGGCAACATATACCTCAGCATCCGTAATTACGAACGTGCGGATAGCGCCTTCCGCCTTGCTTTGGCCGGCGAACACGCCCTCGGTAGCAATACCGGACAGGCCATAAATTACGCAAATCTGGGTGCAATATACAACGCCCGAGGAGATGACGATAAGGCTATGCAGTACTACCGCAAGTCGATGGATTTGAACCGCGCCGACAACAACGACCTCGGTATCGCATTGTGTCACACATACTTCGGCAACATATACGAGAAACGCCACCAATACGATAATGCTCTACGCGAATACTCGGAGGCATACCGTATTATGGAGGCATCGGAAGACAAATGGCATTCACTGGAAACGCTACTGGCTTTGGCTTCCATATATATAGACAGAGACAACGACTCGCAAGCTGCGACATTACTGGCCAGAGCCATGGCCACAGCAGACAGCATCAAGTCCATAGAGCATCTTGCGTCCATACACAATTTATATTATAGGATGTATAGCCGCGAAGGACAATATCGCGAAGCTCTGAAACATCACGTCTTGTCCACAACGCTACAAGACAGCGTTGTAGACAAGGAAAAGAGCAACCGCATACACAACATCGGTATCACCATCGAACGAGGACGCCAACAGCAACGCGTAGATCTTGCCCAACAAGAGTTGCGAGACGAACGCTCGGCCAAATATATCGGTTACGGAATACTGATAGTCATCGTAATACTGCTGATGCTGGCCGTGGGTCTTATGTATTATAGTGCACGAGTACGCGCACACAGCCACCGAGTACTCCGCGAGGCAAGCCGAATGCGCGAAAGTTTCTTTACAAACATCACCCATGAGTTTAGGACGCCTCTCACCGTTATTCTCGGTCTAAGCAAGGGAATAGCAGATGACTCCGAATGCAATCCGGAAATACGACACAAGGCCCAAACAATACAGCGCAACGGCGACCGACTACTGACGCTTATCACGCAATTGCTTGACATCTCACGCATAAAGTCCGAGATTGGCGATCCCGACTGGCGCCATGGAAATATCGTCGCTCAAGTATCAATGCTCGTCGAATGCAGCCGCGAGTACGCAGCCGGTCGAAACATTGCCATTAAGATGGACACCCCGGCTCAAGGCATCGAAATGGACTTTGTGCCGGACTATGTGAATAAATTATTTTCCAACCTGATGTCCAACGCGCTGAAATTCACCCCCAATGGTGGTACTATAACAATCCGCATGAAGAAAGCTGACACAATGCTTGACATAACTTTCGCCGACACCGGAAGCGGAATACCCGAAGACAAACTTCCACACATTTTCAAGCCTTTCTACAGCGACGACAGCACATCCGGCACAGGCATCGGCCTGGCTTTGGTACGCCAAATTATCGATGCCGTAGACGGCACCATAGAAGTGTCCAGCAGACATGGGCACGGAACTACATTCCATATTACCGTTCCCATCCACAACACCGCCAAACCGTTCTCCGAAGACGATGCATCAGTACCATCATCGATACCGACAGCCATACCGGACATTCCAAGTTCTATTGAAGATGAGCCGGCAGACGACAAACGCAAGCACATACTGGTCATCGAAGACAATAACGATGTAGCCGAATATATATGCTCGCAACTCACCGACACCTACACGATACATCGCGCCGAAAATGGACAACAAGGATTGACATTGGCTCGCGAAATAATACCCGACATTATCATCACGGACGTTATGATGCCCGGCATCGATGGTCTCGAAGTGTGCCGACAAATACGCAAAGACAGTCTGGTCAACCATATACCTATTATCATGGTGACTGCGCGTATAACCGAGGCTGACAAAATACGCGGACTGGAAGCCGGAGCGGACGCATACCTCGCCAAGCCTTTCAATGCCAACGAATTATGTACTCGCGTGGACAAACTGCTCGAGCAGCGTGCCATGCTCCGAGACAAGTTTGCTACCCAAGTTTTACGTATAACGACACCAGGACACAGTAAAACCATGACCGAGAACACCACTTCCGACCAATTTCTCAAACAAGCCACCGAATCCATCCGAAACATGCTTACCAAAGGCAATGACGTCTCCGTTGCTTCTTTGGCCTCTCATATGGGTATCAATACACGCCAAATGCACCGTAAAATCACTTCCATACTCGGCCAAACACCTATATCATTCATACGCTATGCCAAAATCCAATATGCGTGTGAGTTGCTCGACAAATCCCCGGGAACACCACTGAAAAATGTGGCCATTGATTGCGGTTTTGCCGACTATTCGCACTTTGCTCGTGTCTTCAAAGAAATTACAGAAACCACTCCTACGGACTATGTCGGGAAAAAGGCCTGACATACAGACTCAATAACAAGCACAGTATAGATGCGTCCACGGCCATTTGCCATGGGCGCATCCGTTTTTTTGTAGGCTATACCAAATCGAACAAATATTGGTCTATATGAGAACTGATTTCGACCTTTAGACCAGCAAAATTGGTCAAAAGGTCGAATAATTTGTATATTTAGTCTAAGATACATACCTTTGCAGCCTTTTTGAGAATGAAAACAAAAAATTTGACAAGTATGAAAAAGCTACTATTGGCCGTGACGGCCATTGCTGTAACGGCCGGCACAGCCGTGGCCGAAGGCTACCAAGTCAACACTTTCAGCGCACGTCAAGAAGGCATGGGACATGTCGGCGTTGCTCTTAAACTTGGAGCCGAGAGCAACATCTTTAACCCCGGAGCGCTGGCATTCAGCGACAAGACTGTCGATGTTACCGCCGGGATGAGTGCAATCAAATCATCGGTTACAGCCAATCATAATGGCACCGAATACAAAACAAGCAACAAGGTAAGCACTCCGTTCAACATATCAGCCGCCTTCCGCATCTACAACAACCTGTATGCCGGCGTATCCATGTACACACCCTACGGCAGCAGCATCAACTGGGGTGACAACTGGGCCGGCGCAGTGCTCAACCAAAGTGTCGACCTTAAGATATTCACCATACAGCCCACCGTGTCGTGGCGTCTTCTCCCTAAACTGAGTATCGGTGCCGGACTTATGGTCTCCTGGGGTAGCGTAGACCTGCACAAGGCACTTGTCAGCCCCTCATCGCTTGATCGCCTGCTCGGTGCCTTGGGCAGTGATGTGCGCTTCGGCAGCATCTCCCCGGCATCTGTCGAACTCACCGGGTCATCAGACCTCTCGGTGGGCTATAACATCGGAGCCATGTACGAAGTCACCCCGCGCATCACCATCGGCGCATCCTTCCGTTCAAAGATGCAGATGAAGGTCAGCAAAGGCGATGCAGAAGTATTTTACGCCAACCAAGCAGCCCAAAAGATTTTGGGAAATACGCTTGATAACCTCAACCAAACCAATTTTTCAGCAGCCATGCCCTGCCCCTACGTGCTGACCTTCGGCGTAGCCTATCGCCCCATAGACCGTCTGACACTGGCTTTTGACGCCCAACTCACCGGATGGAAAACATACGATTACCTCGACTTCTCCTTTGATCACCTGCCCGACTTCGACCAGCATCTAAGCAAGAAATACCACAACTCATGGACTTATCACCTGGGTGCCGAATATGCTCTCACAGACCGACTGGATCTCCGTGCCGGACTCATGGTAGACCAAAGCCCGGTCAACAAGGACCACTACAACCCCGAAACTCCGGGCATGACCAAGATAGAGCCATCGTTAGGTCTGTCGTTCCGTCCGGTCAAGAGCTTCTCCATAGACGTGGCCTTCATGTACGTCAAGGGCTGCGGTGCTGACAACGCCACCGGCCAATACGATGACTTCATAGCCAAGAATTATCCACAGCTCGGTCTGCCCTCCACAGGTCAATTCACGGCCGACTACCATATACACGCCGTCATACCCGCCATAGGCGTGCGTTACGCATTCTAAAGGCGCAAGTACCGACCGCAATACAACGGCCTCGGCACTCCCTTAACTATTTATAGGGAGACCGGGGCCTGTTTTTCCCCACAAAAGTCGTAACTTAGCGGGTCAAAACGCCACTCCGGCACTATGGACGACAACCGCTGTTATATTGCCATAGACCTCAAGTCCTTCTACGCCTCCGTAGAGTGTGTCCTCCGCGGCCTCGACCCGCTGAAGACCCACCTCGTGGTGGCCGACGAAACACGCACAGACAAAACGATATGCCTGGCAGTGTCTCCATCGCTCAAGGCACTTGGCATCGGCGGAAGACCACGCCTTTTTGAGGCACGGCAAGCCGTACAAGCTGCCAATAGACGCCGCGGCACAGCCCTACCGGGACGCAGTTCCAGCTGCGATGCAGACGCTCTTGCCGCCAACCAGTCACTGGCCATAGACTTTATCATAGCCCCGCCCCGCATGGCTCTATATATCGAATACAGCACCCGAATATTCGAGATATACAGCCACTATGCCGCACCCGAAGACATGCACGTATACAGTGTCGACGAGGTGTTCATCGATGCCACGCCCTATCTGCACGCCTATGGCGGCGACCCGCACGCAATGGCAATGACCATGATTCGCCACGTGTTGCGCGAGACAGGAGTCACCGCCACAGCCGGTATAGGTACCAATATGTACCTATGCAAGATAGCCATGGACATCGTAGCCAAGCGCATGACACCGGACGCGGACGGCGTGCGTGTAGCCGCACTTGATGAGACCGCATACAGGCGACTGCTATGGGCGCACACACCCATCACCGACTTTTGGCGCATAGGTTCGGGCATTGCTCGGCGCTTGGCCGACCGCGGCATGTACACCATGGGCGATGTCGCACGCATGTCCATAAACCACGAAGACACCCTGTACGCCATGTTAGGTGTCAATGCCGAGCTGCTTATTGACCACGCATGGGGACACGAGCCGGTGGGCATTGCAGACATCAAGGCATATACGCCCTCTTCACATTCAATTTCAGAAGGACAGGTACTCACCGAGCCTTACAAGAGCGCCAACGCCCTTACAGTTATACTCGAAATGTCGCAGTCTTTGGCCCTAAATCTTGTAGCCAAAGGGCTGGTCACAAAAGCCATAGCAATAGACATCGGCTACGATGTATCCAACATTTCCGATGACGGGTCATGCGAGGGCGTGCAGATTGTCATCGACCGATACGGACGTCGTGCTCCGGCGCCATCGCACGCATCAGGCACATTTGCGGCGCCCACAGCCTCGGCCAAATTAATCTGCAAGTCCGTAACCGGGCTGTGGCACAGTTGCGTACACAACACACTGACTATACGGCGGCTCAACATCACCGCCTGCGAGGTTCTACCGGTCGGCGAGGTCTTGCCGGCCGAAGCGCCACAACCGGACCTCTTTGGCGAATACATCAAAACAATCGCTGCCGAAAAAAATCGACAAGCCGATGAAGACAAGGCACAGAGGATACAACGCGCCATGCTCGACATCAAGACCAACTACGGTAAAAACGCTATACTCACCGGGCTCAATTATCGTGAAGGAGCCACCGGACGCCAACGCAATAGGCAAATAGGAGGACACAAGGCATGAAACCGGAGGCAAATGCAGCCATACTCTATGCAGACATCATCGACAGACAATATCAACCGTCTGTCGTACACCGGCACATGTCCATGAAAGGACGAGCAGCACAATTTGCACCTTTTGCGGCGCTGCACGGCCATTCCGAATCCATCGATGAAGCCGCACGGCACACCGATACGGACACAGAGCTTACCGATGAAAACCGCACCGACATCGCGCGACGCACAGCCGAAGCCTACGATGCCGCCATCGAAGTCGTCATCCGACATTTTTGTCCGGACACGCACAAAGCCGGTGGCATCATCGCCGAAAGCCGCGGCATTATAGCCAAAATCAACGATACGGAACAATGGTTGCGGCTACACGACGGCACAACCATTCCCTTTGGAGCGATACGCGACATCTTCTCCGAAAGCATCGACCTGTAACACAGGCATAAAACATAAAAAGCATTTTTTTACATACGCATACATAAGCACAAATATGACGCTAAACACATACACTACAGCCTTATTAGCACTGACATCCATAGCATTGACCGGATGCGCCGACGATTACAAAGGGCAGCCGGACACCCCCGGCAGCGAATATACACCACACAACGTAGCGGTGGAAGTACTTGACTACTCGCCTATGCCGGGCCAATTCGTCAACGAATTACCCGAGATAGCACCAAACGCAGATGCGGTCGCAGTACGCCGTGCAGTCCAGCAGAGCCTCGACCGAGGCAGCTTGATATGCCTCGGTGGATTTGGCGGTAGCGTAACCCTACGTCTCAAGACACCCATACTACACTCACCACAAACCCAAGGCGACTTCCGCATCCTCGGCAATGCTTTTTATTGGGGAACAAGCACATATGATGGGATGCGCGTGGGGTCGTCCGAACCGGGCGTGGTGTGTGTCATGGAGGACGTAAATCGTAACGGCAAGGCCGATGACACCTGGTACTACCTGCGCGGCGCACGATGGGAGCAAGCCCGCGTGACCACCGTGACATACACAGACAACAGCGCTGCCGGCGACAACGATGCCTTTGTCCTATGGTCAGCCGATGACGGGACTTCTGGTGTACTGAGCCGCAATGCCGCATACCACAACCATGCCTTCTTTCCCTCTTGGGGCGAGAAGACATCAACAATGTCAGTGACAGCCATGCGCCTGCCGGACAACCATTTCCTTGTTGGCGGGACCTATGTAGGCTATTGCTACACCGGGTACGCCGACTCATGTCCCAATGACCAAGCCTCATCAGCCTTAAGCCTGGCCAACGCAGTTGATGCAGACGGCAATCCGGCAAATATACGCCGAATCGATTTTGTCAAGATTCACACCGGAGTGCTGCAATGCAACGGACCACTCGGCGAAGTCTCCACCGAAATATCGGGCATCCAAGCATTGCACAACTAAATACCGCCGAAACAGCCAACGCCCCATCCTGCCCTATACCGCACAAAAAAACAGCGTCACAGATGGCAGCAGTCTCACAAAATAACCGTATATTTGCATCTGCTTAGGCCGTGGCATACACTGCGGCCACGGTTATGGGCACGCATAGGCAAGGCACAAAAAATGCCCCATGCACCGACGAAAGCAACAGAATACAATAATAAACAACATAACAAACAATACACTCATACGATATGGCAACATGGTTTGAATGCAAAGTACGCTACGACAAAATGCAGCAAGACGGCTCGGTGAAACGCGTTACCGAACCATACATTGTGGACGCACTGACCTTTACAGAAGCCGAGGCTCGCATCATCAAAGAAGCCCAGCCCTACATTTCCGGCGAATTTTCGGTATCGGCAGTCAAACGCACCAAAATCAATGAAATATTCTATGACGGTACAGGTGACAAATACTACCTGGCCAAAGTAGCCTTTATACAAATAGACGAAAAAGGCAACGAGAAAAAGGCCGCAACGCAGTACCTCGTGCAAGCCGGCGATTTTGACAGAGCCCTCGCCAACATCCACGAAGGTATGAAAGGCATCCTCGGCGACTACGAAGTGCAGTCCATAGCCGAAACAATGATTATGGACGTATATAAAGCCGACCTGAGCGGCAATAAGTAATGTCCTGTTTGACAATACAATGTCGCACGATATAGCATCCGAAGTACAGCGCCTGCACACCCTGCTTCCACAGGGCGTGACACTGGTGGCTGTCAGCAAATTTCATCCCATCGAGAAGCTCCGCCGAGCCTACGATGCAGGGCAGCGCGTATTCGGCGAAAGCCGCGTACAGGAAATGCTGACCAAAATTCCGGAGATGCCGGATGACGTGCGCTGGCACTTCATAGGCCACCTGCAAACCAACAAGGTCAAAAGCATCATCGGACACACCGCCTTGATTGAAAGCGTAGACAGCGTCAAACTGCTCAATCTCATCGACCGCCTCAGCGCCGAGGCCGGAGTGGTCACACGTGTACTGCTGCAAATACACGTCGCCGCCGAAGAAACCAAATTCGGATTCACGCCGGACGAGCTGCAGGAATATTTCCGCAACGGCGAATACCGCAGCCTGCGCGCCACCCATATCTGCGGTCTCATGGGCATGGCCACAAATACCAACGACACCGGACGCATCGACAGCGACTTCGCTGCTATCGCCTCACTGCACCGCCACATCATCGACACCTGCCCCGATTTGTGCGGCTTCGACCAACTCTCCATGGGTATGAGTGACGACTATGAAATAGCGCTACGCCACGGCAGCACCATCGTACGCATAGGCACCGACATCTTCGGACCTCGCGAATACTGACCGGACACACCATAACCCAATCCTTCACTCTTTCCACCCCTACATAAAAGACTTTTTTATCCATCTAAAATATAATACCGAACACCATGGCACAGAACCAAGCAGGACACAAGAACTACGCCCTGCCCATTACAATCATGTTTGCCCTGTTTTTTATGATAGCCTTCGTCACCGGGTATCAAAACCCCTTAGGCTCAGTTATCAAAAAAATGTCGGGCGACAACATTTTCCTGACCCAACTCGGCACATTCGCCAACTTCATAGCCTACGCCTTTATGGGCTACCCGGCCGGCAAGCTGCTCGAACGCCACGGATACCGCCGCACAGCCATGGCCGCTGTCACTGTAGGATTTGTCGGCGTCCTCATCACCTATCTCTCCGGATATATCCTCAACGACAACACCACCGCCGTATCAGTATATATTATCGGCGCTTTCGTGGCCGGATTCTCTATGTGTATGCTCAATACCGTAGTCAATCCCATGCTCAACTCATTGGGTAAGAACCAAAATCAAGGCAACCAATTCATACAATTCGGCGGTGCATGCAACAGCATCGGCGCCACACTTGCCCCGGTCATCGTAGGCAGCCTCCTGGGCGGCGCCGCCAGCACCATCTCGGCCGCCAACCCGGTATTCTACCTCGCCATGGGCATCTTTGCTGTTGCCTTCATAATTCTATACGTCAGCCGACTGCCCGAACCACACAAGGCCGGTGAAAAGCGTGAAGGCATCAGCATCGCCGGGGCATTCCGCCACCGCAACTTCACCTTCGGCGTCATAGCCATATTCTGCTACGTAGGCATAGAAGTCGGCATCGCCAACTGGACACTGCAATATGTCGAAAACAGCCCCGCAGTCAATTCCAACGCCATGGCTCCCGCAACCATAGCCGGCAGCGTTGCCGGAGTTTACTGGCTTCTCATGCTCGTAGGCCGACTCATCGGCGGCGCCGTAGGCAACCGCATATCCTCTCGCGCCATGCTTACCGTGACATCGGCAATCGCCATATGCCTGCTCGTCATCGGCATATATATGCCTGAGACATCCACCGACTTCTTCGGATTCAACGCCACAGAGCTATCCTTCTTCTCAGTGCAAATCCCGGCCAACGCCATATTCATGATACTCTGCGGCCTATGTACCTCCGTGATGTGGGGCGCAATATTCAACCTCTCCGTTGAAGGCCTCGGCAAATACACCGCCGTCGCCTCCGGATTATTTATGGCCATGGTTTGCGGCGGAGGCATTCTTCCATTCATTCAGGGCCTTATTGCCAAAGACTGTGGCATCCTTGCCGGATTCTGGCTCACCGTGGCCGCTGCCGCATACATCCTTATGTACGCCCTCGTCCTCTCCCGGCCCAAGAAAGCCTGAACGGCTGTAAAGACACACGCCGCCTGCACTCACGCATAAGCCGCGCCACAAACTTCCTATAAAACACACCCGCCGCCGACAACAACGCCCCACAGGCACATTAGTCGGCGGCGCTTTGTTCCTAAAAATGTTCCAAAGCGAAAAGGAAGCAAAAAAACTTTGCCAAACATAGTTGGAGATTCAAAAAAAACGCTTAACTTTGCACTCGCAAAACAGCCACAGACCCCGGACGCCATCCAAGACAGACATCCGGGACACACCAAGGAGTGGTGCTCGAGTGGTTGAAGAGGCACGCCTGGAAAGCGTGTAAACGTCAAAAGCGTTTCGGGGGTTCGAATCCCCCCCACTCCGCAAAGCGCAATGACTTATCACAAGTCATTGCGTTTTCTTTTTGTAGGCATAGCACGTCCGACCGTCCGTTTCCGCTCTCGGCATACACGGCCGAGACCGGACAGCCACAGGCCGACAAATGGTTTTAACGCTGCGATACAGCCGATTACATCATTTTGAACTATGTGTATTTTGCCCATTGGATTTAAAGTTGTAAATTTGTACGCATTTTTAAGGCCTAGGAATATAATATCCCGAGGGGCTTTGCGTTATATATATAGCGCATTTTTTAACTAAAATAATGATAATTATCGTTAACTCATGAGATTAACCCATATTGTCGTCGCAGCCGTTGCTACTGCAGCCATGGCTTCATGCTCGACGCCTCGTACCCCCCTAACATATTTTACTGACATAGACTCGGTAGGGCTCAACGCCACCGTGGCACAAGGCGAATACCTGACACGCATCGTCCCGGATGACGAGCTTCTGATTACCGTCACCTCGCAAAATCCGGAAGCCACAGCGGTCTACAACCTCCCGTTAAGCAACCCCGCCGTCAATTCGCAAATCACCAAAGCCACGACACCGCAGCAGATGACCTACCTCGTAGACTCCAAGGGCGACATCACTATGCCAGTCCTCGGCACGCTACACGTAGGCGGACTGACGACCGAACAAATCCAACAATTAGTAACCGAAAAAGTTAGCATCGACGTTGACAATCCGACGGTCATAGTCAAGATGGTCAATTTCCATGTCAATGTAGCCGGCGAAGTACGCACTCCTGGCGTGGTCAATGTCACACGCGAACGTTTCTCAGTGCTTGACGCATTATCCTCGGCCGGAGATCTCACCGAGTATGGCGAACGCAGCAATGTGCTCCTTGTACGCGAAGAAAACGGCAAGCGCACCGCCCACCGCATCAACCTCAACAGCTCGGACATCCTAACCTCCCCTTATTTCTATGTCCAGCAAAACGACTACATATATGTCACGCCCAACAAGATACGCCAAGACAACAGCAAGTATAACCAAAACAATGCATTCAAACTCAGCGTCATCTCCACTATAGTCAGCGCATGTTCAGTGGTTGCCTCGCTGGTGATTGCACTCGCTATCAAGTAACGGCACACAGGCTTATTACGGGTAAGGCGCAGCCTTGCCCCCTTTCACTTTAAACATCTTAAGAAAAAACACCCTCACACCCTTCTCCTCACCGTTCGGTTATGGCAAAAAGCAACCAAAACTCGGAGTTTATAGACATCAAAGGACTGCTGTCAACTTACGCTAAAAAATGGCACTGGTTCCTGATTTCAGTAATAATATGCGGACTCGCAGCCGTCTTGTTTATCAAGATTTCCAAGCCTAAGTATGAAGTCCATGCCAATGTGCTCATATCGCAGGAAGAAGGTAAAGGCATGTCCAGCTTCGGCGGACTGGGTGACATCTTCGGATCAAGCGGTTACGTCGAAGACGAGATATTTGTAATCAACTCGCACTCGGTACTGCGCGATGTGGCTCGCGACTTGGGCACCTATCGCACACACATCGTCAAGACCGGTATAATCTCCAAGGTCTTCAAGTACAAGAAATTTCCCGTGGAGGTATATCCCGCACCCGGCATCGTGGACACGCTGCTGACCACCGTGTCCTTTGCCGCAGACGTACGTGCCGATGGTATAGCCGACATCACCGTCAAAGCTGCCGGCAAGAAAATCGCCGAATTCGAAGAGCAAAAACTACCGGCAACACTTAAGACCAAATACGGCTCCTTTGTGGTTGATCGCACCAAAGATTACCCCGCAGGCGAAGACGTCAATACGACAATATATGTCACCGGATATGATGTGGCTGCCGAAAACCTGGCCACCGAAGTCAAGTCCTCCATAGCCTCCAAAAAATCCAACGTCATCGCCCTCAGCATCATCTCCACAGACGAAAAATACGGACGCGACATCCTCAACGCCATCATCGCCCAGTATAACGACCGCGGTATCGCCGAGAAAAACCGTCAGAACGAAAAGACCGCAGCCTTCATCGATCAACGCCTGGCATTGATATCCGACTCGCTCAACGCCTCCGAAGCCGACATCCAAATCTACAAGCAGAGCCAAGGCATCGTCGATGTAAGTTCCGAGACCTCTTATAACATGGGGTTGAAAAGTTCAGCCGAACGAGCACTCATATCAGCCCAGACCGAAAACGAAATCATTCGCATAACTCGCGACTTTCTCCGCGACCCCGAAAAAGCATACGACCTCATACCCACCGGCAGCGAAATTTCGGGCGTAGGCAGCAGCATAGGCACCTACAACCAGCTGATAATGCGTCGCATAAGCCTGCTCACCAATGCCAAGGCCAACAACGTGGCCCTCAAGTCACTCACCGAGCAAATCGACGCTATGCGTGCCAGCATCAACACCAGCCTTGACCGAGCATACCAAAACTCACTAATAGGCGTCCGCGACCTCCAAATCCAGTACAACAAAGCCCAAGGGCATCTCGGCAATGTGCCTACGCAAGAACGCGCTTTCCTCAACCTCAAGCGCCAGCAGGAAGTCAAGCAACAGCTATACCTATTCCTGCTTCAACGCCGCGAAGAGACAGCTATGCTCCTTGCCAACTCCGTACCCAAGGGACAAATAATAGACAACGCCTACACACTCAGCGAACCCGTAGGCATGGGCAAGAAGATGATACTTGCCATAGCCATATTGTTGGGACTCTGCTTCCCGCCGGTAATACTGTATCTCAAGAAGCTGATGCGCAACAAGTTTGAGACACGAGCCGAAGTCGAAGCCCTCACCGAAATACCCGTATTGGGAGAGATGTGCACCGACCATGGCGGCACACAACTTGTGGTAAGCAGCCACGACACCTCGTCAACCAGCGAATTGTTCCGTCTGATACGATCCAACCTCCAATTCATGCTCTCCGCAGCCGATGATAAAGTTATCCTGATGACTTCCACCAGCTCCGGCGAAGGCAAGTCATTCATATCCATCAACCTGGCCGCATCATTAGCATTGCAAAACAAGCGCGTACTCCTCATCGGCATGGACATACGCAACCCACAACTGGCCAAGTACCTGACCCTGACCCCACACACCGGCGTCACCCAGTATCTGGCCAATCCGTCCATAGCCATAGACGACCTAATCATACGCGAACCGCTTATGCCTAACCTCGACATCATTACAGCCGGACCCATTCCGCCCAACCCGGGCGAATTGCTCACCGGCGATGCCGTCGACCGACTCTTTGTCGAACTGCGCAAACGCTACGACTACATCATCGTTGACACCGCCCCCGTAGGTATGGTCAGCGACACATTCAACCTTGCACGCATATCCGACGCAACCATATACGTATGCCGCGCCAACTACACCACCCTGCGCGACATCCAGTTCATCAACAGCATATACAACGAAAAACGCCTGCGCAAGATGTCGCTCGTAGTCAACGGCACCGCAGCACATAAGGGCTACGGATACGGATACGGTTCGGACAAGGAGCACAAGAAACACAACCTCTGGCAACGCATCACACGCCGATAAGACACGCTCCGCATACACCATACTGCCAATGTCCGCCAAAGGAGTATATAAATGGAGCGCCATCGACCGCGTATGCAATTCAGTGATAACATTCACCGGAAACATAGTCATGGCGCGACTGCTGACACCCGACGACTTCGGATTGCTGGCTATGGTCGCTATATTCACAGCCATAGCCTACAACCTTAGCGGTTGCGGAATGTCCGACGGACTGATACACAAAGCCAAACCCACCGAACGCGACTACTCCACCGTATTCGTATTCAACGGCGCTTTCGGACTATTCTTTGCCATAGTGTTCTCGGCGGCAGCCCACCCATTGTCGCTGTTCTTCGAACGACCGCAAATCGAAAGCATCATGTACGCCATCGCCGTATGCTTTTTCTTCCAGACTCTCAGCTTCACGCAAGAAACCCGTATGCGCAAGAACCTGGACATGAAGCGTATGTGCATCGTCCGGCTAAGCGCCACCATAACATCTCTTGTTGTAGGCATCGTCCTAATCCTGATGGGATATGGATACTGGGGACTGGTATCCACACATATATTCCTGAGTTTCTTCCTGTTTGTATACTACGTCACCATAAGCCGCTGGATGCCGCGCATAGCGTTCTACCGGGATTCGTTCAAGGAAATGTTCGGCTACGGAATACACTTGATGATAGCATTTGTCACAGTACAAATAGGCCGTAATATCAACACCATGGTCCTTGGCAAATTTATCTCGCCGGCATCTTCCGGCATCTACTCGCAAGGCCAAAAACTCGAAGAAGTACCATACGCCATCACCGAATCGGTATTCAACTGGCCGTTCTTTGCCGTATTGTCCAACGAACAAAACCATACAAAGCGCCAACAACTGTGCCGAGACATGCACGTACGTCTGTGGACACTCAATATTGCCGTCGGCGCCTTCCTCCTACTTGTGTCATGGCCGGCATTCAACGTCTTATACGGCAGTAAATGGGACGCCGCCGTACCAGTGTTCCGCATACTTATAGCATACGGCATAGCCTCCTCCATGAAGTTCTTCTACCAATCTGCGATGAAGGCATACAACCGCACAAAGTTGATGCGCAATCTCACGGTCATAGAAGTTGGACTACAGCTGGCCCTGCTTGCCATATTCTTCCGCCACGGCATAGAAATGGTAGCTCTGACACAGGTCATAGCCGCAATCATAATATGTATTGCACATGCATGGTACTACAAAAAGATTATGGGATTTACTGTCAGGCAAATGCTCGGCGAATTTGTACACTCTGCCTACATCCCCACAATAGCCTTTGCCGGCAGTGCCGCACTGGCAACTGTGTGGTACAACACCCTTCACCCGGTGGCAAACTGCGTGCTACTATGCATAGCATTTGCCGCTGCTTACATCGGCATCTGCGCCATCGTGCGCCCACCATATTACACCGCGGCACTTGACATGATCAAAGCCAAATTATATCGGCGTAATCGCACTAACAACAATATTCAAGCATGACCACAGCGGCAGCGATAGACATACAGGCGACTGCGAGCGACTCTCCGACAGAGAAACCATATCTCCATGTCGAGCGTCGCCATTGGCTCAACGCCCTGATATTTCTGCTGTGCATGTCGATGATGGGGCTACAATTCCCTCCGGCATATCTCTTTGTGCCCGTAATACTTATACGCTCCCTCATCAAAGACCGCTACGATGCAGCCATCCAGCTCACCATTTTCTTCGGCGGATATGCCCTTATCGGCGAAGGCACCCTACCTATCAAGACCGACGACATCATGCTTCTGGTCTCTGTCGTGGGAGTCTGCATATACCGCAAGCCGCCGTTGGTACGCAAGGTACTCTTCGGCCTACTATTGTATGCCGCCGCCATAATCATATTGGCCTCCTACTCCGAGGAACGCATGAGCGTACAGATACGTCTGATACGCTACTACTTAGGCTTCATATACTTCATAGTGCCGCTGATGCTCTTTGCCGGACGCGAATTCGATATGGAAGAATTCCTGCGACGACTCTTCCCATACATCATCATCGTCTGCGCTTTCTATGTCTTCGACGGCTTCATTATATGCGGACAGGTTCTAATACCGCGCTCGCCGTTGGGTTTTGAAGGAGCAGATACCTCCAAATACAATGACCTGATACTTTACGGAATAGGCAACTTTCCTCGCAAATACCCCTGGGGACTTTTCCTTTTTGCTTTGGTCGTTTGGAGCATTGCACGCAAATATCGTTTGCAGTGGTATGTCTGGATTATAATCATTTTGGCATTCCTTTCATCAAAGACTTTTACAATGATTTTTGGCGTGTTGTTTTGCCTTATGGTATTCCAAGCCAAAAAGACTAAAATACTCGGATACGGCATCGCCGCCACCATCCTGCTGGCTGTCGGATATATGGTAGACTCGACACTTCCGATAAACCCCGTCAACGAAAACTCCACCCTCCGCATCAAGTCCTCCCTGGACCAAATATTCGTCTTGGATGAGTCAGAGGACGACGAGGACATTTCCGAATTCGGGTCGGGTAGACTTGCACAGGCAATGCCCAAATTTGAGTTAATGTACAAATACGACAAACAGTGGACCGGGCTCGGATTTCTGCACCCCGAACTGACAAAAAACACCAAGTACATTATCGAAAACGAATACTATACCGATGTAGAAAAAAGTATTGAAGTCGCCACCGGCATCGAAATTTCGCCCCTGCAAGTATTTCTCACCATAGGCTACATCGGACTTATCATACACCTGTTGTTTTTCATTTGGCTGTACGTGGTGATACGCAAGCTGAAATACAGCCAATTCTATTTATCAGTGATGATATTTGTATTTATCGCAAGCCTCGGAGGTTTCATGGGTTGGAACATGACAACGGGATTGGCAATGATGGGACTGTCTTACGGCGCAGTGCTGCTCGCCAACCGGGAAGAAGTTTGGAAAAGTCAAAGCAAAGAATACAGCCAACAAATAGCCCGTCAGAACGACTAACGGACATATACGATACTTCAACACCTTTGGACGCCATTATATCGTCCGATTCAAAACACGGCAAACTTCGGTTCGGACAATAGCAATACCGGACTTGATGCCTGACCGCGAATAGCGTCCACAAAAAAATACGGCACAATACTCATTACGGCATATTCACGACAGTTCAAGAACATATCAAAGCGCAAAATAATAGGCTGAATCAAAAAAAAAGAGTATCTTTGCGGACGCTTTACCCTCAAAGCCCTGTTTTTGCCGTAATTTGATGCCGGCAAAACAGTTTTTATACACTTATTATCGTTAAATATAGCCGAAACTGTTACATTAAGACACTTAAAACAAGATGATTCCCAAGATAATACATCTCTGCTGGCTGTCGGGAGACCCATACCCTACAGACATACAACTATGCCTTGACTCTTGGAAAAAGCACCTTCCGGACTATGAAATATGGCTTTGGGATACTAAACGATTTGACATTGACTCAACCCGATGGACCCGCCAAGCGTTCGACGCTAAGAAATACGCCTTTGCAGCGGACTATATTCGCTTGTACGCACTATACAATTATGGTGGAATATATCTCGATTCAGACGTCCTTGTATACAAAAGCTTTGACCCTCTACTGTCTCTGCCATACTTTGTGGGACACGACCAGGCAGGGTGCTTCGAGGCTGCCGTAATTGGTTGCGAACCCGGATGCCAATGGATTAAAGATATTTTGGACTCATACGAGGGCATGCCGTTCATCCGCGAAGACGGAACATACGACATGCTGCCAATGCCATGCCGCTTCCGATTCGTGCTGTCTGACAAAGGCTACAAATTCTACAAAATCAAGCATTTGGAGGACCTCGATGCATCTCAATACGATATTACGCAAAAGCAAATGTACGTTTTTGACGGTCAGCATTTCAATGGTCGCGATAGCTTGGATGTGCATCCTACAAAAAAAAGCTATTGTTCGCACAACTACGCAGGCAGTTGGAAAAAACAGGAAAAAAATTTTTTGAAAAGCATACTACCCAAATGGATTGTGAAAACAATATATGCCATTGGCTGGAGGACTTGGCGCAAAAAAGAATTCAGCAAGTATCAGATTCCTTTCGAGAAAAAGCAAAGGCGTTGCACTCCGGCATGACGCGACACCCCGTCACATAGAATTCTCCACAAACAACAATGCATTATTCAGTGCAAACACCAAGACCCGGTATACGACTATGTCGGCGACAATTCTTATACTGACTACATAGCCGCGCACGATATTCAAGAATATCAACGGCTATAAAGAATAATCTAACCTCATCCTAATGGCAAAAAAGAAATCAGGCACAATATTTGACAAAGTACTCTTTATCGGCCCGGATGTCAACAATCGCGGCGGCATCGTAGCCGTACTACGCGCCTACCGCGACAATCTTCCGGCATTCCATTGCCTTAGCACCAACAGCGGTAAAGGTTTTATCCCCGGAATTATCAACTTTGTACGGACAGTCGTTGCCCTGCCGTTTGTCCGCCTTTTCACACCATACACTATACTTGATGTCCACGGCTCAGGATACAAATCTTGGCGGCGTAAACGTATAATCATCGCCGTGGGACACGCTCTCGGCTTCCGCATCATCTTCCATATACATGCCGGAGCACTGCGCAAATTCACCGAAGAAAAAGGCAAGAACTACATATTGGCGACCACGAACAAGTGCGAAAAAGTCGTTTTTCTCACACAAGAATGGGCTCGGTACGCTCGCGAAGAACTCGGAGTGAAACACGTTGAAACCCTAATGAATATTGTCTCGCCTCCGGCCATGGCCAAAATTCCACGCAAACAAGACTCCCCACTGTCCTTGGTATATTTAGGCTACCTGCTGCAGCCCAAGGGTATCTTTGATCTTTTGGACGTGATGATTGCCAACCAAGACAGATGGCGAGGCAAAGTAACACTCACTATAGGAGGCCAATATAACGAAGACAAGATACGCGCCATAATCAAGAACAACGGATTATCCGATATGGCTACATTCCTCGGATGGGTCAAAGGAGCCGAAAAAGACCGGATAATGGCCACGTCAGACGTTCTTGTCCTTCCGTCATACTTTGAAGGTATGCCTATTTGCATCCTCGAAGCTATGACATACGCCATACCCGTAATCACCACGCCCGTAGGAGGAATTCCTGAAATCATGACCGATGGCATCGAAGGCACATTCATCACTCCCGGCGACAAAAACGCCTTGACTCAAGCCATAGACATGTACTTGGAACATCCCGAACTTCTGAAAGCACAAGGCCAAGCCGGATACAGCCATTCACAACAGTTCCTACCCGGAAACATAACCGCACGGTTGGCTTCAATCATCAGCAAATAACACAATTAACAAAAAAAGCAGCCTAATTTTTCAAGCTAAGAAATAAGTAAACAAAAGAATACAGTCTATTCGTTTATTTTTTCGTATATTTGCACTATTGTTTTATCTGTTAAGAACAATTCATGAGCTCTATTAAAAATATAGTATTCCGTCTGATTGCGTCAAGATATCCAAACGCACACAAAACCTCACGCATTAGCACAAAAATTACGGTAAAAAACCGTAAAAATCTCATTTTGGGCAAATGCACAAATATTGATAGCGGAGCTTACATCATGAATGGCCGTGCACGTTTTATAATGAAGCATCACTCCGGGGCTGCAATTGGGCTGCTTGTAGTCACAGGCAATCACATGTCTATCCCGGGAAAATTCTTCAAAGACGTCACCGATTCAGACAAATCCCGGCTGGACACAGTTGGCGAATACGACAAAGATATCATCGTTGAAGAAGATGTGTGGATTGGCTCTCATGTCACACTTCTTAAAGGTTCACACATCGGGCGTGGCGCAATAATAGGTAGTGGAGCCGTTGTTCGCACCACAATACCACCATACGCAATAGTTGTAGGCAACCCGGCCAAAATTGTTGGATTTAAGTTCAACCCGAATGAAATCATCGAACATGAGGCCAAACTATATCCGGAAGACGAGCGTATCCCCAAGGCGACAATCGAACTGAACTACGAAAAATATTTTTTGTCCCGCATAAAAGAAATAAACAAGTACATAAAACCATAACAGACATGACTAAAGAAGATTTTTTGGCCGAATTTGCCGACCAATTCGATGACACTGACGCATCAGAAATAAACATAGACACGAAATTTCACGATCTTGCAGAGTGGAGTTCCTTAACTGCAATGTCAGTTATAGCGATGTTCAAAACCCGTTACAATAAGACGATAACCGGGGCGGACATCCGTCAGGCAGTCACCGTAGAAGACCTGTACAACATAGCCAACTCATAGCCTTGCTTTCTCCAAATCAAAACCTTCAGGGCAAACGGATTCTCGTTACCGGAGCATCATCCGGTATCGGCAATGCTATTGCTGTCGCATGCGCAAATGCCGGTGCTATCGTTATCTCAACCGGACGAAATCGAGACGCGCTGAACTCCTTGACTACATCACTCGATGGTGACGGCCACTCTTATATAGTTGCAGATTTAACAGACACTGCCGAACGCGATCGCTTAGTCCAAGCTATTCCGCCGGTTGACGGCGTTGTCCACGCTGCCGGCATCGGACAAACACTGCCGGCCAAGTTTACAACCGAACAAGATGTAGACAAAGTCTTCGACATTAATTTCAAAGCTCCTGTCATGCTCCAAACGCAGCTCATAACAAACAAAAAAATTGCAAAGGGAGCTTCTATTGTATTTATTGCCTCTATTACAGCGACAAAACCGATGGTAGGTAATAGCCTGTATAGCGCGTCAAAAGCTGCCTTGGTCTCCTATGCTCGCGTATTAGCATTAGAATTGGCGCCAAGAAAGATTAGAGTCAACTGCATATCGCCGGCAATGGTATGGACAAAACTATTGTCAACCGGTGGTATATCGCTTGAGCAACTTAAAGCAGACGAGCAGACATACCCCCTGAAACGATATGGACAACCGGAGGACATCGCCCCACTATCCGTATATCTCCTTTCCGAGGCATCATCTTGGATGACAGGTTCAAACATTGACATTACCGGAGGAATACACTGACATACAACAGCGACACATATTTTATATGGAAACTTACATCAAAGCGATTACATACTATCTTCCCGAACACATTCTTACGAACGAAGACATCGCCGGCCGTTTCCCGGAGTACTCTGCCGAAAAAGTCAATGCAAAAGTAGGCATTAGTAAACGGCATATTGCAGGTGAAAATGAAACAGCTACAGACTTAGCCGAAAAAGCTTGCCTGAAACTTTTTGCTGAAAATCCGGGACTGCGTGAGAGCATCGACTTCGTGCTGCTCTGCACCCAATCGCCCGACTATTTTCTGCCATCATCATCCACAATACTACAACACAGACTTGGGTTATCTACCAAATGCGGAGCCTTTGACTTCAATCTGGGATGTTCCGGAGCTATTTATGGTTTAGCCGTCGCAAAAGGACTTATTACAGCATCAATCGCTCGCAACGTGCTGCTGATTACAGCAGAGACATACTCCAAATACCTGCACCCCGAAGACAAAAGCAACATCTCAATATTTGGTGATGCGGCTACCGCCTGCGTTATATCATCTGACAAAGGTATAGCACAAATTGGAAACTTTGTTTTAGGCTCTGATGGTACAGGCGCCGAAAACCTTATCGTCAAAACCGGTGGCGCTCGCCATCGCAAAGCCACTAACAAAGAGTGCTGTGATGATGACGGACACATTCAACGCGATGACTATCTATATATGAATGGTAGCGCAATTTTCAATTTTACGCTTGAAACCGTGCCTCCGATGGTACAGCAGCTGCTAACTCTCAACAATTTAGCCGAAGACGATATAGATCTCTATGTCTTTCACCAAGCCAATAAATTCATGCTCAATACTTTGCGCAAATGCATAGGCATACCTAAAGACAAGTTTTACGTCAATCTCTCAGAGACCGGCAACACCGTATCTTGCACCATACCAATCGCCCTTGCCGACATTTGGGCTAATAAAAACGCCCAAAAAGAGCAAGTATATATGCTCGCAGGATTTGGCGTAGGACTATCTTGGGGTGGAACAATAATCCGAATTTGCTAAGATTATAGGGCACGAACAAGTTTCTGTGCCCTTTTTCTTTTCCAAAAATCAAATCCTTCAAAAAGATTTACACATTTTGTAATCGCCACTTGACTCTGCACGGCTAAACACTACACGCGCATATTTGCCTATGTACAGCAAAATGCGTAACTTTGTCAGCACAAAAAGCATAACCACGATTTACCGACCGACGTTCTTCCCTAACCGTCGGCACACTTATTAAAGACATATAATGGAACAACTGACACAAAAGCTCGGCTCCGGAGAGATGGTAATACAAGAGCTGCCTATGCCCCAACTATCCGCAGGCATGGTCCTTGTACAAAACCATTATTCGCTCATCAGCGCCGGCACCGAAGGCTCGACAGTCAAAGCCGCCCGCAAAAGTCTGATAGGCAAAGCCAAAGAACGCCCACAGCAAGTAAAGCAAGTATTGGAAAAACTGCGCCAACAGGGCTTTGTACAGACATATCGCGCCGTGATGAAAAAACTCGACGCTTATTCACCATTAGGATATAGCTCGGCCGGCACCGTCATCGGCGTAGCCGATGATGTCACCGAATTCCGCGTAGGCGACAAGGTGGCTTGCGCGGGTGCCGGATATGCCAACCATGCCGAAGTGGTGGCCGTTCCAAAAAACTTGTGCGTGCGTCTGGAGGCAGACGCCGACCTGGCCAAAGCCTGTTACAATACACTGGGAGCCATAGCATTGCAAGGTGTGCGCCAAGCCGATATGCGCTTGGGCGAGACTTGTGCAGTTATCGGTTTGGGCCTTATAGGTCAATTGGCATGTCTCGAACTGCGTGCCTCGGGTGTAAACGTCGTAGGTATTGATGTAAGCGCCGCCGCCGTCAAGACAGCATCAGAACACTGCGCCGACTTGGCTCTGACACGCAATGACCCGGGTATCAAAGAGAAAATTCTTGACTATACTGACGGTCGCGGCGTCGATGCAGTGCTCATTGCCGCAGCAACTTCTTCGCTCGATCCCGTCAATTTTGCCGGCGCAATATGCCGCCGCAAAGGTCGCGTAGTGGTACTGGGCGCAGTACCCACAGGATTTGACCGCGACCCGTATTATTACAAAAAAGAATTGGAACTGCGCATGTCCTGCTCGTATGGTCCCGGCCGCTACGACCTCAATTACGAGGAAAAAGGCATAGACTACCCGGCAGCTTACGTGCGCTGGACCGAAAAACGTAATATGCAAGCCTTCCAACAGCTGGTGCACAGCGGACGCATCGACTTGCAATATCTCACCACCCACGTATTCAAATTTGAGGACGCTCCCAAGGCTTACGACATCGTGCTGACGCACAGCGAACCATTCCTGGGCATAGTACTCGAATACGACACTACCAAGGAACACACCGAACGCTCGATAGTGACCGACGCTGCGGCCGCCGCCATCAAGTCGGACGCCCCCGGCATCGCTTTCATCGGCGCCGGCAGCTACGCACAAGGCAATTTGCTGCCAAATCTGCCCGCCGCCGAGCGTGCACCGCGCATAGCAGTGATGACCAACTCGGGAACGACATCCAAACGCGTTGCCGAAAAATTCCACTTCGGCCGCGCAACTTCCGACATCAACGACATCCTCGGCGACAGCGCCATCAATACCGTATTCATCGCCACACGCCACGACACCCATGCCTCGTATGTCGCACAAGCCCTCGCCGCAGGCAAAAACGTGTACGTCGAGAAACCTCTGTGCCTGACACTCGACGAGCTTGTAGACATCGAAGAACTCACCCGCAAAAACGGCACAGGCGTCATGATAGGCTTCAACCGCCGATTCTCACCTTTTGCACAAATGCTCAAAAAACGCCTCGGCGAAGGCAAGATGTCCATGCTGTATCGCGTCAATGCAGGCAATATACCCGCCGACCACTGGATTCAAGACCCGACCGTCGGAGGTGGACGTATCCTCGGCGAAGTATGCCACTTCATAGACCTGATGACATACATGTGCGGCTCTCTGCCCGTCAAGGTGGCAGCCTCGGCCATGCCCGATCCGCAGGGACTCAATGACACAGTCAATATCACCATCGAATTTGCTAACGGCTCGACAGGCGTTGTCGCCTACTACGCCAACGGCCCAAAATCGTTGCCCAAAGAGCACTTCGAAGCATACCATGCCGGTACCGCCGGAATCATCGAAGACTTCCGCCGCGCCGAGGTATACGGACGCAAAAGCGAGAAAATGAAGAAAGCGAACCAAGACAAAGGCCAGCCCGAAATGATGCGCCAATTCTTTGACGCACTCGCCCAAGGACGTCTGCCCATCCCTATGGATCAGATTTTCGCCGTCACCAAGGCCTGCTTTGCCGCCCTTGAGAGCATCCGCGAAGACGGAATGCCCATACTTATCCACTAAGCGCACAGTTCTCCGGGCTCTTACGCGAAGAACAATTCAACACCCACCATATACGATGGGCATACATCGGCAGTGTAGCCGATGTATGCCCACACGTTTTGACGTTGCAGCGCGCCGGCAAGCAAAGACAGCGATAGGCCCGATCATTGCTTAAACATCCGGTATTGACGCACTTAGCAATATGCCAAATTAAGGCTTACATGCCAAGACTAAAGCCCTAAAAAAACCACATCGAAATTCGCATCAATATCCTCTAATGAAACTACAACTTCAACCAACGGCAACACTCACATACCGCAAAGCCGAAAAAACAAAAATCACTGGACTTAACGTTCTTAAATTGCTATGCGCTTTTTTTGTTGTTCATGCCCATGTAGACTGCCTCTACACCGATTGGGTATACAGCATAGTCCGCATTGCAGTCCCTATCTTTTTTATGATTTCCGGGTATTTTTTGTGTGATGACTCCGGTGTCATTCAAACCGGGCACATCAAAAAAATAATCAAGCACATGATTCCCGTCATCATCTTTGTCAACCTCATATACTTTTTATATTCTCTCATTCCCGAACCCTACGGCCACTTATGCAAACTTGATCAGTTGTCAAGCCCGGACACATGGGTGCTACTGATATACCCCGGTTCATCATTCTTTCACCCCGGCTGGTATCTAAATGCCTACATCATCGCGCTATGCGTTATCGCCTTATTAGTAAAGCTGCACTGCGACAAGCTTTTGTATGTTTGGATATTTATAGGGCTGTTTATTAACTTCGCCTTCGGGGCATTAGCCTTCACTTGGTTAGACAACGCTAATGCAACATTCCTCGGCATCGAGTATTCAAAAATATCTCTTATTCTCAACCGCAACTTCTACACAATAGCCCTACCCTTCATCGCTATGGGGCTTTTCGTAAGACGAAACCAAAAGCATCTTGCACGCATGGCCGCGTCCAAGTATATGTACGTCGCTGTTGTACTGTTGTTAGTTGCCGGAGTAGCCGAGCACATGTGGCAGAAAAGCATAAATCCGGCAGTATTCAGCACACACTTATTCACGCCGCTTGCAGCCATGTCACTCTTCCTGTTCGCTCTTCCACGCTTCAAAGCGAACCGATGGCAGACCGCCGCAAACTATGGTCAGCGCTACTCGGCAAGCATATACTACTGGCACCTTTTGGTAAACTACATTATACTGGAATCATTGCTACAACCATTGGCTCCAACATTCTTTAGCGACTGGGGCGCACCTATATGCTGCATATTATCTTTATTGCTGGCGATGTTTATCTATCACTCCAAACAGAAGTACAAGACCATACCTTCCTGGATGGGTTAACCTAAATCCGCACATATAAAACGTTGCCAAAAAACACACGAATACAATCACGGCTGCTTTTGGCAACGTTTTTGCTATAAGATGGTGGTGACACAAAACTACGAATATGGAAAAGAACAAATATAATAAAAGCGAAAAACCCAACAACAAACAGCAGCATAACACAGCCGACGAAGTTGTGGAACAAGAAGCCTCGCAGACGCAGGACGAGGCTGCAACCGAAGGCGAAAGCACTGACGTCAAGGCAGATGCAGAGCCTGAAGAAGAATTGAGCGAAGTAGACAAACTCAAGAAAGAACTGGAAGAAACTCGTGACCAACTCGAAAAAGAGAAAAAAGAATACCTGTTCCTGATGGCAGACTTTGACAATTTCCGCAAACGCACCATACGCGAACGCAGCGAATTAATCAAAAACGCCGCCGAAAAAACCCTCAAAGACCTGCTGCCCATAGTCGATGACTTTGAGCGCGGACTCGAAGCATCCAAAGACGCTGCCGAAGCAAAGGCCATACACGATGGCATGGAGTTGATATACAACAAGCTGATAAAACATCTCGGCGACAACGGAGTCAAGGCTATGGAGTCTACCGGCGCCGACTTCAATGCCGACATCCATGAGGCCATAGCCACCATTCCCGCCCCGGACGAATCTCAAAAAGGCAAAGTCATCGATACAACACAAAAAGGCTATACAATCAACGACAAAGTACTACGCCACGCCAAAGTCGTCGTAGCACAATAACTTTCCGGACGCACACGAGCATCCAATTGCACAACACAAAACAATGGATAAAAGAGACTACTACGAAGTACTTGGCGTGAGCAAGACTGCCACACCGGACGAAATCAAAAAGGCATACCGCACACTCGCCATCAAGTACCATCCCGACCGCCACCAAAGCGACCCCGAAGACAAGAAAAAGGAAGCCGAGGAGAAGTTCAAGGAGGCAGCCGAGGCTTACGACGTGCTCAGCGACCCGGACAAGCGCCAGAAGTACGACCAATTCGGCCACAGCATGGGCCCGCAAGGATTCGGCGGTGGCGCAGGCGGATTCTACCACGCCGGCGGTATGTCTATGGACGACATATTCGCACAATTCGGCGACATATTCGGCGGACGTATGCACTTCGGCGGCAACGCCGGCACACGTGCTCGCCGCAGCGTCAACCGCGGCTCGGATTTGCGCATACGCGTCAAACTGACACTCGAGGACATCGCCAAGGGCGTTACCAAGACACTGAAGATACCTACAGACGTCAAATGCGACCACTGCAACGGGACCGGAGCCAAGGACGGCACAGCCACCGCCGGGTGCCAGACATGCCACGGCACAGGCGTGGTCACTCGCGTCCAGCAGACCATACTCGGAGCCATGCAGACACAGACTACTTGTCCAAACTGCCACGGCTCGGGCAAGGTCATCACCGAAAAATGCCCTTACTGCCACGGCACAGGCGTACAACGCCAAGATCGCCAAGTGACATTCTCCATACCCGCCGGCGTCACCGACGAGATGGTCCTGACACTGCGCGGCGAAGGCAACGCCCCTCAGAACGGCGGTGTCAACGGCGACCTGCTCGTAGTCATTGAGGAGCTGAAGCACCCGGAGCTGATACGCGATGGCAACGACGTAATATACAACCTAATGCTTGATCTTCCCACGGCAATACTCGGCGGCAGCGTCGAAGTGCCCACTATCAACGGACGCGCACGCCTGAAAATCGCCCCCGGCACCCAGCCCGGCAAAATCCTGCGTATGCGCGGAAAAGGCCTTCCCGAATATGACAGCCGCAACGTGGGCGATGAGCTTATCAACGTGATGGTATACATCCCCGAGACACTTACGGCTGACGAGAAAGCCGCCATCGAAAAGCTCCAAGGCTCGGCCAACTTCAAGCCCTCCGAGGAAGACAAGCAACGATTGTTCTCCAAATTCAAACACATCTTTGAAGACTAAGTTCCACATTGGAACTATATAAATATGAGCATATACAGCTCGCATGACGCCCCCGTATGCGGACGGTTTGCCCCGTCGCCTACGGGGCGCATGCATTTAGGCAATATCTATACAGCCGTACTCTCCTGCTACTATGCTCGCCGCAAAGGCGGTCGATGGATACTGCGAATCGAGGACTTGGACCCGCAACGGTCGCGATCCGAATACGCCGACATCCTTATGGACGACCTGCAATGGCTGGGCTTACAATGGGACGGCGAACCGCAATACCAAAGCCGGAGGCACGACATCTACGCCAAGGCACTTAGCCGACTGTCCGCCCTCGGTCTCGTCTATCCCTGCCGATGCACCCGCGCCGACATTATGACCACCCAAGCGCCGCACCAAAGCGACGGCCACATCGTTTATATCGGCACCTGCCGGCCGAGCACGCCGGTACACGATGCTGCATCTATATCCGAGACACTGCGCATGATGGTACCGCCCTACCCTAATTTTTTGCACAAGAACGGAGACACAAACATTGCCTTCGATGATGTGATACACGGCCATTTGAACGTAAATCTTGCCAACACCTGCGGCGACTTTGTGCTACGGCGGCGCGACGGCGCATGGGCTTACCAATTGGCCGTAGCCGTAGATGATGCGCTGATGGGCGTAACCCAAGTAGTGCGTGGCGAAGATTTGCTGCTGTCCACCGCCGTACAACGATACATCCAAGGCATATTGGGTCTGCCTATGCCTTCGGAATACATACACCTGCCGCTGCTGTGCAACCAAGCAGGACAACGACTGTCCAAGCGCGACGGAGCCATGGCTATGGATCAACTGCGACTGCAGAATACGCCCGAGCGAATCATTGAGATGATATGCCTGCACGCCGGACTGGAGACGGAAGAAGTGCTAACTGTTATACAACGCACACAGTAAAATCACTGCACGAAAAGCAAGCATACCATCCGCTATACAATCTTACTTCTGCCGACCTCGCTCGTATTGTTCGTCTACGATTGTCGCTGTCGGCACACCATCAATCCAACGCCGCAAAGTGGGTACATCCAAGCTGTCCGTTTGCGAATAATAGTCGCCCAAACGCAGTCCTATGACGTAGGCTATGGGCGCGTCAAACATCGCTTCGCGACCGCTGTACGATGCCACCTCCGTAAGTTCGGAAGCCCAATTATCCAAATCGGTGGCCGCCTTGGCTCTCAGCTTTACAGATTTGTCTTGACGACAACGTTCCATCTTACGCCAAAAGTACAGCCAATCGCGAGACAACGGATTGAGAAACAATAGCGTTCCGCCATCTACATAGTATCGGAAAATGCGCTTCATCTGCGGTTCGGACACCGTGTCCATCAGTCCGCGCGGTATAACCACAGCCTTAATAGATGAATCTATCGAGCGAACACATCGAAAGTCGCCAAGCAAAGACTCTTCATCATCGTTAAAATTCGATGCAGGCACGCACAAGGTCGGGACAGAATCCGTAGCGGCACTGTCGGACTGAATACCCTTTTGATTATCACTTTTGCTTTTGGTGGTACACGCGGCTACAGCCCACAAGATTCCGACAAACGCGATTGCCGGATATTTGCATCGTAAATTCATATCACTTTAAGTTTTTTCAGTTGTACATAGCAATCGTGCACGGCACGTACATCGGCCGCCCCGTTGTGAGCGTTCTCTAATTCGTGTCCGAAAAGAATGTAATACAATTCGGACAACCTCGGCCACTTGTAGACATACACAGGATGCGGTATAGCGCAAAACGCCGTAGACATCTTCATCGTGCACACCATAGGCATATCGTCAAGCATGTCAGGCAGTCCCAATCGACGACACTCGGCGCCGATGACATTGCGATCAAACCAAATATTATGTCCCACCAAACGGACACACCCCTTAGCATCAGCGGCAAGAGCTTCAAGCGCCTCGGACAACTCAACGCCTTCGCGCAAAGCCGTTGCAGTGTCTATGCCGTGAATATCGACAACTTCCTCAGGAATTATAAAACCGCGTGGGCACACTATCATATCGCCATCGTGCACTATCGTGCCCGACCCATCTACTACAAGCCAACTGAGGCGCACCATACGCGGCCAATTCTCGGGACACTCGGTACACGACACTTCGCTATTGAGTGCCAGTCCAGTAGTCTCGACATCGACCATCAGTACCGTCCCATCGCGATTGGGTGCACCATACGTCGTCTCGCCATCACAGACAACGGCGTCCGTATCCTCCTCCGCGCCGTCATACACCCTCGGCTGCGGCACACGTCGTACCGACCCGGCAGCAGACATTCCGAATCCGGGCGCGGCATACGTCTCGTACGAACCCACGGATGCGGAACGATGGCGGCATCGATGCCACCGACGACATATCACAACAATGGCAAGGCATACAAGCGTGATGCCCAACACTATTGTATATACCATGTCCTGTTCCATAGCGGACTTTTCTTGGCGTAATACAGCACTTTGGCTGCTGAACAATTAAGTACCAAAAGACAAAGAGAGCCGTCATCGCATGGTGACAGCTCTCTGTATTCGGCGAGTAGCGAATTCGGGAATCGAACCCGAGTCTCCACCTTGAGAGGGTGGCGTGCTAGGCCACTACACTAAATCGCCGTGGTTTTATGACGCAAAGGTACGGCTTTTTCGCGATACAGCAAGAAACAAATGCTTTTTTCGCCCAGTTTTAAGATTTTTTTTGAAAAACAGAAGCTCCAATAGCCGTGTACTTCCATCGGCAATAACGGCAATATAAATATTGCATCAGGCTTCGTACAACTTCATTGCCGCTACATATTTGGCCGTATGCCACTTTCTACGTACCTTTGCAAAGCCTGATAGACTCACTGTATACAGGCACAAAATCGCACAAAACACATGGACAAGCAATACCCCGAAGGGCTGGTGGAAGCCCTGACCACACTGCGCGACTACTGCGCCCGGAACGACTATAAAGGCTGGGACCCCTACGACGGCCTCAACTCGCGCGTATTCCGCGCCATCCCACTGATAGGTCGCAGCGCAATCATACGCCTGTGCTGGATACAGCTTTTCAAGCGCTCGCCGCTGAACCTGCGTCCTCTGCTGCTTGTCCCCAAACAGCACAACGCCAAGGGTGTAGCTCTGGCCGTACAAGCGCATTGCGAGATGTTCCATGCAGTCGAGGCCGACCCGCCATTGGCCGAAGTTCTTGGCACGCAGGATACACTCAAAGCTGAAATTAGTCGTTTGTCTCAGCTGCTTGTCTCGCTGGCCACACCCGGATTCAGCGGTCCTGCATGGGGCTACAATTTTCCATGGCAATGCCGCCGTGAATTTCTCTTTCCGGCCGGACAACCCACAGTTGTCGCCACCAATTTTGCCGTATGGGCGCTACTCGATGCCTACGACATCACCGGCGATGAAACACTGAAAGACACCGCCTGCGCCGCCGCACGCTTCGTTACCGAAGACTTACGCCGTACGCCGCACGCCGGCGGAGTCATTTTGTCCTACTCGGCCATGCCGGGCAATGATACCATATACAATGCCTCGCTACTGGGTTCGCGTCTGCTCACGCGCATATACACCTACACCAAGGACGACAGCCTCCTCGACCTGGCCCGACAATCACTGAAAGCCTGCGCCGCCGAGCAGCGCCCCGACGGCTCGTGGACTTACGGGCTGAAGCCCGTCACCGGATGGATAGACTCTTTCCATACGGGCTACAACCTTGACGCATACGCCGATTACGCGCGACTGACCAACGACCATACCTACGATGAAGTGCTGCGGCACGGCCTCGAGTACTACACCACCACATTCTTCGATGCTTCGGATGGCACTCCCTCGTACTATCACGACAAGCGCTATCCCATCGATATCCATTGCCCCGGACAACTCCCCGTAACGCTTGATACAACAAATAGTTATGACAGATATCGACCGCTTGCATTGAAAGTCCTTCGCTGGACGCTGGACAATATGCGCCAAAACAACGGCACCTTCATGTATCAGAAAAAACCCGGCATATCATCGCGCATCCCGTATATGCGGTGGTCGCTCGCCTTCGAGTTGCGATCGCTGGCCGTAACCCTACGCCGCGAGGCTCAGCGCCGGGCCGAAGCCAAGGACTAAGCCACCACCTCAATACCGAGGCACGCCATACATCGCAAAGACGACAACAAGACGATGCTCCCCTCAACCGATTCTTTTCGTGCCCCCGCACACAATTCTTCCGAGTACATACTGCGAAAAAGCGGCAAGACAATATCACTATTTGCGGAAATTTCAGTACCTTTGCACGATAAAAACCACCAGGTCGAACGACACGCCCGGTCTAAATACATTTCTCAGCAATGAAGCAACGCATAGAGAACCTCAGCAAAGAAATACAGGCACTGACAGCCTCCACCCCGACAGAGGTAGAGGAACTGCGCATCAAATACCTCAGCAAAAAAGGCCTAATCGCCTCGCTTTTCAACGACTTCCGCACCGTCCCAGCCGACCAAAAGAAGGAGATGGGACAGTTGCTTAACCGGCTCAAAGACCTCGCGACAGACACCATCAACGGCCTTCGCGACGCGCTGTCATCCAAAGACGAACTACCGGCAGGCCTTGACCTGACGCGCACACCTTCGCCCATCCCCATGGGCACGCGCCACCCGCTGAGCCTCGTCCGCGAAGAAATCGTTGACATCTTCCGCCGACTGGGCTTCACCATAGCCGAAGGCCCGGAAATCGAAGACGATTGGCACGTATTTTCTTCACTGAACTTTGCGCCCGACCACCCTGCTCGCGACATGCAGGACACGTTCTTCATACAGCGTAGTCCCGATGTGCTGCTTCGCACGCACACATCATCGGTGCAGACTCGCGTAATGGAGCATACACAGCCACCTATCCGCATCATCTGCCCCGGTCGCGTCTACCGCAACGAGGCTATCTCGGCACGCGCCCACTGCTTCTTCCACCAAGTAGAGGCATTGTATGTGGACAAAGGCGTCAGCTTTGCAGACTTGCGACAGACACTGCTGTACTTCGCCCGCGAAATGTTCGGCGCCGATACCAGGATACGCTTGCGCCCCAGCTACTTCCCCTTCACCGAGCCATCTGCCGAGATGGATATTAGCTGTGACCTGTGCGGAGGCAAGGGCTGCGGTTTCTGCAAAGGCAGTGGATGGGTCGAGATCCTCGGCTGCGGTATGGTGGATCCAAACGTCCTCGAAGCCTGCGGCATAGACTCAAAGGAATACACCGGCTTCGCTCTGGGCATGGGCATAGAACGCATCACCAACCTCAAATACCGCGTCAAGGATCTGCGCATGTTCTCCGAAAATGACACGCGTTTCCTGGACGAATTTGCCGGCGCTCACTGATACGCCCGTCCTGTCCATGCCGACTGCCGCGCAACACCTGCTACAACATGCGGTATGATGCTCTGCGGAGTCGACGATTCAATGACCCTTCCAATTCCACTCGTATTTTCCCCCGGCATCTGACACCATGTTACACTGCTTGTTAGTTTTTCTCGGAGGTGGCATAGGCTCATTATGCCGCTACGGAATACAGCATATCGGCATCAGTGGAGCCTCATTCCTCTATACGCTGACGGCCAACATCTCGGGCTGTCTCGCCATAGGAATAATATGGGCATTGCTGGATGCATGGCATGCGGACAAAGCTTGGAACTTACTGTTAATCACCGGACTTTTAGGCGGGTATACCACTTTCTCGGCTTTTTCTTTAGACGTTGTGCAGCTTATTCAAGCAGGCAAAGCACTCACTGCCGCCGCATATGTAGCTGCAAGCGTGCTCGGCGGTCCGGCCGCATGCGGCATAGGGCTATATGCTACCCAACGCATAATACGCATTTTCGCATGACCATAGACGAAAAATACAGCCAAGTACTCGAAAGACTAAGCCGCGAAATTCCGATGCCGGAAACCGAGCTCCATTATACCAACGGCTACCAGCTGCTTACGGCCGTAATATTGTCGGCCCAATGCACCGACAAACGCATAAATATGGTTACGCCGGCGCTCTTTGCCGCCTACCCCACGGCCAAAGACTTGGCCGCGGCGGACACCGCCGAAATATACGAATACATCAAATCGGTATCCTATCCCAACAACAAGGCCAAAGCATTATCCGGAATGGCCAAGGCGCTCACCCAACGCTTCGGAGGCAACGTCCCTGACAATATGGACGACCTGCTCGACATCCCGGGCGTAGGTCGCAAGACAGCCAACGTCATCCTGGCCGTCCTCTACGGACAGGCCGCCATGGCGGTGGATACCCATGTCTTCCGCGTAAGCAACCGTATAGGGCTGACCGACAACTCACGTACCCCAATCGAAACAGAGCGCACACTCATGCAGCATATCCCGGCACACCTTGTGCCGAAAGCCCACCACTGGCTCATATTACATGGTCGATACGTATGCAAGGCTCGACGCCCGGACTGTGAGCATTGCTACCTCACCGATTTGTGCAAAAGCTACGCGCACACACACCGAATACAAGGCACAAACAACAGCTAAACCGCACACCATGGAACCCGTAGAGGAAACCACCTTCATCGTCATCATCGAAATCCTGGGAACAATATCATTCGCGATCTCAGGCATCCGATTGGCAGCCGCCAAAAATTTCGACTGGTTCGGCGCATACGTCATAGGCTTGGTCACGGCCATAGGCGGCGGAACACTACGCGACGTCTTAATCCAGGCGCCGGTATTCTGGATGGTGTCCTGGCATTACTTGGCCGTCACCGGGTTGTCACTACTTACGGTGCTGTTATTCAAAAGGACCCTTGTCGGCGGATTCCGAACACTATTCCTATTTGACGCCATAGGTCTTGCCCTATTTGTGGTCATAGGAATCGAAAAATCACTCACTTACAACTATCCTATGTGGGTGGCCATCACCATGGGCATAATCACCGGGTCTTTTGGCGGCGTATGTCGCGACATACTCATCAACGAGGTTCCGTTGTTTTTCCGCAAGGATATATACGCTACCGCCTGTCTTGCCGGTGGGATAGTATATTGGCTGATATGGCTGATCGGAATGCCTTCCATAGTTGCACAGGTGCTTTGCGCCGCCACCGTCATCGGCCTGCGCATACTTGCCTTCAAATACAATTGGTCTCTGCCCGCACTCAAGGTCAAGCCCGAAAACATGCCCAAGGACGACAACCTCGGCACCGGAGACTCATCCCTAAAATCCGATAACAATGACAATTAACCACGACAAACCCCTGATACAGCTGGCCAAATACGCCATTGTAGGCGTTATGAATACGCTTCTTACTCTGGCCGTTATATTTATATGCAAGTCGCTACTGGGGGTCAACCCGTACATATCCAATGCGTTAGGCTACATCGTAGGACTCATCAACTCCTTCCTTTGGAACCGCTCATGGGTATTCCGCCGCCGCGACGGCAAGCTGTCTCGTCAAGCAATATTGTTCCTCATCGGATTTGCCGTATGCTACGGACTGCAATTCTTCACCGTTTGGAGCCTGAACCAGTCACCATTCGGCGAAATCGAAATACGAATCTCGAGCTTCACCCTTTCGGGCTACGGCATAGCAACGCTCATAGGCAACGTGGTATACACCGCCTGCAACTTCATATTCAACAGACTGTTTACCTTCAGCCGCCGCAAATAATACGGTTGCCGAACATATCAAAAAAAGCCATACTATGCAACAAATCATCAAGAAACACCTGACACTCCTATTGGTACTCTTAGCCTCGATGGCGACTTTCACGTCCTGCGATGACAATGAAGGATATGCCATTGACGTACGCGACCTCCCTTCACAGGCTTGGGACTTTTTGGATTACTATTATTATGACATTCCGGTAGTCGAAGCATTCTACTACGGCAGCGGTTCGGACGGATACTATCGCGTCAACCTCGCCGACGGTACCGGCATCGGCTTCGATGCATGGGGCAAATGGTACTTCGTATCCGCCCCCTGGGACTCAAGCGTCCCGGCAGGCATAATCCCGCCGCGCATAATCAATTTTGTAGGATACTACTATCCTTACGAGGCCATTGTCAGTATCACCATCACCGGATACGGATATGACATCATCTTATCCAATGGCACGGAACTATCCTTCGACCACTACGGCGAGGTTTATGATTAGCCCCAGCCACCCGCTCACTTCGGACAAGCAAAGCACAAAATACATACGGCATACACCCCTATACCCGGACATCTGCCGTATTTACTCGTCTTTATGTCGTTGTTTATGCCGTTATGGCCTTAACCGGCATAAAATGCCGAATCTATCGCGCCGACTTCTCAAAGCCAACCTGACGTGTGAAAGCCTCGTCAAAGCATATCAGTGTCTCGGTCTGCGAGGCAAATTGTGCGTGCACATTGGACTGCAAAAGCTGGTACAAGTGTTCGTTATCCCGAGCCATAATACGTATTAACAGGTCATAGCGCCCGGACGTCACATTGCAGCTCACCACCTAGGGAATGGCACGCAGTATCTCGATAGCCTCGCGAATCTTGGATGGTTCCATGAGATGGATACCCACAAATGCCGACAACTTGTAGCCCAAAGCCTCGGGATTGACCACACAATCCCAGCGACGTATTACGCCATTGGCCACAAGTCGTTTAATACGTTGATGAATAGCAGCACCCGAAAGATCGCACACGCGCGCTATTTCTTGAAACGATTCACGAGCATTGGTTGCAAGAAGTCCCAAAATCTTCAAATCCAAATTGTCAAATTGTCTTTCCATGAAAGAAAATATTCTGAAAGTAGTAAAAGGTTTGTGCAAAATGCAGCTGTAACTGATGTGTCGATAATTGCATTGCAAATATCGAAACTTATCCGCAAACCACAAACACCCCTTCGCAGATTTTGCGCAATTCTTTGCATTTACACGTCAAATTAAGCATATTTTAACAACTATCTCTCCCCGTTCCGGGTCTACGACGCGACATCGGTGTCAGTTAAAAACTTAAAAATCCGAGATAGAGACGACATACCGGACAACGAAGGCCAACACCATCACACGACATTCACGAGAAAAAAAATCAGATTTCAGCGAAAATGTTCGTCAAAACCAAAAATGATTTACTAATTTCGCATTGTCATTTGATGGACATACGCGACCATGGTTGCGCCACGACGACTTAACAATTCGTAACCTATAGACTTAAGTATATGATTTTCAACTTTCGCTTAGTTTCGGACGAAGTAGACAACTTCAAGAGAGAAATCGAGATAGACGCCGACGACACCTTCCTCGACCTCCGCAACGCTATTTGCGATGCTGTACAATATGACCGCTCGGAAATGTGCTCATTCTTCCTGTGCGATGACAGCTGGGAAAAAGAAAAAGAAATCACTTTGGAAGACATGGGCACAGACAGCGACGAGGACACCTACCTGATGGACGAATGCATACTCAGCGACTACCTGGACGACGAAGGCCAAAAACTGATGTTCGTATTCGACTACATGACCGACCGTGCCTTCTTCCTACAGCTCAAAAAAATCATAACCGGCAAATCACTCAAAGACCCGGTATGCACCCTGTCTATGGGCAAAGCCCCGGACCAGCACATCGACATGAAACGCTTCGAAGCCGAAATCGATGCTAAAGCAGCAAAGCAGGCATCCCTCGAAGATTTCGGCGAGGACTTCGACGAAGACGGCTACAACGAAGACGAATTCGACCCGGAAGGTTTCTCAGACCTCACCTTTGACGAACATTGACAACACACAAAGGCTCAGCCTTGCAAAGTCCGACAGCTCCACGCTGCCGGACTTTTACTTTTTTTGAATGCTATGTCTCTGTATTTTAACGTATTTTATATGTGTTATACCAACTTTTAGCTTTATCTTTGTCGTATATATGCATGCCAATGAATTATTGCGACTTTAGCAACACACAAAAGCTTGCAGCTCAAAATATTACCCCATAGATAGCCAATATTCGACGTATAACCGCATCAAACGTTTGCACATGAAAAATTTTACCTTTGCCCTATTGACCGCTGCGTCTTTAGCCACGACGTGCTACGCCGAGACTGTCACACTTAAAGGCGCCGAGTACCAAATCACGACTCTGCAAGACCGCGAGCTGGGTCCGGGCGTACGCTATACACGAATACGCATACCGGAATATCCTCTCAATGTCAACATCTTGCGCATAGATGCATCAAATCCCTACAACAGCATCGAGACCACTCAAGCCTCTGACAAACTCTATGGTACCGAGGCTCTGGTAAACGCCGCCAAGAGACAAACTTCAACCGGACATGTTGCGCTGGCGGGCGCAAATGCCAACTTTTGGTGCGTAAACGGACAGCCTCCTTTCAGCGACGAACTCGTAGGGTTGACGTATAACGGCAACCTCCGCAATGGCAAGATTATCTCCGAGACAAACATGCACGCCGACCAATGGAACGGCGGATACAAACACACCGGTATCGTGGGCATAACTCCCGAAGGCTCCGTGCACAGCGGCAACTATTTCTCCTGGGCCGGATACATCAACTCGACAGCCACCGGCGAATTGGAAATATACACCGTCAACAAGACCGTCCGCGACAACGAAGTCAACATCTACAACTCATACTACCCCACCAACCGCCCCTTCAAATGCGTGGACACATATACAGACAACGGCACCACGCACTTCAAGATTGTGCCCAAATGCGCCACCGAAGTCTACCTAAATATCGAAGAAGGACAAAAATGGAACGCCGGAGGCAAGGACATAACCTTCACCGTAGTCAAGGTGGTGCAAGATGCCGGAGCAGGCACTTTGGCCAACTACGACCTTGCTATCGTGGGGCGTGGAGACAAGCGCGAGGCTCTCAACCGCCTCAAACCAGGCGACAAAGTCACCCTACGATACGGATGGTCCGACAAGAACGGCAAACTTATCGAATTTGACAACCTCGTAGGCGGCAACGCCCAGGTGATGAACGCCGGAACACTGACCAAATACAACACATCCGAGACATACAACTCGCAAGTTTACTCTCGCACCGGATACGGCACCGATGACGAAGGCCGTTACCTCTACATCATCGTAATCGACAAAAGCACAGACCCGCGCTACGGCACCTCGGCCGGATGCTCCACCACCGAGATGTGCGCCATAGCACAACACTACGGATGCACATACATGACCAACTTCGATGCCGGCGGAAGCGCTGAAATGCTCGTGGGCAACGCCATAGTCAACAAAACCACCGAGGCTTCGCCCCGCGCCGTAGCCAATGGTATGATAATCTACAGCATCGCGCCCGAAGACAACGAAATTACTCGCCTTGAATTTGCCGACTATAACCTCAAGGCTCCGGTATACGGCACCTACACCCCACGCATCATCGGCTACAACAAATACGATGCCGTGGTAAGCGATGACGTACAGGGCATTGTACTAAGCTGCGACCCCAATGTAGGCACCTGCAACGGCAACGTCTTCTCCGCCGGTGGCATCGGCATGGTGGCTCCGCTCACCGCATCGCTCGGCAGCATTTCCGTTTCCAAAGACATCACCATCGTAGACACACAGATGGCCCTGCGTATCAAGCCCATACTCATCGACAGCCACCGCGAATATCCCGTTGAGGCTTCGGCCGAAATCGATGGCAATACCTACACCTATAACCCTGCCGGCATCATATGGACAGTGGCCGATCCCTCGGTGGCATTTATCGATGCCAATGGTGTACTCCACGGACTCAAAGACGGCACAACAGACATCACCGCCACCATAGGCCGTTTCAGCGATACAACCCCCGTTACAGTCGAAATAGCCAAAAAACCTTACTACGACTTCTGCTCCTGGGCCGACTGGAAAGCCATGGGCACTGCCGGCATAGTCAACGCCGCCGGAAAGACCGCACTCACCATTTCGGACAATGGCACAATAAACTTCACCTACAAAACCCCGCGCGACCCATACATGTACATTGCTCGCGATATCATCTTTTACAGCCTGCCGGACGAAATATCCTTTGATTTCACATCCTCTATACCGGTGTCAAAGGTTGTCGTAGACGCACGCACACGGCTTCACTCGCGCACAAACAACATCAGCATCACGGCAAAAGACTCCGAGTCCTTCGCCGCCGAAAAAACCCACCACGTAACATTGCCATGGGATGCCATAGGCGACAAAGACGACCTAATTACCTACCCGATATCGATGCACCAAATCCGCTTCGTATTTGTCAAGGACGCAGCCAATAAAGGCGACCAAACAGTACAAGTATCTGACGTCAAAGCAACATACAAATACTACGACGGCATAGCCGACGTCACGACTACCAATGCCGCAACTCTATCCGTATGGCCCAACCCGGTAAGCGGCACTACCTTTACAGTACGAGCCAACGCCCCGATGGCATCCGTATCCATATACAGCCTCGGCGGGACACTTGTCAGCAAAACACCGGCCAACGGCGAAAGCGTAATGCAAGTTGCCACACCCGCTACCGCCGGCGTATATATCGTAGCCGCTAAATGCTTAGACGGAGCCAAGATCTGCACCAAACTCATGGCCAAGTAACACCACGGGCAATTGTCCATGCGCCCCCCACTATCGACTTAAACCAAGACTACAGACCGGACAAGGACGAGACAAACTACACATCAAGACAACGCAACAACACAACAGCAAAAAAACAAAACCATAACACCCTATAACCTTATGAGAAAAAAAATCCTGCTAAGCGCCTTGGCTTTTACAGCCTGCGTATGGACACAAGCACAGATAGCCGAAGTGTCCGCACCGCGCCCACTGCTTAAGGGCACGCAAAGCGAAATGTATTACCCCATGCTCAGCGCCGACGGCACACAGCTGATGTTCAGCAAAGCCGATTACTCGGACCTGCGCGTCTATGACTACGCCTCCGGAGCCACTAAGGCAGTGAAAGCTACGCGTCCCGAAGCCTTCCGTGCACGTTTCGTAGGCGACAAAGTTTCCACGACCCGACAAACGACAGGCACCACCGTGAGCGTCAAAGGCTCCAAGCTGATTATCACGGTCAACGGCACAACACACGAATACACGCCCGTAGAATGCTACGCCGGATACTGCTGGCCTTCGCTGTCTCCCGACGGCTCCAAAGTAATGTTTGTCGCCGCCGGCAAAGGCATATATATCACCGACCTTAAAGGATGCATTCTCAGCCAACCGGGTAAATACGAAGCCCCGGTATGGTACGGCAACAACCACATCGTGGCCATGAACGCCAAAGACGACGGACACCAATACATGTCCTCGCAGATTGTACTGCTCAGCGCCGACGGAAAACAGGTGCAAGACCTTACCAAGCCCGAATCAATGAGCATGAACCCGGCCGCAGCAATCAGCGCCAATCGCGTGGTCTACAACACTATCGATGGACGCCTCTACGAAATGACTGTGACCCTCAAGTGATACATACCATTACACACACCCCAAAACAATTTTAGCGTATTATGAAATACTCCAAAATATTTGCTGCCGCTCTGGTGTCGATGGTATCTATGGGCACCCTCTTTGCCGCACCGGCTTCGGCACAAAACACCAAGAAAATAAAAGTATACATCAATCCCGGACACGGCGGACACGACCCCGATGACCGAAACGTAGTCATCGCTCCATACACACAAGGCGACCCGGAAGGATACTGGGAATCAAACTCTAACCTCGAAAAAGGCCTTGCGCTGCGCGACATGCTGCTCGAAAAAGGCTATGACGTGGAAATATCGCGCGTCACCAACACCTCGGCCGACGACCTGGGCCTGTCCACAATCGTCAATCTGAGTAACAACAGCGGCGCAGATATCTTCTTCTCGATACACTCCAACGCCACCGGCACCGAAGCGCGCCGCAACTTCCCGCTGATGCTGTACCGCGGATACGACAACGAACCGGTAATCCCGAACTCGGACGTCATTGCCAAGATTCTAAACAAGTATCTACTACAGAACAAAGCTACATACTGGACCAGCACCAATATCAACTGTCGCGGCGACTTCAGCTTCTATCCCACATGGCACGGTGCCGGACTGGGCGTATTGCGCGGAAATACACGCGTGAGTATGCTCTCCGAAGGATCATTCCATGATTATATCCCCGAGACTTACCGTCTGATGAACAAGGACTTCTGCTGGATGGAAGCATGGCATTTCCGCAAAGCCATCGATGAATACTTCAACCAGCCGGGTGTAGACTTCGGAGTGGTGGCCGGACGACTCAACGACAACCGAACACCTCGCGACGGCAGCTATCTGAAATTCGGCGACGACTGGTACGCCACAATCCAGGGCGCAAAGGTCGAACTGATTGACGCAGAGGGCAAAGTCGTGGACACATACACCACCGAGACAAAGCACATCAACGGCTTCTATCTTTTCCGCAAAGTCACCCCGGGACACTACACCGTCAAGGCCTCCTGCGACACCCATTATCCCATAAGCACCGAAATCGATGTCGTAGCTGACGAAATCACCTACGCAAACATGCAAATGGGCAAAATACGCAATACACCGCCCGAAGTAGTGGCATATTCACCCATGTGGAAAGACGGCGACGAACCGGTGCTGTGCAACTGCCCCGTCATTATCGATTTCAATTGGGACATGGACACCGAGAGCGCCGAAAAAGCCTTCAGCATCTCGCCCGCCACGGCCGGAACATTCTCTTGGGAAGACATCAACCACCGTCTGGTATTCACCCCATCAGAACCTTACAACACCAATACGAAATACACCGTCACCATATCAACCGAAGCCAAGCACCCGGACAATATGAATATGGAAAATCCCTTCACGTTCTCGTTTATGACTACCAACTTCAATTATATGAAGATACTCGGGCAGTTCCCCAAACAGGACGAAAAGGTACACTATTCAAATGCCGCCATCGAATTTCGCTTTGACCTGATACCCAATGTAGCACCCATCCTCAAGCAAATCACATGCACCGACAGCAAGGGCAACAACGTCAGCTTCAACAAGCGCAAAATGACAAACTCGAAGGCCGGCGCCACATACGGATTCTTCCGAATACCATTTCTCAAGAACCTCACCGTTGGCGAAACATACAACCTGACACTTGCACGCGAATTTGCAGACAAGAACGGCATTACCCTCCAAGAACCGGTCAATGTAACATTTACAGCCGTAGATGCCGCCGAAAACACTGCAGGACAAGGCATTATAGACAACATGGAGACACCCGCCGATTACAGCATGGCCGAAGTGGGCAGCCTTAATGTCGAGAGCCAAAGCGTAACCGCAGCCGCCCATCCGCTCGTAGGCAAAGCCGTAGACTTCACCTACAAGTTTAAAGATACCGAAGGAGGCGAAATCCTGTGGGAACGTGCCGAAAGCGCACCCCAAGTCCTCAAGGCCGGCGAAAAAGTAGGCGTACATATCAGTGGCGACCTCACCGCAAACAAAGTTTACCTCGAGTTGACATCCGATGTATCGACCACCTACACATATGTCTGCGATATGGACTTCTTGGGCTGGCGTTACTTCGAAATCCCTGTAACGGTAGAAGCTGACGCTCAGCTCACCGGCATCAAGCTTGTACAAAATCCCTCACAAATGAGCGCCGCAGGCACCTTCGCCGTAGACGACATAAAATACATTGGCAGCGGCGCAGTCGAAGACATAGAATGCACCTCGCTGATCGTACACCCCAATCCGGCAAGCGAATACCTCGTAGCCAATGCCGACTTCCTCATCACAGGAATACGACTGGTCACCGCCTCCGGCATCACAGTGGCACAGACCGAAGGAAATGTGCTCAATGTCAGCGAAATTGCAGACGGAGCTTACTTCGCCATCATCAGCAACGGCGCAGGCCAATACACACGCAAAGTTCTGATAAAGCACTGATACATATTTCCATCAACAGGTAAAATCTAAGAACTTTAAGGGCGTTGATGCCCTTAAAGTTCTTAGAAGCTATATAAGGGAAAACATCCTCACGACAACACACATTTACACACACTTCCAAACACTTCATTGATGAAGAGACACATCCTACTAGCCGCAGCAATACTTGGCGTCGCCGTCTCCGCTGCCGCCATCACCATCTCGGCGCCTCAAAAAATCGAAGCCCCCGAAGGGTCGCACCACCCCGTCCTAAGCCCCGACGGAAAGACATTGCTATTCAGCACCCAAGACCATACCGGGCTGAAAGCAATGGACCTGACCACAGGCGGTATTGCCACCATCGACACCGATGCCGCCGCCGGTTTCGCTCCAATATTCAACGCCGATGGCACCAAAGTATTCTATCGCACCGCCATGCTCGTCGATGGATTACTATGCCACGATGTGCGTAGCTACGACATAGCCAAAGACGCCAAACCCGTCAAGTTGCAATCATACAGCCGCAAAACGCCCTCCAATCTCAACACCGTCAGCGCAAATGACAACTACGCCTTTGCAGACTACCGCGACATCTTAGTCTGCCATAACGGCGTCACAACCAAAATCACGCCCTTGTCCGATGCACACTCTTACTTGTGGGCTTCGCTATCGCCCGACGGCACACATCTGCTGTTCTGCGAACCTTTCGAAGGCGTATTCGTAGCCAATGCCGATGGCACACAACCGCAGCGTATAGCATCAAAAGGCGATTTCCCCGCATGGCTCTCCAACAACATGGTAGCTTACGTAGTCACCCATGATGACGGATACGTGGTACTTGACAGCAAATTACGCGTAGTCAATATCGTCTCCGGCCAAACCACCGATGTCACAAATGCCGACACCCTCGTGGGCGAAGCCGCCGCCGCTGCCGGAAAAATCGTATACTCCGACCTGCAAGGAAACATGTACCTTATCCACGTAAGCGAATGACAACCATACGCACACCACGAACTATGACCATACAAATGAAACGCATAATATTATTGCTGTTGGGAGCACTCGTTGTCGCTTCCGGAGCATACGCCAAACGTATGTCCGAACTCAAGATTTACATCAACCCCGGACACGGAGGTTACACATCGGACGACCGCCCCATCAGAATTTATCCCTTTGAGCAAAACGACACACTCGGATACTGGGAATCCAAGTCAAACCTATACAAAGGTCTGCACATGTATCACATACTGGACTCCCTGGGTGCAACGCCATACCTGTCGCGCATCAAGAACACTCAAGCTGATGACCGAAGCCTCAGCGGCATCGCCGCCGAAGCCAACTCCCTGGGCGTTGACCTGTTCTTCTCGATACACTCCAACGCCGGCGAGAATGTCAACTACCCGCTGATGCTCTATCGCGAAAGCACCATAGGCACACCGCGATACCCCGAAAATATAACCCTAAGCAAAATCGTGTGGAAAAATCTCCACAGCCGCAAACTGGCCATCTGGACACGCGACACCGAATACGTGGCCGGCGACCTCACATTCTACCAAAACATGTGGCAAGGCGGCTTGGGCGTACTACGCACTCTCTACACCGTAGGACTGCTCTCCGAAGGCTCGATGCACGAACACCGTCCCGAGGCACACCGACTGATGAACGATGACTACAACTGGATTGAAGCATGGCTCTTCGTCAAATCCATCATGGAGTTCTATGACACAGAAGACAAATTCGTCACAGGCAACATCGCCGGTATCATCTACGACGACCACAACCTGCGCGAAAAACTCTATCCCTCCAACTTCACCATGTACGGACGCGACAAAAACGCTCCGGTCAACGGTGCATACGTTCAACTGATTGATGCCCAAGGCAAAACCATCCAAACACGCACAACCGACAATATGTACAACGGCGTGTACGCATTCCGCAACGTCACCCCGGGCACATACACTGTTCGCGTCAGCCGTGACGACTACTACACCGAAGACAAGACAGTCACCGTCGTCGCCAACGACATCATCTACCAAGACTTCCCGATGGTGCTCAAGCGCGAATATCCGCTCGCGGTCACCAAGTACGCACCAGCTCCGGCAGATGGCGAACTCGTCTCCTGCTCTTCATCCATAGACTTCGAATTCAACACCGATGTAGACCAAGAATCCTTCGAGAAAGCCTTCAGCATCACCCCCGAAGTCAAAGGATACTTTGTCTTCAGCGAAAGCTACCACAAAGCATCCTTCGTCCCCGAACTGTCTCTCGAACGCAACACCACATACACGGTCAACGTAGATGCCTCAGCCAAGACCGCTGACAGCCGATATAGCCACCCGCAGATGGAACAGCCCCTGACTTTCACTTTCACTACCAAAAACCGAGACCGCCTCGAAGTCATCGACCAATTCCCGGCTGACGGCGGTACGGTACACTATGCAACACCGACGCTCGAATTCCGTTTTGACAACACCATCAACACCAACGGAGTATACGATGTAATAACCATCACCGACAGCAAAGGCAACGAAGTGGCCGTCAACAAACGCACATCCAAATTCAACCGACTCACCAACGGATACGGCAACGCCATATTCGCCATCACCGGCGGCCTCGTCCCGGGCGAAAAATACCACGTCAAACTCTCCGGAACACTCCGAGACACCGAAGCACTGCCTCTGGGCACCGACATTGAGTACGATTTCACAGCCATAGATGCCACCGCCGAAGCCGAACAGACTATCGTCGAAGACTTTGAAACAGCCGCAAACTTCATCGTAGACCCTGAACAGACATCCGGAACAGCCGCTAATCCAACGGCGACACGCTCCACCGCAGTCAAACTCTTCGACAAAGCATCGGGACGCTTCACCTACAAATTTGCCGACAGCCACGGCGGAGCCATTGTCTGGAAATACACCGGCGAACCACACCCCTACAACACCAACGACATCCTGGGCATGTACATCAACGGCGACTTCAACAACCACGAACTTTACGTGGGCGTTGCCTCCGGTACAAACATCAAGTACAAAAAAGTCTGCGACCTCGACTTCATCGGATGGCAATACCGCGAAGTCATCCTCGACAACCTCGAAAAAGACTTCTGCCCCTTCCTGCTCAGCGAAATCAAAGTCGTACAGCAAAAGAGCCCCATCACACAGAACGGAGCCTTCAACCTCGACAACATCTCATTCCGTAAAGGTCCCGGCAGCGTGAATGACATCACTACCGATGCCGAAGCATCCTTTGCCGTGCGCATCGACGGACGCCGCATCCTAATCGCCGATGCGCAAGCCTCGACCACCGCGGACGTATACGCAGTAGATGGCACACTGGTAGCCTCCAAAACCACCGATGCCTACGGCGTCGCCTCCATCGATGTACCTGCCGCCGGCATCTACATCGTCCGCATCGCTGCCACCGCCACCAAAGTCTCCATCCGCTAACAACCTCGAGGCCAAGCCATACACTAACGCCACCCACCCTGCCGACAAAGCAGGACACACCCTACGCGGTGCTGTGCCGATTGGCACAGCACCGCGTATTCTATTGACCGGCAATAAGCACATTTTCGGCTGCGGAAGGCGGAAGTATGGCAGATAATGCTTAACTTTGCAAAAAGCCTAAGGGACACCCGAGTGTCCAAATCGAGCAAACACAATCTGATTTATCGTGAAAATTATAGCCGAAAGCAGCAGTACACGTACCGAGTGGGCACTTGTCGATGGTGACAAGGTGGTGGAACACGCATTCACTACCGGCATCAATCCGTACTTTCAGACACGCCGCGAAATCTCGCACTCCATACGCCTCGAATTACCCGATGCATTCTTCCGACGCCGCTGGGAACACGTCTATTTCTACGGCGCAGGATGCGCCAATTACGAAAAAAACAAGGTAATGGAATCTTCCTTGGTAGCGCAGTTCAAAACACCGGTGACGATACACAGCGACCTGTTGGGTGCCGCTCGCGGACTGCTGGTGCGCCGGCCCGGCCTGGCCTGCATCCTCGGAACAGGCTCAAACACCTGCTTGTATGACGGCCACGAAATCATCAAGAACGTTCGCCCGCTGGGATTTATACTTGGCGATGAGGGCAGCAATTCATACATGGGCAAACTATTCATTGCCGACCTACTCAAGGAATTGGCGCCACCCGAATTATGCACTGCTTTCTACGAAAAATACCAGACCACAGCCAACGTTCTGCTGGACCAAGTGTACACCAATACACTGCCCAACCGCACACTGGCTCAATATGCGTTCTTCCTGCACGAGCACCTCGACCACAAGTACGTATATGATCTCGTATATCGTTCGCTTATGAAATTCTTTGAGCGCAATATATCCCAGTACGACTATCGCAATCATCCTCTGAGTCTTGTAGGCTCGACATGCGTGCTCTACGAAGATATCCTGCGCAAGGTGGCCGCCGATTTCGGCGCCACCATAGACAAGGTCGCTCGCTATTCCATGCCAGGACTGGTACAATACCATTCGACAGAAGAATAAGCATAATCCGCACACTTTTACTCTCTCCGAAAATACACGACCACCCCAAAAACACGACCGAGAATATGAACAAAGCCATACTTATGGGATACGTGGGCGCAGACCCCAAAATACGCTATGTGGAAACACGCCCCGTGGCATCCTTCAGCATGGCCACCACCGAACGCGGTCGCCGTATGCCGGACGGCTCGCAACTACCCGACCGTACCGAGTGGCACAATATCGTGATGTGGGATGCCAATGCCGAATTTGCCGAGAAATACATCCGCAAAGGATCGCGCCTGCTCATCGAAGGCAAGATACGGACCCGATTTTGGGAGGATCGCAACACCATCAAGCACACCATCACCGAGATATACGTCGACAGCTTCGACCTGCTCAAATGAAACCGTCCGACCCCGACAACATTGCCGAGACCTTGCGTATACGCACATCGGTGCTTGACGGGGCCACCGCCACCATGCTTGCCGAAGCCACTGCCGCGGCACACCTGCCATTGGCCGACCTGTTGTGCCTTGAACATCCAAAGAATGTAGAAGCATTGCACAAAGCCTACCTTGACGCCGGAGCCGATATCATCAGCACTAATACATTCAACGCCAACGCGCTGATACTCGAGAAGTTTTATCACGCTAAAACATCCGAGCATGTCGTCGAAAACATCAACCGCACCGCCGCCTCTATGGCGTGTCAATGCACGCGACACGCCGCCGCACATGATGGACACAGACGGTACGTCGCCGGAATAGTGGCGCCGATATGTCCCAAGCCGGGCGATAGTGCCGAAGAATGGCTGGATGCCTGCCAAGCACAGATGGCTGCTTTGGCCGAGGGCGGAGTCGATTTACTACTGGCCGAAAGTTGCTACAACATCGCCGGTACGCGCATCGTAGCGCAAGCAGCGGCACGCATCGCACCACATTATAATATATGTACCGCCTTCAGTGCAACAATCAACGACAACGGCACCCTGCCTATGGGCGGCGAACTCGAAGACCTATTGGACGCGGTGGCCGTAGCATCACCTTCAGCAGTCGGCCTCAACTGCTGCAACGGCCCGCAAGGATTTGTCCGATTATTGCGAAAGCTTAAGACGCTGTCCCCCTACCCGACCATAGCCTATCCCGGCGCCGGTCTGCCAGACAGTGCCGGCCGATATCCGGTCAACCCGCAAGACTTCGGACAAATGGCACGCACAATCATTGCCGAAGATTTGGCAAGTGCTATCGGCGGCTGTTGCGGCACCACCCCCGCACATATTGCTGCCGTGGCTCAGGCCGTACATGACAGCGGCAAGTGACAGCCTGTCAGTAGACGCATGTCAGCAGGCCACAGATATTGCAACACTCAATTACGCATTGATTATCAATCAAATAACACACATACCGCGTTTTGGCACATCATTTGTTTATAAAGTAAGCGTCAAGCGCTTGAAGCTGCATAGCTGACGGCGCAAGACACCGGCCGCCAACGCCGCAAGGCATACAAGGCACGCCGGTAGAGTCAACCGAAAAAAAATAAAAAACAAATACAAACAGCTAAAACAGAACAATCATGGGAAAGATTATTGGTATAGACCTCGGCACCACTAATTCGTGTGTAGCCGTTCTCGAAGGCAAAGACCCCGTAGTGATACCTAACAGCGAAGGTCGCAACACAACACCTTCGGTAGTAGCATTCGTCGACGGCGGCGAGCGCAAAGTGGGCGATCCCGCCAAGCGCCAAGCTATTACCAACCCCAAACGCACCATCTACTCCATCAAACGCTTCATGGGTGAAACCTATGATAAAGTGCAGAAAGAGATTGAGCGCGTGCCCTACAAAGTGGTTCGCGGCGACAACAACACGCCTCGAATCGATATAGACGGACGCCAGTATACGCCTCAGGAAATCTCGGCAATGATTCTTCAGAAAATGAAGAAAACCGCCGAAGATTATCTCGGACAGAGCGTCACCGAAGCAGTCATCACCGTACCTGCTTACTTCAACGACAGCCAACGTCAAGCCACCAAGGAAGCCGGCGAAATCGCAGGCCTTACCGTAAAACGTATCGTCAACGAGCCTACCGCCGCAGCACTTGCCTATGGTCTTGACAAAGCCAAGAAAGATCAAAAAATTGCCGTATTCGACCTCGGCGGCGGCACATTCGATATATCCATCCTCGAACTGGGTGACGGCGTATTCGAAGTTAAAGCCACCAACGGCGACACCCACCTGGGCGGCGATGACTTTGACCACGTAATCATCGACTGGTTGGCCGACGAATTCCAGAAAGACGAAGGCGTAGACCTTCGTCAAGATCCTATGGCACTGCAGCGCCTCAAAGAAGCCGCCGAAAAGGCCAAAATCGAGTTGTCCAGCACCACCAGCACCGAAATCAATCTGCCGTACATCATGCCCGTAAACGGAGTGCCCAAACACCTCGTTAAGACACTGACACGTGCCAAATTCGAGCAACTGGCCGACAGCCTCATCAACGCCACCCTCGGCCCCTGCCGTCAAGCACTCCAAGACGCCGGAATGACGGCCAACGACATCGACGAAGTTATTCTCGTAGGTGGTTCGACACGTATACCTGCCGTACAGCAGATTGTCGAAAAGTTCTTCGGCAAGGCTCCCAACAAGGGCGTCAATCCCGATGAAGTCGTAGCCGTAGGCGCTGCCATACAAGGCGGTGTACTCAGCGGCGATGTCAAGGACGTACTGCTGCTCGATGTAGTGCCTCTGAGCGTAGGCCTTGAGACCCTCGGCGGCGTGATGACCAAACTCATCGACGCCAACACCACAATACCTACTCGCAAGAGCCAGGTATTCTCCACCGCTGCCGACAACCAGCCTTCCGTCGAAATCAACGTCCTGCAGGGCGAACGCCCCATGGCCAAAGACGACAAACTTATCGGTAAATTCCACCTCGACGGCATCGCTCCCGCACCTCGCGGCATACCTCAAATCGAAGTTACTTTCGAAATCGATGCCAACGGTATACTCAACGTTACCGCCAAGGACAAAGCCACCGGTAAAGAGCAGAGCATACGTATCGAAGCTTCCAGCGGCCTGACAGACGCCGAAATCCAGCGTATGAAAGACGAAGCTGCCGCAAACGCCGATGCCGATGCCAAAGAGAAGGAACGCATCGACAAACTCAATCAGGCCGATGCCATAATCTTCCAGTCCGAGAAGAGCCTCAGCGACCTCGGTGACAAGATTCCCGCCGACAAGAAGGCTGCTATCGAAAGCGCCCTCACCAAACTGAAAGACGCTCACAAGAGCCAGGACGTAGCCGCCTGTGACGCTGCCATCAAGGAAGTCGAAAACGCTTTCCAAGCCGCACAGCAGGACATCTACAATGCTCAGGCTCAGGCCCAGCAGGCTCAGCAAGCCCAGGCAAACGCAGGCGCTAATGCCGGCGCCGCCAACAACTCGGGTGACGACCACAACGTCTCCGACGTAGACTTCGAAGAAGTGAAGTAATTGCCGTACACCGCGCGTCAAAAGCGCTAAGTGCAACACACCCTATATCATCACAAGTATCAACCGCATAAGATGATAACAGAAACGGGACGCATAGCAGAAATGTTGTGCGCCCCGTTTTTTTTGTGTTTCACGGAAAAGCAGGCGGAAATATTGGTGACATTTGCACCTTTTAGGGTAAGGCCGCAACACAAAAATATCCGTAAATTTGCAGCGATGGAACGAGGAGTCATTGGCGCAGGCAAGCACCAACAATCTCAATCATACGAAAAAACTATAAGCACACAGACGCTATGTATATCGAAAAAATAAAGTCTCCGGCTGACTTGAAAAAGCTGGACATCGAAGCGCTCAAAATAGTTGCCGACGAGACACGTCAGGCAGTGTTGAACCGTGTAAGCAAGTACGGCGGACACGTAGGCCCGAACCTCGGATTCGTGGAAGCCACCGTGGCCCTCCACTACGTCTTTGACGCACCCAAAGACAAATTGGTGTTTGACGTCAGCCACCAAAGCTATCCGCACAAAATCCTGACAGGCCGCGCAGCAGGCTTCTTAGGCGACTTAGACGATATGAACGCCATCTCCGGCTACTCGTCACCGGCCGAAAGCCCGATATACGACAACTTTGAAGTGGGACACACCTCGACATCCATCAGCCTGGCCACGGGCCTTCAGAAGGCCCGCGATATCAAAGGCACGGACGAAAACATCATCGCCGTCATCGGCGATGGCTCGCTCTCGGGCGGCGAAGCATTCGAAGGCCTCGACGAAGCCTCCGAGCTGGGCACCGGAATTATTATCGTGGTCAATGACAACGAAATGTCCATAGCCGAAAACCACGGCGGCATCTACAAGAACCTCCGCGCTCTACGCCAAAGCAACGGCCAATGCGAGCACAACTGGTTCAAAGCCTGGGGCTTCGAATATCACTACCTCGAAGAAGGCAACGACATCGCCCGTCTCATCCAAGTATTCAAGAAAGTCAAAGGCACACAGCGCCCCACAGTGGTACATATCCATACCGAAAAAGGTCACGGATTTGCGCCCGCTGTGGAGGATAAGGAAACCTGGCACTGGTCTATGCCCTTCAACATCACCGATGGCAGCCTGCTCAATCAGCCCACAGGCGAAAGCTACGACCGACTTTTCAGCGACTGGATGCTGCGCGAGATGAAACGGGACAAGACACTCATAGCCGTGACTGCCGGAACACCGACTGCCGCCGGATTTACCCCGGCCAAGCGCCGCGAAGCCGGAGCACAGCATATCGATATGGGCATAGCCGAGGAACAAGCCGCAGCCATGATTTCAGGTATGGCAAAAGGCGGCCTGCACCCCGTATGGACAGTATACAGCACATTCATCCAGCGCACCTACGACCAAATCGCCCAAGACCTGTGCATCAACTCCAATCCCGCCGTAATCAACGTGGTCGGAGGCGGAACAGCCTCGATGAACGACATAACACACATCTGCTTCTTCGACATCCCGATGCTATGCAGTATCCCCAACCTCATATACCTGGCCCCGACAACCTGCGAGGAATATTTTGCCATGCTCCGCTGGGCTATCGATCAGGACCGTAAACCCATAGCCATCCGCGTACCATCCAACGGCGTAAACCACACCGCCGAGCCCGTGGACACCGAATACAGCTATACACCGCAATACAAAGTTACACGCCAAGGCAGCCTGGTAGCCATCATCGCCGCCGGATCATTCTACCAAAAAGGCGAAAACGTAGCCGATATCCTCGCCGCCAAAGGCATCAACGCCACCCTCATCAACCCCCGCTACCTCAACGCCGTCGATGCCGAGACGCTCGACTCGCTCAAGGCCGAACACCGCCTCATAGTCACCCTCGAAGACGGCTGCAAAGACGGCGGATTCGGCGAACGCATAGCTTCATACTACGGCACCTCGGACATGAAAGTCCTGGTAAGCGGCGTCAAAAAGGATCTGTACGACCGCTATAACCTGCGCCAACTACTCGCCGACAACCGTCTGCTCGACGAGCAAATAGTCGACGACATCCTCGCCATAATAAAGTAATCAAACAATGTACGTACCTTTGCACACAACGACAACACCATACTCGACATTAGGCACAGCCACACCATATACACAGCCATGACCATAGAACATATCGCAATAACCACCGCCGACATCGACCGCCTAAGACGATTCTACAGCACATACTTCGGCATGGAAGCCGAAGCCGAAATCACCGGCTCGACCGGCGCACGCATCACATTCATGCACTCGCCCGACGGCGGAGCCCGTATCGAACTGATACAAAGGCCCGGAACGCCATGCGAGCGCACACACGGCTACGTCCACATGGCCTTCTCCGCCGGCAGCGAAGCCAACGTCAATGCCCTTATCCAACGCCTGCAAGCCGCCGGCGTGACCATCCTCCGTCAGCCGCAGCGCACCCCCTCCGGCACCTACCTCGCCACCATCGCCGACCCCGACGGCAACCCCGTCGAAATCGTCCCCTGATCTCCCCACTGCGCCATCCCATCAGCCTTATCTCCGCCTGCTTCGCACTTTCATAACTACAATAGCCATAACAGACCACATAATTCAGCCGTGTCCATTTTTGCAAAAAACGGCCTTTACACAGCCAAAGTTTCAAAAAAATTGGCTACCTTTGCATAGTTCACTTTCAAACGCAGACAAAAATAGTCCAAAGTAAATAACTACATCAATCCATAATCATCTCCTTGTAGCCACAAATGATTTGGTTGTCAATCTGCAGGAAAGTATCTAATTATTGTAATGGCCGCTTCAAACCAAATAAATCAGACTCTATTTTCGACAGAACCATATTTTGTCGATTGGAGAGACCTCGAATTTTCCCATCCTGAGCGCAAGATTAGACTTGCTACTTCATTCAGTGGAATTGGAGCTATTGAACACGCATTTCAGAGACTAGGGCTCAATTTTGAGATAGTTTTTGCTGGAGATATTGACGACAAATGCAAAAAATCTTATTTCGCCAATTATCATATCACAGAAAAACAATGGCACTCAGACATTCATTTATTTGATGCTACTCCCTTTCTTGGGAAAGTTGATATATTTGTTGGCGGGGCACCTTGCCAAGCGTTTTCTATGGTTGGAAAACGCAAGGGGTTTGAAGATACTCGGGGCACTCTTTTCCGGGAGTTTGCTCGTGTCGTCAAGGAATGTCAACCTAAAATTTTCATTTTCGAGAATGTCAAGGGTCTATTGAGCCATGACGGCGGCAATACATGGGAAGTCATTCGTCATACTTTTGAAGACTATTGTGGCTACCATATATGCTTTCAAACTCTTAATAGCAAAGATTATGGTATTCCACAGCACCGAGAACGTATTTTCTGCATAGGATTTAAAGAAGAAACCAATTTCACGTTTCCATGTCCAATTCCCTTGGAATATCGTATGTATGATTTTTTAGAGGACTTCATACAAACTAAATATTTTTTGCGAGAAAAAGGAATTAAGTTCGTTACTTCCACAAAAAACCGAGCAAAATGCTACACTCAAATTAACGGAGAAGTCGCACTATGTCAAAAGCGTAATCAACAATTTAATTGGCATGGAGATTTTGTATATCATCCTGTTTTAAAAAATGAACCATATGAAGAAGGTTGGGATGAATTTATCTTTGACGTCAGAGATGTTGAAGAAAAATACTATCTTTCTGAGAAAGTAAAAAATTACGTACTAACACCAGGCACCAAGAACTTTAAAACCTCAACAGAGACTGATTTGGATGTAGCTCGTCCTTTGCTTCAATCAATGCATAAAATGCACCGTGCTGGGGTTGACAACTATGTTACCCACAAAGGACGCATCCGCAAACTAACCCCTCGCGAATGTCTACGTTTAATGGGATTTAAGGATTCGTTCCAAATTGTCGTATCAGACACCTCAATGTATCAGCAAGCGGGGAACAGCATTGTTGTTGACGTACTAATTGCATTGCTAAAACAGCTGGACATTACAAAATATGGAGAACCATTATTATGAAAATAGACAGCCAAGATTTCAATTTCGTTGACACACTTAACTCGTCAATTACCGTCCCTGATTGCTTTGTAAAACCAGGGTCTAAAATTGGCAATGGGAACGGTGAAGCTAAATTGTATATTGCTCCGAAAAGCATAATGTATCCTTTCTTCGGCAAAGAGGGCTTCAACGCAAAATGTTTTTTGCTCAAATCTGATTTGGTATCCTATATGAACGCACTCCATTCAGAATACTTGCATCCATCTCAGCCATATCGCGCTGCCAATAAGATGCCGGAATTGTGGAATGAACGAATGACAATTATCAAATCTCTTCCAAACGTCATCGAATTTACCGTTCACGCACAAGATCAGATAGTTGGAGATCGTGGGTATGTAAACTCTAAAGATTTTGGATATCAACTTATACGTGAGATTTCATTACCATTGGTGTCATATATTTCTGTCATGCAACTAGTTGATTCGTTTGGCTCAACCATATATTATTGGAAACTATTTGCTGATTTCGATGCTATTTCAGATAAAAGAGAAGCGCTTGTATTTACTTATGGAAAGAAAGGCGAAAAGATTGAGCAACAACGTCAACTGAAAGAATCCACTCGGCAATCTGAGATTCGCCGTGCTCGTCAAGGGCAGGGATTATATCGAGAGAAACTGCTTGCTGATTGTCCATTCTGTCCGATAACAATGATAAATGACGAACGTTTGCTGATTGCAAGCCACATCAAGCCTTGGGCAGTTGCAACCGACAAAGAGAAGATTGACCCCAAGAACGGATTTATTCTGTCACCTCTATACGACAGATTATTTGACAGAGGATTTATGACATTTACGGAAGACCGTAAAATCGTTTTATCCAATTGGATTTCCCCAGCGAACAAACGCCGACTCGGTATTGTTGATGGTCAATTCATCCAAATGCTGCCCCTTGATGATAAACGCCAAGCATATATGGATTTCCATCGCGCATCAGTATTCAAAGGATAGATTTAGAAATCAATGGTAAATTAAGTATTGCTTATTTATGTGTTGGGCGCGTTCACTGCTAAAAACGACATTGTTGCTAATCTTCTTTTACTATCCCTTTTCTTTCCAATAGAACGTACAACAATACTTTTAGCTAATAAGGCTAAATAGATTTAGGAATTTCACACTAACATCTCATTTCTGCAAATCAAACCTATATCTCGGTTATAAGTAATCAATCATCAATGCAAGATGTGTATTAAACGCACTAAATATCACTCGTATTTTTATTATTGGCACAAATGGAGAAGCAATAGAAGCCATTATCGCCATTACAATTTGGTGAAATTCTACTTCATATCTACAGTATTAGATATTTTGGTCAAATACAAGTACAAAGAGCATTTGGATGCAGTGCCTTATTCGTCTATAAGCGGCATGATACACAACCAATACGCCATTCCTGAATTTATGTCAAAATTAACTTATGATGAATGTATTGGCATCATTATTGAAATGGAGTGGATGGGACTAATCGAGTTCGATTTCGACAATCAAGAGTCTTTAATTCTCACGAACAAGGGACTACATATGTATGAAATTCAGCACTTTCATACCATATATTCCTCTTTACTCGAGGCTCATGCTTCTCGTAACTTATCCAAGAATGCACTGATATTTGCTTGTTTATCCGCTTTTATTGCGCTTTCTTCGCTATTATTAAAGTTATAATGACGTTGCGGTATCGAAACAATATATTCGTTTATCGTCTTATACTTGACGCAACTACGGACGGACTCTCTGTTTATACCGTTATTGATGTTGCTAAATTGACGGCTGATATATAATTTCATTCAAAATACTCATTTGCCATAAACACTCAGTTTATACAATCGTTTACTTGGGAAGCAAGCTGGATTTTTTTCTTGGAGACCAATCACCCCAAGGCATCTTTCTTTTTTGAGGGTAACAAATATAAAGATGTCTTTGAGCCCTAGTAATTGCAACATATAGGTTATTTTTCTCTTGTTGCATTTCAATGCTATTGTTCCCTTTTTTAATAGCACGATAATCAGGGAATGTCCCCTCATCCATACCCACAAGGAATACTACTACTGCTTGTTGACCTTTCATAGTATGGACTGTACTCAATGTCACCCCTTCTCCGTCCGAAGAAGTGACAGAGGTTTGTCCCAACGACATTGCATTACGAAAAGCAGACAAAGAATAGCTTGTTACACTCTTAGCATAAGAACTCCAATGATGTTTTAACAATTCAAATTCATCAAAAACAGCCAAAACTTCATCTGTTGATTTAAAATCCGAAGCATTGGAGGCTTTTAAAGTGTTCAATATGGATTTGACAGTTTGATACATATTACTACCATCATCTTTTAATAGTGAGGCTTGCTGCACGACTTCTTTTAAGAATGCATCGCTAATATTTTCTACAACTTGTTCTAATGATTTGCAATGGCTCACGCCTACTATAGACTGCAACATATCAAGATGCAGTCTATCATAGGGATTGGTTCGTACTACCATAGCCAAATCAAAAGCTTTAGCAGCAGTGGATGCAAATTCCAAACCTGCTCCCGTAGTTTTATAATGATATGGCAGTCCGCCACTTTTTAATTGTTCTTCAATCTTTCCAAGAACGAATTTATTTCTAGCAAGTACTGCAATATCAGAATAACTCAATTTCCCGTCATAACCTTCTATTTCATCACCGACCAATGATTTTATACCACTTACTACTTCTTGCGCTTCCTCACATGGTGTATCATAAGCATATTCCTTACAAATGCCTGTATAAGGTAAGGTTACATCTAAGGTGTCATCATGCACTACCTTTTGTGCATAATCCAAAATCGCCTTCGCACTTCGATAATTTTCATTTAGGTTATATACGGTTGGATTGTAGTCCTTCACAAACCAATCATCCATATATTTACTACTTGAACCATTAAAGGCATATATGGATTGTTTAGTGTCGCCAACCAGCATTACGTTCTTATGCTCACCACCAGTAATCGCGCGAAGAACCATGTATTGAGCCTTGTTTAAATCCTGAGCTTCGTCCACACAAATGTATGTAAAGCTTCTTCGATATAAGTCTGCAATTCTTGGATTATGTATCAGTAATTGATAAGCATTAAGCAACAAATCATCAAAATCAATTGCGTTTAGCGAATCCATCTGCTCTCTATAACTTAAATATAGATTACGCATCTGCTCATCTTTAATAACATTATACAGTTCGTCATCTAAAATCACAGACCGTTTTATAAGGCTGATATTATCCAATGCCCGATAAAGAGTTTCCCTACGGTCTTTATCATTCAGTCCTCTATACCACAGGCTTAAAGATGGAGTCTCAGTAATTGTTTCTTCCAAGATTTTCTTTCTATCGTCATCTGCAAAAATTTGTGGCATTGTCACAAACCTAGTGGCGGCAATATGGCTTTCAATGATTGATTCACATAGACCATGGAAAGTAGCAACAAAAACATGCTCCAATAGATTTTCATCCACTTCTGCAAGTCTTGTTCTAATCTCCTCACAGGCTTTGTTGGTAAATGTAATTGCCAATACCTTACGCTTGGTCATACCAGCCAACATTTTTATACGTTCCACAAGTACTCTTGTCTTGCCACTACCTGCACTTGCACGTACTAAAACTGCACCATCTGTCAATGATGCAATTTCTTGTTGTTTGGGAGATAACTTTATCTTACACATGACATATATCCTTTTTTATTCCATCAAATAGTTTAACTACTAATGGAGGTAATGGTTTTTCGCTTTCAATTATACAATTTGCCAATACCGGACCTAGCTGAGCCTTATTTTTCTCCATTATATCATCCAAAGCTGTCAATCTACCATCTTCACCATCATATATTCGTTTAATATCCACAAATATATGTTGATTACAGCTTTTACATATATTGGGAGTTTGTTCCCTCCCTTTAGGCTTATGATTGAATTTCTTGATAAATTCATCAATGTAGCCTTCTCCTTTCAACTGTTCTATAGCCTTTTCTATTTCATCTTTATACCCATCTACAAGGAGCATTCCTTCAAAATCTTTTTCAGTGGAAATAATGAAAATATTATTCTGTTCTGCCAGTTCCTTATCTTCATTGTAAGTCCTCTTCAAAAGTTTTTTAAGACCTTTCTGGGTATCTTTTTCTCCATCAGAGAAAATATACCAAGGTATCTGAAACGCTTCAGCAAGGGCTACAAATGGATAATAATTACCACATCCCTTTGCATCGACAAACGACAGACCAGACTCAACTGGAGTCAATCCCCAATGTCGTTGACAGAAAATAGGTAAAGCTTGTACTTCTGTCTCACCTTCGCCCAACACAATTGCTTTGGCAAACAACAGTTCGCCATTGCTAGTCAATACGGCTTGCCTGATTTTTCTTTGTTCCTCAGAAGTTAGTTCTGTAACGGGCAAACTTCCACAAACAGTCTTCTCAGCGGCTTTATACATACCTCTCAGCTCTGATAATTCCGCACATGCAGCCACATACGGAGAATGCGTTGAGATTATTTTAATACCCGGCATTTCGTTCATCTGTTTGTAGAGTTGCTTCTGTGCATTCGGATGCAAATGTGCTTCAGGTTCTTCTATAGCTATAATCGGCAAAAAAGCCTCGTTTTCTGGGTTCTTGCTGTCGCACATTTGCTTTACAAAAGCCCGAAACGACAACATGGAAGACCAACTCCTAGTACCCATACCATGATAGTCCATTGTAAAACTACTATCCTCCGTTCCATAATGGATAGTCAAGCTCTTGTTCAAATCTCGCAATTTCTTAGCAAAAGGTGACACATAGACTTTGCCTGAAGAGTCCATTGTAGCGTCAATCCCTTTTAGTGATTCCTGAATATTTTTAAGTACATCACTCTTTTCTATGGCTTCTGCATTTAAAGAACTTATTTTTTGTTCTAATTCAGCAACATCTTTCGGGTCATAATTACTAACTACATCACCAAGCATTTTACCTAAATAGGAGGTTCTGGCTTTTAAATCATCCTGAATATCCCGTTTTGCATCCAGATAGTGAAACTGAAAATAATCTCCCTTAACTGTAGATTTTTTACCTTTCAAATTTTGCCAAGCGATGCCCGCCGAGTCCCATTCATTCAAGATTTGCATATCCCTATTAAATGAGTTCTGAAGTGTTTGAAAAGTGTATTTAACACGCAAAGGCACATAGGCGTGTTCTTCAGCATCCATTTTTATATTATCCGCACCAAATGCAATTTCCCATACATCTGAGAAATTTGCAATACGTTTTCCATCATTATCAATTGCTACTATTTTGGCATCAACAATGATATAATTTGATTTGCCGTTCTTGTCAATGTGTAAATCTTCTGTTGAAAGGAACGAGCTGTTTCCAAACAACAGCTGTAGCGCTTTTAGAACAGAAGTTTTCCCGACATTATTCATGCCAGTAAGTACCGTAGTTTCAGAAAGGCTCATTTTAAAATCTTTCAATCCACGGAATCCATCTATTCTAATTTCGTTAATCAGTATCTTTTGCATAAGAGACAATTAAAATTGTTATGTGCAAAGGTAATTCTTTTATGGCAGAAAATGCTCGTTTACCAAATAAAAATTTTATTGCTGTCCGATAAAAGATAAACATAGCAAATATTCAAGGCTTGGCTGCTGATAATCAGCGGTCGGGTCTGCTGTTTTACAATTCCAAGCCCCCTTGGTCAAAAAGAGATGGTTCCGGAGGTGCGTCGGATGGGAGTTTGACAGTTAGGTAGTGTTTCATTCAGTATGCCTGGACAACACCTAATTTCGGCGAAAAGCAGAAGAATATATTTTTTGGCGGACAAAAAAACTTTTGCTACCTTTGTGGGCGAAAAGATAGCATCACCATGATTGGAATAGATATACGATATTACTTTTATTGCCGTTATGGCCGATTTTACGGACACAACGACGCGGGATTTCGTGTATAAAAAGGTCGCAAGCTATCCTTAATTTACAGCATATTCACGACACATTTTATATCGCACAAAAACATCCCGCGCGCCTCAAGGCTCTCGGGATTTTTTTCGCCCCCGACAGGCCGCAGCATATCAGCAATATATCAGCCATACATAAATGACTTTGCACAACGACATATCCAACAATCGGCCACTGCGCGTAGCCATACAGGGCATCGCCGGATGCTTCCACGATGCGGCTATGCGCCGATATTTTATCAATTCACAGCGGCCGGTTGTTCCCGTCGAATACGAGAGCTTCGAGCAGGTGGTGCACGCCGTCACCGAGGGCCAAGCCGAATATGGCGCTATGGCCATAGAAAACACCATTGCCGGACCGCTGCTGCCCAACAACGAATTGCTGCGTACCAACGCGGTACACATCGTGGGCGAGCACAAAATGCGCATCAGCCACGCGCTGCTGGCTCTGCCAGGCGACCGACTTGAGGACATCAACGAGGTGCGCTCTCACCCCATGGCCATCATGCAGTGCGACCGCTTTCTCAAGGCGCACCCCCAATGGCGCGTGACCGAGGTATTCGACACAGCCGGAGCGGCACGCGACCTCTTCGAAGACTATTCAGACGACCGGCACTTGGCCGCCATAAGCCCCGTCAGCGCCGCATTGAACTACGGTCTGAAGGTGCTTGCCGACGGCATCGAGACAAACAAGCACAACTACACACGATTTTTGATTGTAGCTCTCGGCGCCGAGGCCGAGGCTGCCGCCGATGCCGACAAGGCGTCAATAGTCTTCTCGCTACCGCACACCGAGGGGTCATTGTCCAAGGTGCTGACCGTACTGGCGCTATACGATATGAATATGACCCGTATCCAGTCGATGCCCGTCATCGGACGCGAATGGGAGTACCGTTTCTACATAGATTTGACATTCAAAGACATACAGCGTTGCCGACAGGCACTTGACGCCGCTCGTCCGCTGATGAGCGACCTCAAGGTTTTGGGCTTCTACAAAGACGCCCCGACGCCCGAAATATAAACCGCAACACAAATCATGAACGACATAGACATACACCCGGCAGACCGCGTAGCCTCCGTGCGCGAGTACTACCTGCAACGTAAGATGCGCGAAGTGGCCCAACTCAACGCCGCCGGCGCCGACATCATATCCTTAGGTATCGGAGGTCCCGATATGCCACCGCCACAAGCGGCCATAGACACCCTGTGCGCCCAAGCACGACGCCCCGACACCCACGGATACCAATTAGCCTCGGGCCTGCCCGAGATGCGCCGCGCTTTTGCACGCTGGTACGGCGAGCGCTTCGGCGTCACCCTCGATGCGGATAGCGAAATTATGCCGCTGATAGGCTCTAAGGAGGGTATTATGCACATCTCACTGACATTTCTTAACCCCGGCGACGGCGTACTGCTGCCCAACCCGGGATACCCGACATACACGTCCGTCAGCCGCCTCGTAGGCGCCGACATCCGCTACTACGACCTGCTCGAAGACCGCGGATGGATCCCGGACTTCGATGCGCTGGAACATGCCGACCTGTCCGGCGTCAAAATCATGTGGACCAACTACCCGAATATGCCCACCGGCGCCCCGGCATCACGCGAATTGTTCGAGCACCTTGTAGACTTCGGACACCGGCACAACATCCTCATCATCAACGACAACCCCTACAGCTTCATTCTCAACGACGACCCGCTGAGCATCCTCTCCGTGCCCGGTGCCAAGGACATCGCCATCGAAATGAACTCGCTGTCCAAGAGCCACAATATGGCCGGATGGCGTATGGGAATGCTCGCCGCCAAAGCCGAATATGTCGCATGGATACGCCGCGTCAAGAGCAACGTCGACTCCGGACAATTTGCCCCGATGATGTCGGCCGTGACGGATGCCCTCGCAGTCGGCGACGAATGGTACGCCCAACTCAACGCCACCTACGCCGAACGCCGCGCCATCGTCGATAGGATAGCCACGGCATTGGGCTGCACCTTCGACCCGGCACAGCGCGGAATGTTCGTATGGGCGCGCATCCCCGAGACAGAGCCTTCGGCCGAAGCCATGGCCGACCGCATACTCGACCAAGCACGCGTATTCATCACCCCGGGCAGCATCTTCGGCTCAAACGGCGACCGATACATTCGCCTGTCGCTGTGCGCCAAGCCGCATAACCTGCAACGCGCCCTCGACCGCATCCAACAATTATCCAACAGCTAAAACCGCCAATATGAAAGATATACAACCCTTAGGAATCGAAGGAACCACCGGACCCGGCCCGGTCATCATCGCCGGCCCGTGCAGCGCCGAGACACGGCAGCAAGTACTGGACACGGCACGCCGCCTCGCCGCACAAGGCGTACACATATTCCGCGCCGGCATCTGGAAGCCGCGCACACGCCCCGGAGGCTTCGAAGGCATAGGCGCCGACGGCCTCCAATGGCTCAAGGAAGTACGCCAAACCACCGGAATGGCCGTAGCCACCGAAGTGGCCAATCGCGAACACGTCCGCCAGGCCCTCAATGCCGGGCTTGATATGCTGTGGATAGGCGCTCGCACCACAGCCAACCCATTCGCAATGCAGGAAATCGCCGACGCACTCTCCGAAGCCGGCGCCGACATCCCCGTACTGGTCAAGAACCCCGTCAATCCCGACCTGGAACTGTGGATAGGCGCTCTACAACGCCTATACAACGCCGGAATACACCGTCTGGGTGCAATACACCGCGGATTCAGCGCCTACGGCCCGCACCTATACCGCAACCTTCCCCAGTGGCACATACCCATCGAGCTGCGCCGCCGCTACCCGGCACTGCCAATCATCTGCGACCCCAGCCACATGGGAGGCAAACGCGAACTGGTGGCACCGCTGTCACAGGAAGCCCTCGATATGGGATTTGACGGCGTAATCATCGAAAGCCACTGCAACCCCGATGACGCGCTCTCGGACAAAGCCCAGCAAATTGAGCCGGAAGTCCTCGGCTTCATCCTCGACACTCTCACCATTCGTCGGCAGAAACAATCCACCGAAAACCTGCGCCTGCTGCGCCACGAAATCGACCGCTTGGACAACGACCTACTCGAAGTCCTGGCCCGCCGCATGCGCGTATGCCGCGACATCGGCATGTACAAAAAGGAGCATAGTATGCCCGTACTGCAAACCGGACGCTTCGACGACATCATGCACTCGCGCGTGGCCACAGCCGTCGAAATGGGCATGAGCGCCGACTTTATGCGCACCGTACTCGCCGCAATACACGAAGAATCCGTCCGACAGCAAATCGAAATCCTCAATCGCCGCTAAAATTCACAGCGGATTACAAACACCCCACCACAAAACGACACACCTACAACAATGAAAATACTGATACTCGGCGCAGGCAAGATGGGCTCCTTCTTCTGCGACCTGCTGTCCTTCGAGCACGAAGTCGCCGTATACGATACCGACCCGCAACGCCTGCGCTTCACCTTCAACTGCCAACGCTTCAGCGACCTCGAAGAAATACGCGACTTCGAGCCGCAACTCGTCATCAACGCCGTTACCGTCAAATACACTATCGACGCCTTCCGTCAAGTAATGCCCCTGCTGCCGCCGGCGTGCATACTCAGCGACATAGCATCTGTCAAAACCGGCCTGCCCGAATTTTATGCCACTTGCGGACACCCCTTTGCCTCCACCCACCCCATGTTCGGCCCCACATTCGCACGACTGGACAACCTCGGCGACGAAAACGCCATCATCATCGCCGAAAGCGACCACCTCGCCAAAGTCTTCTTCCGCGACATCTACAGCCGCCTGCACCTCCATATCGAAGAATACACCTTTGCCGAGCACGACACCACCATCGCCTACTCGCTGTCCATACCCTTTGCCTCCACCCTGGTCTTCGGCGCTGTCATGAAACACCAAGACGCCCCCGGCACCACATTCAAGCGGCACATGGCCATAGCTCGCGGTCTGATGAGCGAAGACGACTACCTACTCACCGAAATCCTCTTCAACCCCCACACCCCCGAACAGCTACGCGCCATCCGCGCCAAGCTTGCCGAACTCTCCGCCATCGTCGAGTCAGGCGATGCCGCCGCCCTCCGCAACTTCCTCGACCAAGTCCGCGAAAACATCGCCTGACCCACACACTCTCCGCTCATTTTCATCCTCCGTATATCTGCGCACTATATACTTTTTCGGCGCTTTCATACCTGCGCACTATGCACATCACCTTACGATGGCAAACTTGCGAACCATCGATATCATAGAGCGCACGCCTGTAAGCCCTCGGCAATAAACGCCTCAAAATGTGTCTACAATTGCCATATCGCCCGGCTACACACAACGGCAACTTATAGGATTAAGAGAAAACGGCAAAGAGCACATTGCACGTATATTCGTCAGCGCCAAAGCGATGAACAGCGGCATGACAACCAAGTAAAGACATGGCACCGCATCCGGCGACCATAATTTCCCCAATATGCTTTGTACCGAGCAGGAGGAACGAAGCTCCTCATGCGCCGGTGCATCTCATTCTCAGATAAACAACGGAATTAAATCATTTCTCGCGTTAATAGACATTTCAACCCGCTCGATTGCTCGTCCGACGAATCGACTTATTTCAAATCCACTTGTCAAAACGCGGCGCAAACATGTCGATGTCGCGCTGTGGAAGGCCCTGTTTCCGAGCTTCATTGCGCCACGATTTCATTGCATCCCTTACGTTATTGATAATGCCTTGAGCTTTCGCTGAAGACAGCATATAATCTCCGGCTGACTCCAATAGTATATCAATGTTAGATTCACTTGTATTGCGGTTAATCAGTAGGCTCTGTGAGCCGGAGAGCGTTGGATTGATGTCGTATGCCGGTGAAAGTTCCCAGCCTTTGCGTGTCAAAAGAAAACCGTGATTGCGGAAGTGATCGTCGGAATTTCCGACAATGATGTAGAATGCCACCCGACGATATAGTTCTTCAAGATTCTGCTCAACATTACAGCCGTGTTGAACAATGAAATCAACAATGTCTGTATAGCCATAACCGGTGGTTTCATTGTCACCATCGGTCAGTCCGAGGAGAGTTAATGCGGATGCGAAATGTATTCGTTTGCCATCAGTCGTCCGATCAAATCGTTTTGAAAGTAGAATATGATACTTATCACCGTCAATCGTGCGTGTTTCCGCAACATTCAACCCGGCTTTCCGTCCCATGACACGACAGAAGTGTTCCCATTGTGCCACATCGTAATCATCTTTTCGAGAGGGGAATTTAGCGACAGTCTGACTTCCGTCCTCATCAATGACAGACGCTTTGGGTCTGGCACCTCCAAGTGATGTACCCGGATGCAATAGCTGTGCCAGCCATTTTTTTGAGGGCAACAGGTGTTTTTCCTCGCTGGCTTCAATCTCATGCGCAGCGTGCATCAGTTCTCTGACATTTGCCAATGGCGGGACACGAAGACTTGCCTCACAGTTGATGAATTTGCCTGCGCGAGTATCGGCAAATCGAAAACCACCCATGCGCGAAGTATCATCGACACCCATAAGGTAATCGAAAGAGGTAAGACGGCGCACGGTTCTTTTCTCATCGGCAGCAGCAATCTGTTCCCATCTGTTCAACAATGTGCGTCCCCAGCGGTCAGGCAGAGCATCAGAGAAGCATGCGAATATGTCTCGTTCAGAGCGTGCGTATTGCGTTCCCGTATAATTCTGTAGATCATCACTGATAAATATATCTCCATACTTTGCAAGCCATTCATTGTCAAAGGAAAAACCGTATATTTCATTACCGCGCACAGAATCGCACGATAATTCACCAATCAACAGAGGCTTATCAAGCCAATCAAAGTCGGCATATACAAACAGTTTCTGCATGGCTTAATCTTTTTTCGAGGCACGGGTGCGATGTTTGAGACTTAAATCCTGCAAGTTGCGTCCGAGAGTGTCTTCTTTAGCAATTAGAAGGAGATCTTCATCAAGTTGAAGAACGTAAAGGACACGAGCATATATGCCGATTGAGACTGTAGGGGCACCTTTCTCAATGCGATTTACTGTCAACGGCGAACATGTAGCACGTTCTGCAACCTGAGCGATTGAGAGGTTGCGACGCAACCGAGCAAGCTTAATCTGCTCGCCCATGATAGCCATCTTTTGCTCCAGTTTCCGGGGCAACTTGGTACCCATTGTGTTCTTTGCCATACTCAATATATCTTTTAATGCCGCAAAGTTAGTAAAAATATTTATTATATGATATATTGAGCAACCAAAACATTACATAATCGTCAGAGACACACGCCTTCTAAGCCCCTCGTAGAATCGGAACATTATGCTGTGCCGAATTCGCACTTGCCACTTGACTCTATGAGCCTTATGCCGGCGATACTTCATTTTGTGATGACAATATTTATGTAGTTCCGGGCGCATCCTGATTTCCTGATAGATACGTTCTTTGGATACCTTGACTTCTCGCTTTTTAAGATAGGCTGAAATCTGTTCGGGCGACTATCGTTTTTCCACCAAAAGTGCTATAGCCTGTTGTAACACTCCGGGCTTGAGAGCACTATTGTGTACAACGCGTTCACTTCTTTCCTGAGCCATCTCATCAGCCACCTCAGGGTTATAACTTCCTCTCTTTGTTCTATTTCGCCTGAGTTCTCTACTTATCGTAGAAACACTATATTTACGTTCCGGAATCGGACTTCCGGCTTCGATGGCTGCCTCTGTTTCGAGGCGATCCAGTTCTTTTGTAATGGCTTAAAGTGTGCAGCCATTTTTACGCATGTTGGAAATTGTGTATCTTTGCGCTTGGGTTAAGTGACTATACATGACAATACAAAGTTATTTAATCTTGGGGAGACTTCGGTCTCCTTTTTTATTTTGTATTGCCACTTGACGTGCTTTTCCCGATTTTCTCACCACGGGGCGGCCCCGTGGTGAGAGGCTAATGTTTTTGCACTTCGTTTAAGAATCTACACAAGGACACCTGTGGATAGTAGTGCAGACCTTATTAGGCTGTTATGATGCTGTGTCGTATGAGGATTTTTTTGCAAGACAAAAACAGTTAGCGAGCAAAGTCTGTAAATCGAATCAGTCAACCAAAAATATCCGGTAGACATACCGCCCTCCAACAAGCACAATTTGGGCCGTTTTATCGTCTATATACGATATTTTTACGTGATATATATCGGATATAAACGATAAAATGCCTATCTTTGCAATACTATTTAATATTAGCAAAATTTGTATATGACAAAGGATCTGATAAAATTGCTTATCGCGGAATATCAAACATATGTCTCGCAAATAGAGCTTATTCCTCGTGACGTAGAACTTGTGGACGGACTTAACTATGTGTTTGTCGGATTGAGGCATGCCGGTAAATCATACTTGATGTTTCAACGCATTACGCAATTGATAGAGCAGGGACATAAGAAGGAGGAAATATTATATTTTAATTTTGAGGATGACCGAATAGATTTCTTAGAGGTCAATGATCTTGACTTGATAAAGACATGCTACGAAGAGATGTATGATTCTCGTCCTATATTCTTCTTGGACGAGATACAATTGGTGGATAGATGGGAAAAATTTGCTCGTAGGTTGGCTGATCAGAAGTATCAAGTATACATCACCGGCAGCAATGCGAAAATGCTGAGTAGTGAAATTGCGACTACGCTTGGCGGCAGATATATGATACATGAAGTATATCCATATTCATTCCAAGAGTATTTGAATGCCGGCGGTATTGATATACACGAAAAAAATGCAATATTTACATCGGGGAAAAAGATTGTAAAGTTGGCGAATACTTATTTTCAACATGGCGGTTTGCCTGAAACTGTTGGCATGAAAGAACCTCGCTCATGGATGAGCAATCTGTTCAGCAAAATATTCTTTGGCGATTTAGTGGCAAGATATAGGATACGTAACGATTACGCATTACGTGTTATGATACGCAAAATGGCAGAGAGCGTGAAGCAGCCTCTTTCATATAACAGAATAGCAGGCATTGTCAGTAGTACAGGGAAAAAGCTTAGTACAGATGCAGTTATAGATTATGTGGAATACATGTCTGAAACTTGGCTTATATTGCCCTACGAAAATCTGTATGGCAAGTTACAAGACAAGGAATCGAACCGCAAATATTATTTCACGGATAATGGTCTGCTTCATCTCTTTCTTGTTGATGCCAACACTTCCTTGCTCGAAAATATTGTAGCGATAACACTTAGGCGCAAATATGGCGATGGATGCTATTTTTGGAACAGCAAGAATGTAGAAGTGGATTTTGTAGTTCCAGAAGAGGAGTTGGCAGTGCAGGTATCCTATTCTATGGCGGATGCTGATACATTTAAGCGTGAAACCGATGGCCTAATAAAGCTATCATCCGTGCAACAAATCAAAAAAATGATGGTCGTAACAATGGAAGAAGAGAGCATTGTTGAAAAAGACGGTTTTCATATAGAACTCGTCCCTTTATGGAAATGGTTACTAAGGTTCTAATCGGACATTTTTTGCGACATGGCATGTCGTGCGACTATTGCGTGGCACGCGAAAAAAGTGTAAATTTGCAGTTTAGAATGTCGGACGCCGTGATATACGGAGATGTCCGACCGCACTTATACGACCTCATAGGACTATCATGGCAGAAGATATAGACGACAAAAAGGCTACAGGCACAAGCGGTAAGCCCGACTTGGCGGAGGGCAAGCCGGAGACCGCAGCAAGTATGCCGGACGGTGCGGACTTGTTCGCACCGGAGACGGGCGAAGCGCCCGAGGCAGCGGATTATGACGAGGGCAAGATTCGCACTCTCAGCTGGAATGCGCATATACGTATGCGCCCCGGTATGTATATCGGCAAACTGGGCGACGGCACCGCTTCGGACGACGGCATCTACGTGCTGCTCAAGGAGGTGGTGGACAACTCGGTGGACGAGTTCCGCATGAACTTCGGCAAGCAGATATTCATCGACGTCACCGAGACAACGGCCACGATACGCGACTTCGGCCGCGGCATCCCCCTGGGCTCGGTCATCGATGTGTCCAATAAGATGAACACCGGCGGCAAGTACGACAGCGAGGTCTTCAAGAAGTCCGTGGGTATGAACGGCGTAGGTCTGAAGGCCGTCAATGCGCTGTCCTCATCGTATATCATCCGCAGTATCCGCGACGGCAAGTCCCAGAGCGCCACATTCTGCCGTGGCGAATTGGTGGAGTCGTCGCCGTTGGAGGATACCGACGAGCCCAACGGCACCGAAGTCACCTTCACCCCCGACTCGCAACTATTCCGCAATTACGCTTTCCATGAGGAGTTTATCATCCCCATGGTCAAGAATTATACCTACCTGAATACAGGATTGTCCGTAGTGTTCAACGGCCGACGTTACAACAGCCGCAACGGCCTGCTGGACCTGCTGCGCGACAATATGTCCAAAGACCCGCTGTATCCGCCGATACACCTCAAAGGCTTTGACATCGAAGTCGTCATCACCCACGCCAATCAGTACGGCGAGGAGTATTACTCCTTTGTCAATGGGCAGCATACCACCCAGGGCGGCACACATCTGACAGCGTTCAAGGAGGCCGTATCGCGCACCATTAAGGAATATTTCGGCAAAAATTTCGAATACTCGGACATACGCACCGGACTTGTCGCCGCCGTGGCCATCAACGTCCAAGAGCCGCAATTCGAGTCGCAGACCAAGGTCAAACTTGGTTCAAAAGACATCAAAGAAGGCGGACCGACGGTGGCCAAATTCGTAGGCGACTTTATCAAGCGCGAATTGGACAACTACCTGCACCGCAACCTTGACGTAGCCGATGTCATCCTGCACAAGGTACAGGAAAGCGAGCGCGACCGCAAGGCAATGTCCGGCATCACACGCAAGGCACGCGAAAAAGCCAAAAAAATTAACTTGCACAACGAGAAGCTGTTGGACTGCACGGTGCATTACAGCGACACGCGCGGCGATGCCGAACTGAAGGCCGCCACCTCGATATTTATCACCGAGGGCGACAGTGCCGCCGGCTCCATCACCAAGATACGTAACGTCAAGACTCAGGCCGTGTTCTCGTTGCGAGGCAAGCCGCAGAACACCTACGGGTTGACACAAAAGGTTGTGTACGAAAACGATGAGTTCAACCTGCTGCAAGCCGCTCTCAACATCGAGGACGGCATAGACGGGCTTCGCTACAACAACGTCATCATAGCCACCGATGCCGATGTCGACGGAATGCACATACGTCTGCTACTCATAACTTTCTTCCTGCAATTCTTCCCAGACCTTATACGCCGGGGGCACCTCTACGTATTGCAGACACCGCTGTTCCGCGTACGCGACAAAAACAAGATACGTCGCGGCGCACGTGGCAAAGGCGCCAAAAAAGACGACAAAACAGATGGCACGCCCGACACAATATACTGCTACAGCGACCAAGAGCGCATCGATGCCATCGAGCACTTCGGGGCAGCGGCCGAAATCACACGATTCAAAGGCCTCGGCGAGATTTCGCCGGAAGAGTTTCGCGGATTTATCGGCCCGGACATGCGCGTCGACCGCGTGACCATGCGCAAGGAAGACCGCGTAGCCGAGCTCCTGGACTTCTACATGGGCAAAAATACTATGGAGCGTCAGGGATTTATCATAGACAACCTTGTAATAGAAGACGATGCAGAAATCTCCTGAGACCATACAACAGGCCGAACCGCCCAAGCGCATTGCGCTTATGGCCGGATCTTTTGATCCGTTCACAATAGGGCACGCCTCCATAGTCGAGCGCGGCCTGGCACTCTTTGACGAAGTGGTGGTGGCCGTGGGGCAACACCCGGACAAGCCGCATACAGACGCCGGCGAACGCGCCGATGCAATAGCCGCCATTTACAGCGACCAACCTCGCGTACGCGTCATCGTGTCACGTCAATTGACAGCCGACACCGCTCGCGAAGTGGGCGCCCGCTTCCTGCTGCGCGGCGTACGCAGCGTACGCGACTTCGAGTACGAACGCGATATGGCCGACGTCAACCGCGAACTCGGCGAAGGACTCGAGACGGTGCTGCTCACCGCCCTGCCCCACCTGTCGGCGGTATCCTCCTCCGTAGTGCGCGACATCGCATCCTACGGCAAGGACGTCAGCCAATACCTGCCCGAACCATCGTCCGCTCAGTCAACGTCGGCGACAGACAACGGCATCAGATAGGACACAAAAAACAAGACAAAACAACACGACACTATGAAAAAGATACTCTTGGCTTTGGCCGTCGCGGCACTCATTACTCCGGCCGCACTTCTTTCCGGCGGCCAGACACGCCTCCTCACCCCGGCACAAAAACTGCAATACGCCGAGACCATCATCGAGAACTATTACGTGGACACCGTCGCTTCGGACACGCTTGTCTCGGAAGCAATACGCGCAATGCTGCACACTCTTGACCCTCATTCCGAGTACAGCACTCCCGAAGAAACCAAAGAATTGACCCAACCCCTCGAAGGTCATTTCTCGGGCATAGGCGTGCAATTCAACATCCTGCGCGACACCGTGTGCGTGGTACAGACCACTGCCGCCGGACCTTCCGAGAAAGTGGGCATACTGCCGGGCGACCGAATCATCTACGTCAACGACACCATATTCACCCATCCCAAAATGGACAACAGCGAAGTGCGTGCACGTCTTCGCGGCCCCAAAGGGTCGGTGGTTAACATCAAAGTTAAGCGCGGCACATCACCCGAGCTCATAGACTTCCGCATCGTACGCGACGATATCCCCGTGTACAGTGTCGATGCTGCATATATGGTTACGCCCGATGTGGGATACATCCGCGTGATACGCTTTGCCGAGGAGACACCCAAGGAAGTCGAAAAAGCCATCTCCGGGCTCAAGAAAAAAGGCATGGAGAACCTCATCCTTGACCTAGAAGACAACGGCGGAGGCTTTCTCGGCGCTGCCTACGGACTTGCATCACAGTTCCTCAAACCGGGCCAAATGGTGGTATATACCCAAGGCAACAAGATGCCGCCGCAATACTTGCGCGTCGAGAACCGCGGCCTCAGCGGAATGCTCATCGGAGCGCCCAAAGCGGCCGACATTGACCGCCTCGTCATTATGGTCAACCAATACTCGGCATCAGCCTCCGAGATTGTTTCCGGAGCAATACAGGACAATGACCGCGGCCTCATAGTGGGACGCCGCACCTTTGGCAAAGGCCTGGTACAGCGTCCGTTCCCATTCCCGGACGGCTCGATGATACGCTTGACCACCTCGCGCTACTACACCCCCTCGGGGCGACTAATCCAAAAGCCATACAAGCGCGGCGAGAGCGAGGCCTATCGTCTGGACATGCTCACGCGATATACCTCCGGTGAGCTTTTCAGCGCCGACTCGATACACTTTGACGAAAGCCTCAAGGCCAAGACCTTAGTCAACGGACGCACCGTCTACGGAGGCGGCGGCATTATGCCCGATGTCTTTGTGCCCGTGGACACGTCGTTGTATTCGACATACTACCGCGACTTGGTGGCACGCGGAACCCTCAATCGTACCGTCACAGACTATATCGACGCCCACCGCGCCGACATTCGCCGCCAATATGCGGACGAAGACGCCTACTATGCCGGCTTCGAAGTGCCCCGAGAGCTGATAGATTCCTTGGTGGCCGGAGGCGAGCGCGACAGCATCACTTATGACGAAAAGGGGCTGGAAACCTCGCGCCCCATGATTGAAGGCATCATACGCGGCCTCATAGCCCGCGACATCTACACCAACGGATGCTATATGCGCGCCGTCAACCGCCTCAACCCCGTATTCCGCCGCGCACTCGAAGTAATTACGAACGAGGAAGAATACAACAAGTACCTCGGAGTGAAGCCCTAACCCCTCAAAAACGGTCCAACTTAACACATACTACACAATGATAGACACTAAAAGTATCCTTAGCGCAATGGCCGCGCTTCTGATAAGCACCGCTATCGCCCCAGTAGCCATAGCTGCTGACGAGCCGGAAAAACCTTGGACATACGTCGATGCCCAAAACCTGCGCATCATCAACCATGCCTTTGCCGGCGAAACCGAGCGCACTTACGCCCGACTGCCGCGCTATGTCAAAGACAGCATCCCCGAAGGTCGCGAGCTATGGGATCGCCAGCAATGCTCGTCGGGCATAGGCGTGCGTTTTGCCACCAATAGCACACGCATAGGATGCAAATACACCTTGTACTGGGATACACACATGATACACATGGCCGACACAGGGCTGAAAGGCACCGACCTGTACATCCTCGAAGGAGACAGTGTGTGGCGCCATGTCAACACCAACCGCCCCTACGTCAAGAAAGACGAAAACGGCAATAAGACCAAACTGGTCGAATCGACATACGTCTCCAACCTCGACGGCAAGATGCACGAGTATGTCATATATTTCCCCCTGTATGACGGCATCGAGGACTTCTCGGTCAAGGTAGACAGCGGAGCCGTTATCACCAAGGGCAGTCCGGAAGTAATTAATGCCAATCGACGCATCGTCGCTTACGGCACCAGCATCCTGCAAGGCGGCTGCGCCTCACGTACAGGCATGGCCGCGACCAATATCATCGGCCGCGAACTAAACTGTGAAGTCGTCAACCTCGGCTTCTCCGGCGAAGGCAAACAGGACACCTACATTGCCCGTGCCATGGCTACAATCCCCGATGTGGACGTCTTCCTGCTGGATCCCGTGCCCAACTGCACCGAAATGATGTGCGACACGCTCACCTACAACTTCGTGAAAACACTGCGCGCACTGCGTCCCGATGTGCCCATAGTCATGCTCGAAGGCCCGATATACCCGTACGCACGTTATGACAGCTTCTTCGGCAAATACCTGCCCAAAAAGAACGACGCATTCCGCCGCAACTACGAGCGACTGAAAGCCGAGAACCCGAACAACCTGTATTACGTCACCTCCGAAGGCCTTGACGGCCCAGAAGACGATGGAACCGTCGACGGCATACACCTGACTGACCTCGGTTTTTTGCATTACGCAAACAAAATGATTCCGATATTGCGCCCACTGTTGGACGCCCATTCCAAGTGCAGTAAATAAGCACACAACCACAAGGAGGGATGCGGCACCACCGCATCCCTCCTCTATTATAACAGCTTTTGCTATGGAGTTCGAGAAAAAAATAGAAGGCTACATCCGACGACACTCGCTGCTTACGCCGGGCGATTGCGTAGTTGTGGGACTGAGCGGCGGTGCCGATTCGGTGGCGCTGCTGGCAGTTCTTTCAGCTTTGGGTTACAAATGTATAGCTGCACACTGCAACTTCAACCTGCGCGGTGACGAATCGTTGCGCGACCGTGATCACGCCATAGCCATAGCTGACAACCTCGCAGCCGAAAGCCGGGTCATAGATTTCGACACCGAAGCCTACCGCCAAGGCACGGGCGAAAGTATCGAAATGGCTTGTCGCAGCCTTCGCTACCGATGGTTCGAGCAGCTTCGCGTCCGGCACAACGCCGTTGCCATCGCCGTAGGCCATCACCGCGAAGACAATGTAGAAACCGCAATGCTGAATATGCTGCGTGCCACCGGTATCGCCGGAATGGCCGGCATTGCACCCAAGTCGGGACACATTGTGCGGCCGCTTTTGGATGTCACGCGCCCGGAAATATGCCGATACCTGCAACAACGCGGTCTGCATTGGGTGGACGACAGTTCCAACGCCTCTAACGACTATAAGCGCAACCGTCTGCGCAATGTCGTATTGCCAACCGTGGCACGCGAATTCGGACCGGAATCCATGGCCTCGCTCGCCGCCTCGGTAGGCAACGTGCGCCAAAACTACGAGCTATACCGAACATTGGTGGACGATGCACTTGCGGTCTTCGGCGATGCCTCACGCCTGGACGTAACAGCACTGCTGAAGCGATACGGACACGACAACGGCACGATGTTACTTGTCGAGTATCTGCGCCCACACGGATTTGTAGCCGATGTAGCATACAACATTGTCACCGCCGTTACGCAAAGACATACCGGATTGCAATTCATAGGCACACAAAAGAATACAGCTATGCTCGACCGGGGCATACTCACCATTGGCGGCGCCAACCCACAACCGGAAGGCGACACGGTGGCCGAGATACACCCGAACCGAATAAGTACGGTGGATGTTCCGCAAGTCGGAATAAGTATTTCCATTGAAGAACACGATGCAGCCGACTTTATACGTCCGCGACGACCTGATGCCTCGGTGCTATACCTCGATGCAGCCATCACGTCTGACGATACACCGCTGACACTGAGACACTGGCGCCATGGCGACCGTATTAAGCCGTTCGGTGCTCCGTTCACCACGCTGGTCAGCGACATTTTCAGCGATGCCAAATTGTCCGCAAACGAAAAGCAACGCGCCCTGCTCTTATGCCACGGCGACACAATCCTTTGGGTGGTCGGCCTCAAAAACTCGTCACACTATCCGGTGACAAATCAAACCCAACGCTATTTTCGCTTAAAAGCCACCAACATGTGACGATACAGCCATTTCAGGACCGAGCCTTACGCCTTTCGCGAAGATAATAGCCGAGGATGCATACCGAAGTCAACGCCTCGCTCAATCCTAAAGCCAGCCAAATACCGCTCGTCCCGATAATATCGGGAAGTAGCAGGAAACTCGGAACCATAAAAACCAATCCGCGCAACAGCGCAAACACTATAGCGACCCACGCTTTCTCTACAGCCTGAAAGTAACCTATAGCCGTCAGATTGAAAACAAAAAACACAAAGGCAACAGCAAATAGCGGAAATCCATTCACTGCAATGTCCACTGCATCGGAAACGCCGCCGAGAAATAGCGCAATCATTTGGCCTGGAAAGACGACAAAAGCCCCCGTAACCAGAGCGCTGCACAAGCCGGCACAAATCACGGCAAGACGCTCGGCCTGTACCACTCGATGATGCTTGCCCTGACCATAATTGTAACTGATTATCGGCTGGACCGACTGCGCTATAGCGTTGCCAATCATGAAAACAAACGGGCAGTAATAGCAAGCTATGGAAAACGCGCCCACACCATCATCACCCAGATAGCTCATAAACACAATATTGCCCATAAACATCAGCATCCCCATAGTAGCCTCGCCCAGCAAAGCCGAGATGCCTATGCGGCATTGATACCCGAGATTGCGAATTGTCAAGTGCAAACTCTTGGCGGACAGCTTGAAGCGTATCAGCCGAAGCTGCCCGGCGTATCCGATGAGATAAACCAAAGCCATAGTACCGCCGACAGCACAGCTGATAAGCGTTGCGATGCCGGCACCCATGAGCCCCATACCCAAAGGAAATATGAACACATAGTCAAGCACAATATTGAGCAATGCCGGAATGAGGTTGCACCACATAGCGTAGCGCGGAGCCCCGTCCAAACGGACGATGAACAAGCCGATAGCACCGAAAATTTGGAAAAGGCAGCATAGGAATATCCACGGCATATAATCCACCACCAAAGGCATTAGCGTATCCGAACATCCGAGAATGCGTGCCGTTGTACGCGGTGCCGACAGTGTCAGAGCCAGGAACAACAATACGGCAATGACACCTGCCAATAGAGCCTGCGTGGCATTGATACGTGCAGCTTTCAACCGCTGCCGCGCCAAGTGTATCGAGCACACCACCGAGGCACCCACGCCAAGCATTAACCCGATGCCCACAATTACCATCGTAGGCGCAATGCAGATGTTGACAGCAGCAAGACCGTCGCTGCCGGTACTATGTCCTACGAAGATGCCGTCTATTGCCGTGACCGCGCACAGCGACAGCATACCCATAAGCGTCGGGAAAAAGTATAAGCGGAAAAGTCGTGAAACCTTGACGGTGCCTAAATCAATTTGGTCACGTTGCATAAAATTGTAATGTAATGGGTTAGACGAATAATATTGAAACGGGCACCCGCTTTGACAAGTTTTTCTTGTGCCAACTTCATCTTATCCGGCAGTCCATTGCCCTCCGATGATGCCGCGTGCTATTTCAGGGCTGCAAAGGTACAACTTTTGCGATATGCAAAAAGTCTGTAGAGTCAAGTTGTAGAGTCAAGTGGCAAGTGTTTTTACTTGATTGTTTTAATTTGTCTGTTTGGCTGCTTATTCCACAATACGGCCACATCCCGACATTTCGGGTCCTTATTCGCACGTCAAAGTTCGAGGCAAATATACAATAATTTACTCGTCCCAACAATAAGTTTTCAGTCTATCTAAAAAAAGAGATAAAAACCTTTTCTTTTAGCTTTTGTCTCAGACACACTTTTTTGGAACAATATCTGTCTCAAAAACCGCGACACCTTCGCTTCAACCTTTTTTCGCCTTATCAATAAACAACTTCCGCCGGGAAGACGCGCGGCTTAGGGCTGCGACACCTTCCCGACGGAAGCATTTGTGTAGATCCGAGTTAGGTATGTACAAGCTGTATTACAGCCTGTTTTTATAGAATGTGCACAACGGCCTCGGCATCACTTGCCGGGCTGAGGCACGGGACTATCGGCGAGATTCTTGCGAATTTCGGCGTCAGTGACATCGTAATTGAAGAGGTCACCGTTGAAGTAGCGGTCGTACGAACCCATATCTATCAGACCGTGACCCGAGAGGTTGAACAGGATAACTTTTTCCTCGCCGGTTTCGGTACACTTCTTGGCCTCGCGGATGGCAGCAGCTATGGCATGCGATGACTCGGGCGCAGGAATAATACCCTCGGCGCACGCAAAGAGCACTCCGGCATCAAAACTTTCGAGCTGTTCGATGTCTACTGCTTCCATCAACTTGTCTTTCAATAACTGGCTGACAATGACACCGGCACCATGATAGCGCAGACCGCCGGCATGTATATTGGCCGGACGGAAATTGTGTCCCAAGGTGAACATCGGCAGCAAAGGCGTGTATCCGGCCTCGTCACCGAAATCATACTGGAAGACGCCGCGTGTCAACTTGGGACACGATGCCGGCTCGGCTGCGATATATCGCGTATCCGTGTGCGTGCCGTCAAAAAGGTGGCGCATAAAGGGAAAAGCTATGCCGCCGAAGTTGCTGCCGCCGCCGAAACATGCGATAACGACATCGGGATATTCGCCGGCCATAGCCATCTGCTTCTCGGCCTCAAGACCGATAATTGTCTGGTGTAAGGACACATGGCTTAATACCGATCCGAGAGTATACTTGCAGTTGGGCGTGGTCTGTGCCAATTCCAAAGCCTCACTGATGGCCGTACCCAGCGATCCTTGATGGTTGGGATCGGCCGTAAGGATATCCTTGCCGGCACGAGTGGACATAGACGGCGAAGGTGTCACCTGGGCTCCGAAAGTGTTCATAATACTACGGCGGTACGGCTTCTGCTCATAAGATATCTTAACCTGGTATACGGCGGCTTCGAGGCCGAAGAGGCGCGCGGCGTATGCCAGCGATGCGCCCCACTGACCTGCGCCGGTCTCGGTGGTGATGTTGGTGACGCCCTCCTTCTTGCAATAGTATGCCTGGGGTATGGCACTATTAAGTTTGTGCGACCCCATGGGGCTGACACTTTCGTTCTTGAAGTATATATGAGCAGGTGTACCTATAGCCTTCTCAAGGCCGTAGGCGCGAACAAGCGGCGTGGAGCGCCAATATTTGTACATATCACGTACCTCCTCGGGTATCTCTATCCACTCGTCCTTCTGATTGAGCTCTTGACGGCAAAGTTCTTCTGCAAAGATGGGAAAAAGGTCTTCGGGCTTCAGCGGTTGGCCGGTAGCGGGGTTTAGCGGCGGCAGGGGCTTATTGGGCATATCCGCCTGAATGTTGTACCAGTGTGTCGGAATCTCCTGTTCACTGAGGAGGTAACGCTTCTGTTTGTCCATTGGTTGTCGGTTGTTTATAATGTTGGTTTAGGATTGTTTACGGAGTCGACTCCGTGCAGTAGCTGTTTTTGTACCGGCGACAAAAGTACAAAATTTTAGCGACCCGCATAGCATTTTTCTAATAAAAATTACAAATAAACATCCAATATGCAACCAACTCGCTCATAGAGCGCTCGTTTCACATCGTCGTATTTTCGGACGAAGACAGGTGTCGGCCATACATTTTTGCCGTATTTAGTATCCAATCGCACATGGTTTCGGCCAATGACTGCGGCTTAAGAACGCGAACCATACATCCAAGGCCGGCAATATGCATCACCAAATCGTATGTCGGAGCCATAAAATATTTGAAGTCGGCATATTCGCCGTATTCATCGGTGCCGTGCCCGATTTCCTCCTGGCTTTGGTGCATCGGCAGAGTGCGCATATAGTTGACATGATTGCCGTAGGCACGTATGGTGATTATGCAAGGCTTGACATTGTCCTTCTTAACTATACCGAAACTATCACGAAAATACGCATCGGCATCAAAGCCCTTGATTGCCTCCGGAATCATGCCTGAAGGCCTTAGCGCAAGTATTCGGTCAAGGCTATAGGTGCGGTGCAAGCCGTCCTGACGCTCGCCCACAAGATACCAGCGGTTGTCATACAAGCGTACGCACAACGGATATACAAAGATTTCATAAGGATCGCAGCCGAAGCGTTGGTAAGTAATGTATAGTCCGTTATTGTTACGTATAGCCGTGAGCGCCTTGACCAAATTCGAGTGTCCCGATGGTATAGGCGGCACAGATATACGATGTCGTATATCGCGGTTGTCGGCCAATACATCGCACATGGCATACGTATCCACCATCCAACGGCTCAGGCTGTCATCCGGCAAAGCTTCTTCGTAGTTGTCAATACAATATGTATATCCATTATGGACGTCACATTTGATTTCGACACCGAACTGCGTAGCTATGGCGTTGACCCAGCGGTTAAATGTCTGGCGCGGAAGCGTACGTCCCTCACTGATATTGCGGTTATTCTCCCAGCGCTCGGATATTTCTTTGAGAGTCAGCGGTCCGAACTGGCGTATGGTTTCTATAAGCCAAGTATATTTGTGTATTTGAGTCATGTCGATTGGCCTATGGTATTATTATTCCTAATACGCAAAGGTACGCATTATTTAATTTACCACAACCGCACACCCATTCCAAATATTCGAAATATTATATCAGGCACAATTTGGCATATTAGCAAAAAAATGTCTAACTTTATCCGCCGTTTTTCCGCATCCACACAAGGCACCTCGGGACGGCTATAGACCGCAACTTACTATAACACCAACTATAAACCACGAAAACAATGTTTAAGAACCAACCCAAAGGTCTGATTCCCGCCGCATTATCCAACATGGGCGAGCGCTTCGGATACTACATCATGAACGCCGTACTCGTGCTGTTCCTGTGCTCCAAATTCGGGCTGAACGAGGAAACATCCGGCCTTATCTACTCGTGCTTCTATGCCGGCATCTACATCCTCTCGCTGGTCGGCGGTATCATTGCTGACAAGACACAGAATTACAAAGGCACCATCATCAAGGGCCTTATCATCATGACCGCCGGATATGCCCTGCTGGCTATCCCCATCCTGGCCACGGCCGAAAACACCACCTGGCTGCTGACGCTGACATGCGCGGCCCTATTCCTGATTGCATTTGGCAACGGCCTCTTCAAAGGCAACCTCCAAGCCATCGTAGGCCAGCTATATGACAACCCGAAATACGCAGACAAGCGCGATTCAGGCTTCCAAATATTCTACGTATTCATCAACATCGGCGGCCTCATAGCGCCCTTCGTTGCGCCCTACCTGCGCGAATGGTGGCTTAGCGCCAACGACATGGTATACAACGCCAGCTTCCCCGAAATGTGCCACCAAGTGCTCGGCGGCAGCGCTGACAAACTCACCGAAATCACCGACTTTGCCACCAAAGTAGGATACAACGGCGTTGAATCACTCAAGGAATTCTGCGGCCAATACCTCGATGTTTTCAACTCGGGCATCCACTTCTCATTCATAGCCTCCGTGGCCGCAATGCTCATCTCCCTAACCATATTCCTAACCACCAAGAAAGGTCTGCCCAACCCCGCCAAGAAAGAAGCTGCCGCCGCAGTCAAGTATACCCAAGCCGAAAAGGCTGCCATGGCCAAGGAATTGAAACAACGCATGTACGCCCTCTTCGCCGTACTCGGCATCGCCGTATTCTTCTGGTTCTCGTTCCATCAAAACGGAACTTCAATGTCACTTTTCGCACGCGACTTCGTCGACTCCTCCGCAGTAGCCCCCGAAATATGGCAAGCAGTCAACCCGTTCTTCGTAATCGTGCTCACACCAATAATCATGGTCATATTCTCAGCCCTCGCACGCAAAGGACGCCAGATTTCGACACCGCGCAAAATCGCTTACGGTATGGGAATCGCCGCCATCGCATACCTGTTCCTGACCATATTCTCTCTGATAATGGACTATCCCTCCGGAACAGCTTTCCGCGATATGATCACATCCAACGCCGGCGTAGTCAAAGCCGGATGGTGGGTACTGATAGTCTACTACTTCTTTATGACCGTAGCCGAATTGTTTATTTCGCCGCTGGGATTGTCTTTTGTCTCCAAAGTCGCTCCCAAGAACCTCCAAGGTCTATGCCAAGGTCTATGGCTCGGCGCCACCGCCGTTGGCAACCTGCTATTGTGGATAGGCCCGCTGATTTACAACAATGCACCCATTTGGGTGGCATGGACCGTGTTCCTTGCTGTATGCCTAATCTCTATGGGCACAATGCTCGCTATGGTCAAGTGGCTTGAACGCGTCACACAAGACAAACCTGCCGTTAAGACAGCACCTTCACAAGACATCGTAGAAGACGAAATCTAATCATTACATTTCGTCACACACAAAAAAACGCTTCGCTGCATACCGCTTCGAAGCGTTTTTTTTGTATGCGTATACATCTATGACACAACCCATTCTGATACCACACAAGTGACCACCTACGCCGAAACAGACACAACCACATACAATATCAAAAAAAAACGCTAACTTCGCGGCTGCATAACGATGCGAGGCTACGCATCGTCATACAATATCATATCTATCCTCACTCATCGTATGAATTCCGACACACACAAACGCATTACAGCTCTCGGATTACTTGTCACCATAGGCATAGTTTTCGGCGACATCGGCACATCTCCGCTATATGTCATGAGAGCCGTTATCGGCGCCACCCCAAACTTTGACGCCGACTATATCATCGGGGCGGTGTCGTGCGTCATTTGGACGCTAACGCTGCAAACAACACTGAAATACGTCATTATTGCCTTACGTGCCGACAACAACGGCGAGGGCGGCATCCTGTCGCTGTTTGCGCTACTACGCAAAATGCCGCGCCGATGGCTATATATCGTTGCAGCCGCCGGCGCAGCCGCTCTTATCGCCGACGGGGTCATCACTCCGGCCATCACTGTCACCTCAGCCATCGAAGGACTCAACGTCGTCTTCGGCAACAACGTCCCGACGCTCCCGATTGTACTGGTTATCATCGCTTTGCTATTCGCAGCCCAACAGCTCGGCACAGGTCGCATCGGACGTTTTTTCGGTCCGTTTATGCTGGCCTGGTTCGTTATGCTTGCCGTATTGGGAATATGCCGCTTACCCATGGCTTGGCAAATCCTTAGCGCTTTCAACCCATATTATGCAATACACCTGCTATGGACCAGCCCGGAGTGGTTTGTCATCGTTGGCGCCATATTTCTTTGTACCACCGGAGCCGAAGCTCTATACTCCGACCTGGGACACTGCGGCCGCCGCAACATCACCATAACATGGTGCTTTGTCAAAGCCTCGCTGATACTCAACTACATGGGCCAAGGCGCATGGTTGATAGCCCAAAGCGAGAATGGAAGCGTCTCCGTCAACCCTTTTTACGGCATCATGCCCTCTTGGATGGTTCCCCTTGGAATTGCTATGGCAACAGGTGCCGCCGTCATTGCCAGTCAAGCTCTCATCTCGGGCGCCTTTACAATGTTCTCCGAAGCCGTCAACCTCAACTTTTGGCCATCGCTACGCATTAAGTATCCCGGCGCTGCAAAGGGACAGCCATATATTCCTATGGTAAATATGGCCTTATTTATAGGCTGTATCATGACACTGCTCGTGTTCCGAAATTCTTCCGCCATGGAAGCCGCCTACGGACTCGCCATCACCATTACAATGCTGATGACAACTGCATTAATGACGTTATACCTGCGCCTACATTTGCCGTCATGGGCCTGCATTTCTTTCGCTGTATTCTTCGGGACAATCGAATGTCTTTTCCTCGTAGGCAACCTCTCTAAATTTGAGCACGGAGGATGGTATACAATGCTCATCGCCTGCGTCATTGCCTTGATTATGGCTGTATGGCACGCATCGACACGTATGCGCTCACGATACATCGAGTATATAAACACCGCCGACAAGTTGCCAATCATCAACGACATACATCAAGACAATGCAATCCCGATGTTTGCATCTAATGTTGTCTACTTTTCGCGCAGCTCCGACCCCGGCCAACTCGAAGACAAATTGCTGTACTCCATCATCAACCGACACCCTAAACGAGCCGACCATTACTGGCTTATACATATCGAGCGTTGCGACACTCCCCATCGGCTGGAATATGACATTACCGAACTCATACCCGGTACAATGTTTTTTGTCAAAATGTACCTCGGATTTCATACCGATGCACGCATCAATGTCTACCTGCGCCAAATCATCGAAGACATGGTGGCTCAAAACAAGATTTCCATCACTTCATCTTACCCGTCGCTCAATGCACACGGCATCGCAGGCGATTTCATATTCGTCGAACTGCATCGCGTATTCTCCACTTCGTCCGACTGCAAGCCTTCAGACCGAAGACTTATGATATGGCACGAACGCCTGCGCCGCCTCGGAGTCGATGACTGCACCGCTATGGGGTTGGACACATCATCGGTGGTAGTGGAGACAGTCCCTCTAATTATTTCAAGCCATAAACCGCGACGCATCACGCGCATAGCTCATAGCGACTGACACCGGAAGCTACCCTGAGCGACAATAGTAATATTGAAATCAACAACTAACATTAGTTAATTCAACAATAATAATAGTTAATATTTCATAATATCATTTTACAAATTTTAATCAAATAGAAAAATGCCGTACTTTTGCACGTGTGTTTTTCATAGTATTAGATTAAGATAAAGGTTTAAGGAAAAGAGTTGTCGCGAGATAGCTCTTTTCTAATTTTTGAAAAGAAACGACAGCATCCGGCCGACACCTTTGCAGCCGACTATGCGCACACATCACCGCTCCATATATAAGCCAAAGCCATTCTCTTCCTTATTATTTGATGATTTGGACAAGCAAAAACACGGCTTTCGGTTTTGCCGTATCGCGGAAAATGCTTACTTTTGGGCTGTGGATATGGCCGCGCCGAAATGTCGCCCGTAGATGCAAGCATCCATCGCAAATCAACGGCTAAAGCCATGGTCCGAACCAACGACATACGCCGTCACAATGATACGCTTGACGCTCGAACACGACACTCCGCGACGCGCATCTTTCTATTTGGCAATGGAAAGATGGGTAGCAGCCAACCTCCCCGCAGGCGAGGACTACATCTTTACATGGGTCATCGCTCCTACCGTAGTCGTAGGGCGCAACCAAGACCTTGACAGCGAAGTAAATATTGAGTGTTGCCGGCGACTCGGCATAGACATCTGCCGCCGCCATAGCGGTGGCGGAGCAATATACGCGGACACCCACAACATCATGGTCAGCTACATCGCCGATGCACGGAACACTTCTGTACCGGAGGCCTTTGCACGCTACACCGATGACATCTGTGCACGACTGCACTCGCTAGGCATAGATGCTGTCGGCTCGGGGCGCAACGATGTGTGCGTCGACTCTCGCAAAGTATCCGGCGGCGCATTTTACGACCTGGGTGACAGATACGTGGCACACAGCACAATGCTATGGGATACGGACACAGACACCATGCGTCGGGTACTGACTCCACCGGCCGAAAAATTGCAACGCCACGGCGTAGCATCGGTAGCATCGCGCGTAGCCGGACTACGCACTTTATACCCGGACTTAGCCTTTGACCACCTGCGTGCCGCACTGGATGCGCCCGGCCCCGGCGGCAAAGTTCGCATAATCTCCGATGACGAAGCCGACCAAATCGAGCAAATCCGCCAAAGGCTGTACACCGACGAGTGGACATTTCGCAAACCGCACTGAGCACTCGGACTTGCATTAGACAAACCTCCGCGACAAAAACAGACGACAAAAACAATCGAAAACAACATAACACCCGCAACCCCATGGAAAGCGAAAAAACCAAAACCACCTGCCTCAATGCGGCACACCGCGCCTTAGGCGCCGAAATGGTACCCTTCGGAGGATTTGACATGCCATTATATTATACCGATATCGAAAGCGAGCACCGTGCAGTACGCACAACCTGTGGCGTATTCGATGTATCACATATGGGCGAAGTCATGGTCTCGGGCGAAGATGCCATGCGATTTGTCAACCACATCTTCACCGGTGATGTCAGCACTCTTGCCGTGGGCGATGTCGTATACGGCATGATGCTACATGACAACGGCGGCACAGTGGACGACCTCCTGGTATACCGCATAGGAGCCGAAGCATACCTGCTGGTTATCAACGCCTCCAACATCGACAAGGACGTGGCGCACATACGCGCCCAAGCCGCTGAATTCTCCGGCGTACGCATCGAGGACATCAGCGCCATCACTGCGCAGCTTGCCGTGCAAGGACCTGATAGTCCGCGCATAATGGCCCAAGTACTCGACTTGGCCGAAGCTAACGATCTGCGCTTCTACACCTGCCGCGAATTTCATCGTAACGGGCACGAAATCCTGGTAAGCCGCACCGGATACACCGGAGAAGATGGCTTCGAAATATACGGACCGCAAGACGCCATCATCGAAATGTGGAATCGCCTTGTCGCAGCCGGCGTAACTCCATGCGGACTTGGATGTCGCGACACACTACGCTTCGAAGCCGGGCTACCGCTATATGGCGATGAACTCGGCGACGACATCTCGCCCATTATGGCCGGGCTGTCCATGTTTGTCAAAATCGACAAAGACGGCGGATTTATGGGACGTGACGCCGTAGCCCGGCAAAAAGCCGAAGGCGTCAAGCGCCGTCTCGTCGGGCTCGAGATACAAGGCCCGGCCATAGCTCGTCACGGCTACGAGGTTCTCGATGCCAATAATCCCGAAAAAGTCATTGGAACAATTTCCACCGGCTATCACAGCATCACCCTGGGCACTAACCTCGCCATGGCTTTCATAGACCGCGACCACGCCGCACTGGGCACGCACGTACTGGTGCGCGTACGCCGCAAGACATTTCCGGCCACCGTGGTCAAAAAACGCTTCTATACGCCCAACTACAAGAAATAGTGCAGTAGCCATACAAGGAATAACACACTGTAGTCACGCATTACAGTGATACGACACGGACATTCTATAAATATACATCATCCTAACACCCAACACATACACAAAACATACAGCCATGATTAAATATCTCAAGTCACACGAGTACATCCGCATCGAAGACGCCGAACCCCAAATAGGATACATCGGCATATCAGCCTACGCCGCCGCACAGCTGGGCAATATAGTATATGTAGACATGCCACTCGAAGGCGATGATGTAATCAAAGGCGAAGAATTCGGCGCCATCGAAAGCGTCAAAGCCGCCTCCGACCTCTATTCGCCGGTCTCCGGCGAAGTCCTTGCCTCCAACGATGCACTCGAGGACAATCCACGACTTGTAGGCCAAGACCCCATAGCCAACTGGATTATTAAGGTCAGCATCAGCGATCCCGCCGAACTCGATGACCTTCTTGACCAAGCAGCCTACGACGCATTATGCGCCGCCGAAAAGCACTGACGCATCGAGACTATACAGCAAATACGCACGGGCACTCGAGCCGTATAAGCTCGGGCTCTTCGTGCGATCCCACCTAACCTAACACCACGCACAATGAGCAGTACCCACCCATATCTGCCACACACTCCGGAAGATATTTCGGCCATGCTGGAACGCTGCGGCGCCGCCACTTTGGACGACCTCTTCAGTGACATCCCCGGAGAATTACGCCTGCGGTCGCCTTACGACATCCGGGGACCACTGAGCGAAAACGAATTACGACGCCATTTTGACGCAATATTTGCGGACATCAAGCCTCTGACTTGCTTCGCCGGCAACGGCTACTACGACCACTATTGTCCCGCCGTGTGCGCCGACATCGTGCGCCGCAGCGAGTTCCTGACCGCATATACCCCATACCAGCCCGAGATTTCGCAAGGAACGTTGCAGTATATCTTCGAATATCAGTCGATGATGGCTTCGCTTACCGGACTGGACGTCTCCAACGCCTCGCTATATGATGGCGCCACGGCCACTGCCGAGGCCATGATAATGTGCGTCGCCGCCGCTCGCCGCCGCAACCGCGTACTCGTCTCGGCCACTCTGGCTCCGTCAGTACGCGCCGTAGTGGACACCTATGCTCGCTATCACGGCATTACCATAGACACCATACCCGAGGAACCCGGCAAAGGCGTCACCGACAAGGCTGCTCTGACGGCCATGCTCACGGCCGACAACGCCAAGGACATCGCCGGAGTCATCGCAGCTTCACCCAACCGATACGGATGTCTCGAAGACTTCGACGGATGGTCCGATGCCATACACGCAGCCAAGTCGCTGATGGTCATCAATACGCATGCCTCGGCGCTGGGCATACTTCGCAGCCCCGGCGACCTGGGCGCCGACATCGCCGTAGGCGACGCCCAATCACTGGGAATGCCGCTGAATTACGGCGGACCGGGCCTGGGCTATATGTGCGTACGCAAAGCTCTGATGCGCAAGATGCCCGGACGCATCGTGGGTGCCACCACCGACGGCAAAGGACAGCGCGTATTCGTACTCACGCTACAAGCACGCGAACAGCACATACGACGCGAAAAAGCCACATCCAATATCTGCTCCAATCAGGGACTAATGACATTGTATGCTGCCATATATCTGTCCGTTATGGGCGCCAAAGGCTTGGCTCAAGTATGTCGCGACAGCCATAGTGCAGCCACGGCATTACTGCGTCTAATCGAAGACAACGGGCTGGGCACACACGAACACCGCGGCACACCGTTCCTCAACGAATTTGTCGTGCGACTTCCCCACGGAATCAAAGCCGTAGATGTCATTGAACGCGGCGCCAAACAAGGATTACTTGCCGGCGTAGCCGTAGGCGAAGATCGGCTGATGATAGCCGTCACCGAGCAACGCACGGCACAAGACATCGATGCATTGATACGCCTTTTAACCTCTTTCAAACACGAGCCATGAACAGCAAACTTTATTCGCCACTCATATTCGAGTACTCGCGTACGGGACGCTGCGGCTATATGCTGCCGCGCTGTCCTTTCGCCCAAGTCGACGACATCCCGACGAGTCTGCTGCACGACCTGGCGGCCGACCTGCCGGAGGTTGACGAGCCGACAATAGTAAGACACTACACAAACCTGAGCACCAACAACTTCGGCGTCGACACCGGGTTCTACCCTTTGGGATCGTGCACCATGAAGTACAATCCCAAAATCAACGAGGAAATAGCAGCCGACCGCCGCATCGCCACACTGCACCCATACACACCGATACGATACGCCCAAGGTGCGTTGCGCGCCTATTACGAGCTGCAACGCGCACTGAGCGCCATCGGCGGCATGGCCGAGTTCACACTCAACCCCTTTGCGGGAGCACATGGCGAACTCACGGGCCTGATGGTGATACACGCCTACCATGACGAACGCGGCGACACACAACGCACCCGCGTCATCGTTCCGGACAGCGCACACGGCACCAACCCTGCCAGTGCAGCCGTGGCCGGATACACCATCACGGAGGTACGCAGTCTTGATGACGGGACAATCGATGTAGACGACCTGGCCGCCAAGCTGGACAACACCGTGGCGGCGATCATGATGACCAACCCGAACACCACGGGAATGTTCGAAAAAAACATACCCGAAATCGCACGTATGGCACATGCCGCAGGAGCCTTGATGTACTACGATGGAGCCAACCTCAACCCGATGCTGGGCATAGCGCGCCCCGGCGATATGGGCTTTGACGTAATGCACATCAACCTGCACAAGACCTTTGCCACACCTCACGGCGGAGGCGGCCCCGGCAGCGGCCCCGTGGGCGTACGTGCCGGGCTGGAACACCTACTGCCCAATCCGCACGTGTATCTTGACGATGCCACCGGACTATACGGCATCACCGTCGACGACAGCCGCGCCATGGGACGCATCTCCGGATGGCTGGGCAACTATACGGTACAACTCAAAGCCCTGGCATACATTCTGTGTATGGGCGCCGAGTACCTTGCCCAAGTGGGACCGCTGGCCACGCTCAACGCCAACTACGTCAAAGACAGCCTTAAAGACCTGTACCTGCTGCCCATCGAAGGCCGCTGCAAGCACGAGTTTGTCTTTGACGGACTGCGCGACAAGAGCACCGGAGTCACCACCCTCAATATCGCAAAAAGGCTGCTGGACTTCGGATTCCATGCGCCCACGATATACTTCCCGCTGCTATTCCACGAGAGCCTCATGATCGAGCCCACCGAAACAGAGACACGCGAAACGCTGGACGCTTTCATCGAGGCCATGCGCCAAATTGCACACGAGGCAGCCAACGACCCGGACAAAGTGAAGAACGCGCCTCACGACACGCCCGTGAGCCATCCGGACGACACAGAGGCCGCACTCACGCCTATCCTGACTTGGAGCGACCTGATGTCCCACACTAAAAAAACATAAGTATGGACACTATACACAGCCAATTGCTTGTCATCGGAGCCGGACCGGGCGGATACGAAATAGCTGCCGAGCAGGCCGCACACGGCCACAGCGTCACCATCATCGAACGCGATCTAAACGGCGGGACATGCCTCAATCGCGGATGCATACCCACCAAATGCCTCAGCGATGCAGCCGGACAACTGCCGGTAGCGCCACCCTCCGAGGACACGCCGCGCCCCTACAATGACCTATGGCAAAAGGCACGCGCCAAAGCCGATGCAGTAGTAGGCGCACTGCGTGATGACGTGGACGCACTGCTGCGCGGATGCCGCGTGGTACACGGCTCGGCCAAAATCACCCCGCAAGGAACTGTAGAGGTGAACGGCACCGAATATTCGGCCGACCGCATCCTCATCGCCACCGGCAGCGCCCCGGCGACCCTAGATATTCCCGGAGCGGCATTGGCCATAACCAGCGATGACATCCTCAGCGCCGCAACACTGCCTCCGGCCATAGCGGTAATCGGCGGCGGCGTAATAGCACTCGAATTGGCGGACATACTCGGCGCCTTCGGCGTGGCCGTCACCGTACTGGAGTATTGTCCGGAAATCTTGCCGGCCTTCGAGGCTGATGTAGCCAAGCGACTACGCAGCACCTTATCGCGACGCGGCATCAAATTTGTCGTCGGTGCTCGCGTCTCGGCTATATGCCGCGATGCCGATGGAGGCATACTCCACGTCCAATATACTGACGCAAAAGGCCGTGACGCCGAAGTCAGCGCTCCGGCAGTATTGATGGCTGTGGGACGCCGAGCTGTCATTCCGGACGGATGCGCCGAAGCAGGCATAGACACCGACCGCCGAGGATGCATCGTCACTGATGACAATTTCCAAACCACTCGCGAAGGAATTTACGCCGTAGGCGATGCCAACGGCAAGTGTATGCTGGCGCACGCAGCTACCGCGCAGGCTCATCGTGCCTTAGGCGCAGACGTGGATCTGTCAGTAATGCCTTCGGCTGTATTCACTCATCCCGAAGTAGCCATGGTGGGTATGACCACAGAGGCGTGCAAAAACGCCGGAGTAGCCACCGTCACGGGCAAAGCGATGTATGCATCCTCGGGCAAAGCTCGCGCCATGGGTGCCACCGACGGATTTGTCAAAGTGGTGGCCGATGCAACAGACGGACGCATACTCGGCGTACATATCATCGGAGCGCACGCCTCGGACATCATTGACGCAGCCGCCGTTGCCATCAGTGCCAAGATGGACGCCAGGACACTCGGCCTACGCGTCATACACGCCCACCCCACCCTGGCCGAACTGTTAGGACAGGCTGCACGCGCAGCCGCACAAAATCTCGCCTAAAATCAAACGAAAATCGGATGCAACATCTGCCCAAGATTTCGCTGATAGCGACCACCTACAACTGGCCCGATGCTCTCCGTCTATGTATTGAGAGCATCGGTCGCCAGACTCTTGTGCCATTTGAGGTAATCATTGCCGACGACGGCTCCACGGACGACACCCGCACGCTCATCGAGCGGATGCGCAAGGACTTTCCATGCCCTATCGTCCACGCGTGGCAAGAAGACCTCGGCTTCCGTGCCGCCGAAGTACGCAACAACGCCCTACGCCTGTGCAAAGGCGATTACGTGGTATTCATCGATGGCGACATAATTATGCATCCACACTTCGTGGAAGACCATGCAAAGATGGCTCAGCCGGGATATTACGTCATCGGCAGCCGCGCCAAATTCAACGAAAAAGCCACGGCACGGATGCTCGCCGGAGGTGCGGTACAAGCGCATTGGTACTCGCCGGGCATCAGTCGCCGAATGAATGCGTTATACCTGCCTTGGCTCGGGCCGCTCACTGTCAGATATCGCAAAAGCAAACCCCTTTACGGACGCAGCTGCAATATGGCAGCCTGGCTTACGGACCTGTACGCAGTCAACGGATTCGACGCCGACATCCAAGGATACGGATACGAAGACACGGACATCATCGCACGCCTCAACAACCTCGGTCTCAAGAAGAAATTTGCCAAATTCCGCGCCGTAGAGTTTCATCTGCATCACCGACAGAAAGAATTTGTCGAAGCCAACAAACAGATTTTCCGCGACAACCTCACCGTTACAGCCTGCCGCCACGGCATCCGCAACCTCGACTATGTCGAATAAGGCACAATCCGTTTGATCTTAGTAATCAAATACATATTCAACAGAATAAGCGCCGACACGTGTCAATGGTCGGCGCTTATTCTGTCATTGGGGGCTTGTATCAAACGCTTATGCGCACACAAAAAAACAGTCGACACTAAAAGTATCGACTGCCCTAAAGAATTTTTCTTGAAAGTGTCCGAAATGAGACTCGAACTCACACGATCCAATGATCACTACCCCCTCAAAGTAGCGCGTCTACCAATTCCGCCATCCGGACAAATGCTGCAAGGACGCCTAAGGCGCGAAGTCTCGCTGAGCGAAAAACGGGACTCGAACCCGCGACCCCGACCTTGGCAAGGTCGTGCTCTACCAACTGAGCTATTTTCGCAAAATACAATAGCCTTTTCAGACCACTTGCAGCGTATTTCAATGTTCTAATTCTTCGAGCGAAAAACGGGACTCGAACCCGCGACCCCGACCTTGGCAAGGTCGTGCTCTACCAACTGAGCTATTTTCGCAAGTATTTCAATGAGCGTTTCCGCTTTTGCGTTGCAAAGGTAGCCACTTTTTTTTATCCCACCAAATTTTTTCGCCGAATTTTCGATTTAATTCTTACCTTACGCGATATTCTACAAATGGAATTCTGTCTATCAAGCATTAACAGCACAAAAGAAATTTTTATTCTTTATCATATATCATCCATACGAGAGCGTCTATCTGCCTCGTTTGCATCTTCATCATGATAATCTATATGCAGCAAATACTCCGTAGGAAATGTATATGTATTCGTGCTTATGAAAAGATCTATCCGACCTATAACCTCCTTATCCTTTTCTCCATAAACGTATATTGTCATTGAAGGATAACCATCTTGTGTATCCGGTATTATAACTGAGTTATCCTCATATTTACTTATAAACATAGCTTTGAATTCCTCATAAACAGACTTTACCCTTTCATCTGAATAGCTCTTATTAATTGCTTTAACACGATACACCTTATTACTTGATGGTGTATACCATACAACTATTTGACAATCCTCTCCTGCGAATGTACCTGTAAAATCACGTTGTCCCTTAGGAGCATATTTATTATCTCTGGACAATTTACACCCTTTTGTACAAAGTTTCTGCTGGAAAACACCAATAGTGGTATTCATCGGTATGCCCATAAATTTAAGCTTCTCCTTTGGTGCGGCAAAGGATATTATTGAGCAAACAATTGTTACTAAGAAAACCGTAATTCTATTCATAACCTACAAATTAAAGCATTTGTTATTGCACCGTCTCGACCGGGGCTTCGAGTATTTGAGCGCTTATGGTGTCAGCGGTATGTATCAATGCCACCAGTGGCGTCTTGGAGCACGCGGCACGATACGAACGCTCTTGTTCGTAACTATTCGTAGCCAAATCCCAAGCGCCCATGTGCCAGCGTATGGCCATGAGTTCCTCGTCCTCGAGGTCAAGGCCGCTGCGCAGAAGCATTACCACTGATTTTTCGCCATGGCCAAGGGGAAAATTTGAGTAGTCTACCTGATACTCATCATATTTCTCATATTGACCCACCTCGTTACGGCGCGCTCGTTGCACCTTGCGATAGATATCAGCTTTGCACACATCGTGCAGCAATGCCGCAATAGCGATGGAACCCACAGGCATACGCGCTTCAAGGTCGGGACGTAGCGTCAATAGCGATGCTCTCATAGCCATAGCCGCATCGTAGACGCACAGGGAGTGCTCCAGCAGTCCGCCGGGATGGTTGAAATGGTTGCGCACGGACGCCGGAGCTTCAAAGAAACCCCAACTCTCCAAATCCTGGATTACGAAGTCCATATTTTCGCGGCCCGTAGCCGCAAGGGTGTCTATAAATCGCTGTTTCTTCTGTTCTAATGTTTCTTCGCTGAATGTTGACATTTTATATTATTGCGTTTCTGTATTTTTTCAAATTATAGTATAGGCGAAAGCAGGCGCACCACCGATTCGGCAACCTTGAGCGAACGACGCCGGCGCGCCCACGTGGCCTGATACAAACGCGTGCATTGGCGCATGTCTCGATGGAATATCTCGGCCATTTCCTGAGTGAAGCGCGGCGAGTACACAAAGAGGTTTGCCTCGAAATTATGCTCGAAGCTTCGAAAATCAAAATTAGTGGAGCCCACGGAGGCTATCTCGTCATCGACTATAAGCGTCTTGGCGTGCATCATCCCGGGGTTATAAAGGTATATCTTTATGCCCGCACGCAGACACTCGGCAATATAGGAGAACGATGCGTATTGCAACAGGCGCGAGTCGGTGCGCCGCGGCATCATTATACGCACATCCACACGCGCCAAAGCCGCCGTCTGCAAAGCCTTGAGCAGACCTTCGGTAGGCAGAAAGTATGGTGTCTGGATGTACACGCGATGGCGCGCATTGGCTATGGATTTATGGAACATCATTGCGATATTACTCCATTGCGCCGTAGGGCCGGAAGTGATAAGCTGGACACCCATATCTCCGGGCGCCGGGTCGTCTTGCTGCACACTGTCGTCCAGCAACGGCTGTCCCATAAAGTTCCAGTCCACGGCAAAAGAATACTGCAACGAGGCCACGGCCGGACCGACAAGCCGCAAATGCGTGTCGCGCCAACTGTCAAAATTTTTGCCTCCGGTAATATAGCGGTCGGCGATGTTCATCCCGCCTATGTACCCTACTTCACCGTCAATAACGCATATTTTGCGGTGGTTGCGCCAATTGATGCGCGTACCGAAGGGTGGAAACGAGACCTTGAAAAACGGGTACACTTCTATCCCGGCAGCACGCATACGCTTGAAGTAGCGGCGATGAGTGTTCAGCGACCCCACATTGTCGTATATGACATGCACGGCCACACCGGCACGCGCACGCTCTATGAGGACATCCGCTACACGGGTGCCTATCTCATCGTCCAATATTATATAATACTGAAGATTGATGTAACGTTTAGCCTTGCTCAGGTCGTCGATAAGCGCTTCGAACTTGGATGCCCCGTCGGTGTACACCTTGATGTCATTGCCGGGATAGTATTCGGCTGACTCCAAAGACTTGGCCAAGCGTATTTGCTGCCGGGCCTCCGGTGACAGCGTGCGCTCGTTAGCCTCGGACAAGGCCGTGCGCTCGGCTCGTCTGAGACGACGACGATTGCGCCGCGAAATCATTCGCGTATTCTTAATGCTACGCCCGAAAAACAAGTATAACACCACCCCAACGAGCGGAAGCAGGATAAGCACGGTTACCCACGCCAACGACTTGACCGGGTTGCGGTTTTCGCTGACAATCACGCACAATATAACTATCACGGTGATGGCATATATCGTCATCAACGTGTAGTATATCCAACTGTAATCAAAGCTTATATACAAAGCATCCATGGGACATGGCACTAAACGAAGGCACAAATCGCCTCTTCACCACAAATTTACGCACATTTTAACGGCACACCACCACTGTTATAAATAATTAACACTTAACGCCGTCCCGCAACCGCTCAGCTATTGCAATCCTGCCAACATTGAAGCCGTCCATGACGGAACGGCTTCAGTAACCAACAGCCTCTCAGTACCGGCATTGCCTTGTTAATGGCGGTTCTCCCGGACATGGTCCGTTTTCTCCGCCGTTTGCATTCTAAAACTAATATTTCCTCATCAGAATATAAGACAACGATACAACACGACCAAATTTGCATCGTCATCCAAAGTCTACTGGCTTGAGTGAACTCGACTCAGACATACTCAGTGAAACACTACCTCAACGAGATAACGTGAACTAAAAGTGTGCAGAACGTCATACGATGGCACGATATAATCGTACAGAATCCCCGACTGTTTAAGCCGGCGGTAAACCTCGCGCTGACTCAATTTAAGTACCTGCGCGAGCTTGCTTATGCAGTATGTTACAAATTCAAGAGTCTTAGTATCTATCTTACATCGCTTTAATCATAGATTCGATGAACGCAATTTATTCATCGGAGAGGTGGTATTTAGACAGAAATTATATCTTTGCCAAAGAAATTTGATAGCATGGCAAGTGTAGAGATGGTAAAGTTATGTTCTCCGCTCAACCATCGTGTTACCTCATTAGGGCGTTTGCCGACAGCCTCTGCAAGTTGCTTTCGGTTCAGCCTTTTCTCTTTCATGAGAGCTTCAAGTTTGTTGGAGATTTCAAAAGAGAGCCGGGTTTCTTCTCGTTTTTCTTGTGGAATCTCGTTAAAGATTTCTTTTAAAGGAATGTTTGCAGATTTCATATATCAAATGTTTTATCTGTTATAATTTCTCTCTCCGTTATCGTTACATTGCCCAAACTCTCTTCCTGTTTCAGCAGACGTTCAAATTTCTGCAAATCCATCACGTACCCTTGGAGAGTATCGTCCTCTTGATATGTACGGCGGTTTTTCACATCGCCATTGCCGATAACAAGGATCTTATCGGTCAGCCGCAGGCAATACAGTCGCAATTTGGATTTAAGTACCTGCAGAGCAACAACAGAATCATTCATCTTGCCCTCTCTACGGAAATAGCGTTCCAATGCACCATTGTCTATAATCTGCTCAACAAAACGCATTATCGCCTGAAAGTCAGGATTCAGTTCTGCATTGTTTCGGAATTTAGCTATGAATTTTTCAAATTCGTTCTGCTCGTCCGAAAGGAACTGAATGGTGTAGATTGTGCAGCGTTCGCCACTTGTCACAAAAAGAAGTTCTACTTCGCTCATACTCTATTTTTATTATTACGGCGTAAAGTTACGAAATAAATTTTACATATATGTAAATTGCGCTGATTTTTTTATAGTAGAAAAGTAGATTAAGTTGAATAAAATTCCCGATGCAAAGATGAACAGAGTTTCTCGGGAGTGGATTTTTGTGGTAAGCCTTGGTCGCTATGCGACCAAGCACCGGCTGCGCCGACAAGTACTCCAAGCCCACTCGCGAATGCTTCGCATTTCACAGTCCTCCACAAGTATCTATTGTCAAGAAACCTAGTGTTTTTATAAATGGAAATTATTTTCCGCTCCAATATATAGCGTCAGTGCCGGAACAGGTGCTTTTCATTGTGCCGCATCGGATTGCCGAGATACACGGTCTTCGACTCGCCAAACACGGCGCTTAAACTCGTGGATAACCCACCTACGAAAGTCCTATCCATTTACGGCATAGTTCGAGCCGAGAGCAGTTGCATTGAAAGCGTCCGCGCCGTTGGTGCGATGTTCCGCATAGTAGCGGCAGAAGTCATGGACGGGAGCTGAAAATTTGCGATTGAGGGACGCTCGCGGTAATACACCGCTACGAAGCGCCTTTCTTTGAGGCCGCAGTCGTGGCGACGCAGGTGGCATTTGAAATGGGGCTGTGTCAAAATAGGCGCAGCCCCATTTTTAAACCTGTTGTAAAACAT
>ERZ857629.121-NODE-121-length-119193-cov-12.548372_pt1 | contig 119193 bp, 101 predicted proteins | sample MGYA00519700_ERZ857629 | MGnify/ENA primary metagenome ERZ857629 (study PRJEB31778, sample SAMEA3449351) | human gut metagenome | biome: human gut; feature: human-associated habitat; material: faeces | place: United Kingdom | collected 2010/2012 ... | reverse complement strand
GTCGCGTACCCCAGGAAGCCTTTTTGAGCACGGCACGCATATTCCGTACCATAGGAGGCCCTCTCCGGTACCGAATGCCAGACACAGAGGCAAGTTGCCGCCGCAGCGGAGCCTGGCGTACATTTTAGTCGACTTCTTTGTTATGTGGGGAATTTCCAATAAGTTTGCACAAATCAACAGGGGTCTTGCGATGCAAGATTCCACAAGACATGGATTTCATTTGTATGAAACGCTTCTTGATAATTAATATGGCCTTGTTGATCTGGCTCTCGGCTTCCGCCCAGACTATGGCAGATGACATGAAGACATGGGCCGACGGGTGGAAATACGCTTTTTCGGCAGAAGGCCGCAAGGCATGGGAACCGGAGTTTACAGCACGCCTTTATGCCGGGTTCGTTACGGAAGGCCCTGCCGTTACCGCAGGCGTAAGGATTGATGACAAACGCACGATGGGTCTTATGGTCTGGCAGGGTAAAACCTACATAGATGCTGCCCCGGCTGACATCTACTCCGTATCGGCCGGACTGCACATGCGCCGATACTTCCACATTGGTAAGAAAGGTATCGTGGCCTTGTACAGCGATTTTGCCGTGGGAGCAGGCTATATCTATAAAGTTGACGGCAAATATTGGGTTAACACAGAAACCGGAGAAAAGACAGAGCGGGTCGATGAAACCCCAGGCGACGTGGAATTTGCCGCCACCTGGCAGCCCGGCATCCGCTTCCGCTTCTGGCGGAATGTCCATATGTTCCTTGGCCCCACCATTTCTACCAATACGGTAGGGCTCCATCTTGGGGTGGGATTTTAATTTATCGGCATAAAACATTCCCCGACATTCCTTCCGGAGTGCCGGTTTCTATTCGTGTCCAGTCTCATCACGGGCGTGGGACATCTGAGCCGATACCTGCGTGTTGGTCCTTCCCTGCGGCCGCAGCGCCCACACCGAAGCCGGATGGTTTGCAGGACGCGGCCTCAAGACCATTGTCTATATGCTGGAGAAGCAGGAGCCGGAACTGATGTATAAGCTGTTGACAGAGTGGTGGGCAACCTTGATGAATTGGTTGACGCCTTGTGTTAAGAGTCGGATTGCAGTTCTTTCTCGATCAAGGGAATGAGCTGATAGTCGGCCGGAAGCCAGTTCACGCTGTGAAGCATGGCTGCGGAGAGCCAGCGGGCGTCTTCGTGTTCGTTCAGATGGAGGGCCTCAGTGAGCAGTGAGCACATAAAGCAGTGCATTTTGAGGTGGAACTTGGGATAGTCCCATTCAATGGTCGTAAGGAATTTATCGACATTGATTTCCGTGTCGAGCTCTTCCCGAATCTCACGGACCAGCGCAGCCTCGGGGCTTTCTCCCGGCTCAACCTTGCCTCCTGGGTACTCCCAGTAGTCTTTCCACTCGCCATAGCCCCGCTGGGTGGCGAAAACCGAGTCTCCCCGGCGGATGATGGCGGCAACTACTTCGATGGTTTTCATTGGGATAAGGCTGCAGTTACTTCTTGAACAGGACTTTCCAATAGCCGCCGTAGTCCGGGCCGACATGAACGATAATCTGTCTCTCTTGCAGGGATGCCAGATGATATTTTACGGTGTCTTCCGATTTACCAATTAACTCAGCGAGACCCTTTCGGGTGATCTTAGGGTCGGCGACAATGGCATCGATGATGGCCTGGGCGGTTTTTCCAATTTTCTTTCGGCTTGTTTTCGCTTCTTCCTCTGGGTGAATTCTCTGGGTGAAATTTTCTTTCTCTGGGTGAATTCTCTGGGTGAATTCTTCGTTCTCCGGGTGAATTCTCCGGGTAAGTTTTTCGAAGTCGGCATCCGTCATCCCGTAATTGACGTTAGGGATGGTGGTGTAGAAGAATTCACGGCTGGATTCGAAGATGGGTTTCCGGTCCGGCTTGTAGCTGGGAAGAAGAGCCGTGGCATCCTGAATCTTGCGCAAGCCGCTGCCGCGCTTTTCCATGTAGCGCAGCTGGGAGAAGACTTCGGCGATGACGGGGTTGCGTCGTTTGGAGGTAATCTTTTCCGGCTCCAGGCGGACGGGGTCGAAACCGTCCGTAATGCCTCCGGGCGAGGTGGTCTCAATGCGGTCGTCGTATATATTGATGGCAACCTCAGATCCAAGCTCGCTGTAGTCGCGATGAATCAAGTGGTTTACGCACATCTCTTCTATGGCTCTCTCGGCATATTCGGGAAGGTTGAGCCGATAGTCCGTGAGTTTGTACCAACGTAGGGCCGTGTTGGCCTTGATGAAGTTTTTGGCCATATCCAGAAGCATGAGCAAGTTGCCCTGGTATTCGGAATCGTTGACGGCATCGGTCTTGACGGTCCCGTTCCATTTGGTGCAGAATACTCTGGACTGGGCGACGGGGCAACGGTCTGCAAACAGGAGACCGGCATTGGTAAGGTAGCCATCATCGGTCACGAGGCCGAAGGAACTGAGCAGGCCCTCTTCCCACACGGAGCCGGAGCGCTTGTTGTATTCGCGCTCCAGGGTGCTGAAGGTGTGTTTCTCACGGAGATCATTGGACACGAGTGAATCCCAGCTGCGGTTACTGCCCCGAAGGACAAGCTCGAACAGCTCATGTGGCGTTGCCGGGATGCTTTCGTTGCCGCGGCGCACATAGGCAATACGCTTCCCGTCAAGGTTCAGGTAATAGGGTGTCTGGGCTCCGGCCGGGATCTGGAGAACAAGGATAATGCGGCCTTCCGGGGTCTGCACGGGATTCAGAGAATAGACGGGAACAGGGTCAAGGTGCGCGTTAATCTTCTCGCTGATGAATTCAAGATCTTTCTGAGGATTGGCCACGCCCACTACGCGGGCATCGTTGTCAACCCCGAAGAAGAGCGTACCGCCATCCGTATCGGCAAAAGCGCTTACGCCCTTGAGCCAGCTGCGAATCTTCTTCCGCTCAAGCTCTCCCTTGAAATCATAAGCCGTACACTCGGCAATGAGTATGTTGTTTTCTATTCTCATAAATCTCTTATGTCAATTACTTCCGCAGTGCGGTCACAATCTGCAGGGTCATTTTACAAAGGTCGGAATAAAATGCGATGCTGACAAATCTTTGCAAGGTGGGAGGGCTATATTTCTTCCTGTTCCACCTTCCACCTCACCATGCACTGCTACATGTGCTCGCTGCTCAATGACGCCCTGCACCTGAATGAGCACGAAGCGGCACGCTGGCTCCGGGCCGATGACCTTAGCAGTGTAAACTGGCTCCCCGCCGACGAACAGCTTCTGCCCCTTATTGAACGGGAATTGCTTACGGCTTCAGAAGATTGACCGGTGCTAAATAGATACCGGCTTGTGCGGGAGCTGCATCTTGCCCATAATCTTCATCACAGCGAAGGCGGAATTACCTTCCACCTGACACGCCATATCCCATCATTGAAATCATGGCTGAGAATCTTGAACTCCCCTATTTCCGAAGTGTTGGACACATGGGCTCCAATGCAGGCGCAGTCATCATAGTCACCAATACTCACCAGACGAAGGGTCTCGGACGCATCTTCGGGAAGCTTGCTCAAATCCACAATCCTGGCAGCCTCTTCCCTCGATACAAAGCGCACGCTCACCGGCACAGCAGCTGCGATGACTTCGTTGACCTTGGCCTCAATCGCAGCCACCTGCTCATCTGTAGGGCAGGAGTCAAGAATATAGTCACATTTGCTTTTCTTCCGCTCCACATGCGCATTGCGCGAACGCGGACATCCGAACATATTGACCATGGTCCGGTTTAAAATATGTTCCGCTGAGTGAGCCGGCGGAAACTCTTCCTTGTTGTGAGTGTTAAGTACTGGTCCTTCCATAACAAATTTATTCTCTTACACGCAAATATACAAAAATGGTTGGTGACGGCCTCCCGCGAGGAGGGACATTTCCCGAAGCCCGCCGCATCTGGTCGCTTCATTCCGTACCGGAGGAGGTGGTTTCTGGTACCGAATATCTCTTCCGTACCGTAGAAGCCTGTTTTTTACACCGAATGCCTCAGAAAATGCGTCGCGTACCCCAGGAAGCCTTTTTGAGCACGGCACGCATATTCCGTACCATAGGTGGCCCTCCCCGGTACCGAATGCCAACCCAACCACCTAGCCACCACAGCTCTCCCAGCTCTCCCAGCACTCCGGTACCGAATGCCACAAAGCCAGAAATGGGAAAGGCATTGCCTGCCGCGAATTTATCAAACTGCCAGAAAAGAGGAGGCATCGCAAAAGCGCAGCCCGGAATGCCGCCAAAATCTGGGTCAAGTGGAAAACCATGTGTATAGAATAACTGAAAAAGCATGTACCTTTCAATTATAAGGTATTCCGGATCGGACACTCGGTGATACAAAAAGCCCGCTGAAAAACAGCGGGCCTAATGTGGTGCTGGCAGGAGTTGAACCGGCGACACATCTCCAACGACTACTGCCGCTGCACGTCACCTAACACTGCCTCCCAAGTCATTCCTTACGGAAAACCCCGGCCTTACTTTATCGCCAACACGTAAACCGCAAATGTCTTCGCTGCCACAGAAGTGCTCAGGACATCACCCGTAAAGTCAAGAGGCTGACTCACAGGAATGATTTTATTTGGCTCGTCAAGAGTATTGTCAGCATCAGTGTCATCGCTATGATATGTCACGCATTCCACACCCTTGAGCAGATGTTTTTTCTTGAGTCCGTTGAAGTTCATGACAATCTCCTGCGGCTGGTCAGAAGTGTTCGCAACCTTCACATAGACAAGATTCTTGTCTGTATCCACAACACAGCTTGCAAAAAGCCCGTTCTGTCCGTCAGCCCCGGTGACATTGCGTCCGTCCATAGTAAGACTGAGGACATTCGTTCCCTTGTATGTCGTGTAAAGGTGCTGAACATGCCAGCTGCATGTACGCATACTGCGGAGATTGTCATACCAGATAAGGTCCGGCCTCCACTGCCATCCCTCCACATGGGCAAAGAGAGGAGCATAGGTAGCCATGTGCACGATATCGGCATTTCTCTCAAGACCAGTCATGAAAGCTGCCTCCAGAAGCGACGCTTCGAAATGGTTCCATTTCTTGCCGGCTCCATGACAAGCATATTCGCCTGCAAACACCTTTGGTCCGTTGCGGTCATAGCTGTCATATCGTGCTCCCTGCGCAAGGAACCATGACTCAGGGCGGTAAAAATGCTCATCCACGAGGTCCGCCCCAATCTTTTTCATCTCCGGCCACAGGAAATCGAACTGATCTCCCTCCGAATTCGGACCTGAAGTTCCGACCAACTTGATTTCTGGATGAGCCTTGCGAATAGCATCCACAAAAGGCTTGAGGTGATCAATATATGTCTGATCCCACTGCTCGTTGCCTATGGCAAGAAACTTGAGTCCGAAAGGTTTCGGATGTCCCATGGATGCCCTCACTGAACCCCATTTGCTATCCACAGGACCATTGGCAAACTCGATCAGATCAAGTGCGTCATCAATATAGCTCTGCAGTTCATTCACCGGCTGGTGTGCACTCTCGCTGTCATTCTGGAACTGGCATGCAAGTCCGCAGCTGAGCACCGGAAGCGGCTCTGCACCAATATCCTCGGACAGAAGGAAATACTCATAGAACCCGAGTCCGTACGACTGATAATAATCCGGATAATACCTGTATTTGAAAGTGTGCTGCCAACGGTTCTCGTTGAGCGGTCGGTTCTCTACCGGGCCCACGCTGTTCTTCCACTGGTATCTTGTCTGAAGATCTGTTCCTTCCACGATGCATCCTCCAGGGAAACGGAAAAGTCCCGGATGAAGGTCATAGAGGGCCTGTGCAAGATCCTTTCTGAGGCCGTTCTCGCGTCCCATCCACGTATCCGTAGGGAAAAGTGACACATGCTCGATATCTATGGCGTCATCCCCTACCAGGAACACCCTAAGCACTGCTTTCGGGTCTGTCACCTTCGATGTCATCACCACCTCATACTTCTTCCATTCGGACGAATCTATGTTGATTTCAGCAGTTGTGCTTGCCTGAACCTCATCCATTGACGCCCTGTCGACAAACTCCACCTGCAAGGCACCCTTTGTGCCTGGCTTCGCCATACGCGCCCATACGCTGAACCGATAGGTCGCATCCTTTTTAAGTCCGATCCCGAAAAAGCCCTCGTTCTCCACCGCAGTGTACTTGTGAGGATGTCCCGAGCTCAAAAGCCTGAGATAATGAGGGTTACGCTCGAACGGACCGTCTTCACGCACTTCAACATTTCCCCCGACTCTCCATCCCTGAAGATGATTGGGAAACTCAAATGAACGGTTCTTCACCAGTTCGGCATAAAGTCCGCCATCAGCGGCAAAATTGATGTCTTCAATGAAGATTCCGTACATGGTCGGCTGAATCGGAGCTCCGACCCGTCCTACATCAATGGAAAAATCATTTGTCTGTCCCGACAAAGAGATGGCTGCGACGCTCGCCGCAAGCGACAATAGTGTTTTTTTTGTGTTCATATATGGTATAATTAACTGAATTCTACAATTCGACGACAGGCCAACCGTCTTCCGTCCATCTCACTTCCCTAATAAGGAGTTTCGACTGGTAGTCGTAATCTTTATCGTATCCATGCATAAACATGTAGTCCGTTCCTCCGAAATCGACAACCGCACAATGCCCCACACCAGGATAACGCTCATTTCCACTCACCACGACAGTTCCAGCTCCATCCATCAGAGACCGCCCCTCCTTGTCAAGATAAGGACCAGTCACTTTCTGTGAACGTCCGACTATCACCTTATAGGTACTATTGGCTCCGCGGCAGCATAGGTCATAAGAAGCGAACAGATAGTAATAATTACCATGCTTGAAGATAAACGGAGCCTCCACAGCACCGTTGCCAGCATCAAAATCACTTCCTCTCGAATCTTTTTCAAGCCCGTCATCCTTGCCGGATATATCCTTTGTGGTTCCTTCTGGCCTTCTGCATATCGGATACCATTCCTGCGGTTCCGCCATTTTCATATATGTATCATCAAGTTTGAACATTTTCAGACCCCTCCAGAACGAGCCGAATGCAAGCCACCCAGTACCTTCCTCATCCACTATGACATTTGCATCAATAGCATTCCATTCATCTCTGCCAGGAACAGACTCCACTATCATTCCATGATCCACCCATTTATAATCCGGAGACTCAGGATTGAGCGTCTTGTTAGTTACAACGCCGATCGCAGAAATATTGCGGCCGAATACAGAATACGAATAATACACGTAATACATCCCATTTATGTATTGCACATCAGGGGCCCAAGGCATCCAACGGAATCCCTTCTCAGCAGCCCATTGTGGCGTGCTGTCCAACACAGAGCCCTCGAATCTCCATGTCTTCATGTCAGAAGACGACATGATTCCCATTCCGGTAGTGAACACGTAATAGCGGCCGTCACAATATGCGGCGACAGGATCATGCGCATCGGGATATTCAAACACTTCGCCGACTTTTCTAGGCGTCGGCTGACCATAAAGCATGACAATGCACACCAGAACCTCTATAGAAGACAATAATAACTTTTTCATAAACTCATATTTAAATTCAATACTTTACTTTTGAAGAATGTCCATCGGCCTGACATGAAATTCTTTTTGGAAACACTTGCTGAAATACTTAGGATCACTGAATCCCACCATATAAGCAATTTCAGACACGCTCACACCAGAACCGACACCTTTTTCCATAAGGGTTTTTGCAGTCTGAAGCCTATATCTGCGTATAAGAAGCGCAGGAGTAAGACCGATAAGGGAAGTTACTTTCTTGTAAAACGGAGTCATACTCATGCACATATTCTCAAGCAATTTTGGCACATTAAACTCCTGATCAGCATAATTGTTTTTCAGCACATCAAGAAGATGCTCCATAAAAGCCTTGTCCGAACGGTCAATATTTACCTTAGCGTATGAGTTTTCAAGATTATACGACAACTCATTCTGAAGCTTCTTCCTTTCCGAGAGGATATTGTCAATCCTAGCCTCAAGCATATCCTTAGTGAAAGGCTTCACAAGGAAACCGTTGACACCCTTTTGATAACTTTTCAATCTACTGTCATCATCAGAAAGAGCAGTCAGCATCAAGAATGGGATATGACAAAGGCTACCATCTTCTCTTATCATCCTACAGAACTCAAGACCATCACAGACAGGCATCATCATATCGGATATTATCATGTCAGGGAAATGCTTCTTCGCCATTTCATATCCTATTTGTCCATTGGTCGCTTCAATGATTCTGAACTTGTATCGAAGAATACTTTTAATATATTTTCTCATGTCATTGTTGTCCTCCACTATCAGAATCATCGGCATATCGTTGTCCTTTTCCTCATAATCAGACAAATCTTCGATATTTCTGAAGGAATCATCAGTGAGGAATTCAACCGGAATGATTAATCTAAATGAAGTTCCAATCTCTTTAGAACTCTTCAGAGAAATGCGTCCTCCGAGCGCAAGAACAATATTTTTGACAAGATATAGTCCTATACCTGAGCTGCCTTGGATATTGCCGCCATACATAGTATTCTTCTCCGACTTATAATAGCAGTCAAATACCTTCTCTCTTTCTTCCTCGGAGATAAAACTTCCACTATTCGTAATAGAAAAATACTGCACACCCTTATTGGCAGACGAGCAGAACTGCGCAACATTCATTGTGACTCTTCCCCCGTCTGGCGTATACTTCATCGCATTCGACAACAAGTTGGATAATATCTTGATTATCGCATCCTTATCTGATATTATGGTTCTGCTGACAAGCCTCAAATTCTTTTCAAAAACAATACTCCTCTGTTCAAAGGCACATAGGCACTCACGGGAAAAACCGTCTGATAAAGCCGTCACGTCCACATATTCCCTCTTTAAAACCAGTTTCCCAGAATCCACTTTCCTAAGATCCAGGATCTGATTGACTAGCTCAAGAAGATATTTGGAGTTCTTTACGGCAATATCCAGAAGCGACTTTCCCTCTTCATCCTTTACTTTAGAAGCGACCTCATCCAACGGTCCGATAATAAGCGAGAGCGGAGTCTTGAATTCATGAGTAATGTTTGTATACATCATGAGTTTCTCCTTGTTTGACTGTTCCAGACAAACGGAATATTCCTCAAGTTTGGACTTCTGCTCTTCAAGGAGGGCATTCTGATGCTCCAGCGAAGCCTTTGATTCTGTCACACGGTCAATAGCCGCTTTAAGTTCCTCCGTTTTCTCTTCGACCTGAAGCTCAAGCATCTTCTGTATCTTTGTTTTCTGCCGCATCTTTCCGAAGACAAATAATCCTATCAAACTGAGAATGACAGCCGCCACAAGCATTCTGAACAAAAAGGTCTGGGTAAACTCCGGATGCACATCAATTTCTGTAACGCGGAACGGTTCTGTCCAGCCGCCATCATCTCCAGTACATCTCACCCAAAGAGTATACTTACCAGGCTTGATGTTACTAAATGGCAAGACGCCATCCCTTGAATAGTTCCATATAGTTCCTTCACTCCCGAGTTTGTAAGAGAAAGCAACTTTTTCCGAAAAAGACAAATCTAAAGTACTTAGAACAAGCTCAAAAGATGGACTGGACGGATATATATCTATGACATCCGAACACGGCCAGGGATTGAGTTCTCCATTGACAGATTCACCCACTATTCTCACGGCCCTATCATTTTTTTTAGGCGCGGCATAGTCCGTTTCAAAGACGACAACGCCGTTTGAAGTACCGAAAGCAATTTTATTTCCAGACATGCCGCAGACCGAATTTCTGTAGCAGTTGAACGGAAGAAGCCCAAATCCGTTGTTGTAATGGTTTGTTATTCCAGTATCCGGTCTATATCTGTATACTCCGTCCGATGACCCAATCCATACATCGCCAGAAGTATCCGTAATCAGGCTATTAATCTTACCGACGTTGATGCCGTCTCCCAGATTAATACGAGAGAAGACGCCGTTGGACATTTGATACAAATCTCCGTTGTGGCTCCCGACATACACTTTTCCATCAGCACCTATAGCGATAGAGCCTATCCTTTCCGGCTGACCGTCAGACTGCTCAAATCGTGACAAATACCGGATATCATACCGACCGTCATGTCTCGGGGCTGATATATCCACTTCGAAAAGACCATATCCACCTGCCAGCAATGTTCCATTTTCCGTTATCGCAAGACTATACAACCAGAGATCGCCCGCATCAGCACATAGTTCTATTCTCCTGCATTCATGAGTCGACACATCAAAAGCATACAATGCATCAAAAGAGCCGAACCACAACTGATTATTCACATCATCATAAACCATGTCAAGTATATGATCAGCAAGAATTCCCGAGTTGGAGGTATTGTAATTAATAAGGACTGGATGATCCAACCCACCTTTCGGAATACATATAAGTCCGTCAGACTTCGTGCCTATCCAATAATTCCCGTTTATGTCCCGCTCTATTGACGATACGCTTTCCTTCAAAGCCCCAGATGTTTTTTCAAGTGAATAAAACCTGAAATCAGAAGAATTCTTAAACTTAACTGCAAGTCCTTTTCCGAGAATACCCACTAGCATATTTCCATCTTCATCTTCGAAACAGGAGCTTATAACATTGGATTCACCGTTCTCTACCACAAGCATATCCCTGAACATGACCTCCTTGGGAGTAATCCTATTCAGACCGCCAACAAGAGTACCGACCCACATGGTTCCATCACAATCCACAGTAATATGATTGATATAGTTGGAATTAATCGAACGGAAACGGCGGTCCAGTCTCATGTGCAAGAATCCACCTAATCGAGTGTACATATCGATTCCAGAAGTCGTGCCGATCAACAGATCCGAGGAGTTATTTAAAGCCAGACAAGTGACATGGCTGTCCATGATAGAGCTGGGATCTCTGTCAGAGTGCCGGAATTCCGAAAGTTTTCCATCACTCATGGAGAAGCAGAACAGGCCGTTTTCTGTTCCTATCCATAGATTGTCACCATGGGCGAGCAAGCAAGATACATTTTTAATTCCGGACAATGATGACAGAAGTTCAGTGGGCCTGAATCCTCCGTGACCGTCAAAAGCATAAAAAAGCACACCGGATAGTCCCCCGACAACTATTCCGTTCTGAAACAATGTCATACATATTGGTGAAAAGGACCCAATATCGCAAGTCACCACATCCTCAACACATCCGTCTTGTCCAAATACCATTTTCGCGATGCCATGCGCTGTCAAGGCATATAGTTCATTACCGCTCCCATTATACACGGATAATACACGTGTGGAAAGTTCAGCAGGGAAATCACCTAATTCATCTGGACAGACAATAGATTTTTTCTTTTTGTCTATAATTGACATTCCAGAGTTGCTTGAGATCCAAATTCTTCCCCACTTGTCTTCAGCAACATTATAGAAGAAATCATCATTGGTTTTGGTAAAAGGACTATCCGACTTGGTGGAAAAATGCATAAAACGGTAACCATCGAACCGGTCAAGCCCATTGGATGTACACACCCACAGAAAGCCGTCGGAATCCCTGAATGTAGACAATACATACTCATCGCACAAGCCATTCGATCTGGTGTAATATGAGTAAAGGAAATTATCCGACCATTCGGCTCTGCACATAATGGAGGATAATAGGATGACAAAGGAAGTAGTCAGACGCTTCAGCATATTAATGATCAGGGTTCGTATGGAGACAAATATACAAATAATCGTGGCGTGGGACAATAATCCCACACCACTAACACATAATTATTAAACTATTCTAATATCCTTCATTTTGGGTGAGGTTAGGGTTGTTATCCACATCGGATCTCGGAATAGGAAGCCACTCCTTACCTTTTGAGAAATTGTCCTTATACTTAGTCGAACGAGCTTTGACTTCGTCAGTATATTCGTCATCGCGACCGAGACCCCATCTGCGAAGATCAATGAATCTGTCATACTCGAAACAGATTTCCTTTTCACGCTCAATCCTAAGTCTTTTCATGAAAGCATCGACGCTATTGAGGCAATCTTTGTGGACACTCTCATCGAGAGGGTACAGGTTAACACGTTCCCTTATCTGATTTACATACGACGCAGCTTCAGGAATGGCTCTGGCACCACCGACCATGACAAGACACTCGGCATAGCTCAGAAGAGTTTCACCATACCTAAGAATTCTAATATCAATAGGATTGTTTCCCAGAGCCACAGCACCTGTAGAATAATAATCCACACAATATTTACGAACACGGCACTGGTTTCCGTGGATGGAAGGATCCCATGAAGTGTACTTCTGATAAAGCACCTGTCCAGGGAAATCATCGAACATCTCCGGATACATGATGTTGTCGCGAAGTCTGATATCATATCCTCCGTCACGATCCAATTCATCCTTGTACATGTCCACGAGCCACTCATAAACGCTATAGTCTCCGAAACCGCCTCCAAAACTTGGAGCAAAGAACTCATCACGTCGAGAGGTGAAACTGCAGACCGCACCGTCATTGGCAATTCCCCAGAAACCACCCCAAGTGTCGTTCCTGTCAGAATTCTGTATCTCGAAAATAGACTCGCAGTTGTTGTTGGTTTCGTGCCTGAAATTGTCGCTATAGTTTGGAGCAAGGCGGAACTGTTTGCTTTCAATCACCTTTTCGAAAGCCGCCTTAGCCTTTTCCCACTGCCCTGAGTTCATATAGAGTTTGCCGAGGAAATCATAAGCAAACCACTTGGTAAAACGACCGACCTCCGGCCATTTGGCAGGAAGGTTCTCGGCCGCAAAGAGAAAATCTTTTTCGATGAAATCAACAAGTTCTTCGAAACTAGCTTCTTTTGGCTGATCGCCAGGAGCAGAAATCCAGTCCACAATAGGAGCTTTCTTGTAAAGCATAGCGAGGTTGTAGTATGACATTCCTCTCATGGCACGAGCCTGGGCCACAACCTGATTCTTCTTGACCTCACTCTCCCACTCCACACGGTCAGCATAGATAATCACCTGGTTGCTGCGGAACACCGACTGGTAAAGATACGTCCAAGAGTTGATATTCCATCTCTGGTCGTAATTGGTATACTTGAGATTGACATAACTAGCAAGGTCGGCATCAGGAGAAAGAGAATAGAATTCATCAGACTGTCCTGAAAGCTGAAATGCATTGAAACTGTTCCAATAGCAGTTATACAGAGTATGATATACGCCTACCAGTCCGGCCTCCACGTCCTTTTGAGTATTCCATGAGTTCTCTGCCACGAGAGCATTTGGATTGTTTAAATCCAAAAGACTCGGGGAGCAGGACGTTCCGACAACGGTAAAGGCAACAATTATTGATATATATATCTTTTTCATTTCTTGTCCTTATTAGAATTTAGCATTTATAGAGAAAATAACAGACCGCGGAGAAGGGTATGTACAGAAATCCATTCCAGGCTCAAATAGGGTTCCCTGGAAGTCAGGGTCATATCCGCTATACTTGGTGAATGTGATCAGATTCTGACCTGTAAGGGTAAAGTGAATGCTTTCGAAATACTTCTGCAGTGCAGGGACTTTAAGAGTATATCCTACTGAAATTGAACTGATTTTAAAGAATGATCCATCCTCAAGCCATCTATCAATATAGGTATATACATTTCTCTCGTCACCGTAAAGCAGTCTCGGATTCTTCGCTCCCTTGTTGTCCGGTCTCCAGTAGTCATAGTTCTTCGGAGCACTATTGCAGTCCTGGAAGCCTTCCATGTACCAACGGTTGAAGTTGAAAGCTTTATTACCGAATTTTCCGAATCCAATGAGACCAAAGTCCCAATTCTTATAGCTGGCCGAGAAGTTGATGCCGGCTTCAAGCTTTGCCCACGGGTTGCCGGCGACAACACGGTCATCCGTAGTGATGACACCGTCCTTGTTGGCATCTGCATACTTGAGATCACCAGGCTTGGCGTTTGGCTGGATAGGTTTTCCGTTTGCTCCGACATAACTATCAACCTCTTCTTGAGACTGGAAGATACCTAAAGTCTTGATCATATAGAACATACCTATAGGATCGCCGACTCGCGTTGTGGTATAGTCAGTGTATTGTTCTGTCTTTCCGTAGCCGAAACTAAGAAGTTTGTTGGCAGTATGGCTCAAGTTGGCAGATACAGAGTACGAGAAGTCCTTGTTAGGCTGGTCTCTCCATGTAATATTGAACTCAAAACCGCTGTTGCGGATGGAAGCAGCATTGACATAAGGGTTTCCACCACCATTACCGGTTGTACCAAGAAGATTGAGCGCGGTAAGCACATCATGAGAAGTAGAATTGAAGTACTCGGCGCTCATCTGTAATCTGTTGTTGAGAACAGAAAGGTCCACACCGGCATTTATCTGTTCAAGTCTTTCCCAGGTAAGATTTTGGTTAGAGAGTTTCACCATAGTCTGACCATGAGTAATATCTCCCTGTCCACCGCTGAACAAATACTGGGCGTAGTTGTTGATATACATCTGGTAATCATAATAACCTACATTCTGACTACCGAGATTTCCCCAGTTTGCACGAATCTTCAGATCATCGACCCAGCCGACATTGAAGAAATTCTCTTTGCTAATTCGCCATGCAGCAGACACTGACGGGAAGAAACCCCAGCGATATCCAGCTGCAAATCTTGAAGAACCATCCATACGTCCGGTTGCAGAGAAAAGATATTTGCCATCAAAGTCGTAGTTCAAACGTCCGAGGTATGAAATAAGTGCAGCCTCATATCGGTTTCCTGAAGCGGACGCATTTGAGGTTCCGGCAGATACAGTGGTAAGGAACTCACCGCTGGCAGTAGTAATCAGGTTCTGCTGTGTAGCACTGCTTGTCTGGAAATTGGTGTGCTGGTATGTAGTACCGACTATTGCATTTACTTTATTCTTGCCAAATTCCTTGTCGAAAGAAAGCGTATTCTCTACAAGGAGAGTATTGTTTCGTGAGTGGGAAGCCGTAGCCGAACTTGATCCTGAGGCAGAGTTAAGGGCAACGGTATATCCTGATGTCCATGAGTTTACAACATTATCAGAGATATCAAGACCTACATTAAGTTTGTATTTCAGCCATGGAAAGATATTGGCTTCGGCAAATGCTGTTCCCCTGATGAAAAGCGTTTCCGAACTCCTGTCCCTATTGTTGGACTGAGCCACCGGGTTGGCACCAAGAGCTCTCGCATGTATTTCATTACCGATACCGTAACCACCCTCGTTGCCGTTCACCGGGTCATATACCGGAATGGTCGGAATCATTCTGACCACATCTGCGATGGAACCGCCCAGCTTTCGAGCAGCACCGCCTCCGGCGTTCCTTACATAAGTGCTTCCGAAAAGCATATTCTCACCAACCGTAAAAATACCGAGTTTACTGCTTGTGTTCACACGGAAAGTGTAACGCTCCATTAAACGGTTGATGGTAGTACCTGTATCATTCATATAGTTGAAAGAGGTACGATAATTTCCGGTCTTGCTTCCTCCGGACATGCTCAAGTCATAGTTCTGAGTAACACCGGTCTTAAAATATGCAGACTGCCAGTCGGTATCATTGTCCCAGTGGTCCATTCTGCTGGTCACGCCTTCAATTCCCTCGGCAATAGCATTATCAAAGGCCTCATCGTAATATGCCTTCCACTCAGCTGCATTTGCCATCTTGAGCCTTTTCAACTGAGACACAGAAACCTGTGAGTTAAACTCAAATTTCGTCTTACCTTCCTTTCCGCTCTTGGTGGTGATGATTACCACACCGTTCGCAGCTCTTGAGCCATAGATTGCAGCCGCAGAAGCATCTTTGAGGATCTGGATAGACTCAATATCGTTAACATTAAAATTAATATCATTGGAAGTAGGCAAACCATCGATCACATACAAAGGGTCATTGTTGGTCAGGTTACCGGTTCCGCGAATCTGAATCGAAGGAGTACCTCCAATCTCTCCAGTAGAGCGCACACTCACGCCAGCCGCAGCACCTTGAAGAATATCACCGATGGAACTATTATTCTTATTCTTGAAATCCTCCGGTTTCACTACAGACACTGCACCGGTAAGATCTCTCTTCTTGACAGTACCATATCCGATAGCAATTGCATCATCAAGAACCTCATTGTCTTCTTCAAGAACAACATCTACCACGGCCTTGCCGTTGAGTGTAACATCCTTGGAAACATATCCTATACAAGAGAATCGGAGAACAGCGGAACTGGAAGTAAGTTTCGAGAGGTTATATAATCCATTCTCATCCGTTACAGTACCATTGCTGGTACCTTTTTCAAATACAGAAGCACCGATAACAGGAAGTCCGGCCGGATCCGTTACGACACCTCGTACACCTTGCGCATTGGACGCAAACGCAGAAAATGCAAATAAGGCCACTACTATAAGTGTCCTAAGTACATTTGATTTAAATGATAAATTGGGCATTTTGTTTTACTGTTTTTAAACATACTTGAGTATTCTCTCTATGATGTGTGGTCAGGAATACGGTCGCAAGGTACAAAGTGTTTAATTTTTTGCAGTGTATTATTCTACCTAAGAAGTGGAATAATCATTTATTTTATTCAACACAAAATAAAACACCCGAACAGAAAAATTTTACCCACCATAAAACATATAAATATTTAAATTTGTCACCATGTGGTACATGGAATATAACGTAATTAGTAATCAAAATTAAAACAAATGAACAAATCCATTTATTTATTGGCAAGCGTTGCCATCATCGCATCATGCACAAATATCTCCAAAAGAGAAATTGGACAAATGACGGTGCAGAACCCTTACGACAGAGTGTGCATCACCGACCAAACCACTATCACACATACCAAATATGGTGATGTACAGGGCTACAAAGACGGAGACATATTTACATTCAAAGGAATTCAATATGCCAAGGCCGAAAGATTTATGCCACCTGTAGCACCAGACAAGCATGAAGGAATACTGAAATGTCGTCTCTACGGACCGAAAGCACCGCAGAGTCAGACTTTCGACTGGCCAGGCAACCAACAGACCGATTATGCGTTCGGCAACCAGTTTGTCAGGGAACCAATGGACGAAGAAGGATGCCTTGTCCTGAATGTGTGGACCAAAGGACTTAATGATGGGAAAAAACGTCCTGTATTCGTATGGATACATGGAGGAGGATATTCTACAGGTTCAGGGCATGATCTTCCTTGCTATGAAGGACGCGCACTTGCAGAAAAAGGCGACATAGTCACCATCACACTCAACCATCGACTGAACCTGCTCGGTTTCGTCGATCTTTCAGGGCTCGGAGGATGCTTCGAAAACTCCGTAAACCTTGGACTTCAGGACATTGTCAAAGCCCTTGAGTGGGTCAGGGACAACATCGAGTATTTCGGAGGCGACCCATCCAATGTGACTATTGCCGGACAATCGGGAGGCGGCGGAAAAGTGAGCACCCTTTTAGCCATGCCGTCAGCCCACGGACTCTTCCATAAAGCCATTATACAGAGTGGATCTACAATAAAACAATCTCTTCCAGAGACCACTCGTCCTGCAGGTCTAAGATTCGCCAAAGAACTCGGGTTGACCGCAGCCAATCCGGAAAAAGCAAAGCAGTACACCTACGAGGAACTGCTCGCCGCATACGAGAGGTCAAATAAAGTGGCAGACAGCCCTATTTCCGGACTTAGACTTCTTGGCTCTCCTGTTGTGGACGGAGTCATCCTCCCTCGTCATCCTTTTGACCCGACAGCCCCGGAAATCAGCAAGGACATCCCTGTCATCATTGGAACAGACTTCAATGAGTTCTCGTTTGAGAATACCCCGCTCACAGAGCAGGAAGCCATTGAAATTCTTACCAAGAAATACGGAAATGGTACGGAAAAATACATTGAGACATTCAAGAGAGTCTACCCGGACAAAACTCCTCGCGAGATGGTATCCATTGATCTCATGTTCACAGCCTCAGCCATAAGACAGTCATGCCTTAAAAGCGACCAGAACGGAGCTCCAGTATATTCATATCTCTTCACATGGAAGCCTGAAACGAACTATCTTGGCGCCTCACATGGTATGGAACTGCCGTTCATGATGAATAATGTCATGCTTCAGAGCGAAATGACAGGAAATACTCCTGAAGCGCACATATTGGAGGACCTGATGAGTTCAGCATGGATTTCTTTCGTCAAGATAGGAAACCCTAATACCAAAGACCTTCCAGAGTGGATTCCTTTCACATCCGACAAGCAGGCCACGATGATATTTGACAACGAATGTTACATCAGATACAACAATGACGATGTGAAAGAGCTCTACGGACTTACAGATATCAAATAATGGCATCTATGACAAAGAAAACATTATTTACCGTATTCCTCATATCATCAATAGCAATTCCAGCAGCACTTCTGAGCGCTCTGGCCATCGGAACTGACAACATGACTCTTCAGTCAAGACCAGAGGGTCCATGTGATATATACGCCAAATCAGGCACACCCTGCGTTGCTGCGCACAGTTCCACAAGAGCTCTCTATGCATCTTATGATGGTCCGCTATATCAAGTGATGAGGGAATCCGACAGGAAAACGCTCGACATCGGAGTAGTGCCCCCTTCAGAACTAGACCCAGGGGGCTATGCCGATGCTGAGGCTCAGGACAAGTTCTGTGCTGGAACCACATGCTGGATCACCATTATATACGACCAGTCCGGTAAAGGCAATCACCTTGAGCAAGCTCCACGCGGAGCATTCATAGGCGCCGCACTCGGAGGATTCAACACACTTCCGATTGCAGACATGGCTCCTGCAACTCTGTCCGGTCACAAAGTTTATGGAGTGTACTTCATACCAGGCATGGGATTGAGGCAAAACGACACACACGGTGTAGCCGTTGACGACCAGGCCGAAGGGCAGTATTGGGTAATCAACGGGCATCATTATAACTCCGGATGTTGCTTCGACTACGGCAATGCCGAGACAGACTCACGTGATGACGGTGACGGTACCATGGAAACCACCTATTACGGCAACCAACCTCTCTGGTTCCATGGGGAAGCCCCAGGGCCATGGATTATGACCGATCAGGAAAACAATCTTATCGGATGCGTCAATCCTGACCCAAACGACAAGTATTGCGAAACTCTTGAGAGCATCAATTGGCGCTTTGTGACCGCCATGGCAGACGGCAAACCAATGCATTGGCGCACTATGGGAGGCAATGCCCAAGAAGGCGACCTCAAGACTTTCTACGACGGGATACGACTCCAGAATGAGAGACACAGCTATGACGTAATGAGGAAGCAAGGTGCCATCGTACTTGGTAACGGAGGAGACAACAACAACTACTCGTCCGGCACTTTCTACGAAGGCGCAATGACTGCTCCGGGCACATACCCTACCGCTGAGACCAACCAGGCTATTCAGGCCAACATCGTCGCAGCAAGATATGACGTGCAGCGACTCTCCATCAGTGCTTCAGACAAGACATCCGAGCCGAATGGACTCCAGACATTCTCTCCAATGCGCAACGGCTCCGTAAATGTCAAATTTGTCAACACTACAGGAGCCTCCATATCCGATTTGGAACTAAATATCGAAGCGCCGAAATCATGGAAAAGCTTTGTAAGAGGTACAGACGACAGTGTTAAAAGAATCAATTATGAAATACTGCCAGGACAAACGGTAGTCGTGCCGTTCACTGTAACTTCTGGAAAGAAATCATTCAACGGAGATCTCGTCGCCATTGCCAGGTGGACTTCCAATGGCAAGTTGAAGAGCGAAAGCGCTGTCCAGAAAGTCAGAAACGTTCCGGATGTTCGTATTAATGAATTCAGAGTAAGTGATGGTACCAACCACACCAACTCTTTCATTGAGCTCTACAACACCAGTGCGAACCCTGTTGACATTTCCGGATGGGAACTTGTGGTTCATGAAGCCACTCTTCCTATATTTAATACAATAACCATCAACAAGGGCACAAAACTGGCCCCGGGAAGTTTCTATCTCTTAGGCCTCTCTCCGTCAGGACTTGCCGTCAATGCTTCCAAAGGGGACAAAACCATATACGTAAGGAGCACTGAAGGGATGAATGTAGGTGACGAAATCGTCATTGGAAGCGGCTCAAAGGCAGAAAGGCTCACTATCACATCCATCAAGAACCCTGACAAAGAAAATGCTACAACGCCGCCTATCTATGGCAGAGTAGTAAACGAATTAGGCAAGCCGACAACTATCTGGCAGCCTCTGCCGGACGGCCCTGTCATAAAGATTCCAGCCGGGTCAAACAATATTCCGGTAGAATCCATGACCGGAGTCAAAGTCGGAGACAAACTAGCTATAGGATATGGAGCCAAATTCCCTGCCCCTACGGCTCATAAAGCCGAATACGAAATAGTCACTGTGACAGAAATAGGAAAGCCTGGAGTTCAGGCATGGCTTGCCTATGATGCAAAAAAAGGAGACACAAATATAAAAGTGTCTTCAGTAGACGACATTTCAGTGGGCGATGTCATTAGACTTGATATCGATAGTGAAGGACATGGGCTTGAGTATGTTACAGTCACTGCCGTCGGTACAGCATCAAGCATTTCTCCAGCACAAGGTCCTATGAGCATTGAAGAGGCTGGAACAGGACTCACGATAAAGGAGCCGCTCAAATTTGACCATTCTGCCAATATGCCGTTCAGCAGCAGAGGAACAGGTATATGCTTCACACCAGCCACGAAATATGATCACTACTCCAACGAGCCCGTACTCGCTCTTTGCTACGAGATCATGCTTTCCGAGCCGCTCAAACGTAATCATCAGATAGAAGAAGTCATAATGAACAGCAATGTGAAGACTGCCGGCTATGTAGATGAAATAGAGCCGGACCAGTATTTCGGAGGTCCTACACTCGGCATTCGCGGAAACATGACGCTATACGACAATGAAGGTCGTGTGGTAGATGCCTTAAACTGGGGTTCTGTTGTCAATCCGATGCTTTCAGAAGGCTTCCATGGACAGTCCGGACTTGACGAATACGGCAACTATGTGCACCTTACAGTACCAGAGAAGACACCGAACAGAAGATTTGAAGACCCTAATTCTCCTGTGATGTTATCCGCGAATCTCAGTGCGGGAAGATACCCTGACGGAGTAGATTCTGATGACAATATCAAGGATTTCAGAATCCAAAAGACAGCAAACCTTTTAAAAGATGCTCATGCCGGAGGCGACACCATAGTGATTAAGGACGTCGATGGACTCAGAATCGGGCAGCATTTCACGCTGGGTCGCGGAGCAGAGGCAGAAGAAATACAGATCGCTGTCATCGGAGAACTTAAAGAAGAGGTAGTCACCTTGAAATTCGGAAGTTGGACCAGAGTGATCCACACGCCTTATAGGACTCTTAAACTTGGCTCACCTCTTACAAAGAGCCACTCGGCAGGAGATCCTATGTTGGGCCACAAGCCAACGCCTGGAGCGCCTAATTGTTATTAAAATACTTTTAATATAACGTAAAGAGGAGGTCGACTAAAAAGGTCGGCCTCTTTTTTTGTTCGCCAGGCTCCGCTGCGGCGGCAACTTGCCTCTGTGTCTGGCATTCGGTACCGGAGATGGCCTTCTGGGGTACGGAATATGCGTGCCGTGCTCAAAAAGGCTTCCTGGGGTACGCGACGCATTTTCAGAAGGCTTCGGTGCTCAAAACAGGCTTCTACGGTACGGAAGAGATATTCGGTGCCAAAAACAGGCTCCTGTGGTACGCGACGCATCTTCAAAGGCCCGCAGAACATCCGACTCCACAGACTGTGGACAGCCTACTGCCGCACCTGACGCATCTTCAGAGGCGTGCCGTGCCAAAAGCAGCACCTGCCCCACCGGACCCCATCTTCAGTGCGCGAAAGGGCCGTACCCCAAAAGTAGAGACAAAAAAGCCCGCTGAAAAACAGCGGGCCTAATGTGGTGCTGGCAGGAGTTGAACCGGCGACACATGGATTTTCAGTCCATTGCTCTACCACCTGAGCTACAGCACCAATTGTTGTCCCCAAACGGGATTGCAAAGGTAGTGATTATTTTTTATCCTGCAAATTTATTTTGCTATATTTTTAAAATATTTACCGCCGCCTTGAGATTGCGCAGTGCGGAAGACAACACCTTGCGAGGACATGCTACATTGAGTCTCATGTATCCAGTCCCTTCTTCTCCGAACATAGCGCCGTCATTCAGAGCAAGATGCGCATAATTCACGAAAAGATCCGTCAGCTTTTCCTGACTCAATCCGAGCTTTCTGCAATCAAGCCACACCAAAAATGACGCCTGAGGACGCACAGGATGAATCTCCGGAAGATTGGAAGCGAACCAGTCGCACACAAAATCCAGATTCCCTTCCACATACGAAAGCATCTCGCGTCTCCAGACATCGGACTCCGGAGAAGAATACGCAGCCTTCGTAGCAACTATTGAGAAAAGGCTCGGGTCATCAAGCTCGCAGGCGGAAAGGTATCCGAAGAACTTCTCACGCAGCTTGTCCGACTCAATTATACAATAAGAGCTGACCACTCCGGCTATATTGAATGTCTTGGACGGAGCCATGAAGGTAATTGCGCACTCGGCAGCATCTTCGCTTACCGAAGCGAAAGGAATATGACGACGGCCGCCCAGCACCATCTCCGCGTGAATCTCGTCAGAAACCACAATCACTCCCCTTTCGTTACATATCCTGGCAAGGCGCTGAAGGCTTTCTTTTGAGTGGCAGACGCCGCACGGATTGTGAGGATTGCACAGCACCAGCATTTTAGTCCTTTCATCTATAAGGGACTCCAGGCCGTCAAGATCCATTTCGTATGTTTCCAGGGTCCCGTCCTCATTATATATAGGTACCAGAGGATTGTTGACAACCTCAAACCCGCAGGCCTGAGTCACGATTCTGAACGGGTGATATACAGGAGGCTGGATTATCACTTTGTCTCCTTCAGAAAGAAAACATCGCTGCGCAAGTCCGATTCCTTTTACAATACCGGGGATGTAGCATATATTTTCAGGCGGCACCTGCCATCCATGAAGGTGCTCCACCCAGGATGAAATTATAGGGAAAAAGTCTTTTCCATTGAGGGAATAGCCCAGAACAGGATGTTCAAGACGCTCACGCATAGCATTTAAGATAAAATCAGGGGTCTTGAAATCCATATCCGCCACCCACATTGAATACAAGTCACTCCGGCCGAAGTGCTCCTCCAGAGAATCGTACTTGACGCAAGCGGTCCCCCGCCTGTCTATCAATTGATCAAAATCGTACATAGTATCACAAAATTACACACAAAAAATAATAATTAAAATTCTTTTTTTTGTATCTTCGCGCCCAAGTTTAACTAAACTAGTTTTTATGTTAAAAAATGAAGAAACTACTTATTTCGATTGCAGCATTGCTGCTCTGCTCTTTTGCGCACTCGCAAGAGGCTGACAATCTCGGTAGTTACGCCGAGGTTAAGCTTATTTCGCGCCTTGATTTGAAACCATCTTACTATTTCGGCGATTCCGAAATGGGTTTCGACTTTGGCAATTCATTATTCTGTACAACATTCGAAGGTTCCGCGTCAGAGCATTTCTCGTGGTTCGTATGCAACCAATGGGTAAGTTCCGACGGAATCAAGTGGCCTTACCAGAATCTGGGACGGTCGGACGATGTCAACTGGCTGAATTATTGCTATGCAGACATTTCATTCGGCAACTGGACTCTGACTCTCGGCAAGGACTTCATCAGCACCGGAGGATTTGAACTCGACAACTGGGACTGGGACGTCTATTCAGCAGTTTCATCCCCTTATTTTGACGGTCTTTCATGCTATCAGTGGGGAGCCAAACTGAGTTACACCATTCCTTCCGAGACCAACACATTCAGCCTCCAGATGGTCTCTTCCCCTTTTGGAGAACACCCTTTCAGCAGTAAATTATGGAGTTATTCCGCACAGTGGAGAGCCGAATATGACTACTTCGCCACCATTTGGAGTTACTCTGCGATAGAGCGGGAGAAAAACCGTTTTGAGAACGTCATTACTCTCGGAACCCAGTTCTATTTGGGCAATTGGACCCTCACATTCGACTATTTCAACAATGTCGGATTCTACACCGAAAGCGATTGGAGCATAGCTCCGGGCAACACATACCAGGCCCGCGTCCAGTACACACCAAGTGAGAAATTTGACATTGCCCTGCACTCCGCATACATGAGCGCAGACAAGAACGGACTTCTTCCGGCCAATTACAAAGCAGCCGCAGTAGCACAGTTCTACCCTCTGGCGGACTCAAAGGCTCTTCGCCTGCATGCCACCGCCGGATATGACTCGCTTTCAGACAGCATAAGCCTTATGATAGGCGCCAAATACGAATTCAGCTTCAAACTTTGGTAGGAAATGGTTCGATCAAACGTTATTCTTTCGCTGAAGAATGTCAGCAAAACATTAGGAGACAAAACCATTCTTGACGATATCAGCCTTGATATACGCAAAGGGGAATTTGTGACGCTTCTCGGACCTTCGGGCTGCGGCAAAACCACCACGCTCAGAATACTCGCCGGATTTCTTTCTCCGGACAGCGGCTCCGTAATGCTTGAAGGCAAGGACATAGCGTCTCTTCCGCCATACAAAAGACCGTTCAACACGGTTTTTCAGAGATACGCGCTGTTTCCGCATCTGGATGTATATGACAACATAGCATTCGGTCTCAAACTGCAGAAAACCCCTGTGGACGAGATAGACAAGAAAGTCCGCAAAGTCCTCAAAATGGTCAGCATGACCGATTACGAGGACCGTGACGTGGAATCCCTGTCCGGCGGACAGCAGCAGAGAGTCGCCATCGCGAGAGCCCTTGTCAACCAGCCGCAGATTCTTCTTCTGGACGAACCGCTCGCGGCTCTTGACCTGAAGATGCGCAAGGACATGCAGATTGAATTGAAGGAGATGCACAGGAAATTGGGTATCACCTTTATATATGTCACTCATGACCAGGAAGAAGCCCTCACGCTGTCCGACACCATCGTCGTGATGAATGAAGGAAAAATCCAGCAGATCGGCACTCCGACGGACATATACAACGAGCCGCAGAATTCATTCGTTGCAGATTTCATCGGAGAATCCAACATCCTCAACGGCCGCATGATATGTGACCGCAAGGTGGAGTTTGCAGGTCACGAATTCGACTGCGTGGACGACGGATTCGGAGAGAATGTCGATGTGGATGTAGTCGTACGTCCGGAAGACATCTATATCATGAACCATACGGAGGGCGCTCAGTTCACCGCCAATGTCAAGTCCTGCACGTTCAAAGGCGTCCACTACGAAATGTTCGTGGATACGGACACCGGATATGAACTGATGATCCAGGACTACAATGCCTTCGAACCGGGCTCCGAGGTAGGATTGATTATCCGGCCTAATGATATCCAGGTAATGCGCAAGGAACGCAGTTTCAATACCTTTGAAGGAGAAATCATTGACGAAAGCCATGTACGTTTCCTCGGAGAGGACTTCGAGTGCAAGCCTCAGACCAAATTCAACGCAGGTGACAAGGTGAGCGTGCGGGTGGATTTCGACAAGGTGGAACTCACGGACCATCAGGAGGACGGAAAGCTCTGGGGAGAAGTGCATTTTCTTCTGTATAAAGGTGACCACTACCACCTTACCATCCTCACGGATGAAGGAGACCATATCTGGGTGGACACCAACGACATCTGGGACAAGGGAGACCTTGTAGGTATCAATTTCGCACCTAAGGACATAAAGCTCTGCAACGCAAATGACTAAAAGAAGTTCATGGGCATTACCCTATTTCATCTTTTTGGTGTTTTTCGTGGTGCTGCCGCTGCTGCTGGTGCTGGTATATGCGCTTCAGGACGGCTCCGGACACTTCACCCTGAGCAACGTCACCAAGTTCTTCACTGACTCGGATGCGCTCAGCACGTTTGCCGTGTCCATAGAGATAGCCATAGAGACCACTCTGCTGTGCATACTGATCGGCTACCCGGCGGCATGGATCCTGTCCAACAAGGAATACAACCGCAGCGCAGTGACCATAGTGCTTTTCATAATGCCTATGTGGATAAACGCACTTATGAGAACGCTTGCCACGGCAGAACTTTTCAACGTGCTCGGAATACATCTTGGAAAAGGGACTCTTCTGTACGGAATGGTATATGACTACCTGCCTTTCATGATTTACCCTATCTACAACGTGCTCGACAAAATGGACAAATCCTACGCGGAGGCGGCCCAGGACCTCGGAGCCACTCCGTGGAAAGTGTTCTGGAAGGTCATTGTCCCTCTATCCATGCCGGGCGTTGCCAGCGGGGTGCTCATGGTATTCATGCCGACAGTGAGCACGTTTGCCATCTCGGAATTCCTCACCAACAACAAAATCAAGCTCTTCGGTACGATAATTCAGGAGAACATCAACTCCTCCATGTGGAATTACGGCGCCGCTCTTGCGCTTATTATGCTGGTAATCATAGGTTTGACAAGCTTCCTTCAAGGTAGCGACAAGAAATCATCGGAAGGAGGGCTCGTATAATGAAAAAGTTTTTAGCCAAAAGCTACATCTGGATATTGCTTTTCCTGCTGTACGCACCTATATTTTTCATTGCCATATTCTCTTTCACCGAGAGTAAGGTACTTGGCAACTGGACGGGATTCTCAACCAAATTGTACTCCAACCTGTTCACCGGAGACATGCAGGGCACCGGCACGCTTATGTCGGCAATCGAGAATACGCTCATCATCGCGGTGATAGCTGCCGGCGTTTCGACATTGCTTGGAACATTCGCAGCCGTAGGCATACACAACCTGAGGGGACGTAAACGTCAGGCGTTGACATTCCTCAACAACATCCCGATGATCAACCCGGACATCATCACCGGTGTGTCCCTTTTCCTTCTGTTTGTATTCCTTCACGTATCCCAAGGCTACGTGACCGTGATTCTGGCGCACATAACGTTCTGCACGCCATACGTGGTGCTCAGCGTCCTTCCGAAGCTGACCAGCATGAATCCGAACATCTATGAAGCTGCTCTGGACCTCGGAGCGACTCCGGCGCAGGCCATGCGCAAAGTACTGGCGCCTCTGCTGCGTCCGGGAATGATTTCAGGATTCATATTGGCTTTCACCATGTCTCTTGACGATTTCGCAGTGACATTCTTTACCCGCGGAACCATCGGATTGGACACATTGTCCACTTACATTTACACGGATGCCCGCAAGGGCGGTCTGACACCGGAATTCAGACCTCTTATAACAATCATATTCCTAACCGTTCTGATACTTCTTATAATCATCAATTTAAGACAAATCAGAAACGCCAAAAAACAAGCAAGATAAATGAAAAAAATTCTATCCATCATCGCAGTAGCGGCAATGCTCTGCGCCTGTGCAGAGGACAGAAGCCATGTCCTCAAGGTCTATAACTGGGCCGACTATATAGATGAAGAACTTCTCGGCGAGTTCGAGCAGTGGTATGAACAAGAGACCGGGGAACCTGTCAAAGTCATATATCAGACATTCGACATCAACGAGACCATGCTCTCCAAAATCGAGCTCGGTCACGAAGACTACGATGTCATCTGCCCTTCAGACTATATCATAGAAAGGATGCTTGAGAAGGACCTCCTTCTTCCGATAAATAAAGATTTCGGCAGCACGACCAACTATCTTGACGGAGTCGCCCCGTTCATGCAGGAACTTATGTCCAATGTGGCGGCCCACGGCAAGAATGCCAACGACTATGCAGTCCCTTACATGTGGGGGACCACCGGTCTGATATACAACCCTAAATTCGTCACCGACGAGGAGGCCTCGACATGGGAAGTGCTGAGAAATCCGAAATTTGCCGGCAAGATTCTCATGAAAGATGCTTTCAGGGATATATATACCTCCATGCTCATAGCCCTCAACAAAGACGCCATCGCATCCGGGGAGAAAAGCATCAACACCATTGCACTTGACAGTTCCGACGAATCCATCGCACAGGTGGAGGCATACCTCAACTCTTTCAAGGACGGTGTTGCAGGCTGGGAGGCCGATTTCGGAAAGGAGCAGATGACCAAAGAGCGCGCATGGATCAATCTTTCATGGAGCGGAGACGCTCAGTGGGCAATAGATGAAGCTGCGGAGACAGAGGTAGAACTCAGATATGCCGTTCCGAAGGAAGGCAGCACGGTATGGTTTGACGGATGGCTCATCCCGAAATATGCCAAGAACGTCAAGGCAGCCAGCTATTTCATCAATTTCCTCTGCAAGCCGGAGAATGCCGTCCGCAATATGGACGTGATAGGCTATGTAAGTGCTATCGGCGGAGATGAGATTCTTGAAGAGATGGAAGATCCGGATGCTTTCGCTCCGCTTGACGCGTCGTATTTCTTCGGGGACAAGGCGGACAGCGTATGTCTGAACCCTGTGATGTACCCGGACGCTTCCGTAATCAAAAGATGCGGAATGATGCACGACAGCGGAGACCGCACCGAGGCCCTTATGAAAATGTGGTCCCGAGTAAAAGGTGACAACGCAAATATGTGGACCTATGTACTTGTAGGCGGAGTGGTAGTGATTCTCTGCGCACTCGTCGCCACAAGACTTACTTCCGGGAAACGCAAGAAGCACGGAAGACGCAGGTAACAGATATTTGATAAAGATAGATTTTATTGCTATCATTGTACGATTAAAATGCTGTTGTTATGACAAAGAAAGGGAAAATTCTAAGCTGGATAGGCGCAATATTGGCCGTATCACTTGCAATATTCATCTATTTCAAGTTCTACTTCGTATTCGGAGAAGGAGTCAAGGCCGGAGAGTTGAATCAGATAGTTTACAAAGGATGGATATGGAAAACCTATGAGGGACGCCTTATCCAGACAGGATTCAACAGTGCCAAGAAAGGCGGGAATCTCCAGTCCAATGAATTCAACTTCTCGGTTACGGACAAATCCGTGGCGGATTCCCTTATGAGAAGCAGCGGCAAATTCGTCGAACTTCATTACAAGGAATACAACGGATGGCTGCCGTGGCGCGGAATGCAGCATTACATCGTGGACAAGATTGTCTCCGTGCGCGAAATTGACTCGGCGGCATCCGACATTCCTCTTGTAATAACAAATTAATGATATGAATAAAATTCTATACTCTCTTATCGCCACTTTTGTGGCGATTCCTTTTGTTGCCGGCGGACAGTCTGTCATAGACACTCACCCGGCAGGAAACCCAAGAGCGAGACTTCTCACCGTAGAGGAAATCGCAGGAGCAAAATCTTCTTCCGTATATCCGTCCAGGGTCAGACTCTACTGGGATGCAAGCGGAGAACTCTCAAAATCCGTCAGACGCGCATCGCCCGAAGACTACACGCTTCCAGTCTCCGACAAGGAAGGCGTAGTGTATGGACAGTCCGTAAGCCGAAATGAGTTCGGCGGGAGCAGATGGGTGATTCCTTCCCCCGACGGCAGCAGACTTGCCGTTTACCGCAAGGATGAATCGGGAGTAAGCCTGTACCCCATTTATGACATCCGCTCCAGAACCGGGGAGGCAAAGATGATCCGCTATCCTATGGCGGGCATGGCTTCGGAGAAACTGGGCATCTGCATTTGCGACAAGTCCGGCAATATCCTTTCAGAATTGCAAGTCACGGACTACGACAACGAAAGATATCTCACCAATCCTACATGGTCTCCGGACGGCAAATACATATTTGTCCAGGTGCTTGACAGAGTACAGCACCGGATGCGGCTGAATATGTACAGAAGTTCTGACGGCTCGTTCGTCAGAACCGTTTTGAGCGAACGCAACAATGACTGGATAGAGCCGCTTGACCCGCTGTACTTCATAAAAGACAGCTACGAATTCATCTACCGCACGGACAACAGGGACGGATACCGTTCACTTTACCTCTGCGACACTCTCGGAAAGGTCAAAAGACTCACCAAATGCAACGCTGACGTGGCGTATGTGGCCAATGACGGGAAATATGTCTATTACACCTCTGCCGAGGTCTCCCCTGTCGAGAATCACCTGTTCCGCCTGAAACTGAAGGACAGTTTCGGCCTCAACAGGCCCCAAAGACTGACTCCTGAGACAGGTTGGCATCAGATCAGCATGTCCCCGGACTGCAGCCGATTCATAGACAGATACAGCAGCCTCAATGTTCCTGGCGTCACCCAGGTGCGTGATTCCAACGGCAATCTGCTTCAGCGCGTATCCACCTCACCTGACCCGCTGGACATTTACGCACAGTGTCAGGTCGAGCTCGGCACAGTGAAGTCAGCGGATGCGCAGACCGACAATTACTACCGCCTGTTCTATCCTCGCGATTACGACCCTTCCAAGAAGTACCCGCTCATCGTGTACGTATATGGAGGCCCGCATTCCCAGATGGTCACCAACAGCTGGCTTGGCAATGTAAGGATGTGGGAAATGCTTATGGCACAGAAAGGTTATTTCGTGTATGTTCAGGACAACCGCGGTACACAGAACCGTGGAGCGGCATTCGAAAAAGCCATCAACCGCGGGTGCGGCAAGGCTGAAAGTGCGGATCAGATGGCAGGCATCAACAGTCTTCTGGAAAGATTCCCAAGCATTGACCGCAGCCGGATCGGGGTACACGGCTGGAGCTATGGAGGCTTCATGACCCTGACGCTTGCATGTGACAACCCTGGATTCTTCAAGGTGGCAGTGGCAGGAGGACCGGTAATTGACTGGCAGTGGTATGAAGTCATGTACGGAGAGCGTTATATGGACAATCCGGACACCAACCCTGAAGGTTACGAATCCACCTCGCTCATCCCGAAGGCGGACAAGCTTACCGGAAGAGTTCTGATTTGCCAGGGAGTGGAAGATGACACTGTGGTATGGCAGCATTCACTGTCCTTCGTGCAGGCGGCTATAGAAGCTGGAAAGCCTCTTGATTATTTCCCATACCCGCTGGACAAGCATAATATGACAGGTGCGGCAAAACTCCACCTGTATGAGAAAATAACAGACTACTTCGAAACATATTTATGAAACGACTGATATGCGTAACTGTGTTCGTCACACTGCTCTGCGGCGGCATGGCGGCTCAGACCAGAAGCGAAACCAAAAGTTACGAGAAGGCTATTGCAAAACCTTCTCTCAAGGCTTATGACAAGTTCCTGAAGAAATATCCTTCATCAGTGTATGCAGGTGATATCTCGGCACGAAGGGACACCCTTCTCAGCATTTCACCCTATGGGTTTGACCAGGCAGCCAAGATAATCGCAGACTTTGTCCCCAATGACGGGGAGTCAAGGGCTTTCGGGTTCAGAAAGAATGCGGTAGATCGCATATATGCTGTCAGAATATCCCCGGAGAGCGACCTTGTGGTGGACGCAATAGAGAAAAACGGGGATTCATGGAAAGCGCTTGACCGGTTCACGATGCCGCTGAATATGGATGAGGGACTGAAGATTTCAGGATTTGTGGATTCGTGCAGCACTTTCCGGATAAGAGACGAGTTCTTCTTCAGCTTCAACCTTCTCGCGGACGACAAGTCCTCCGGGAGCCAGAGTTACATAAGTGCCTGTTTCAGCCCGGACAGCTTCTTCTACGGCTCCGTATGCTTCAACGGAACCCCTCTTCCAAAGCAAAACGAGCCTTACCATATAAGGGGAAGAATTGACAGTTTCTCGGCCGAAACATCCGCACCGCAAATAAGGCTTCTGGCAGCAAGAATCCAGGATAACCCTCTGCTTGAGGAAATCCCTGACAGCGAGTACTACACCTCATCCGCCATCCAGAAATGGATTGAAGAAAACCCTTCAGCCCTAAAGAACGCCAGCAGGCTGCATTTCCTTGGCATTGAGGATGAAAGCACACTGGTCCAGCAGTTTGCAAAGGCCAAAGGCAAGCAGGAATCTGCCAGATACACAGCCGTCATAATGGATATTCATGGTTATACCGTGATAGTTGTCAAACAAAAATCCGACGGACAGTATGTGCTCGCATGGGCGGAGCCGCAGTGCAAGGACAAATACAAGGACAGACTGCTGAACAGCATCTATTTTACCGGACCAAACACCTTGTCCATGCAGTATTACCACGGCAAGCGCACGTTCAGCTACAGCCTCAATCTCTCAAACAAGCAGATCAAAAGATAATCATGTCTCACAACCATAATCATATCTCCCCCATTCAATCTTTGAATTGGGTGTATTACCTCGCCATAGCCTTGAATTTCGGGTTCGTCATTCTTGAGGCTGCGGTAGGTCTTGGATATCATTCCATGGGACTTCTTTCGGACGCCGGACACAAGCTGTTCGACGTCTTCAGCCTTGTCATCGCACTGGTTGCCTTCAAACTGGCATCCAGCAAAGCTACAAGCAGATTCACCTACGGCTACAAGAAGACCTCCATACTGATATCCCTTCTCAATGCTGTCCTGCTGCTTGCGGCCGTGAGCATAATACTCGTGGAGAGCTGCCAGAAGTTCGTAAATCCTCCGGAGGTCAGCGGAGCCGCCATATCATGGACTGCCGCGGTAGGAATCCTTGTGAGCGGAATCAGCGCGCTGCTTCTCATGAAGCACCAGAGGGGTGACATCAATACCAGAGGTGCCTTTCTGCACATGGCTACCGATTCGCTCATTTCACTGGGAGTAGTCATCTCCGGAATAATTATCAACCTTACCGGATGGTATCTGCTGGATCCGATTGTCAGCATCATCATAGCGCTCGTCATTCTGCACAACACGGTGCATCTGCTGGGAGAGAGCTTCAGAATGAGCGTGGATGCCATGCCGGATAACATGGATTACAACACTATCATTGAGCACATCTGCTCGTGTGATAAGGTTGAAAGCGTGCATGACCTCCATGTCTGGTCCGTAAGCATCATGGAGAAGGCTCTCACGGCAAGGGTTCAGCTTAAAGATCCGGGCCAAAACCATGAAGCGGTAGCGCAAATCAAGGAAATCCTTAGAAAGGATGGCCTGGACTATATTACAATAGAAACATTTTAATCATTCAAATACAGTTAGTTATGAAAGTTTTAAATCATGTTGTAGCAGCATTGGCTGCAAGTGTATTGCTGGTTTCATGCGCTTCCCAGTCAGGAAGCCTCTCCGGAAAATGGATTGTAAACGATGTGGACGGAAAGAGCGTTTCCGAGTGCGAGACCACTCCTTATCTCTCATTCGACGAGCAGGAAGGCAGCGTAAACGGATGCCTTGGGATCAACCTTCTGACGGGCTCATACTCTTACAAGAACGGCTCTCTGTCATTCTCTAACATGGGCTCCACCATGATGGCAGGAAGCCCTGAGGACGCAGATATAGAAAGAGCTCTGAGCGATGCTCTCGAGCATACTGCCAAAGCCAGCATTGACGGGGACAAGCTCAGTCTCTGCGACAAGTCCGGCAAGGTTCTCGTAACCCTGACAAAGGCTCCGGCAGAAGAGCATGAATGCTCCGCCGAGGAAGGAGAGCACAACTGCGCCTCTGAGGAAGGAGAGCACAACTGCTCCGACTGCGAACACAGCGAAGAGTAAAAATTCCCGCTTACTACCCAATCACCGCTTTGCAGTTTGCATTTGCGGTGATTGTTGTATAAATTTGTAGGATTAATCTTCTGAATATGTTCGAAAACTTATCTGACAGACTCGAAAGGTCGTTCAAAATACTCAAAGGTGAGGGCAAAATCACCGAAGTCAACGTCGCTGAGACTCTTAAGGAAATCCGAAGAGCCCTGCTCGACGCCGACGTCTCATACAAAGTAGCCAAGGAATTCTGCGACAAAGTCAAGGCCAAGGCAATGGGTGCCAATGTACTCACCGCCGTTAAGCCGCAGCAGATGATGGTTAAGATCGTGCACGACGAGCTCGCCGACTTCATGGGAGCGGAGCATTCCGAAATCAATGTCAAAGGCTCCCCGGCAGTAATTCTCGTGGCAGGTCTGAATGGTTCCGGTAAGACTACCTTCAGTGGCAAGCTCGCTCTCAATCTCAAGAGCAAAAAGGGCATGCGGGTCCTGCTTGCAGCATGCGACACTTTCAGACCGGCGGCTATAGACCAGTTGAAGACTCTCGGAAGCCAGATAGGAGTAGAAGTATATAGCGAAGAGGGAGAAAAAGATCCTGTAAAGGTAGCGAAAAACGCCATTTCCAAAGCACGCAGCGAAGGTTACAGCGCAGTAATCGTAGATACGGCGGGACGTCTGGTGGTGGATCAGGAGCTTATGGATGAGATCAAAGCCATCCATGACGCCATCAAGCCTACCGAAAGCCTGTTCGTGGTGGATGCCATGACCGGTCAGGATGCCGTAGAGTCAGCAAAGGCATTCAATGCCGCGATTGACTACGACGGAGTAGTCCTCAGTAAGATGGATGGCGACACCAGAGGAGGTGCGGCACTGTCCATCAAGGCCGTTACCGGCAAGCCTATCAAGTTTGTCAGTGCGGGAGAGAAGATGGAAGCTCTCGATGTATTCTACCCGAACCGTGTAGCAGACCGAATCCTCGGAATGGGAGATGTGGTATCCCTCGTGGAAAAGGCTCAGGAGCAGTTCGATGAGCAGCAGGCACGCGCTCTGAAGAAGAAAATTGCCAAGAACCAGTTCACTTTGGTCGATTTCTACGACCAGCTCAAGCAGGTTCAGAAGATGGGCAACATGAAAGACATCATGGGTATGCTTCCGGGAATGGACAAGGCGCTCAAAGACGTCGATATTCCGGATGACGCTTTCAAATCTACAGAAGCCATCATCCAGTCCATGACCATGTACGAGAAAGAGCACCCGGAGTGTCTGAACAGTTCCCGCCGAATAAGAATCGCCAAGGGTTCCGGCACATCCATCGCAGAGGTCAACAAACTCCTAAAGCAGTTTGAGCAGACCAGGAAAATGATGAAGATGGCGGTGGACGGCTCCCTTCAGCAGAAACTCCGCTCCCTAAAGCGATAAACGCGCTTAGAAGAGCAGTTTCATATCCGCATCCATCATAGGACCTACAATATCCTCGGGAATGAAATGCCATTCTCCGAGGATTTTTTCGTCCCCGGTATTGGACCTGTTCAACTCCCCTACTTTAAGGATATAATTGTATATCATATCCCGCAGTTCCGGATAACGGGCCACTACCCTGCCTTCAGACTCAATGTCCTTGATGCCGGCACCCTCAGGCATCAGTTCTCCGCCACCATTGGCGCGGTATGAGGTCATTGCCACGTTATACCAGGCATCGAGGTCAAAAGTACCACCGCCGGCAAGAGATTTTATATTTACGCGCTTACCGGCAGGTTTGGTCACATCCACGGTATAGACAAGACCGGCAGCCGAATCGAAATTATAGCTTCGCCCAACAAAAGACCATCGCGAAGTGCCGGTACGCGCATCAGCAGAAGGCTTGATTCTGAGAATATGGTCTCCCGGAGTCTGAATCCACATATCATAGGAATACTCCAGATAGTTCTTAATCTCACGTCCTGTCATCTTTACCACAAACATCTGATTCTCATACGGATATATGGTAAACATATCGTTAAACACCAGTTCCCCGGATTTTACCGTACCATCGAACGTAAGCGGAGCGGCAAACGAAATCTGCGCTTCAGGCACCGAAATTTGGACGGTGTGTACCAGATTGATATAGTCTGACATCCCTTTGTAGGCATCTCTGGTACGCATATCCATGGCAAGGCTTCCCACTCTCTTGTTGGTGAATTCCCGGACCATGCGATACTCGCTGTCGAAATGTGCCACCATTTCCTCGTCCACCTTGCTCTTGTCCATACGTACGACCCGCACGCAAGTCCGTTTGGAGCGCAGTCCGCCAAAGCACTTGTCCGCCGTAATTTCAGCATATCCAACATTCCCGGCTTTCGCACCACTGTTGAGCAGCGCGATGCCATTATGCTCCACAGCATACGGAGCATGGTCGTGAGCGGAGACTACAAGATCCACTCCCCGCAGAGAATAAAGAAGGTCAAGTCCCTGATTTTCAAGAACTCTACCATCACCTTTGCCAGTACCTGAATGCACGGCGGCAATCACCACGTCCGGCTTGTGCTCGGCTGTCACTTTATCCACCCACTCCTGCACGCAAGGCACGAGGGAGCGAAAATCCATACCCGACCACACGTCTTCCGACAACCAGGCTTTCATATTGGCATTGGTAAATCCAAGCACCGCAACCTTCATACCGGCGCGTCTGAAAATCTTATATGCCGGGAAATAAGGCTCCCCATCGGTAGTCCTCACGGCATTTGCCCCCAAAAAAGGAATCCCCTCGTCCCGAAGCTCAGCGGTAACCTTGTCATACACGGCATGGCCGGTCTCCACATCGTGGTTACCCACTACAATGGCATCATACCCCATATATGACACAATCCGCGGGAAAAGATGTTTCCCGAGAGTGTCCACATAGTTGAAATAATAGGTGGCATTATCCCCCTGAAGACAATCCCCGGCATCGATAAGAAGCACGTTATCGCGCCCAACCGCAGTTCTGAGACTATCCACATAGTATTTTACTGACATCAGGCTCGTCCGGTCCGGAGCGCCGTCGATATAGTTCCTGTTGAACCACGCACCATGTACATCTCCGGTGGTCACTACATACAACTTATGCTCTCTGGCATCAAGAGAAGCCGTCCACGGCCAGGACAGCATCGCCGCCATCACGACGAACCAACTAAGAATCATCTTTTTCATGACGCAAAATTAGTAAATAATCCATACATTTGTGCTATGACAAAACTATATACCGAGGTTCGGACAGAGCGCCGAAGCGACATCAGCATCACCCTGTCAAACAGAATTGTAATGCTCGGAAGCTGTTTCAGTGACGAGATTGGAGGCAAGCTCCGTGACGCCGGATTCCAGGTTCTCTGCAATCCGTTCGGCACCCTTTATAATCCGGCATCCATAGCATCAGCCGTATCCAGACTTGACGGCGACACGCTTTTCACAGTTGAAGACTGCGTACAGATGGGGGCGGGAGCAGAGAGGATATGCAGTTTTGAGCACCACAGCTCATTCGCTGCCCTTACGGTTGAAGATTTTCTGGACAGAGCCAACAGTTCGCTCGTCCGGTCAAGGGACTTCTGGCACAATTCGGACATCGTCATCATCACGCTCGGCACATCGTTCATCTGGAAGCACAAAGGCAAAGTTGTGTCCAACTGCCTGAAACGCCCGGCAAAGGAGTTTGACAGATCCATGCTCTCCTTCTCGGAAACTGCCGCCCTACTGTCCGGCATCGTAAGGAATCATCCCGAAAAGCGGTTCATATTCACAGTCTCCCCTATACGGCATCTCGGGGACGGAGCACATGCCAACACCATTTCAAAATCATCCCTGCACATCGGACTCCAGAGTGTTCTGGAAGCATTCCCGCAGAGAACCACATACTTCCCGGCATACGAAATACTGCTTGACGAGCTTAGAGATTACCGTTTCTATGCCAATGACCTCGTACATCCAAGAGATGTCAGCGTGGATATTATCTGGAATCGTCTGAAAGAATTCTGCATTCCGGAAAACGAATACCGACGCCTTGAAGCGAACCTCAAGGCATCGGCAGCGTCCCGGCATATTCCCAACACCGGCAAATAATACAGCATCTATTTCAGGACAGGCTTCTTGATACTTCCTATCCCCTTTATATCCGAGTCGAAAGATTCCGCCCTCAGTTCGGAAAGGTCGATATCTCCGGCACCGCTGATAAGGACCTTTGCATCCTTCGCTTTTCCGGACACATCACAACTTCCCGCCCCGATAACCTGAATATCAAGAGACTTGCAGTCCAGGTTATCAATGTCAATATCCCCGGCTCCGTTGATTAAAAGTCGCACGTCTGCAGCGGACATTCCGTCCAACTCGATTTCGGCCGCTCCGGAAGACTGTAAATCAAAATCCCCGGTAGAGATTTCGGACTTCGAGGTAAAGGATTGTGCTCCGTTGAGTTCCACCTTGGAAAGCTGACGGGTGCTGACCCTTATCTCAAGCTTGCGCACATTCTTGAAAGAATATTTGCCGGCATTCGATATGGTAAGAAGCCCTCCCATATCGTCCGCTGTACTTTGAACACTGATCTTGTCCAACGTACCGGACTTTGCAATCACTTTCACCGAAGGCTCGCCCTGAGTAAAGACAATATCCGCAGGAATATTGCATCGGATGGCGGTAAAATCCTCCACTTCATATTCCTTTTCACTTAATTCGCCGTTGTCCTCAATCTGAACTCGCTCCTCGTCACCTTTTGAATCATATTTGACAAATGCGCAGGATGACAACGCAGATGCTGCCAACAAAGCAGCCAATGGGCATAAAATGTTTTTCATATATCTAAAATTATATCAACAAATCTTTTATATCAATTCCCAAAAGCAAGGCTCTACTCTTGAATGCCGGAACTTCCTCCTCCATGAATTTTTTCCTCTCCGAGCTCCGAATGACATCCAGTGCATCGCCTGCCACAAAGAAGCCTATTCCCCTTTGGTTGGATATCACACTGCGATTGGAAAGAACCTCATACGAACGCGCCACGGTATTAGGATTCACTCCTATCCTTGCGCCCCATTCACGTACCGAAGGTATTCGATCCCCCGGCTTGAATTCTCCGGAGAGAACTCTCTCGCAGATATTGTCCGCTATCTGTATGTAGATAGGCTTATTATTGTCGAACTCCATCATAACTCTAATGTTTTATAGTTCTGAGTCTAATGAATATAGCGACCGAGAGGACTACCAGTTCAAGAATCATGGTAATGTTGACCCAATTGTTCATAATACTGACTGCACGTCCCGGATCTCCGCTAATTTCCACCTCGTCGATAAAAAGCTCAAAGCTGTCGGCGTTGATAAACGAGAAGAAAACACTGCTGGATACTACCCCGATTGCCATACAGGCAAGAATGGTCTTGGCGATCTTGGCCCGTTTGAAGAATATCGCACCGAGGGTAAAAGTAAGTGCATTGCAAATCCACGACATTATGAGCGGATAGCCCAGATTAATGCTCAGCTGAGGGCCGCACTCAATGTCAAAAATATTCACGCCGTCAAGAATGGAAAAAATAGTCTCTCCATACGCATACGGGAACAGCAGCGACAGAGCCGTATCACTCGCCATAAGAAACACTGTCATCACTACCGGAATCACAATGGCTGTAATAAGCATCATGGACAACCACTTCTCAAATGTCGATGCAGGTATCATAAGCCAGTCGGAGCCATAGCGCCTCTCGGTAATCCGTCCGTAGAGCTTGACAGGGGAAGAAAGCAGCACTATGCAGCAGGCTATCAAAAAAGACATTACCCTGACAGGAGATCCTAATACATAATTGTTCGCACTGGACATCCACGCAATTATCTGGTAGGATGCAAACATTATGACCGGTACGAGCCCCACTACAACCATGGAAAGACCGTAATTGTTTTTGGCATTGCGGAGATCATACATGAAATACGTAGAAAACCGCTTGATATTGAATATATTGTTCATAGTATTATCCCTTATTTGCTTGTAAACATTCCTTTAATCAGTTCTTTATTCTTGTGGACCGCATTGAACAGCGCTTCAATGTTGACCTTGCTGTCCTGGTTCCGGACATTGGGATACACTTGAATGAACCCTCCCGGCAGTTGCTCGGAATATAGACTCTCCTGGTGAAGTTCGGTACCATAGTCAAAAAACAGTTTTCGGGAAATCTCTTCGAGAGAAGCGTTGAGAAGCACATCCTGACGGTCAAGTATGATGATAGGGTCTATCACATTCTCAAGGTCCCGCACCTGGTGAGTAGAAATCACTATTGTGGAATCTTCCGAAGTGTACTTGAGGATGGACGACCGGAACTGGGACTTGGACGGAATGTCGAGTCCGTTGGTAGGCTCGTCAAGGAAAAGATACTTGGTGGAGCAGGCCAAAGCAAATGAAATATAGGTTTTCTTCAACTGACCTGTGGACATCGCACTGAGCTTCTGATTCACGTCATTCTCAAAACCATCCATTATCTCCACGAACTTGTCAAGCGAGAAATTTGACCAGAACTTTCCTCTGGACTTTGCCCAGGAATAAGCCTTGTCATACATTGGCGCCACATCATCCGGAAGGTAGAACATCTGCTCAAGAAGAGAAGGCTCTCTGTCATAAGGATTTGCGCCATCCGCATCAATAGAGCCGACCTGCGTCTTCTTGAGACCGCAAAGAAGAGTCAACAGCGTGGTCTTGCCCACACCATTCTCCCCAAGAAGACCATAAATCTTACCGTCCTCGAGAGTAAGATTGATATTTTTCAGCACCTGGTCCTTGCCGTAGCTGAATGCAAGATTATTGACTTTTATCATATCTTAATAGTGTAATAGTTTATTAGCACACTGCAAAGATACGACAAATTTCCGTACGCGCAAATTTTTTTCAAATATTTGACATTTCCCTACCCCACAAGTCTATGAATCTTTTCATATCTTTGCGTGGTTTTAGAAACAATTTCAATGGAAATCTACAGAAGAAAGGTCAATTACTACGAATGCGACAGGATGGGCATCACCCATCATTCCAATTATATAAGGTATATGGAAGAAGCCCGCATAGAGTTGCTTGAAAAGCTCGGCTACGGCTTCGACAGGATGGAGGCCGAAGGGATCAGCTCCCCCGTTGTCAGCGTGGAGTGCGAATATAAGAAAACCACCACCTTCCGCGATGAAATAGTCATAAACGTGGGACTCGAAGACATCTCGGCGCTGAAAATGAAATTCAATTACCGGATGACAGTAAACGGAACGCTGGTATGCAAAGGCATCACCACCCACTGCTTCTTCGATAAAGGGAAACCCGCCGTACTCGACGAGAGATTCCCCGAACTATGCCGCAAACTCCGCGAAATGGACTAGAACAAGAGGCTCGTCACTTCCGGTTCATCGCCTGACGGGCGCGGAGTTCCCAGGTACGAAGGCTGTCCTTGTAATGATTGTTGGCATTGACCTTCTGAACGTCAAGCGCCGCATCGGAGTTATCTTCCCAGCGACGGCAGTCGTACATCACCTCGTAAATTCGCCCTATACGGTACTCTCTTGAAATACGAAGAGCCACGGCATAATCCTCCCCGTACTTCACGGTCGGAAAATTAATGGTGCGCAAAAGAGGTGTCCAGAAGCCGCGAGGAGCGCCTAAGCCATTGATTCGCAGCGCATTGTTGCGTCCGTTATCTTCTGTCCATTCGCGATGGTCGATTACCCCGGGAGGAAGCGGCCGAAGATCTATATCCGTAATCTGATAGGTTCCTATCACCATGGCGCAGTTCTCCCTACGGAATGCGTCCACAAATCTCTGCACCGTATTCTCATCGGAATACATGTCATCCGAGTCAAGCTGCAGAGCAAACCGTCCGCACTTGGGATGATGCACGGCAGCGTTCCAATTGCCCCCTATGGCATGATAGCTGTCATCCTGCGCGATATAAATAAGCCGCTTGTCATCAAACCCGCGTATCACATCCACAGTTCCGTCAGTGGAATTGTCATCCACCACTATCACATTGTATCTGAAATCCGTCTTCTGTGACAACGCAGAACGAATGGCGTCCCCTATCGTGCGCACCCTGTTCCGGCACGGAATCACCACCGACGCTTCATATTCGAACTCTCCCCCTTCACTCAGGTCAACATCCCTGAAATGAGGCTCAAGATAGCCTCCGACTGCCTTCAAATGCGCAGTGCAGACCTTTTCCATCTCTATCTGCACCTCCCGGTTGCGAGGATTCACATAGTCAAACAACTTCTCTCCGGAAGCCCTCAAATCCTTCTCCAGCTCATAGTACAGAAATTCCCCTATGTGCAACGGGGCACAGATTCTACTCACCCGAAGCCGCAGATCATACATCGCCGCAAACTCATATTCAGCGTCCATCTCCCTCACAACATCCTTAAAAACGGATGTCCGATACAACTGCACGCCGCCAAAATCAAAATCATCCCTCAACGCGCCATCCTGCCAGTCAATAACCGGGGCCGGCTCCACTTTTCCGCCCTTGTACACAAAACGGTCGGAATAAACCATCGCCGCACCCGTATCCCGGGCCACGGAAACCATCCTTTCCAAGCCGAAATTCACCCACCGCAGCTCTCCCTCTCCGGTGTACAACAACAAATATTCAGAATCACACGCGCAAGCTATCTCACGAAGACGTTTCGTAGAAGTACGGGCGCATACGTCAAATCTCTCTACCATTTTCATAATAGTGCAAACTTAAACAAAAAATACTAAATTTGTATCCACATAAATGCTTTCCGTATGGAGAAAAAACTCGTAATAATCCCTACCTACAATGAAATTGAAAACATTGAGAAGATAATTGCCGCGGTGTCTGACATTGAGGGCGACTATCATATACTGGTAATCGACGACGGTTCGCCGGACGGCACCGCAGACGCGGTCCGCTCTATCCAGAAGCAATGTCCGGACAGGATTTTCCTCATAGAAAGAAGCGGAAAGCTCGGCCTTGGCACGGCGTATGTCGCCGGATTCAAGTGGGCCCTGGAGCATGATTACGACTATATTTTCGAGATGGACGCCGACTTCTCACACAATCCGGCCGATCTGCCAAGACTGCTTGCAGCCTGTGTCGAAGGTGGCGCGGACATGTCTGTAGGCTCCCGTTACTGCGACGGAATCAATGTGGTAAACTGGCCTATGGGAAGAATCATGATTTCCTATTGTGCTTCCATCTATGTACGCACAGTCCTTGGATTCAGAATATTTGACAGCACGGCAGGATTTGTCTGCTACTCCCGCAAAGTTCTTGAGACCATAGATCTGGATGCCGTCAGGATGAAGGGCTACGGATTCCAGATCGAACTCAAATACACCGCCCACAAACTTGGCTTCAAGATTGCCGAAGTGCCGGTCGTATTCGTCAACCGCAAGGAAGGGACTTCCAAGATGTCAGGAAGCATTTTCGGAGAAGCCTTCTGGGGCGTTCTCGCTCTCAGGTTCCGCAAGTTCAAAAAAGCAGGCAAATAATGAAAGAGTTGTACGTTGACAGGATTGCCGACATCATGGGCATCAAATCCTGGCAGGTGGAGAATTGTGTCGAGATGTTTGCCGACGGTGACACAATACCTTTCATCAGCCGCTACAGGAAGGAAAAGACCGGTGGCATGGACGATGCCCAGGTTGCAGAACTCAAACACTACATAGACGTCTTCAATGAGATGGAAAAGCGCAAAGAAACAGTTCTCAAGACCATCTCGGAATCAGGATCCCTTACGGAAGACCTGAAAGAGCAGATAGAGAATTGCGTGAACTCCACCGAACTTGAAGATTTGTACCTTCCCTTCAGACCGAAAAGACGCACACGGGCCACTGCCGCCAGGGAACTCGGTCTCGAGCCGCTTGCAGACCTGATGTGGAACGTACGTTCACGCTACCCGTCATCCGATGCCTCCAAATTCGTCAAGGGAGATGTCGCAAACATCGAAGCCGCTCTTGCCGGAGCAAGGGACATCATTTCCGAGCGGCTCAGCGAAACAGCCGCAATACGTGAGAACCAAAGGGCCATCTTCCGTAAAAGACATCTCTGCACCAAGGTCACCAAATCCGGGAGAGAGAATCCGGAAGCGGACAAATACAGAAATTGCTTTGACAAGTCATATCCATTGGACCGCATCCCGGCACATACACTTCTTGCAATACTGAGGGCTGAGAACGAAGGATTCCTCAAGGTATCCATAGATACGGACGCTCAGAGGAGTTGTGACAAGATATACTACGATTTCTGCAAAGCGCATGCTTTCTCTGGAGGAGAACTTGCAGAGCAGATCAAACTTGCCGTCCAGGACTCATTCAAACGACTCATCGAGCCTTCCATCAGCGCAGAGGTGATACGTGAGGCCAAGAACAGGGCCGACATCGAAAGCATCAACGTCTTCGGGGACAACCTCAGGCAGCTCCTCCTCGGAGCACCGGTCGGGCAGAAAAGAACCATGGCCATAGACCCGGGATTCCGCAACGGATGCAAAATAGCCTGTCTAAGCGCAGAAGGAAAGCTTCTGCATCATACAATCATATATCCTCACCCTCCACAAAACGACAAGGTAAAGTCAATCACGGCGGTGCAGGAAATGATTGGCAAATACAAGATAGAAGCCATCGCCATAGGAAACGGCACCGCATCCCGGGAGACTGAAGATTTCATAAAGCGCATCAGGCTTCCTGAAGGATGCAAGGTTTGGACGGTAAGTGAAGACGGAGCTTCCATCTACAGCGCATCGGAAGTCGCCAGAAAGGAATTCCCGGACGAAGACGTCACTGTCCGGGGCGCCGTATCCATAGGAAGGCGTCTTATGGACCCTCTGGCTGAACTTGTCAAAATAGATCCGAAGAATCTTGGCATAGGTCAATATCAGCATGATGTGGATCAGGGCCTGCTGAAGGAGAAACTGGACAATACCGTTGAAAGTTGTGTCAACTCCGTAGGCGTCAACCTCAACACAGCCTCACCGTACCTTCTCTCGTATGTCGCCGGAATCGGGCCGTCACTGTCAGAAAGCATTGTCTCATACAGGGACAAAGAAGGCGCATTCAGCAGCAGAGAAGATCTCAAGAAAGTCCCGCGACTCGGCGCAAAGGCGTTCAAGCAGTGTGCCGGATTCCTGAGAATAAGAGGAGAGGGGAACCCGCTCGATGCATCGGCAGTTCATCCCGAATCCTACGGGATTGTGGATGCAATGGCCAAGTCACTCGGCGTCAGCACCAGAGAACTGGTCGGCAATCAGGATTTATGTTCACGCATCAACGCTCAGGACTTCGTAACCGATCAGGCAGGACTCCCGACCATCAATGACATCATAAAAGAACTTGCCAAACCGGGACTCGACCCGCGCGAACAAGCGGGAGAATTCTCGTTTGCAGAGGATGTCAGAAGCATAGAAGACCTTAAGACCGGCATGGAACTTCCGGGAATAGTGACCAATATCACCAATTTCGGTGCGTTCGTAGATATAGGTCTGCATGAGAATGGTCTCATACACGTCTCCAAACTCGGTCCCCGTGGCACAGACCCCACCAAGGTCCTTAAGTTGCATCAGCACATAACGGTAATCGTGGAATCCGTTGATCTCGACAGATCAAGAATCGCTCTCAGGCCGGCCGGCAAATCCAAGATATAAAGGCTATAACGGGATGTGCGCCTGATTTCGGACACTATCCCCTGTCGGGAGCGTCAGTCTTCAAGGGAGATTTCCCGAAGTTCGGCTCTATAGGCCATAAGCAGACGGGACTTGGATATGAATCCAAGATATTTCTTGCTGTCCGGATCCACTACCGGCAAACGCCAGGCCCCGGTCTTCTCGAACTTACGCATCACCGTATCCATCTTTTCACCATAGTAGATGTAGTCCGGCGGCGTTTCCATAATGTTATAGACATGTATGCTGTCGTATTTGTCCGGGCTGAACAGATATTTGCGGGCGGCGGCCACATCCACCATTCCCTGGAACCTCCCATTTGAATCTATAACCGCCAGCACAGCTGCTTCCGAATCGGATATTATGCCCACAACATCACGCAGTGTGGCATCTATCTGAACTCGTGGATATTTGTCCCTGATAAGGTCCTTGGTCTGAAGCAGTGTAAGTACGGCCTGATCGTTGTCATGGGTCAGCAGGTCTCCGCTTTGGGCGATACGCTTGGTATATATGGAATATTTCTCAAAAATACGCACAGTCCCGAACGACACCGTAGATGTAAGAATCAGCGGAATCAACAGTTCATATCCACCTGATATCTCCGCAATCAAGAAGATCGCGGTCATCGGGGCCTGCATCACTCCAGCCATCAAGGCAGCCATTCCCACCAGGACGAAGTTCTGCTCCGGGACACTGAATCCCACAAGATTGAAACATCTCGCCACGATGAATCCCAGTATGGCACCGGAGAACAGCGTAGGACCAAATGTTCCTCCCACTCCTCCTCCGGAGTTTGTAAGGGTCATCGCCACTATCTTCAAGAAGAGAATCAAGGTGAAGAATATCGGAATGCCCCACTTGTAATTCATCATGAATGAAAGCATGGTCTTGCGCTCAAGGACTATTTCATGCCCGTTCAAAAGACTGTGAAGGGAATCATACCCCTGCCCGTAAAGTGGCGGCAAAAGGAATATGAGAAGTCCCAATCCTACAGCGCACACTCCCCATTTCACATAAGGGTTTTTGAATTTCCCGAGTTTGTCCTCCAACCACAGCGTTCCGTTGGTAAAATACAGGGAAAACAGGCCGGCAGCCGCTCCAAGCCCGATATAGAACGGGATGTTCGGCATCGAGAAGGGTGTAAGGTTGCAGGCGAACACAGGGGTCTGTCCCCTGAAGATATATGCTATCACCGTGGCGGAAATGGTAGAAATCAGCAGTGGAAGCATGGTCTTCATGGAAACGTTGAAAAGCAATATTTCCATTGTGAAGAGCACACCTGCCAGCGGGGCCTTGAATATCCCGGCCACAGCACCTGCAGCACCGCATCCGAGCAGCAAGGTGATGTTCCGGTAGGAAAGCTTGCACACCCGGCCTATGTTGGAACCTATGGCTGCACCGGTATATACTATAGGCGCCTCAGCTCCGACGGAACCACCGAAACCTATGGTAAAACTGGACGTCAGCACAGACGACCACATATTGTGTGGCTTGATCTTGGACTCGTTCCTTGATATAGCCAGAAGGACCTTTGTCACTCCATGTCCGATATTGTCCTTCACGACAAATTTCAGCAGAAGCAGGGAGACAAGCATTCCCACACCCGGCAGGACAAGAAAACTGAACTCGTAGTCCAGTGAGCCCCAGATGTTGCCGTTAAGAATATAGCTTATGAATTCTATAGCGAAATCAAGAATGACAGCGGCGCACCCAGAGAGCACGCCGACTATAAAACTCAGAAGCAGTATCTTGTTCTGATCGGATATTTTAAAATTCAACCTAATCACCGGAATCCGCAGGATCATCGTCAGAACCGTACTGGGAAATATTGTCGTCCGGAATCGTAGCCTCATCATCGACAGGCTCTGATGTTGCTCCTGCAACTTCTTCAGTCTCCGCCTCTTCCTCTCCTTCAAGCCAGTTCTTGATATCGTCCGCATCATCTATCTTGACCTTAATCTTCACAAGATAAATATCTTCCGGAAGCTCTATCAACACTGCATAAAAGGGAGTCCCGTCCGGCTTGTTATATTTGGTAAGATCCGGAAGATAGTCACTGAAACCCTTCGGATACTTCTCTGCAAAAACCTCTGCCAACTCACGTGGCATATTCTCATAACTGATAATGTGTCTTTTCTTATTGTCCTGCGCCATACTAATGCATTTGAGACTGCAAAGATGATACTATTTTCTGAAAAACAAAGACTTTTGTTCCTTTTTTCTTTCGGGGTCATGTTCTACGAATACCTCTTTCATCGTACGAGGGTCAAGACCCGTGCAGAACATAATGGACGAAGTGGTCATCGGAGTAGGCATAAAATCCTGAACCTGCTCCATCCAAATGCCCTTAAGAGACTTATTGGAAGCCAGCTTGCGCATATCCTGGAGCGTACATCCCGGATGAGACGAGATAAAATACGGCACAAGCTCCGTGTGCGTCCCCTCCTCTCTGTTAATCTTGTCAAATTCAGCACGAAGCCGTTCGAAAAGCCTGAAAGAAGGTTTCGCCATATAATACAGCACCTTATCTTCAGTATGCTCAGGTGCCACTTTAAGTCGTCCGCTGGTATGGCGCAGCATAAGCTCACGGAGATATTTCTTTCCGCTTCCATCGACAAATCCTTTCTCGTCAAGAAAAAGATCGTACCTCACACCGCTTCCGATATACGAATGCCTTATACCTTTCACGGCATCCACGCGCCGGTAAAGCGCAAGCACACGCTCATGATTACGATCCATATTGCTGCAAGGAGAAGGGAAAAGGCACGACTTCCTCCGGCATACGGCACATCTTGACGGGTCTTTACCATGCATACCGTACATATTGGCCGTAGGTGCCCCGAGATCCGATATGTTCCCCCTGAATTCCGGCATGGCGGCAAGTTCACGCACTTCCTTGAGAATAGACTCTTCGGAGCGGGACTGGATAAATTTACCCTGATGCGCCGCTATGGTACAGAAATTACATCCCCCAAAACAACCCCTGTGGGTAATGATGGAGTCCTTGATCATGTCATAAGCCGGAATCCGCTTTCCTTTGTATCTCGGATGCGGTTTTTTGGTAAAAGGAAGATCCCAGAAAGAATCCATTTCCTCGGTTGTTGCCGGAGGAAGAGGAGGATTTACCCTGACATAACCATCTCCCACCGGTTCCACCAAGGTCTGAGGCGTAAGCATATTGGCATGAACCTCAATCTGATGGAAATTCTCGGCGAACGAGCGTGGTTCTTCAAGGCACCGCTCGTAGGAATGAAGCACAAGCGCGCCATCAAGCTTGCATGCACCCTTACGGTAGAACGCCAGTTGCGCAATATTCTCCATCTGCCTGAGATTCCGCCCGTTCTCTATTGCCCTTGTCAGCTCAAGCATCGTGCGCTCCCCCATTCCATAACAGAGCCAATCGGCTCCGCTGTCCACAAGAATCGACGGGTGAATGGAATTATCCCAATAATCATAATGGGCAAGACGCCTGAGCGAAGCCTCGACGCCTCCTATGACCACAGGTATGTCAGGCCACAGCCGCTTAAGTATCTTGGTATATACTGTGACTGCCCTGTCCGGTCTTCTTCCAAACTGTCCGTCAGGAGTGTATGCGTCTTCATGACGCAAACGCCTGGCTGCGGTATAATGGTTGACCATGGAATCCATCGCCCCGGAGTTCACTGCAAAATACAGCCTTGGAGCGCCCAACTTGCGGAAGTCCCTCAAGTCGTCCTTCCAGTTCGGCTGTGGCACCACAGCTACCCGGTAACCGAATTTTTCGAGGTATCTGGCTATACACGCCGTGCCGAAACTCGGATGATCCACAAAGGCGTCACCTGTAAAGAAGATCACGTCGATGTAGTCCCATCCGAGCCTCTGAACTTCCTTTACGGAAGTCGGTATATTACATTCGCTCAGGCAGTTCAATTCCAAGAATATTCATTCCTCTACGAAGTACTGAAGCCAGGGCGGATATGAGAGCGAGTCTCATCGAACGCAAGTTGGCGTCAGGTTCCTTGAGGATACCCGTATCGTGATAGTACTGATTGAATTCCTTGGCAAGTTCATAGCAATAATTGGCTATGAGTGCAGGAGAGAGTGCAGATGCCGCCTCGGAGACTTTCTGCGGGTAGGAAGACAGAATCTTTACCAGACGTATTTCCTTTGCGCTCAATTCAGCGCTATCCGGCATAGATGTACTGAATCCCTGCTGCTGCGCCTTGCGGAGGATAGAACAGATTCTGGCATGAGTGTACTGGATGAAAGGACCGGTATTGCCATTGAAGTCTATCGACTCTTTAGGGTTAAAGAGCATTTTCTTCTTAGGATCGACTTTCAGAATGAAGTACTTGAGAGCTCCAAGTCCAATCATGGAATACAGCCTGTCTTTTTCCTCTTCCGAAAGTTCTGCAAGTTTGCCGCTTTCCTCTGATGTAGCCTTTGCCTCGTCGTACATCTTGGCGATGAGATCATCCGCATCCACAACCGTTCCTTCCCTTGACTTCATCTTTCCTTCCGGAAGTTCCACCATTCCGTATGACAGATGGAATATCTGATCCGCCCAGTCGAACCCGAGCTTTTTGAGAATCAGTTTGAGCACCTGGAAATGGTAATTCTGCTCATCTCCTACCACATATATGTGTGAATCCAGCTTGTATTCCGAGAATCTGCGTTCCGCGGTACCGAGATCCTGGGTAATATACACAGATGTACCGTCGGAGCGGAGAAGCAGTTTGCGGTCAAGTCCGTCGGCGGTAAGATCACACCATACCGACCCGTCCGGATCCTTTACAAAGACTCCCATATCCAAGCCTCTCTGTACGAGTTCCTTACCGAGAAGATAAGTATCGTGCTCATAATAAGTCTTGTCGAAGGTGATGCCAAGAGCCTTGTAGGTCTGCTCGAATCCGGCAAACACCCACTTGTTCATCATCTCCCAGAGTTTTCTTACCTGAGGGTCGCCTTCTTCCCATTTCACAAGCATCTCATGCACGTCATCCATGACGGCAGGATTTTCTTTTTCCATCTTGGCAAACTCCACATAGCAGTCACCTACCAGATGATCACCTTTCTTGCCGGTACTTTCAGGCGTAGCTCCGTTAAAACGCTTTTCCCACGCATACATGGACTTGCAGATATGTACCCCGCGGTCGTTTACAAGCGTGGTTTTGATAACGTCATTACCTGCGGCCGCAAGCAGATTTGATACAGATGACCCGAGAAGATTATTGCGCACATGCCCGAGATGAAGCGGCTTGTTGGTATTAGGAGAAGAGAATTCCACCATGATTCTGCGTCCGGTGGAAGGCAGTTTTCCGAAATTCTCGTCAGACACCACTCCTTCCAGAGACTCCTTCCAATAGACCTGAGACAGACTCAGATTAAGAAATCCCTTTACCGAGTTGAACGCCCGAATCTCGGAGCAGTTGGCCACAAGCCATTCGCCGATGGCATTACCGCTCGCATCAGGAGATTGATGCGTAACACGAAGGAGCGGGAACACCACAAGGGTATAATCCCCCTCAAATTCCTTACGTGTAGGCTGAATCTGAAGCGCAGACGGCTCAACTTCAGCCGAATATACTGCCCTTATAGCCTCTGAGGCCTTAAGGGCGATAAACTGTTCCGCTGTCATTACCCGAGATATGATTTAAGCAGTTTGCTTGCAGACGGTTTCTTGAGTTTGCGTATAGCCTTCTCTTTTATCTGCCTTACTCTCTCCCGTGTAAGGTCAAGTCTTTCACCAATCTCTTCGAGAGTCATTTCCTGGCAGCCGATACCGAAAAACGACTTGATGATTTCACGCTCCCTTACAGTAAGAATCTGAAGGGCGCGCTCAATCTCTGTACCGAGAGACTCATTGGTAAGTCCTCTGTCGGCACTTGGAGAATCGTCGTTTGGAAGGACATCAAGAAGACTGTTGTCTTCACCCTCCACGAACGGAGCGTCCACACTGACATGTCTTCCGGAAACCCTGAGAGTATCGGCAATCTTGTCCTTAGGAATATCTATCATGTCCGCAAGCTCTTCAGTGGAAGGCTGGCGTTCGTTTTCCTGCTCGAATTTTCCGAGAGCCTTGTTAATCTTGTTCAGGGAGCCTACCTGGTTCAGAGGCAGTCTCACAATACGGCTCTGCTCGGCAAGCGCCTGAAGAATGGACTGGCGAATCCACCATACTGCATACGAAATAAACTTAAAGCCTCTGGTCTCATCGAATTTCTCCGCAGCCTTTATAAGTCCGAGGTTGCCCTCGTTGATAAGGTCCGGAAGGCTGAGTCCCTGATTCTGATACTGCTTGGCTACAGATACCACGAAACGAAGATTGGCTCGGGTAAGTTTTTCAAGAGCTTCCTGATCGCCCTTTCTGATACGCTGGGCAAGTTCCACCTCTTCCTCAGGTGATACCAACTCCTCTCGTCCAATCTCCTGGAGGTATTTATCCAGAGATGCACTTTCGCGGTTGGTAATTGACTTTGTAATTTTTAACTGTCTCATATATTTGTTTATGTTTTTACTACACGCAAAATCGCGATCGGGACATCCCGACCGCGACTTATATATCTCAGCACGAATGTCTATTCGTCCTTTCCGAAACCGAAGTATCCAGGTCTTCCTGAGGCTGTAATGCCTTCAATAAATACGGATCTTCTGCTCTTCTTGGCTATGTTTATCACATCCTGCGGCTTGCTGACCTTCTGATCATTTACATACAGGATGACAAAGCCGTCCTCTACGCCCTGCTTGGCAATCTTGCCATTGCCTACAGAAACAATCTCCACGCCCTTGGCGGCCGCCTTAAGACTGGCGCCGTAGAACATTACCGTACCATCCTCTGCCACAGTACCGTTGACAGAACTCTCCTCAAGGAATACTACAGGAAGTTCCAACTCTTTCCCGTCACGTATGACTTTCAGGACAGCCTTGTCTCCCGGATGAAAACTGTTCACTCTCTCCTGAAGGGAAGCAGGTGACTTGATAGGATGAGAATCGATGGCCACAAGCACATCCTTGCTCTTCACACCAGCCTTGTCCGCTGCTCCGCCCTTAACGACTTCGTGTATATATACGCCGTCAAGAGAAGAAAGTTTCATTTCCTCGGCAGTTTTTTCATCAATTGCCGACATTGAAACTCCGAGTTTCGCTCTCTTCACAGAGCCGAAGTCTATCAAATCAGACACAACCTTGTGTACGATATTGGAAGGTACGGCAAAGGAGTAACCGGTAAACGAGCCAGTCGTAGATATGATGGCGGTGTTGATACCCACCAGTTCACCAGCCTTGTTCACCAATGCTCCACCGGAATTTCCAGGGTTCACTGCGGCATCGGTCTGAATGAAAGACTCAATCTTGAATTCTCCCGTATTGCTCATGGAACGGCCCTTGGCACTGACTATGCCGGCCGTAATGGTAGAGCGCAACTCCTCTCCGAGAGGGCTTCCGATAGCAAGGACCCACTCCCCGAGACGCAATTCGTCAGAATCCGCGAACTGAAGCACAGGAAGCCCGGTCTCCTCTATCTTGATGAGTGCGACATCAGTAGCCGGATCGGTACCGATAACCTTGGCGTCGTAGGTCTTGTTGTTGTTGAGCGTGACCTGAACGGATGTCGCGTTGTCCACGACATGGTTGTTGGTAACGATATAACCGTCCTGACGGATTATAACTCCGGAGCCGCTCCCCTGGCGCACGCGCTCGGAAGACTGCATGTTCTCATCTCCGAAGAAAAAGCGGAAGAATGGGTCAATATACTGCTGCTGACGGCTTTTCACCGTCACTTTCACATACACGACCGCCTCTACGGCATTCTCGGCAGCGCATGTAAAATCCGGATAGTCCGACAATGACAAATTGACAGTCCGGGTGGTCTGCCCCTGCGGAGTCACATTTTCCAGAGTCTGTATGTCTGGCGTCGCCGTCTTGACGATTCCGAAGGCAGCCAAACCGCTCAGCAGCACTGAAGCCGCCACTGTAATGATGTTTTTATTCATATCATTCACTTTTTAGAATTATCTGTTAAACGTTCGTGGCGCACATATAAGCGCAACAACCCAAAATTGTCAAATAATATGCCAGTTTTATTGATATAATTACTAAATTTGTACTCATTGAACATTTATAGTACGAGATATGGAATTCAGCATTTCAAGCGCCAGCCTGCTAAAAGGCATTATGGATGTATCCAAAGCGATACCGACCAAGACAGCACTTCCCATTTTGGAGAACTTTCTTTTTGTACTGAAAGACAATATTCTTGAGATTACCGCTTCAGACCAGGAGCTCACGCTTCGCACAAGCATTGAAGTCACGAATTCCGTTTCTGATGGAAGCATCGCTGTACCGGCAAGACAACTGATTGACCTTCTGAAAAATCTCCCGGACCAGCCGATTGAAATCAAAACATCCGGAAACAATGCAGCGGAAGGGTCATTCGAGTGCATTTGGAACAGCGGAAATTCTTCACATCCGTATTTTTCCGCCGCCGACTACCCTGAAATCAAAGGCACGTCGGACAACGCGGTCAAGGCAAGTTTCCCGGCACACACTCTGTGTGAAGGAATCAGCAGTACCATATACGCCACTGCGGACGATGAGATGAGACCGGCAATGAACGGTATCTTCTTCGACATGGATCCGGATTCCACGACACTCGTGGCCTCAGATTCACACAAACTCATCTGCTACACCACCAAAGATGCCCGGATAAGCGAGAAATCATCATTCATACTCCACAAGAAGCCGGCTGCAATCCTTAGGAGCATTCTTGACAAGGAAGAAGGAGATGTTACCCTGGAATTCGACTCCAGTATGGTTGTCTTCCATTTCGGCAACACCATGATGGTGTGCCGCCTGATTCTCGGCAAGTTCCCTGATTATCGCAGGGTGATTCCGCAGAACAACGCCAATATTCTCAGAATAGACCGCGCCCAGCTGCTTGACACCGTCCGACGCGTAGCCGTATGCGCCAACAAAGCGTCCAACCATATCAAAATGGATCTTTCCGAAGGACAGCTTGAGATCACGGCGCAGGACCTTGGATTCGCTCTGGCTGCATATGAAAAGATTCTCTGCGACTACAAGGGAGAGAACCTCAGCATCGGATTCAAGTCCTCGTTCCTTATAGACATCCTCAACAACATGGACTGCACCACTCTGGTCATGAAGTTCGCAGATGCCCGCAGGGCGGCGCTCATCATTCCTTCCGAAGAAGAAGAGAGCAGCAGCAAGATTTGCGGCATCCTCATGCCGATTATGGTATCATAAGACTATCGAGATGGAATTGAACCTTGACAAGCCCCTTATATTCTTTGACATAGAAAGCACGGGGCTGAATATACCTGCGGACTCCATAGTGGAGCTCAGTTTCGTAAAAGTTCTTCCCGGAGGAGAAACCCGCATAAAGACATGGAAGATCAAGCCATGGGACTACGAAAAGCAGTGCCAGAGACCCATGAATCCGGAAGCATCCAAAGTCAACGGTATCACTGATGACATGCTTGTGGACTGCCGTACTTTCTATGAGTATGCTCCTGAAATAGCCGAATGGCTCAAAGACAGCAACCTTGCCGGATTCAACTCCGCCAAATTCGATCTCCCTATGCTTGCGGAAGAGTTCGAAAGAGCCAAACTCGCCGGACTTGATCTGAAGGTGAATCTTCATGAGCCGCTTATGGTGGATGTCCAGAACATCTACCACACGATGGAGCCGCGCAACCTGAAGGCAGCATACAGATTCTACTGCGGAGGAGAGGACTTTGACAACGCCCACACGGCCGAAGCCGACACCATTGCCACATACGAAGTGCTCAAAGCTCAGCTTGACAGGTACGACACCCTCAAGAACGACGTCAAGTCCCTGGCATCATACGCACCCAAAAGATATGTGGATTTTGCGGGCACTCTCGTGTATGACGACAAGAACGAGCCTGTCATCAATTTCGGCAAGCATAAAGGCAAACGTGCGCGTGACGTATTCAAGAATGAGCCCAATTATTTCAAATGGATACAGCAGAGCAGTTTCACCCTTGAGACCAAAGCCCAGTTTGCAAGATTGGAGCAGGAATATACCAGAGAGACGCTTATGTCCGCTGACAAGTTCAATGTAAGACCATTCAAAACGGAGAATCACCGATGAATATAGTGGTATTCAGTTCCGATTCCAATGTTTTCGTTCGGCCGGACACAACTTGGGAAAGAGACAACGAAGACCTTTATGTTCCGGAGTTCATCAACACCATAAGTTGGACTCCGGTGCTTTTTGCAAGGATATCCAAGCCGGGACGCAGCATATCATCCAAGTTTGCGTCCAGATATTATGACGGCATAGGATACGGAGTCCTCCTATACCCCGAGGACCTGATAGGCAAGGGCCCGGAAGGGTTCGCAAGTGCCTGTTGTGTGGATCACACCTCCTTTCTCACGTTTCCCACGTATCCTCCGACAAGACTTGACGGACAGCAGAATAGGTTCAATCTGAGCAAAGACGGCGCCCCGCTGCTTAGTTACGACAAGGGCTCGAGCCGTATGATTGAATCAGCCATAGAGGAAGTTTCCAAATACTGTTACCTTCGCATCGGAGACATTCTGACCATAGAAATCGACAGAAGGAGCACATTGTGCAAAAGGGAAGACGACCGGTGCCACATAACAGGGACATTCGGCGAAGACTCCATACTTGATTTCAAGACAATATTTTAACATATATCATTAAGTTTATGAAACTAATTCCTATATACACCTGGAACAAGGGTATTCTCAACTTCAACCACAAGAGTGACAGGCTCTCCAAAAAGCCATGGTTCCAAGGCGTTCTGCTGCTCACTTGCGTAGCCCTGGCCATGCTTTTGGCCAATCTGCCTCTGACCAAAGAACTCTACCACAGCATCCTTGAGACCAACATCCGTGTTCATCTCTTCAGCGACAATGGCACTGTGGATGTGTTGTTCCCGCGCGATATGACCATAGAAAAGTTCATAAACGACATTCTGATGGTCGTATTCTTCTTCACCGTCGGGCTCGAAATCAAGCGTGAAGTTTCCAGCGGAGAACTTTCATCAGTCAAGAAAGCACTGCTTCCAATCATAGCTGCATTCGGAGGAGTCATCGCCCCTGCAGTCATTTATACAGTTATCAACCACGGCACGCTCGCCGCATCCGGATGGGGTATTCCTACTGCCACCGATATTGCATTTGCGGTCTGCATACTCTCCATGCTGGGCGACAAGGTACCGGTATCGCTGAAGGTATTCCTCACCGCGCTTGCCATAGCAGATGACCTTATAGCCATATTGGTAGTGGCCCTTTTCTATGGAGGCAACATCAATCTTGAGCTTCTCGGAATGGCAGCCCTCGTGATTATCGTAACCCTGCTTCTGAGGAAAGTCGGAGAGAAAAAGATGTTCCCGTACATTGTCTGCGCATTTCTTGTGTGGGTTCTATTCTATTACAGCGGAATACACGCCACCATGTCCGGCGTGGTAATGGCATTCCTGATTCCATCCGCACCGCGATACAACAGGGCGCAATATGTGCGCAAGCGCAATCACTATATAGCCATGCTGGAAAAATATGAAGGCATCGACAACGAGTCTTTCCCTAACGGACCACAGAAGCATTGTCTGCGCAGACTTGAAAAAGTCGCACACGGAACGATGGACATGAGCTATAGAGTGGAGCATTCTCTCTCCCCTTGGGTCAATTTCCTTATCATGCCTATCTTCGCCCTCGCCAACGCCGGTGTGGAAATAAGCGACGCTTCATATTTCAACGTATTCAACTACAGTCCGGAGCTCGGTAGCGTATCCATGGGTATTTTCCTCGGATTGCTACTTGGAAAGCCTCTCGGCATCACGCTGTTCAGCTGGATAGCCATCAAACTCAAGATCGGTGCCATGCCGGATAAGGCCAACTGGGCTCTTTTCTTCGCGGTCGCATGCCTTGGAGGTATCGGATTCACGATGTCCATTTTCGTGGACACGCTTTCATTCGCCAATGCTCCTGCCGACATCATGATGCATCTTAGGGATGCAGGTAAGATTGCGGTCCTTCTGGGCTCCGTATTCTCCGGCATACTGGGAACTATCCTGATACTTCTATTTTCCGGGAAGAAGAAGACGGCTTAGGCGCAAATAATTCAAGTCATCACATAAAAACTCCGGTACATATTCTTGGTATCGGAGTTTTTTTGTATATTTGCAGTCTGTACGCCACTTTAGCTCAGTCGGTAGAGCAGCGCATTCGTAACGCGCAGGTCGCCAGTTCGAGCCTGGTGAGTGGCTCATAAAAGGATGGCTAAGAGTCAAAAGACTGATAGTCATCCTTTTTTAGTCTTTTTATTTACTGCCCGCAAACCATTTACACACGCATTACCACCAATAAAGCAAATAATTTCATGATGCATTGCAACCTTTTACCCGCTTTTGAGGTCTAACATGCAGAACAAATCAAAAACACAACCATTATGCAAGAAGTCATTATTTCAACTCTGGTTCCTATCAGTGTCTGCGTGGTACTGCCATGCATCATTGTTTCCCTCATCACGAGAAGCCGCAGTCACATGATAGACAAAAAGACTGAGGTCGTACTTAAAGCCATCGAAAGCGGAGCGCAACTGGACCCTAATATCTTCGGAAAAGAGCGCACGAAATCCACAAAGCAAAAAGTCTTCTCTCTCTGTACCTCCGGTATGATTACCCTGGCAATAGGAATCGCCCTTTTAGTCATACCATTTTGGGCCGAGAGCGCAATATCTACGGTGAACGCCGTCCTGTTCCAAGTTCCGGGCTGCATATTGGGATTCCTCGGTATCGCACTGCTGTGTGCCTATTTCATCATGAAGAAACAGTTCTCCAAGGAAATCGAGGAAGAAGAAAGACAGCTGTCAGAGCAGAACCAAAAGGCGCACGAAGACGCTTAGATTATCAATGACCGAAAAACAATTCATAGACGAAATCAGCGCTGTGCAGGAGCCTTTACGGAGGTTCCTGTGCGTGCTGTGCGGCGGAGATGCGTTTACGGCCGATGATATTGCACAAGATGCCTGCATGAAGGCATGGCTTGCTATAGGCAAGTTCCGAGGTGAGTCCAAGTTCTCAACTTACATCATGAGAATAGCATACAACTGCTGGTGCAGCCGCAGCTCCAAACCTCAGGACAGCAGCATCGACACCGACAAGAATGTAGCCCGATACGGGATATCTCCTGATTCGGCCGATGAACACTTCAAATACCAGTCATTATACAAAGCCATTTCCGAACTGAATCCCAACGAAAAGGCGGCCATTCTGCTGTTTTACATGGAGGACAAGGAAATAAAAGAAATAGCTGTAATAATGGATATGCCGGAAGGAACAGTCAAATCACTGCTTTCCAGAGGCCGCACCAAACTAAAAATCAAACTGCAGGACAATGAACGATTCTGAAATCAGAGAGTTTTTCCACGCCAACCGACCGGCTCCGCTTAAAAGAGAAGAGTTTATGGCGCAATTGGAGCAACGCATTTTGCTGGCAAACGAAATCAAACGCGAGCATGACAAGCAAATAGCGTTCTATAGACGCGTGTCGCTCATAACGCTCATAGCAGGTTTACTCATTGGTGCCGGCATCACTGTGCTGACACTCCTTCGTCCCGTGAGCCTTCCGCAATTCAACACGGCAATCCTGGTCACCATAAGCACTTTCATCTGCAAATGGTGGTATGTATTCGGTGCCATATTAGGCACAGTCGCTGTCGGACTCCTTCTGTTTCCGACAAGATGGAATCACTCCTCCCTATAAGACTATACGATGTATTCGTAGAATTTGGCTATTGACTCCATGCCGGAAAAGAACTGCTTGAGAAGATAACTCTCATTCGGAGAATGTATGGTATCTCTTTCCAGTCCGAATCCCATCAGAAGCGGATCCACCCCAAGAATCTTCTGCACTTCCGCAAGGATTGCAATGGAGCCGCCGCCGCGGGAAGGAACAGGCTCTGCACCGAACACCTCTCCGATAGCGCGTGAGGCAGCTTTGTATGCCGGAGAATCAATAGGAATAAGGAACCCGTCACCGCCTTCCATAGGAGTCACTTCCACACGCACGCTCCGAGGCGCCAATTTCTTGAAATATGAAGCAAACGCCCTGGTAATTTCAGCACTGCGCTGATTAGGAACCAGACGCATTGAAATCTTGGCATAAGCCTCCGAAGGAAGAACCGTCTTGGCCCCCTGGCCAGTATATCCGCCCCAAATACCGCACACATCCAGACAAGGCCTGATACCGGTCCTTTCAAGCGGAGTATATCCTTTCTCCCCGCGCAATTCCCTTACCCCAAGGAAATCCTTATACTCTTTCATATCGAACGGAGCACGCGAGAGCATCTTCCTGTCTGCACGAGACAACTCCACCACTTTGTCATAAAAGCCGGGAACAGTCACCTTTCCATCCTCATCGAAAAGCCGCGAAATCATCTCGCACAATACCTGTATAGGATTGGCCACCGCTCCGCCGTAATGTCCTGAATGCAAATCCTTATTCGGTCCGACGACTTTGACTTCCAGATAGCTCAAGCCCCTCATTCCACAGTTGATGGAAGGAACTTTCTCGCTTATCATAGTCGTGTCACTTACAAGACACACGTCGGCTTTGAGCAGTTTCTTATGTGACTTTATCCATGCCGGAAGAGACGGACTGCCAATTTCCTCCTCTCCTTCAAAGAGAAACTTGACATTACAGTTCAGTTTTCCGCTCTCCACAAGATACTCGAATGCCTTGATGTGCATGAAAAGCTGTCCCTTATCATCATTGGCTCCCCTTCCCCATATAGCGCCATCCTTGATGACAGGCTCGAAAGGATCCGTATTCCACTTATCGAGAGGTTCCGCCGGCTGAACGTCATAGTGACCATATACTAATACGGTATATGCCTTAGGGTCAATGATTTTCTGCCCATATACCACAGGATTCCCCATGGTTTCACATACCCCGGCTCCATCGGCACCGGCCTCCACGAGAAGATCGGCCAGCGCTTCCGCACAGAAATACATGTCAGCCTTGTGCTCCTCCTTCGCACTTATGGAAGGGATGCGGAGAATTCCGAACAATTCTTCGAAGAATCTCTCCTTGTTCTGTTCGATATATTCTTTCATACCGTATATCAATTATGTGATTATTTAAGTCTCAGCTTCAACCCGGACAGAATGGTATCCGGACGCAGTTCCATCACTGCCGATTCCTCCCCCGCCATACAGAATCCGCACTTAGGACACAGTCCGGCCTCATAACCGGCACAAATGTCACTGCGGGTACCGTCGGCAAAAATAAAATTGGTCATCCAGCAGCGCATGATGAAATCATTGTCCCGCATTTTCTTGAGACCGCTGCGAGAGTTCATGATTGGAAATCCCCTTTTCTTGTAGTCAAGAATCATGTCTATGACTTCTATCCTCTTGTCATGAGGCAGTTCCAGCGATTCTGTCCCCGGGAACGGAGTATGAAAATTAAGGGATATGCATTTGAAAGCAGGGTTCGAAGCCACATATTCTATAGCCGCCCCTACAGAATCATAGTTAATACTGTTTATAGCCATATTCGCAGAGAGGTTCTTACAGCCGCAAGTAGCGACATTCTTTTCCAGTCTCTCGAATGTGCCCTTGCCTCTGATACGCTCATGAGCCTCTCCCACTCCATCCATTGACACCCAGATACTGTCGGCAACGGTACCGTCAAACGGCAGCTGGGCGTTTGTAGTAATGGTGCATGAGAAAAAGCCTATGGACTTCGCCAGACGGCATAGGTCGTTGACGTTTCGGTCCCCGTCTCTCCACAGAAAAGGCTCCCCACCCTCGAAATCCACAAATCTGGAACCAAGCGAATAGCAATATCTCAACTCTTCCTCTATCTGGGCGAAAGTCTTGTCATTTGGCAGTTCATGATTATATACACTGCAATGCTTACAACTCAGATTACATCTGTCAGAGATAAAAATCACGCTCTGGAGCGGTTTGTGACGCCCCAGCACTGCACGAATCCACCAGAAAGGAAGATATGTAAATTCAGAAAACTTACTCATATAAATATCAAAACAAGTCTCACTATCAATACTATAAGACAAAATCCGCTGAGAATATTACGAGCCGCCATCCAGCGCATCAGAAACCAGTCGATTCCTCTGGCCCTTACCCGTTCCCAGTCCCCCATCGGGCCAAGCCACGGAAGAGGTTTTTCCGGCACGCCCGTCTCGCCCCTGTTGTACGCAGCGAGCGAACGGCACAGCCAGATAGAATTGGGAATCAGCAGCAGCACCGTAAGATACAACGCAGACATATCCTTAAGCAGGACTGCCACAACCACTATAAGGTACGGAAGGAAATTGATAACTACGGCAGCTGCCATATTCGCCTTGTCCGAGCCGAGAAGCCGTGCCAGAGTCATTTTATTGGACGCCGCATCGCTTTCCCGCTCTATAAAACTATGCGTAAACAATATATTCAGCACAAGCAGTCCTACAGGCACCGAAGCCAGGACAACTTCCATCGTAACCGACCCGCAAGCCGAGTAATATACCCCCATCATCAGAAGAGGTCCGAAAATCACCCCGATGACAGGCTCTCCCAAACCTCTGTAAGCCAGTTTGAGCGGCGGTGCGGAATAGAACCACCCGAGAAATCCTGTGAGCACGGCGACTACCACAATCCACCAACTGCCGCACATCCCCGTGAAGCCATTGGACAGAGTCCTTACCAAAAAGATAAGCGCTCCGCAGAAAGCTGCAACTCCCCCGAATGAGAATATCGCCCTGAGCAGACCGCCCGGAGTCACACTTCCGTCCGTAAGATAAGGATACTTTTCAGTCATCGCACGGAATCCCCTGCGAATCACCTTGTCCCGGTCAGAGAGCATATCTGCACGATAATCAAAATAATCATCAGCAAGATTCATCCCCAAATGGGCGCACATCACTCCTACAACTGCCAGAATAGCAAGCCACAAATTAAATCCAGGCTGCCCTACTGCAAGCACCACTGCAAGCAGAGCCGGCATACTGCTCTGCATCAGCGAGACAGATCTTGCATTATTCAACCACTTCTTCAATCCCATATTTTATAATAACGGAGATGTCAGCCGCGCAAGAGACTCTTTAAAACGTACAAACCACGAGCGGGCGACCCACTTCTTCGGGTCCACCAGCCATGAGTATTCCTGGTCTCTAAGGAATGCGGCCTTGGTTTCCTTAGCTACCTTTTTGTCATATATAAAGGCGTTGATTTCAAAATCCTGCTCATAACTCCTCACATCCATATTGGTAGAACCAATGGTAGCTATTTTGTCATCGGAAACTATTGCCTTGGAGTGCATATAGCCGTTATCATAGAAATACACCTTTACTCCCGCCGTGATGACATCTTTTACATAAGAGCGCGATGCCAGAGGCGGCATTATTCCCTTATCGCCATGATAAGGAATCATTATCCTCACATCCACTCCAGCCAACGCCGCATTTCTCAACGCCAAAAGCACTGGTTCCGTCGGAATAAGATACGGAGACTGGATGTAAATATATTTCTTGCTCTGAGCAATCATCTGGGTGATTCCCTGCATGATTACCCTCCATTCATCCATAGGTCCGGATGTTGCCACCTGCATAAGTACGTCCCCCTGCGGCTCTATCTTAGGGTAATAGCGATCATCATCAAGCACCTGATGGGAAGTGAACTGCCAATCTACAAGGAAAGAAGTCTGCATCTCGGATACTGCAGGGCCGGTGACCCTTATATGCGTATCCCGCCATACACCGCCTCGTATTCCGACAGAATACCTTTCCGCAATGTTCATTCCTCCTATGTAACCGATTTTACCGTCAATCACAACTACCTTTCTGTGGTTGCGATAATTGGTGTCACTTGATATGAAAGGTATCATCACCTTGATGAAAGGCTGCACCTGAACACCCTTGCTGCGCATCCTGCGGAAAAACGAACGATGCCCCAAATTGGCCGCATCATCATATTGGACTCTCACTTCGAGTCCTTCCGCCACCTTGCGCACAAGAATTTCTTCAATCTCCCTACCTATCCGGTCATCTTCAAACTTGAAGAACTCGAAATGTATATGGTCGCTGGCTGAGTTCAAATCTGCGAGCAAATCCGCAAACATCGCATCGAATTCGGTATATTGCTTGACGGAGTTACCTCCTAAAGGAAAGGCCATATTGGCGGAACGAAGAAGGTTCATCAAATCCTTCTGGTCCTTGGATGGAGACTCGCATATCTCATCCTCATAAAGACTCTCCGTGTGACTCTTCAAGCGGCGGAGATCGACGTCAGACACCAGTCTTCGGTGCTTCTTGTCAATTCCAAAAAGGAAATATATCACAAGGCCGACTACCGGCAGGAAAACCAGAACCATAAGCCAGGCAAGAGTCTTGACCGGATGCTTGTTTTCCGCTATCACCAGTACTATGGTGCTCAGCAGAATCAAGACAAACACAATCTCCACCCAGATGCTCATGGATTACCAGGTTTTAGGGTCTATCTTGTCGTAATCACGAAGATCGTTGAACATAGTGACGACAAACATCACTGCAAGTATGAGAGAAATGGCCGCAGCAACGATATCAAGTGCACTCAATGAGGCAGAAAATCCCAAAAGACTGACATTCGCAGAGAATTCGCGCAGCGGTTTTATGAATATAAACAGAGTATTGACTATTATAATGATAAGTCGGAACTCTGTAGGTCCAAGCCTGGCATAAGTAAGCTTGAATTCATGCTTCAGATGAGCATTGATGCTGACATTTATGGTAAGCAGCAGATACAGCACCAGCACGCAGAGAGCAAGCGAAAGATGCATCAGCGAAGACAATCCGGCGCCGATAAACATCAAACTCTCGTTGATGCCGTCAAGCATATGATCGAGATAATAGCCGTATACCGGACGCTGATGCTTGCGCACTCGGGCTACCGTACCGTCCAAAGAATCTCCAAACCAGTTGACTACAAGTCCAAAAGAGGCCAGCCAAAGGAAATTTATATCCCTCGTGGAAAGCACAAATCCGGCCGCAATGATCACCGCACCGACAAAGCCGATTGCAGACAACAAATCGGAGGATACCCACTTGGGGAGTCTTTCCGCTATCCATACCAGAACCTTTTTTTCGACAGCATTCAAAAATGATGTCTGTATCCTTACTGCTTGTTTCGTTTCCATAGATGCGAATATACGAAATATTTTTTTCAGAAACCAAATTTGCCTATATTTGTCTACCATTACACATAAAATCCATTCACAATGAAAACTAAGTATTCAGGCACACAGACCGAGAAAAACCTACTGGAAGCCTTCGCAGGCGAATCACAGGCACGCAACAAATACACCTATTTCGCCTCAAAAGCCAAAAAAGAAGGCTATGAGCAGATAGCAGCACTCTTCCTCAAAACCGCAGAGAACGAAAAGGAGCACGCTAAACTCTGGTTCAAAGAGTTGAACGGAATCGGCGACACCGCAGAGAACCTTGCCGCAGCGGCTGAAGGCGAAAACTATGAGTGGACAGACATGTACTCAGGATTCGCAAAAACGGCCGAAGAAGAAGGCTTTACGGAACTTGCAGCCAGATTCCGACTTGTCGCCGCGATAGAGAAGCATCACGAAGAGCGCTATCGTGCCCTTCTCAAAAATATAGAGACAGCGTCAGTATTCGAAAAAAGCGAAGTCAAGGTATGGGAATGCCGCAATTGCGGGCACATTGTAGTGGGAACATCCGCTCCACAGACATGCCCTGCATGCAACCACCCGCAGTCTTACTTTGAAATCAACGCAGAAAACTATTAGTCCGCATGTCCCGCAAGTTCTTACCGGCACTCCTGCTGTCCGTTCTTTTGTCATCAAGCCTCCTCGCACAGGAAAAGATCCCTTTTGGAGAGGGTGACATACATGTTATACCACTGTCGGAAAGCGCTGTCCGCATACGTTACGAGAAGGGACAGGAGTTCGATCTCCCGAACCTTATATACACTGACAGCAAGCCAATAAAACATAAAAGTTCGTATAATTCCAATGGCACTGCAACAATCCGGACAGCCGGATACACCCTCACCGTGAATCCTGCAGACCGCTCGGTAAGAATATCTGACCGCTCCGGCAGAGTCGTATTCTGCGCAGACAGTCACGATTTAGTAAAGGGCAGGCTTTATGATCAGGATATCTCCCGCGCAAGTCTGGGAGTAAAGACAGACGAAGGAGAATTCATGTATGGACTTGGACAGTTTCAAGACGGATACACCAATGTGTGCGGCCTTTCCAGAAGGCTGACCCAGGTCAACACCCAGATTTCACTGCCTATGTACATCTCCTCCAAAGGTTATGGACTGCTGTGGAACAACTATGGCCTGACGGACTTCAATCCGTCAGAACGTACCATATCGCTTTCCAGAGTTGAAGACAGCGAAAACAAGGGAGAAATGGTAGATGTCACCTCCACCACCGGAGGACGCAGGGAATTCAGAACCGGAAGTACGTTCACCGCAGAACTTGATGTCCCCCAAAGCGGCAGATGGTCTCTTCTTCTGGACTGCGGACGCACCATGGCCAGACGTCATAACCTTGTCATCGACGGAAAGACAGTATTTGACCAGCGAAATCTCTGGCTTCCGCCTACCTGCTCTGCAATAGTCTATCTCGAAGCCGGCAAACACACAGTATCAGCCGAAATGGAGAAAGACGACACCCCTTCCCTTGGATTATGCCTTGTGGACGACACCACGGTTTTGTCTTCCCCCGTAGCGGACGCCGTGGACTACACCGTATTCTTGGGAAATGCAGACGAGATAACAGCATCCTACCGCGCTCTCACCGGAGCAATTCCTATGATGCCACAGTGGGCTCTGGGATACATTCACTGCCGCGAAAGATATCACAGCTCGGAAGAAATAATCCGCAGCGCCGAGACATTCCGCGAAAAGCAGATTCCTTTGGATCTGATAGTACAGGATTGGCAATGGTGGGGAGACAACGGTTGGAATTCAATGGTGTTCGACAAGAAGAACTATCCTTCTCCAAGAGCACTTACCGACAGCCTGCACGATATGAATGTCAGACTGATGCTTTCGGTGTGGTCCAAAATAGACAAGAGCTCCATTCTCGGAAGGCAGATGCTTGAAAAAGGATATTATATACCGGATACCGATTGGATAGACTTTTTCAATCCCGCCGCCGCTCAGGCATACTGGGACAATTTCAGCGACAAACTCCTGAAACCTTACAGAATCGATGCTTGGTGGCAGGACGCGACAGAGCCGGAAAACGATGATTTGGTCGGTCGCATGGTCGCAGGAGGAACTCTACATGGCGAACTGGTGCGCAACTGCTATCCGCTGCTTGTCAGCAAGACCGTCTATGAAGGATTCCGCAAAGACGATCCGGAGCGCCGAAGCATGATTCTTACAAGAAGCGCATTCCCCGGGATGCAACGATACGGCGCAGCCACATGGTCCGGAGATGTCGGCAATGACTGGAATACTCTCAGGACACAGATTAGCGCAGGACTCGGAATGATGTCCGCAGGACAGGCCTGGTGGACTTATGATGCCGGAGGGTTCTTCCGCCCAAGGAACCAATACTCGGACCAGGAATACATCGAGCGGATGACCAGATGGATCCAGACAAGCGTTTTCCTTCCGCTGATGAGGGTACACGGCTACATGAGTGACACCGAACCTTGGAGATACGGCCCAGAAGCGGAACAAAGGTTCAAGGCCGCAATACAAATGCGTTACAAATTGATGCCGTACATCTACAGTTGGGCTTCCAAAATCAGTTTTGAGGGCAGCACCCTGATGCGGCCGCTCGTATTCGACTTCCCGGATGACCGCAAAGCTCTCGAACAGCAGACAGAATACATGTTCGGAGACGCCTTCCTCGTATGTCCGGTCACCGAAGGGAACATACACATAATGGAATGCTACCTGCCGGAAAACGAAAACGGGTGGTATGACCTCAGGGACGGGGAACACTATTACGGAGGAAGATTCATCCGGACTGCCGTAAATATGGACGCCATCCCGGTATTTGTACGCGCCGGTTCAATAGTTCCTATGGGAGAGGATGTACAATATGCGGCCCAGAGCATTGGAGGGACTCTCGACATACATGTCTATCCGGGAGCCAATGGTTCTTTCACCTTATACGAGGACACCGGAACCGACTATTCATACGAAAACGGCGAATACAGCACCATCGAATTGAAATGGAACGACTCTCGCAAGGTTCTTGAAATAGGCGCAAGAAACGGAAGTTACACCGGAATGCCGGCACAGAGAAGCATAAGAGTCACCGTAGGAGACAGCACAAAGGAGATCTCGTACAATGGACATAGAGTAAAAGTCAGATTCTAGTCAATTCGAGCGCTCCGAGAGACAGTTTTTAGTATATTTGCACCCGCAAAAGAAAAGGTGGGGCGATCTGCCGCTCTTTATGAGAGGAAAGTCCGGACAGGAAAGGGCATCCCGCTGCGGAAATCGCAGGTGGAGGTAACTTTACGCACGCCGTAACAGAAAATAACACCCTTCGCAAGAAGGTAATGGTGAAAACGCGAGGTAAGAGCTCACGACGTCCGGCAGCGATGCCGAACGGGTACGGCACCGGGACCTGCAAGACCAAATATACTGGCAATTTGAGGGTTGCCCGCCCGATGACAGGGGGTAGGTTGCGTAGATAAATGGCAGAATAAAACAGAAACCGGCTTACGGCTCCACCTTTTCTTTTTTAATCTTACGCATGATTTTATCCCTGCGGCTATCCTTTCTCAAAGCAAACTTCTCGGCGAAGCCATCCTTCAGAAGAGGGAAACGCTCTCGCATCAGTTTCATCAAATGCGCCATATAAGGCTCCTTGTGACGGTCTCTCTTATCTGCATACATCTCATTGAAACCCACAAGTATGCCGGTCTCCTCCACGTCAGAGAACTCGTCATTGACCGCAGTTCCGAACATTTTCATCGTAGGAGAACTGTTCATATAGGTATTGATAAGAGGAGGAATGCTCGTACCGAGTGCCCGCACGGCATTCTTGAGATTTCTGTAGTCGCTCTTGAAATCATCGTCCTTTAGAATCAGGTCGAGCAGACGACCGTCAATCAAAGGCATCTCAAGATTGTACGGACGCACAAGTTCATCCCTGTCACCGAAGTGCTTCCACAGGAAGTGAACAATAAGATCCCTGCATGACCTGTCATAGCTCGGATACATGGTCATCTTTCCGAAAAGATAGACTATCCCAGGGTGCTGCATCATCACGGCACCAATACCGTCCCAGAGATTGTCAAGAGCGAAAATAGCCTTGGCTCCGGCTTTGGAACTCTGGTATTCCGGAGTCACGAAAGACCGGCCAAGCTCTATTACATGAGGCAGATAATCCCTTATGAATGCATCCGAGAAATGGAACATGTGAGACGTAGCGAGATGAGGCTGTCCGTTCTCCTTTATCTTGACATCCGTACCAAGTATATAACGATAGCCACCAAGCATGGCCTCGGCCTCCGGATCCCATATCACAATCTGCTTGTATGGATTTTCCATGAGATCGAACTCATCAAGGTCCATTTCCATACCGGAGCCGCCACCGGCCTCACGGAAGGATATTTCCCTAAGACGTCCTATTTCCCGGAGTACATTGGGCGCATTGAAAGCATCTACGATGTAAATCTCATTGTTGGCTTTGTTGGTGTTGCAAAGCTTTCTGTCAGGAGTAAGTTCGGCTTTAAGCAAACTCACGTCCACGGGATCGATAATCGGCTTCATATCAGAGTTCATATACTGTTTTCCTCACTACAGAAGCCCACTCAAGGGGAGTTCTGCTATTGTCAAATGTCTCGGCAGGAATCGGCTTCCCGAATATCACGGTAAATTTGGAATTCCTCGCCTTGTAAAACTCATCCGGCAAAAGGAACATCGCAAGATTCGTTTTCAGTTTCAGAATCGTGCACAGACGCGCCACGCGATAGAAACGATTGGAATTCCTACCGATGAAATGAACCGGAACTATGGCTCTTTTGGACTCTTTACTCTTGACAATGAATGTCTTGGTCCATGCCCTGTCCTGAATAACCCCGTCAATCTTGCGGGAACACAGACCGGCGGGAAAGATTATCATCTGCTTGTGCGAGCCGAAAGCTCCGTCAATCATCTGAGGAAGATTTCTTGACTGGCTACCCTGTACGTTGATAGGTACACACAGCGGAGCAAGAGGCTTTATGAACATCAGAAAGTCATTGACCAGCAATCTGACATCTCCGAACTTCTGTCCCACGATTGAGGCCAGTGCAACACCGTCCACCCCGCCCAGAGGGTGATTGCTCGCAAAGGTATAGAGCGTTCCGTCATCAGGAACATTTTCCAGACCGCGCACGGTGAGTTGCACATTCAGTTCCCTGATGGTATCGGTACAGAAATCCACCCCATCACCACTTTTTGCTATAATGGAATTCAAAAAGTCCTGATGAATGAATCTCTTGATAAGACTCACAAGAAAGCCAGGGACTTTTTTCCCTTTGGCTTTTTTCGATAAGACCTTATTTACATCAATCAGACGGTCTTCTGACATTGTTTCAGGTTTTGGTAGTACTCTGCAAATATAATAAAAAATCACATTACACGTTCTGCGGCAAGATCGTAATCATCTGCAGCGACGATGCGTACTTTTATCATATCGCCGACCTTGACGTCTCCGGCGGTATCCTTTACCAGAATCTCCCCGTCCACTTCAGGACTCTCAAATTCGCTTCTGCACACAAGAGTTCCGTCCACAATATCATCCACAAGCACATCCACTACGGTTCCAACCCTTGAGTTGTTATATTCAAGAGAAATCTCCCTCTGGAGATTCATAAGCACATCAAGCCTGCGGTCTTTCTCCTGCTGCGGGATATCATCCTTGAAATGGGTGGCATCGAATGTACCCTCTTCCTCCGAATAGGTAAATGCTCCCAGCCTCTCAAACCGCGCATCCCTTACAAAATCCAACAGTTCCTGAAAATCAGCCTCACTCTCCCCCGGATGCCCCACAATCATCGTCGTCCTGAGCACGATTCCCGGCACCTTCTTCCTCATTCTTTCAATCAGGGCCCTGGTACCGTTTCCATCTATATTCCGGTGCATATTGGAAAGTACGGTATCGGAAATATGCTGGAGAGGAATATCCATATACCTGCACACTTTCGGATTATTCGCCATACTGTCAATGACATCCTCCGGGAAATCTGCCGGATACGAATAATGTATGCGAAGCCTCTCTATCCCCTCTACGGCGGACAGACGCTCAAGAAGTTCCCCAAGAGCCCTTCTATGATAGATATCAAGCCCATAGTAAGTCGTGTCCTGAGCAATGATTATCAGCTCCCTTACCCCTTTCGATGCAAGCGAACGCGCTTCCTGGACGAGCACCTCCATCGGCACGGAACGATGCGCCCCGCGAATGAACGGGATGGCACAATAAGAACAGCGCCTGTCGCACCCTTCGGATATTTTAAGATAGGCATACGGAGCCTGCGTACCAAGCCTTTGGTGCCCGACATGACTGCTTTCTACCCCGAGGTACCCGAGAAGACGGTCCAAATCTTCATCACGAGCACCAAACCATGCATCCACTTCCGGAATCTCTTCCTTCAGTTCGTGCATATAACGTTGTGAAAGGCATCCGAACACAACCACCTCCCCGACACTCCCCTCTTTCTTACGCTCCACGGACTCAAGTATAACACTGATGGATTCCTCCTTGGCATCACCTATGAAACCACAGGTATTGATAAGCAGACAATCTACCGGAGAATCATCCTCTACAATAACGAAATCATCTGCCGGCAGGGAAGCCAGCAGATGTTCTGTATCAACGGTGTTTTTCGAGCACCCGAGGGTAATCACCCTAAGCCTCTTCTGACTCTTCATCGTCACTTACAAAATCCAAAGAAGCATACTTCACGATTTGACTGTACCAGTCAAGAACCTTACGCATGTGCGAAAGATAGAATCTGTCCGCATCATAATCAGGGATAGCCTTGGCGAAAAAGTCCAGAACTTCCTTGTCGGAAGCCTTTGCTGAAGGTGCTTCCGCATCACCGAGAGCAGCCTTAATGGCAAGGAACACGTCCGAAAGCTTCATCTCCCCTTCACTGGTATAAATGGCTATGTCGGCAAGCGTGGTAATCCTGCTGGAACCGGTAAATACCGTTCTTTTCTTATCTGCAAGATTTTCTGCCACCGCACCGTTTCTGGCCTGAGCAAGATATCTGTAGAGTCCGTGCTGTCCGGACACTGAAAGAATTCTTCTTAAATCTGTTTTCATAAATCCTGTTTCAATTTTATTAACAATGTCTCCAACTTGTCATATAAACACTCCTTGTCGGAATTATTTTCCACCACAAAGTCAGCGCGCGAACCATCAAAACTCTGTAAAGCATCCCGCTCGGCAACTTTAGGATTACGCTTCTGCCTGATTTCCCTGTCTGCAGTGACAAGAAGCACGGTATCATACAAATCATCAAATGCTTTCTTGTCCAATGCCACAGCGGATTCGATTACTACAAGAGGAGCATCGGCATTATCCGCCTTCCATGTCTTGATATCATCCACCACATACGGATAAACCATGGACTCCAGTGTCGTCCTTTTCCCGGCATCGGTAAAAATCACGCCAATGTCCTTCCACCTGATACCCAACCTTTCCTCAATACTGCATTTCAGTCCGGGAACCAGCGAATAAAGCATCTTGGTGCGGGAATCACAGTCATATACAGGAATTCCGTTTGCACTGAAAAACCTGCATACTTCCGATTTACCGCTGCCTATCGGCCCTGTCACAAGAATGGTACGCATCTAGTTGATAAGACAATCCACAACTTCAGGCTCTGTCGTATAGTTTATCACAGCGGAAGACATTCCGCTCGCTTTAACCACACAACGCCCTGTTATCGAATTTGCGAAATCTTTGTAATCCACATACAGCGAGGCATTAAGACACGGATCCACGGACAGAGGGAACACACATTTCAATACCACGTCAGCAGTTGAAGGAAGAACCGACATGGTAACACCTGAAGGTACATTCTTCACTTCAATCCTCATTTCCTTCTTCACCTCCACATAACGGCTTACTGCAAGAGAGTAGGTCACAGACTCGTGCGAGAGTCTCAAAGCCTTCGGCACCTCCAGTTTCACCGAACCATGCAAATCCGTATTAATGTCATAAATCTCGAGCGGCTTGGTCAGGACCCTGTCCACATTGTCCAGCCTCAAAGGTTCTCCATAAACATATACGGAATCAGGCTGAAGCGACATCGGGGAGAGGGCCATATATTGGGACCGGAAATCAAGATATCCCACATTCACCACCGGCACCTTTTTGAAACTGACGGACGGGAAAGTAAAAGACAACCCTTCCAAGATGAAAGACTCTACGGTAACACCATCTCCGAAGATTGCCGTCGAGTATTTATACAGGCTGGAAGAAGGTATGGAATACTTGTCTTCTCCTGAATACTTCAGATCAGACGGAGAAAAAGTCACGACCAACGGCCGCTTGTGTTTCAGAGCGAACATAATGTGCCTGAAACCGGATGCGCGTAACTGTGCAGTCACGGTGGCATCGGTCGTCGACATCTCCGAATGAGCCTCAATATTGCTTTTCGCCTGCACCGGCACGCTCACAAGGCCGACATAAGAACCGGACAGATTATGAATCAGCCAAATAGCCGACGAAAGCAAAAGACAAAGGAGAAACTGTACCCAGTTATTCCGCACTATTTGGATGCAGTGGTATCCTTATTGATGCAAGATTTGTCCACACGAATCTTGACATCTCCATCTACCTTGACAAGAACTGAAGTCTCGTCTATATCAGCGATAGTTCCGTATATTCCGCCTGCGGTGATTACCTTATCTCCCTTGGTGAGAGACTTACGCATCTCTTCAATGGCTTTCTGCTGTTTCTTCTGAGGTCTGATCATAAAGAAATACATAACCGCGAAGATAAGAACGAACATAATAAGCATGCTCCACAAGCCGTTACCTGCTGGCTGCGCAGCTGCTGTCTGCAAAATAATAGTCAACATCGAATTAAAATTTAATTGTGATTATTAATAAGTTTATCCAAAAGTCCATTCACGAACCCGCTGCTTTCAGGGGTGCTGTAGAACTTCGAGATTTCTACATATTCATTGATTATGACCTTGACCGGAGTCTGAGGGAATGCCTTCGCCTCTGCCATTCCGCACACAATCAATGCCAGGTCAGTGGCGCAGATGCGGTCCCTGTTCCATTTGGGAGTCAGCGCAGCTATATTCTCCGAGAAAGCATCGAAATTCAAATAAGCCGACCGCAAAAGTCCGAACACGAACGCTTTGTCGCTGCTCTTCGCCTCATTGCCCGGAAGATCGCTTACGTATAGCGGCGGCAAAGACCATCTACCCCCTTTTCCAAGCTCACGAACCGTGCGGCAACACCATCCGAGAGCATATCCCAGGTCGTCATTCCAGTATATCGACATATCTTCGAGAATGTCTCTCAATTCCTCATTGTCTTCAAACTCACGCTCGAAGATTTTGGCCCACAGAGAAGCATCAGCCTCAAGTCCGCTTTCCTCAGACTCAAGATAATCCTGAAAGTACTTCGATTCCCTTACGCTTTCATACAAATGACGGAGAAACACATCGTACTGCTCCCAACTGAACTTCTTGCGCTTGAGAAGTTTCTGAAAATCAGGATCTTCCGTAAGCAGAGGAGTTATGGAATTCTCCACGAATTTCATATTCGGGTTCAACTCCTCCTCAGTAGGAGCAAACTTGTTCCGTGCGGCTTCTATTCTGGCCGAAGCCTCGGCAACCAACGGCCCCGTAACTGAAAGCAGAAACAGATACAAATCCCGGGTAGCCTCGCATGTCATATCCAGCAAAGCCTCCGCCTCCTTGAGGGTCATACTTGAATTTTCCGCATATCCATAGACCGTTTTAAAGGCCTTTGTGCGAAGAATACGTCTATTGAGCATCTTTTTGGACCAATATTCAAATTTTATCGTACAAAGATAACAAGTAATCCACAAATTATTATAATTTTGCATTAGTAAAGTAACATTTTTTTCGCTAAGGCGAAATACAAATTTTTAAATTATGTACAGAGACGATTACGACAAGAAGCGGTTTGACAGCCGCGACGGGGAGGATATTTATTCAAAACCGGTAAGAGCCGGCAAACGCACATACTTCTTTGATGTAAAGTCCACCAAAGACAACAAGGACTTTTATCTTACAATCACGGAAAGCAAGCGCCGCAGCGGTGCGGACGGCAATTTCTCATACGACAAGCACAAGATTTTCCTCTACAAGGAAGACTTTGAGAAATTCGCCGAAGGCCTTCAGGATGTCGTTACCTACATCAAGGACAAGTGCTTCAATGGAGAGATTCCTGTAAGAGAAGAGACAGATTCAGACATCAAGTTCGAAGACCTTTAATGGCTGCCATACTTCTCAAGGATATCACCATTGACGGTTCTCTGAAAGACATACTCATCCAGGGCAGCCGCATTTCCAAAATAGGCGAAGCCGGTGACAGCGTTGGGTGGGAGATATCCGGAGACATAGAAACAATGGACTGCTCCGGGATGGTTGCCATCCCGGGGTTTGTCAATATGCATACCCACTCCCCTATGTCCCTTATGAGGGGGATTGAGGAAGATGTCAAGTTCCAGTGCTGGCTCCAGAAAATATGGGAAGTCGAAAAGAATCTCGACCACGACTACGTATATTGGGCCACCAAACTTGCATGTCTTGAGATGATCAAGACCGGCACAACCACATTCAATGACCAGTATTGGTTTTTCGAAGATTCCGTACGGGCCGCCACAGAGATGGGAATGAGGATTGCCACCGGATATGACGTGATGGATAAAGGCGATCCGGCTGAAGCTGAACGGCAGAAAGAGCAGTGCGAGAAGAAAAGTGCACCGTTCCTTGGCTCCGGGAACCCTTGTCTCATTTACGAAATAGCTTTTCACGCCATTTATTCTGTAAGCGAGAATATGATGCTGTGGGTAAACGATTTCGCCCGCAAGCACGATTTGAACATCCACATACATCTCAGCGAGACTCTCAAGGAAGTCGAAGACTGCAAGGCTGCACATGGCGGACTTACTCCTGTGGAGTACCTTGACAGACTCGGAATATTGTCAGACAGAGTGCTTGCCGCGCATACCCTATGGGTCTCCCCTTCAGACATAGAGATACTCGCCAAAAGAGGAGTGCACTGCATCCACAATATCAACTCCAACGCCAAACTAGCTTCCGGATACCGGTTCCCGTACAACGAACTCAGGGATGCCGGAGTCAACGTGTGCATAGGAACGGACGGATGCGCTTCTTCCAACAATCTTGATATCCAGGAAGCGATGAAAACATCAGCCCTGTTCCAGAAAGCATGGAGAGATGACCCTTCCGCCCTCCCTATACCGGAATTGATGAATATGGCGACAGTCAACGGTGCCAAAGCACTGAGGCTGGATGCAGGACGGATTGAGGAAGGAGCCGTAGCGGACATAAGCATAGTGGATACGGACAATTCATTTTTCCTTTCTCACGGCTCATTCCTTGCAAACTTTGTATATTCCGCACACTCTGATTGCATCGACTCGGTAATATGCAACGGGAAGTTCCTGATGAGACACCGGGAAGTGGAAGGAGAAAAGGAAATCCTTAAAGAAGCAAGAAGAGTACTCAGTAAAATTTGATTCAAACCACGATAGTTTAATATGGAAGATAAGAAAATCTACACCAGCAGGCTCCAAAAATGCGCCGACTATATCAAGAGTGTTGTCGGCAGTGAGCGACCTGTCGCCGCTATAGTGCTTGGCAGCGGATTGGGCAAACTGGCAGACAGGATTCAAGACAAGACAGTAATTCCGTACTCCGACATCCCGGGATTCCCGGTATCCACCGCAGTGGGACACAAAAGCAACTTCATATATGGTAAGCTTGGCGGCAAAACAGTTGTCGCCATGCAGGGAAGATTCCACTACTATGAAGGATACCCGATGGAAGATGTCACCATAGGCGTAAGGGTGATGAAACTTTTAGGAGTTGAATACATCTTTGTGTCCAACGCAGCCGGTTCCTGCAACCCGGACTATAAGGTTGGAGATCTGGTCATCATCAGAGACCACATCAATATGATTCCAAACCCGCTTATTGGCCCGAATCTCGAGACATTCGGAGAGAGATTCCCGGATATGACCTGTGCGTATGATCTTCAGCTTCAGGCGCTTGCCGAAGGAATATGCAGCAAGATGGGCATCCCTGCCATGAAAGGCGTCTATCTTGCCAGCACCGGACCAACCTACGAGACTCCTGCCGAAGTAAGATTCTATCACTCCATCGGAGCGGATCTTTTGGGCATGTCCACGGTTCCGGAAGTCATAGTGGCCCGCCACTGCGGATTGAAAGTGTTCGGCATGTCAGTTGTGACCAACTCTTCCAATTTCCTTAATGTCGAGAAGAATTTCAATGACGGCAATGACGTCGTGAAGCAGGCTGACCTTGCATCCGAGAGAATGACGGAGCTCTTCACAAGGATGATAGAATCCCTATAGAGAGTTCTCCTTTTAACCACAAAAAAGCCCGGACGTTCAATTGTTGACGCCCGGGCTCTTTTCATATATCCCGCTTCCGTTTACTTGGCGATAGCTACAGACCGCGTCTCACGGATAACAGTAATTTTCACCTGACCAGGATAAGTCATTTCATCCTGTATACGCTGTGCGATTTCCGTAGAGAGATTTGCCGCCTGTGCATCGGTAACCTCCTCGGCACCGACAATCACACGAAGCTCCCTTCCCGCCTGAATTGCATAAGATTTGGTAACTCCCGGATAAGAAGCTGCAAGATCCTCCATGCCTTTAAGTCGCTTGATATAAGACTCGATAACCTCTCGGCGTGCACCAGGACGGGCTCCGGAAATAGCATCAGCTACAAGAACGAGAGGAGCATATATGGAAGTCATCTCCATCTCTTCGTGGTGGGCACCTATAGCATTGCAAATCTCAGGACGCTCCTTGTACTGCTCCGCCAACTTGGCACCAAGAATTGCATGCGGATACTCAGGCTCATTCTCGCTGACCTTGCCAATATCATGAAGAAGACCTGCTCTGCGGGCCACTTTAGGATTAAGTCCAAGCTCAGAAGCCATAGTTGCACAGATATTGGCCACTTCCCTTGAATGCTGAAGAAGATTCTGTCCGTATGACGAACGGTACTTCATCCTTCCTATCAATTTTACAAGCTCAATATTGAGTCCGTGAATGCCAAGATCTATGCAAGTGCGTTTGCCCGTTTCAAGAATTTCATCTTCAAGCTGCTTGCTGACCTTGTTCACAACTTCCTCGATACGTGCAGGATGTATGCGTCCGTCTATTACAAGCTGGTGAAGGGCAAGTCTGGCAACTTCCCTGCGCACCGGATCAAAAGCAGAAAGAAGTATGGCGTCAGGAGTGTCATCCACGACAATTTCAACTCCGGTGGCTGCTTCGAGAGTGCGGATATTCCTTCCTTCGCGACCGATGATACGTCCTTTCACCTCATCGTTCTCAATAGGGAAAGTAGTTACGGCGTTCTCAATGGCTGTTTCAGTGGCCGTACGCTGGATAGTATTGATTACTATTCTCTTGGCTTCCTTGGCGGCATTAAGACGAGCTTCGTCCATGGTATCATTGATATACGCCTGTGCCTCGGAACGCGCTTCAGCTTTCATATTCTCCACAAGCATCTTCTTTGCTTCTTCAGCAGTCATGCCGGCCACATTCTCCAGTTCGCTGTTGACCTGTGCGGTAAGCTTGTCATATTCCTGCATCTTGGTCTCAAGCTTGGTGCGCTGCGCATTGATTTGACCTTTCTGAGACTCAAGATCCTTCATCTTCTTGTTAAGTTCTCCTGCCTGCTGATTAAGCTGTCCCTCACGGGTCTTTATATTGTTCTCACGGTCACGAAGTTCGCTATTCTTACTATTGACGCTGGCCTCGTATTCGCTTTTCATCTGCAGGAACTTCTCCTTAGCCTGAAAAATCTTCTGCTGCTTGATATTCTCCGCCTCAACATTGGCTTTTTCTATGATTGCATCAGCTTTTCCCTTAAGGATAAAGCGTGTAACCAATATATACACTGCAAGAGCTCCTATGGCTCCTCCGACAGCTGCAAGTATTATGTATAAAATCATATATATAAATTATTATGTGTCAAACAAAAAACAGTATCTGCAAAACTGCAGATACTGTAAGAAAAGCCGTCAGCCGAACTTTCAGAAAAAGCCTCTGAATAAGATTTGGGCTCCGCCACGTCTCAAGTTTCCCGAATTGCCGGGCATACCATCCTCGCATCGAGTTTACCCTGTTCCGAAGAACTTGTTGTTTTCAGAAGATGGGCCTGACGGCTACTTTTCCTTAGTCCCTCTCAGATAGGTCTTCAACTGATCGCCCAAAGAATCTATATCATTCTGTAGCAAATCAAGTTGCTTATTGGCATAGAACTTACCGGCTCCCTCACGAATGGCAATCATTACCATCTTGTCTTCCACATCAGCCCCGGGGAACCTCACGTTGTAATCAGCAAGCATCACGTCCACCTCGTCTGCAGCCAGACGCATCAATTGCTCCATTTCAGGAGTCTCGGCCACCAGTTCGTACTCCTTGCCGCCGATTTTCAGTTTGATACGCTGTCCCATATCACTTCTCCAGCAGTTCTATACATTTATCAATCTCTCTCAACAATTTGTCTATCCGCTGCCGAGAACCTTGCGCATCGGTATCAGCCATAAACGCATTCATAAGATGAAGATTGTCTATCTGTAAATTCAAATCAGTAATCTGCTCTTTGCATTTTCGGACATTCTGCTCTGCTTCAGAAAGCTTGACGGCCAAGGTCTCCGCCCTGTACCGCTGCTCCTCATATAGCGAAACCAATCGTGCTATATCATTTTTAACATCATCCAGCATAACTATCTGTCCGAATATACGATTACAAATTTAATCAAAAAATTCAGACATAACAATCCGTAATGTTTTTTTTCTACCACACACAACAAAAAAGGGCAACCTTTCGGCTGCCCTCAGATATAATTTCAAAAGAATTATTTCTTTCTGATGATAACGGTTCTTGAAAGAACGTCGTTGTTGAAGAAGATAGCGTCAACTCCGCCGTATGCCTTCTTCTCAAGCCTCTCGGCAGGAACGCCTTCAGCTACGAGAGCATCGTAAACGTTCTGGGCACGCTTCTCAGAAAGTCTCTGGTTGGTCCTGACGCTACCAGTCTTCTTGTCAGCATAACCAGCAACCTCGAATACGGTGTCATCCTTGCAATTCTTGATAGACTCAGCATAAAGCTTGATGCGAGCCTTATCCTTGCTTGTAAGGGTAGCCTTGCCAATCTCGAAGAAAATAGCGGTAGAAGAAGGAACCTCATTGTTGACAAGTTTCTCAACCTGCTTGATAACCTCTTTCTCTACAACCTTCTCGACAATCTTCGGATTCTTCTCAAGAGCCTCGTCAACGATAGTGTTAACAGCCTCCTGTGAGAGGTATCCTGCAGCGGCAGCATGAGCAGCGGCACGAGCAATCTTGCCTCTCTTTCCGCCGATGTTCCATACACCGTTTACAGCGAAACGTGCGGTACCGGAATTCTTGCGGTAAGCGTCAGCGTCACCGAATACTGAAGGAGTAAGGCCGAAACGAGCCTCAACACCGAGAGCAAATGACTTGGTGAAGTTATAAGCAAGACCAAGACCTGCAGTAGCACCTACGCGAAGCTTGAAGTCGTCGCACTCCTCAACGAGCACCTTGTTTGCATCCTGAACGTCTGAGAACTTGGTTCCGGTTCTGGAGAAATTAACGGTAGGACCAGCGAAGAGATAGAAATCGAACTTAGCAAGATCATCAGCAAAAAGGTTGCTGATATTGAACATAGCGTCTGCATTGAATTCTCCGAACTTCTTGTTGTTATAAGCACGAACAGCACCGCTGAGATCAGTTGCGTTGCCTTCATTTGCGTCAAGAGTCTGGAAAGGACCTCCAATCACACCACGCACACCCCAAACCGGAGTAATGTACTTACCGAACTGCAAGTTGGCATAGAATGCAGGAGTGTTGAAGCCAGGAGTCATCGTAGAGATGATACCTGCGCCACCACCTACAAAGAAATCCTTGCACTTGTCGTCATCCTTGGCAACGGCTGATACTGATACAGCAGCCAATGCAAGTGACAGAGCCAAAAATTTAAGTTTCATATCTTTTTCTATTTTAATTCTTAAAAAACACTACTTACAGAAGACTACTCAGGAAGAACGATTCCGCCACCAGCGTTTGCGCCACCGTGACCGTGACCGTGTCCATATACATAATGTCCGTGTCCCTCAGGATTTGCAATTTCCTCATACTCTACCTGATTAGAGAAAACTGAATACTCCAAAGAACCGACCTTAGCACCGTCAGCAAGAATTTCCACAGTATGCTTAACTGATGTAACTGTCTGGAATACAGTGTAGTAAGACCATGCAGACACTGTGAAGCCGTACTTCTCCTCAGTAGTGGTACCCTGTACAGCCTTGTATGCATCCACATACGCCTTGACAACATTGTAAACCGGAGATGAGGTCTCAGGAAGAACGACTGTGCTCTCATCTACGAACTGACCAACCTTGGATGTGTAGGTAACAGTACCGTTAAGGAGATACTCTGTAAGGTTCTTCGCCCAGCTCTTACCGGCATGATCCACGAGAGCGTGGCCGTCACCAGGATTGAAATAAGCAACCTTTACAACTGGAGCAGCAGGAACATCGTTTACCTTGAAGGTAATCTCGGACACTGCCTTTCCGACAACGATATTCACGTCATATGCAGCAACACCGCCAGCACGAAGAGCAGCGATATTGAGCTTTGTAGAGTAAGACACGCCTTCGAATTTAGCGTTGACTGTGAGTTCACGTGCAGTGAGAGACTTGCTACCAAGAATGGTAATTACATTACCTTCTACAGTACCCTCAGAAGCAGAAACTTCAGCAGATACCTCTGTAGCAGGATTGTTCACGTCAATAGCATGAACAGTTACGGTAACCTTTGCTGGAGCTACCTCGAAAGCGGTTTCAAGATCCTCCGGCTGGCAAGCCACCAAAAGGCCAGCCATTGCGAAAAATGATAAAAGTTTTTTCATCATTAAAGTGAGTATTAAATCATTAAACAAATTACTTCTCAAAGTGCTGCCAATAACAGCACACTATACAAGCGCCAAATTTAATCAAAAAAAATTAGAAAACAAAATTATCTTTCAAGCAAAAGTCTATCGCACACTATTTTGCATGTCTGTCTATGAAGAAAGGATTGTATGCGTTCTTCCATAGAATATTGTCCGACGCCTCCGTACGGAACTCCTTGTAATAGTACAGCTCGTTGTTGGAATTGTACGACATTCCCATAGACGTGGACGTACTCACGCGCGGAGCATAACCCCGCCGTTTCATGTTGTATGGCGGCAACGACACCTGGAAGCGGAACCCTACATTGAGCGGGGCTTCCCTGGCCTTTTCGGCATACAGTCCTACCGAGCACCTGTCAAAATGCCTTATCATCTCGTATTTCAACCCCACGTCCCCAAGCAGAAACTTCTGGAGCCGGAGAGTAAACTGCGTATCCAGCGAAGGCATATAATAATTGAGCGCCACGTTCCACCTGAAATAAGGATGCCGGCCGAATTTAAAGACAAACCCGTCAAAATAGCAGTTCGCCAGCATTGCAAGCTGGGTATCGACAGAGAGCCTCTCCCCCGGGAAATAATACCATGCTTCAAGCGCAAGCCCGTAACGGTTGGACGAGAACACACCGGCCGTAACCTTTCCGAAAACATTCAGATGCCAAGGATCCCTGAAAGACTGGGAGAGAGCCATCATACCCGGATGAACCTTGCTTTCAGCATCACCGAAACCGTCATTGAACAACGGATATTTAAGCTGGTACGACAGTTTCATCCCGGGCCACAAAGACACCTCCACTGCAGGGCTAATCTGCCAGAGCGTCTGATAGACTTGATTGATAATCAGGTTCTTGATGGAAATTTGAGGATAAAAGAGAATATTCGTACGCCCTATCGAACTTGCAGTCCGGCGTTCCACTTTGACAACATCCCAGCTTTCATCAAGCCTGCGGGTCGTACTCCATCTGCCGGACGAAGGGTCAAACGTCATGGTAAGCTGAGGAACGTTCCTGTCCGTACAAATCACCTTTATCTTGACCGGATTTTCTTCAAGCGCGTCCTCCAATATTTGCCTGGCACGGGACAAGCCTTCCACCGGAAGCTTATACGAGTCACACGACAGGGACACCACCACATACTCTTCTGTCTGAGCGGCTCTGATGTCAGCGAATCCGGCATTTTCAAGTCTGCACACAATATCATCGATATCAGCGGCCGCAAGAACCGCTGTCTGAACGACAAAAAGGACAAATATCAATAGTTTTCTCATCATTCGGGCATTGTCAATGAAACCAAGCGTTCCGTAGTCTTAAGACTTCCTTTAATATAGGTATCGTGCCTTACCATACCTATCCCGGCAGCATACCACGTATATGCATAAGAGACAACGAGTTTTCCCAGTCGCTGACTCTTGTGCTCCAACACTACGACACAGTCGAAAGTCCCCGCCGGAACAGTAATACGCTCCCGTCCCACCACCTTTCGGTCAGTAACGGAGACCTTGCACGGCAGGCCCGCCACCGTAACCTCAAAAACAGCATCTTCAAGCACATCACCCTCTTTCATTGATGACGGAAGCACCGAGAAACATGGCTCTCCCTTAATCATGGAATCCGACACATAGTTGGAAGCCACAGACTTAAGAGAGGCGGACAAGTCCATCCCGATATCACCGTTCGGAAAAACAAACATCTCCAGCGACACCGGCCCCCCATACATCAATTTTCCGGATTTCCCCCGGAACTCGGACTTGTAGCTGACCCGCTTTCCTCCTTCCGCTTCCGACACGTCAAGTATGGACACTTCCTGAGTCCACTTCAATTTATTGTTGTCCGCAAAACGCCTCTCATACCGCATCACCGCCCCGGGCCGCTCACAGAAAAACGGCTCCTTCGCATCCTTATCCAAAGGAAGCAGCGCAAGCAAGGCGACACAGTACAGAAGAAAGTGCATAGAAAGCCTAGAATATCTTATAAATCAGACGGAATGCAACATGCGGATAGAACATGAGCATTTTCTCCACCTTATCTTTTTCAAGACCTGGCATTTTCGGGGTAAGATCCGGAGCATCAGGATTGAAATCCACCTGATTTGCGGACGACAGGGACACTTTCCCATGATACCACAACCCAAGATCAAACTGGAAACCCAGATGCTTTTTCGGCATACTGCGTCCGAAACCCAGTCCCAGATAAGGTCTCACTTTCGCAACCTTGAAATCTGCATCGAAAACAGCTCTCCCGTCCTCCTCACGGATTTTATAGGTCGAATCGTACATATTGAAAGAATCGGCCGTCACATCAACAGGAGAATATCCCGGAACATCGGCATATTTGCTATTAATCGCATTTATTTCAGCCTTCATAGCGTTCAGTTCCGTCATAAACGTCTTATCAGTACGGACATTCGCGGAAAGGAACTTATCCCCCATTCCCATATAGGCACCGGCCGTAATATGAAACGAACTACTTTTAAACGGGTAGAATTCGAGTAGGAGACGGGCTGAACTGAGGTTCAAGGTTGAAGACGCAGAAAGGGACAAATCGGAAAATCTGGTATTGATACGGTCTTCCAGACCGCTCTGCATCAGATAATCGTTGGCCTTGATTATTTCATCATTGACCGGCTGCATATCTCCGCTGAAAGAAAACGGGTAAGTCAATGACGGCGAAGTAAGTCCGCCTTTAAGCACGATTCTATTGGTAACAATCGGAACAGCCACTTCCACTCCAGGTCCGGTAGTGCCGGCTTCAAACCCTATAGCAAGACTTTTGAACGCCTGCTGGGCATTCAAACCAAGCACAATGCCGAAAAACGCGGCGACGGTAACAATAAGTTTTTTCATTCTCATCATATTTAATTGTCTCTGTTTAGTTTCACTTTGAATCTGGCTCCGAAGTTAATCCATCGGAAATTCTGAAGCTCCAGCATCAATTCAAACCTGCGGTCCCACACGGATGCTATCATACCCATATTGACCGTTCTGGCATCATACTCCGCAATCAGCTGCACTTCATCCAAAAGCCCCCTGTCAACAAGCCATACAGGACGCCAGGTGACTGCAACCCCCGGACCGTTGAGCGGATAGTCGTCTCGACGATTATACAAATATGCCAAATGGGCATCCACTCTTCCCCACTGTGTCGGGAATGTCTTGGACAATGCCACATACATACGGTTGAAATATCCGTTGCCCGTACCTTCCACTCCAGCGCTTCCGTCTATATATCCGTTCCCTGAAGAAGCTGTAGTGGGGTCACTTATCCCGACAGCAAGCGCAGGTATCCACCCCAACCCGAACTCCCCTTCCTTGAGTATCTGGAATTTCCCGAGGAAATGACGGTCCTGATTGAACAATATCATCGTACGGTCGGATTCTTTCCCGGACTTTTTCCCGTTGAATATGGTACACACGTACCCGACCTCCAATCTATCCCAAAACGTAACGTCGAACCCATAGGCAAACGTATTGTAGGACCATCCTGACGTAGGCAGGGAATGTCTGTTGAGGAAATTATTGGTTATCATAAACGTACCGTCATCCTGCATCAGAGCAGTAGGCATCTGAAGCAAGCCGCTCGAGCTGTCGGTAAATTGTGCACGGGCCAAAGAGCAGGACACAAACGCTATAACTATGGACAAGAGTAATTTCCTCATATGCTATATCTTGCGAAGATACAAAAAAAATATCGTACCTTTACAAATAAAATAAAAACACATCAATGGCCGATAATTATCTGGAAAAAAGAGAAGAGGAGCTGCGGCGCGGAAAACCTTCCGTCAGACTGGCAAATCCGTCGCTTGACACGCTCATCACCCGCATATCAGGACACACCGAAGCGACGGACACAAACTATGTCGTAAAGAAAGCGCAACTTGAGGCCATCACAAGAAGCGCGGACAGACTCCGGGGCGAATGCTCACTGCACATAGACGAAGCGTCTGCAAGCATTCAGGCGCACTGCCGGGAACCTTTCATTCTCGGACAGAAGGTGCTGGCTATGGAACTGAAAGCGGCAGAATTGAAACTCTCCTGCCGCATAGAACAAAATACCCCCGAAACGGTTACCCTGACTCTGTACAGGTAATTATTCCTGCCGCCCCGGGTATTTTTCAAGAGCTTTTCTAAGCACTACAAGGGCACGGGCAAGGTCTTCTTTGCACAAGACATAAGCAATCCGGACCTCCTGACGTCCCTCGCCCGCTTCCGTATAAAATCCCGAAGCCGGAGCCATCATCACGGTTTCCCCTTCATACCGGAATTCATTAAGACACCAGATACAGAACTTCTCGGCATCATCCACCGGAAGTCTGGCCATAGTATAGAACGCTCCCATAGGAATAGGAGAATACACCCCGGGGATCTTGTTCAACCCATCTATGAGGAAATTCCTCCGGTCAAGGTATTCTTCATACACGGCGGACAGATACTCTTTCGGCACGCCTATCGAAGCCTCAGCCACAATCTGTCCCAGAAGAGGCGGAGAAAGCCGCGCCTGGCAGAATTTCATAACCGCTTCATGGACAGCCTTATTCTTGGTACACAGGCATCCTATTCTGGTGCCGCACTCCGAATATCTTTTGGAGACAGAGTCGAAAAGCACCACATTCTCCTCAATACCTTCAAGATGGAAAGCCGAGATATAAGGCATTCCCGTGTAGATAAACTCCCTGTACACCTCATCGCTGAAAAGGAAAAGATTGTGCTTCTTCACGATATCTCTCAGACGCTGCATTTCCTTACGGGTATATAAATATCCCGTAGGATTGTTGGGGTTACAGATGAGTATCGCCCTTGTGCGATCCGTTATCTTGGCCTCAAACTCCTCCACGGACGGAAGCCGGAATCCATTCTCAATGTGAGTCTTGACACTCTTTATCACAGCCCCCACAGAAATCGCAAACGCCATGTAATTGGCATAGAAAGGATCCGTCACGATAATCTCATCCCCGGGATCCAGACAGGCAAGAAACGCGAACAGCACCGCTTCGGACCCTCCGGCTGTAATAATAATCTCATCCGGAGACAGGTATATTCCATATTCCGCGTAATACTTGACCATTTCCGTGCGGAGAGACAGGTATCCGTCCGACGGACTGTACTCAAGTATGGTCCTATCAATATTCTTAAGTGCATCCAAGGCACACTGGGGCGTCTTGATATCAGGCTGTCCGATATTGAGATGATACACCTTGACTCCATTTCTCTTGGCCGCGTCGGCATACGGCGCGAGTTTACGAATCGGTGAGAACGGCATGCTCTCTGCCCTATCTGATATTTTCATGGCACTATTAGTTCTTTAGCATTAACACAAAAATAGAAATTTTTGCGTAAGTTTGCATAAATAACACAAATAATCAATAATGAATTTCTTATTTTCTCTTCTTTTAAGCTTCGCGACCGCGTTTAGCAGTCCAGACGGAAAACTTGTAGTCAAAATAGAGCAGACTTCGGAGCCCAAACTCCTGTATTCGGTCGAATACTGCGGCCAGCAGATGCTCTCCCCTTCCGAGTTGGGACTCGAAGGCAATTTCAGGGACTACAGTTACCTGACTTTCAAGAGCCAGACAACTGAAGACATCAAGACCGACTACCACCTTGACAGAATCAAACAGAGTCACGTGACCAAAGATGCAAAACGCACCATTGTCCGCTGCGAAACCCCTGACGGACATCCTCTGGATATAGAGTGGTACGTAAGCAACAACGATATCGCATTCAGGTACAATATCATCAAAGATTCCGAAACCGGCAGCATCCGCATCATGCAGGAGCAGACCAGTTTCAACTTCCCTGAAGGCACCACCACATACCTCTGTCCACAGAGCGACGCCATGGTGGGATGGAAACGCACCAAGCCAAGCTACGAAGAATATTACAAGCCAGGAGCGCTTCTGAGCGAGAGTTCCGAATTCGGTCACGGCTACACGTTCCCGTGCCTTTTCAAAATCGCCGGGGCGGGATGGGTTCTTGTCAGCGAAACCGGAGTTGACAGTAAGTATTGCGGGTCAAGACTGGGAGACTACCGCAAAGATGCCGGATATCGCATCGAATTCCCGATGCCGGAAGAAAACAACGGAAACGGCACATCAGAGCCTGCGTTCTCCCTTCCGGGAAGCACCGCATGGAGAACCATCACGGTAGGCTCCGACATAGCTCCGATAGTGGAAACGACCATAGCCTTCGACGTAGTCGAGCCGAAATATGAAAGCGCCCACAAATACAATTTCGGAAAGGGCACATGGAGCTGGATTCTCTGGCAGGATGCAAGCATCAATTACGATGATCAGGTAAAATACATAGACCTTGCATCGGCCATGAATTTTCAGTACTGCCTCATCGACAACTTCTGGGACACTAATATCGGACGTGAAAGAATGGAGGAACTTGCAAAATATGCACGCTCCAGAAACGTGGACTTATTCCTTTGGTACTCATCAAGCGGATGGTGGAACGACATCACACAGGGCCCTATAAATATAATGAGCGACCATATCGCCCGCAAAAAAGAGATGCGCTGGCTCCAAAGCATAGGAGTGAAAGGCATCAAGGTTGACTTCTTCGGCGGAGACAAGCAGGAGACAATGGCCATGTACGAAAGTATCCTCAGCGATGCGGACGACTGCGGGCTCATGGTGATTTTCCACGGCTGCACCATTCCAAGAGGATGGGAAAGAATGTATCCGAATTATGTTGGAAGCGAAGCGGTAAGAGCTTCTGAAAACCTGATATTCGGGCAGTACGAATGCGACCGGGAGTCTATCCACGCCAGCCTTTACCCATATATTCGCAACACTGTGGGATGCATGGAGTTCGGCGGGACCTTCCTCAACAAGCGTCTGGAGCGCAACAACGGCAAACCTGACACCAACGGGCGTGTCCGCGGCACCATCAGACGCACTACAGATGCGTTCGAACTTGCTACGGCAATACTGTTCCAGAATCCAATCCAGAACTTCGCCATTGCCCCGAACAACCTCGAAGACGCACCGGCAGCCGCCCTTGATTTCTTGAGGGAAGTGCCTACTACCTGGGACGATACCCAGTATATAAGCGGCGAACCGGGCAGGAACGTCGCCATAGCAAGAAAGCACGGGAACACATGGTATATCGGTGCGGTCAACGCCTCCGAAGAGACATTCTCAATTGACGTCAAAGCCATTGAAGCCCGTTTTGGCGGCAAAGCTTCAGTGCTCGGAACGGTCAAGGACGAACTGAGCAGTATCACCGGCTATAAAAAGCCTCTCAAGATCAAGGCAAATGACGGACTGGTGGTCGTAATCAGATAGTATTATCCTCATCCGGAATAGACGCACTGCCGAAATCCGCAGAACGGTCTCCGACGCTGCTTTTGCCGAACTCATAATCATTGCCCGGAAGAATGGCATTAAGAATGATACCGACAAGAGCAGCGGTTGCCAGGCCGCTGAGCGAAGTAAATCCGATGCTGATGGCATCATTGGAGCCGTATTTGATTCCGATGGCGAGCACAAGGATAAGAGCTGCAATCAGAAGATTACGGGAAACGGTGAAATTCACCCTGTTCTCCACGATATTACGAACACCCACCGCTGATATCATACCATACAGAACCAGAGACACACCGCCAATGGTAGCCGTAGGCATAACTCCCACAAGCGCGGCGAATTTAGGGCAGAAAGACAGCACAATGGCCAGCACGGCCGCAATACGGATAACCCGGGGATCAAACACACGGGTAATATTCAGTACTCCGGTATTCTCTCCGTAAGTGGTATTGGCCGGGGCTCCGAAAAGAGAAGCGATGGAGGTGGCCAAGCCGTCTCCCATAAGCGTGCGATGCAGGCCCGGGTCCTCAAGATAGTTTATCCCCGTCGTAGAGGAAATTGCACACATATCACCGATATGCTCCACCATAGTTGCCAGGGAAATAGGCAGAATGGCGATTATCGCAGCCACTATCAAACTCCAGTCCGGATTCTTGAAGACGGCAAAAGAGGTGTTTTCCCAGGCAAAAGGAAGTCCAACCCATGCGGCTTCCTTCACGGATGTGAAATCCACCTGCCCGAAGCATGCGGCCACAACGTAAGACCCGAGCACTCCGAGCAGAATCGGGACAATCTTTATCATCCCCCGCCCCCAGATATTGCATACCACTATTATGGCTACGGATAGAATCGCTATCCACCAATTCTGGCTGCAATTCTGGATTGCCGATCCGGAAAGGGTCAGACCGATAGCTATGATGATAGGGCCTGTAACTACCGGAGGGAAGAAACGCATCACCTTCTTGGCACCGAAAGCCGCAAAAAGACCGGCCAGCACGAAATACATAAACCCTGCGCAGAAGACTCCGATACACGCATAGGGCAGCGACTGCGCAAGCGTCATTCCCTTGGCCATACCCATTTGGGTTACAGCCGCATAGCCGCCGAGAAAAGCAAAGGATGACCCAAGGAAGGCAGGCACCTTCATCTTGGTACACAGATGAAAAATGAGCGTACCGATTCCGGCGAACAGCAGAGTCGCAGAAACGGAAAGTCCGGTAATCACCGGAACCAAAATAGTTGCCCCGAACATAGCAAAGAGGTGCTGTAATCCGAGAATCATCATTTTACCCGAGCCAAGAGTTCTGGCGTCGTAAATTGTCTGGTCTTTTTGTATTTTAGCCATAATATATAATTAATTATCTTGTTTCTTCTTCCGCCAGAATACCGAAGTGATATCTTCACCCTTATAATAAAGCCGCTGGTTGGTAGTCGGCTCATTGAGGGGACCGTATTCCGGGATGTACGGACCTATTTTCAGAAAATCAAACAGCTCCGCCAACTCCGGCTCCACTTCCTTTCTGCCCGAATACAGAGCAAGTTCCATGTGCGGATAACGACTGCGCACATAGCCGGCTATTTCCTTAAGAGCAGCAAGGTCGCTGCCTTCTCCAAGAAAGAGAAAGCAGTTGGCCCCGAAATTGTCAGAGATTATCTTATCCACTGCCGCATGATTCAACTCCTCCCCGATATCTTTCCTTAAGAAAGGAGAATGACAGCCACGGCAATTACCCTGGCAGTTGGAAATCTCCACTGCCAGGGTAACTCTGTCCGGAATCTCTTCCAGTACTATATCGGTAAGCGCAGGAATGTATTTGATCATTTCACTTCTTCAGGAGCATAGAACCTGTGCTTGGCCTCAATCTGCCTAGGTTCAGCAAATGAAGACACTCTCTTGAGATAACCGATGACTCTTGTCAGATAATCGACGTTTTCACTTCCGCATTTCGGGCATTTGGTAAGAGTATCCTTGCTAATGTACCCGCAGTCATTGCAGATGGTGTTCCTGACATTGAATGTAAAGTAGTTGGTCCCGTAATGGGCTGCCACCTTGAGAAGCTGTCTGTACTGCTCCTTGCTCAAGTGCTCCTGAAGATTCATGTGCAGGGCGGAACCTCCGTCCAGATACTTGACATAGTCCTCTCCGTGGAGCTTGAACTTGTCAATTATGGACACCATATCATCCTCAGGGTTATAGAAATACGAGCTGTAGAGATTGTGCTTGGAAGACACGAAATAGCCGTCCTTGCTGTCCCACTTGTAGTTCTTCGCGGCAAGATTCTCGGCAGGCACGAACTCGGTGTTGAACATAGCCTCGGAAGTGCGGTCCTTGCGATTGGAGATATTGATGGTCTCAAGAACCTTATTCACAAATTCTCCGTATGTAGGATTAGGAGAAATCTCCAGTCCGAGGAATTCGGCGGCCTCGGTAAGTCCGTTCACGCCGACTGTAAGGTACTGCTTCTTCATATCGATGAATCCTGCATTGTACACGTCAAGCATGTCCGCCTTGTAGAAATCCTTTATAATCTCGTTGAAGGCTATCTGGTATTTGTGCACACGCTCGGTCATCTCGGTGATGGACTTCGCTATGTAGTTGTTGTACAAGTCCTCCTTGTCATAGAAGTGCGACGAAGAGTTCAAAGGCTTGCCCTCTGGAAGAGAAACGCCCCTTCTCTCGCGGAAATACCGGCGGACCGCATCCTGAATAAGCCTGTTGAGATTAATGGTCATCACGGACTTGGAACCTGTGGCCACAGATGCCGTACCCATGGAATACTGGTGGGTCGTATGGTTGTGGGAGGTGTCCTCCTTATCTTCCAGGTCCTTAAGGCTGTTGCGAAGACGGCAGCAGCTGGAGAGAGAGTCCGGGCTGTTGGATATATAGCAGAAGAAACTGTGTCCCTTGGACCACATCTCTGACGTGAAGTCAGCATAAGCCTCATCGGAATAGCCATCTCCGCCATCAGTCAGAAGAGCCATGGTCTCCACAGGGAAAGTGAGGAGATAATTGCGGCGCTCTTCATTGAACCAGTTCATAAAATGTCTCTGAAGCCAGTCAAGAGTCTCCCACTTAGGCGCCGAACCGTCCGGGAAGCGGAACTCTCCGAATACTCCCTGGAAATAATTCTTGTCAAAATAACTGATATTCCAGAATACGGTCTGATATCCCCTGTTGCCGGCAGGCATGTTCATGGAATGCACAACCTGCTGGAAATAATTGTCGATGACCTTTACAAGGGTCCTCTTCTTGACATTCAACTCCACCACCTCGTCAAGACGGTCGATGTAGTCATCCCCATAGTCCTTGCGGATGAAGTAGTCAAGATACATAAGGAACTCCGGAGTGGCCACGGCACCCATGAACTGTGAAGAAATGGAATATACGAGGTTGATGAACTCTCCACAGAAAGACTTGAGGTCGGTAGGAGCTATGGAAACCCCGCCCAACTCCTTCAGTCCGCTCACGAGGAAAGGATACATGGTAATGGCCACGCAATAAGGGAATCCCGGGGTTCCGCTCTCGTCATGCTTGTACAGCACATGAGAGTTCAAATCCTTAAGGTACTGATCCGCAAGAGCCCTTCCGTAAAGAGTCTTTATCTTGTCGCACATGATGTACCTGTTCTGCTTGATGTTGTTCTCCTTGTAGAGCTCATTTCCAAGCGTGACGATATTCTTCCGCGTGACATTTGCATTGGAGTCGAATTTGGAGCCGGTGGCGGCATTGGACGCAGCGATATAGTCCTTTATGAAATCGCGCTTCTTGCGGAGATCGATGTCCGCATCGAACTTGTCAATGTACGCGTGGGCCACACGCTTGTTGATGGACATAAGCGACTCCTCCACCTGACGGCGGATTTCCGCGCTGGTAATCCCTTCGTATATGTAAAGATTATTGATGATTGACACCACGATAGCGTCATCGCAATACTCCTTCGCAGACTTGTATGCCTCGTGTATTCCACGTGCCAACTTAGCTTTATCAAACTCCTCGATCGAGCCATTGGTTTTACGTACATCCATTGTATTTAATTTTAAATTATTCTAGATTATTCATAGCTAACTTCGCAAATTTAGAAATAAAGTGTGTCATTGGCCAACAACCGGACATCAAGTTATCAACAAGTTTTCAACATAGCCATATACCGCTTCCAAATGCACGCCGATGCTAAAAAAGATAAGCGAACAACCACGCGACACATAGCAATTATCAATATATTTTACTACCTTTGTGCTGATTGACACAACTCTTATATAATGAAAAAAATTGACGTTGTACTCGGACTCCAGTGGGGCGACGAGGGAAAAGGCAAGGTGGTCGATGTTCTGACCCCTGACTACAAGGTAATTGCCAGGTTTCAAGGCGGCCCTAACGCCGGACACTCACTTAAATTCGACGGAGAACAATTTGTACTTCACACCGTTCCTTCCGGCATCTTCAGACCGGATACCATAAATATAATAGGCAACGGCGTGGTGATCGACCCTGTCATCCTGGTGGAGGAAATCAAAGACATTGAAGCCAAGGGAGGAGACATCTCAGGGAAGCTGCTCATCTCCAAAAGAGCACACCTCATACTCCCTACCCACAGGATTCTTGACGCTGCAAGCGAAGCCGCCAAAGGCAAGTCCAAGATCGGTTCCACCCTCAAAGGCATAGGACCTACCTATATGGACAAGACAGGCAGAAACGGACTCCGCGTAGGAGATATCCTGTCCCCGGAATTCAAAAAGAGATACGAGACACTGAAGAACAAGCACATCGGGATGCTCGCACAGTACGATTATACCTATGATGTATCCGAATATGAGAAGAAATGGTTCGAATCAGTAGAGCAGCTCAAGAGGTTCGAGTTCATCGAAAGTGAGCTCAAGACCAACGAGTACCTCAAGAACGACGTTCCCGTACTTGCAGAAGGCGCACAGGGTTCGATGCTCGACATAGATTTCGGAACCTATCCTTTCGTCACTTCTTCCAACACCATGTCTGCGGGCGTATGCACCGGACTGGGAGTTGCCCCATGCCATGTCGGGAAAGTGATAGGCATCTTCAAAGCCTATTGCACCAGGGTCGGAAGCGGTCCTTTCCCTACCGAGTTGCTTGACGAGACCGGAGAGGAACTCAGACGCATAGGCAACGAATACGGAGCCACCACAGGACGCCCTCGCCGCTGCGGATGGCTGGATCTGGTAGCTCTCAAATATGCCGTGATGATGAATGGCGTGACAGAGCTCATAATGATGAAATCAGACGTACTCAACACATTCGAGACCATCAAGGTAGCCACAGCATACAAAGTCGGTGACGCGGTTGTGGATTACTTCCCGTTCGAGTGCAATGACAACATCACTCCGGTTTACAAAGAGTTCAAGGGATGGGATACTGATATCTGCTCAGTACGCAAATATGAAGACTTCCCTGCGGAGCTGAAAGACTACATCGCATTCATCGAAGCCGAGACCGGATGCCCGGTAAGAATCATTTCCGTCGGTCCGGACAGAAGCGAAATCGTCATAAGATAGCACCCAAAGCTACCCTTTGATATCGACATTGAAGCCCTCTTCTATGAGATCGGCAACAAGAGAACGCATTCTCTCCACAGAGAATTTCTCAAGGCCGGCCATAGGAGTCGGGCGATCAATGGTATATACCATTATCTCGCGGGGATGAAGTTCCCTTACAATTTCTTTCCACCCTTCCAGCACCTCCGGGCTCGAACTGTCAAATTCCGGACTTTTCAGGAACATGGTCTGAAGTATGAAATCCCCGTCAAATTTCTTGAGAGAATCGATCGTTCTTCGAAGGCTGTACCCAGGAGCGGGACGGTCAATCAGTGCGACAAGTTCATCTGTCGGAGCATCTATTTTCATTATTGGAGAATCCACCTTGCGAAGAGCCTCCAGCACCTCGGGAACATGCACCCGCGTAGCATTGGAAAGCACCGACACCCTGGCGCCCGGGAAAAACTCATCGCGCAGCCGCAGGGTATCATCTACTATCTGAGGAAACTCCGGATTGAGTGTCGGCTCCCCGTCTCCGGAGAACGTAATGGAGTCTATACGCACTCCCTCCCTTTTGAGAGCGGCGAGCTTGTCTTCAAGGGCGCTGCGAACGTCAGCAGCTGTCGGAAGCCGTTTGTCGTCCCGACCGTCCTTATTCCATCCGCACTCGCAGTAAATGCAGTCGAAAGAGCAGATTTTCCCGTGCTCCGGGAGCAGATTAATTCCCAAAGATGCACCGAGCCTTCGGCTGTGAATAGGCCCGAATACCGTATCTTCCCTTAACATTTCGTATCAGTTTCTTCACTATCGTCACGATAGAGATATGTAGGATAGTTGCCGTTGAAACATGCAAGGCAGAGTTCCTCCCTTCTCCCGGCCTCAAACAAAGCTTTCTCGGAAAGAAAGGCTATGGAATCCACGCCCAAAGACTGCCGCACTTCCTCAAGAGACCGTCCGGCACACATAAGTTCCTTACGCGTCGTGATATCTATGCCATAATAGCAAGGACCCGTAATCTGAGGGCTGGCGATACGCAGGTGAACCTCCGTCGCCCCGGCCTCGCGCAACATGGTGACTATCCTTCTGGATGTAGTGCCCCTTACGACGGAATCATCGACAAGTACGATTCTCTTGCCGTTGACAATGGTCTTTACAGGAGACAATTTCATCTTAACTCCCTTATCCCTCATTTCCTGAGAAGGCTGGATAAAGGTTCGTCCTATGTATTTATTTTTGATAAGCCCCATCTCGTAAGGCAGGCCGCTCGCCTCGGCGTATCCCATGGCGGCACTCAGGCTGGAATCCGGAACTCCGACCACGATATCGGCGTCGGCAGGAGCCTCTTCATAGAGGAGTTTTCCTGTCACTTTCCTGAAACTGTGGACATTGCATCCTTCTATATCACTGTCCGGACGGGCAAAATAGATATATTCCATGGCGCACAGGAAATGATGCTGGAAAGTCGAGTAGTTGTTGGACCTTATCCCCTGATGATCAATGGTAACTATCTCTCCAGGCTCAATATCCCTTATGAACTGCGCTCCGATGACATCGAACGCACAAGTCTCGCTGCTTACCACATACCCGTCTCCCAACTTTCCCAAAGAAAGCGGACGCAATCCATGCTTGTCCCGACAGGCATAGATACGGTTCTCCGTCATGATAAGAAATGCAAAAGCTCCCTCGATCATATTGAGGGCCTCCTTTATGGCAAGTATGCGCGGACGCTTACGCTCCCTCGGGTCTTTTCGTATCAGGTGCGCCAGAATCTCGCTGTCCGATGAAGACTGGAAAAGAGTGCCCCGGTCTTCAAGATAACGGCGCAACTGCTGGGAGTTGACTATATTGCCGTTGTGCGCTATTGAAAAGTCTCCTGTATTGTGATGGAAGAGAAAAGGCTGGACGTTGTCAATCCCTCCGCCTCCCGTAGTGGAGTAGCGGACATGACCTATCGCCATGCTGCCCTTAAGAGTGGAAAGGTTGCCCTCGTTGAAAATTTCAGTCACAAGGCCTTCCCCCTTGATTCTCTTGAGGTTACCTTCATCATCACGGGATACGATACCGCATCCTTCCTGTCCCCTGTGCTGCAGGGCGTGAAGACCGTAATACACCAGATTCGCGGCATTCTCGATTCCGTAGATGCCGAACACTCCACATTCTTCGTGGATCTCGCTGTCAAGACAATTCATATCCGACAAATTTAGTAATTTTTCATGTATATATTTTAAGGCTTGAGTAAAAATGAGTACATTTGCAAGCAGAAAATTTTCCTCATTTTATGAAAGCATTAGTTAGTACTGATTTCAATTTTAAGGGCCAGACAGCCAAGTATCAAGGCAAGGTCCGCGACGTGTACAGCATCGGAAGCGATTATCTGATTATGGTGGCAACTGACCGTATCTCGGCATTCGATGTAGTCCTCCCTAAAGGCATCCCTTTCAAGGGGCAGGTTCTCAACCAGATAGCCTCAAAGTTCCTGGACGCTACGGCCGACATTATCCCTAACTGGAAAATCGCTGAAATCGACCCTATGGTAACAGTAGGCTACAGATGCGAGCCTTTCAAGGTGGAGATGGTAATCAGAGGTTACCTGACCGGACATGCATGGAGAGAATACAAGGCAGGCAAACGCACCCTCTGCGGAGTTGCACTGCCGGAAGGAATGGTAGAGAACCAGAAATTCCCGGAACCTATAATCACCCCTACCACCAAAGCTGACGAAGGACACGACGAAGACATCAGCAAAGAGGATATCATAGCCAAGGGACTTGTATCCCGCGAAGACTACGAGCAGCTCGAAAAGTACACACGCGCACTGTACGAGCGCGGATGTGAGATGGCTGCCGACAAGGGACTCATCCTCGTGGATACCAAATATGAATTCGGAAAACGCGACGGCAGGATTGTCCTCATGGATGAGATTCACACCCCTGACTCGTCAAGATATTTCTACGCCCAGGGATACGAGCAAAGGCTCGCCGCGGGCGAAAGGCAGAAACAACTCTCGAAGGAATTCGTACGCGAGTGGCTTATGGCCGGAGGATTCCAGGGACGCGAAGGAGAAGTAGTGCCTGAGATGACAGATGAAGTGGTAAACGGCATCACTGATAGATATATCGAGCTCTACGAGCACATCACAGGAGAGAAATTCCAAAGAGCACAGTGCGACGACCTTGCAGAGCGCATTCGCACCAATATTGAGAAATTCCTTTCAACCCGCAAATAATATGATAGAAAGATATTCACGCAAGGTCATGAGAGATGTCTGGACTGAAGAGAACAAGTTCAGCGCCTACCTCAAAGTCGAAACCCTCGCATGTTATGCATGGAGCGAGCTCGGAGTGATTCCACGCGAGGACGTGGACAAGATACGTGACAACGCCACATTCTCCGTAGAGCGCATCAAGGAGATTGAAGAGCAGACAAGACATGACGTGGTAGCTTTTACCAGAGCGGTAAGCGAAAGCCTTGGAGAAGAGAAAAAATGGGTGCACTACGGACTCACATCCACGGATGTAGTGGATACGGCCAACGGCTATCTCCTCAAGCAGGCGAATGCCATCATTCTCAAGGACCTCGAAGACTTTCTGGAAGTACTCAAACGTCGCGCCAACGAGTTCAAAACCACTCCGTGCATAGGACGAACCCACGGAATACATGCGGACATCACCTCTTTCGGGCTGAAATGGGCTCTTTGGTATGAAGAGATGAAGCGCAACATCGACCGTTTCAAATACGCATGCAAAGGCGTGGAAGCCGGCAAAATGAGCGGTGCGGTCGGCAATTTCGCCAACATTCCTCCCTTCATTCAGGACTACGTATGCGAGCATCTCGGCATAGACTCCGCCGAAATCTCCACTCAGGTCCTCCAGAGGGATCGTCATGCATTCTACATATCCACACTCGCCATCATAGCATCCACCCTCGAGCAGATGGCCTTTGAGGTCCGCAACCTTCAGCGCACGGAGGTACGCGAGGTGGAAGAAGCGTTCCGCAAGGGGCAGAAAGGCTCCAGCGCCATGCCGCACAAGCGCAACCCTATCAGCAGCGAGAATATCTGCGGATGCGCAAGAGTCATGAGAGGATATATGGCCGCATCCTGCGAGAACGTGGCCCTGTGGCACGAGAGAGACATCTCCCACTCGTCCACCGAGCGCATAATACTTCCGGATGCCACCGAACTGCTGGACTACATGCTCACCAGGTTCAAGGGAATACTCGACAATCTGGTAGTATATCCTGAAAGGATGCTCCATAACATATACCTGACCAAGGGCGTGATTTTCGCCCAGAGAGTAATGAATGCACTTATCGGAAAGGGACTGTCACGGGAAGAAGCATACGATACCGTGCAGCCGATAGCCATGAAAGCATGGACAGAAGGTCTTGCATACAAAGATCTCCTCAAGGCTGACTCCAAGGTGACGGGGCTTCTTTCAGAAGATGAGCTGGAAGGATGTTTTACTCTTGACTACTATTTCAAGAACGTAGATTACATATTCAAAAGAGTAGGTTTAAGCGAATAAGCCTGCAATATAAATATTAGGATTGTGGAGTGAAGGGAATCCGGTCAAATGCCGGAACTGTGCCCGCAGCTGTAGTTTCCATCCAAATCCCCGGATTATGCCATTGTTCGCACAAGAATGAGAAGGCCCGGGGACGGAAAGAGTCAGAAGACCTGCCCAATCAAGTCAAACAAAGAAGCTCGGGGGCAAGCTTCAGTTTGTGCGAAAGATGATATTGTCCGGAATATTGTCAGCATTGTGGTTAAGCGCCGCAATGCTGCTTTATACCGTCTCAAGCTATGGAACGGACCAATCTGTCGTTCCCGGAAGTTCTGAGACGGCGGCAGTCTCTGCAAATGAGCCGCTGAAAGATACGCTCTCAAGGGCTATAATCACGGCCGAAAGGGATGCGGCCGCATCACGGACCGCACCCATCCAGAAAATTTCAAGAGCAGCCATCGAAAGAAGCGGGGCGTCCGGGCTCCACGAGATACTCCGCACGTTTTCCGGAGTAAGCATACGCGATTACGGCGGAATAGGAGGACTCAAAACCGTATCCGTAAGGGATATAGGAGCACAGCACACCGCCATCTGTTATGACGGCGTAGTAATATCCGACGCACAGAACGGCCAGACGGACATCTCGCGTTTCAACCTTGACAACATCTCCGAAATAACGATGGAAACCGGCGGCTCCGATGATATCTTCCGCGCAGCGAGACTCATCAACGCATCCGGAATATTGTCTCTATCCACAATATCCGATAAGGACAGCTTCAATGCGGCCATGGGCTATGCCTCATTCAACACATACCGCCCGCATATCTTCCTGAACAGAAGTTTTTCCGACCGCGTATCTGTGGGCGCGTCACTGGATTACCTGTATTCCGGTGGAGCATACCCGTTCTCCTTCACCAACGGCAGTCTGATTACGCAGGAGCGAAGACTCGGCAGCGACGTTCATACATTAAGCTCCGAAGCGACACTAAGAGTCAATACCGCAGACTCCGGCAGCCTCACCGCCAAAATCAGATTCTTCGATTCGGAAAGAGGACTTCCCGGAACGGTCGTGTTTTATGTACAGGAGCCTACCGAAAGGCTATGGGACAAAGAACTGTCCGCCAGTATGACATATAAGACCGGCAGTCTCAGAAGATGGCGGTTTTCCGAGACCGTCAATTTCGACATGAGCCGCAACCGGTACACGAACAGTTCCGTACACTACGAGCAGGATGACAGATACAACCAGAAAGAACTCTCTTCTTCCGGCATTGCAGAATACCGGTTCAATGAACACCTCAGGTTCACTTTTGCCGAAGACCTGCTGATCAACACCCTCTACGCCACTATCCCCGAATGCCCTCAACCGAAAAGATTATCCTCAGTATCAGCCATTTCCGGGCAATGGAAAGACCATAGACTCACTGTCACCGGCAGCCTCTGTGGCACCGTCATACGGGAAAAGGCTGAAAAAGGTAAAGCAGCCTCCCCCATCAACAGGCTCGCCCCGTCCCTGAGCCTCTCCTTCAAAATCGCCGAAGGTCTGCGTGTGCGGGCATCATACCGCGACGGATTCAGGGTGCCTACATTCAACGATCTCTACTACACCCGCATCGGCAACGGTGAGCTGCGTCCCGAAAAAGCACGCCAGTACAACATAGGCCTGACATACAGCCTGTACAATAAACGCCGGGACACATGCCCGTTTCACCTGACTGCCTCTCTGGACCTTTATCACAACATCATCCGGGACAAGATACTCGCAGTGCCGACAATGTTCATCTGGAAAATGCGCAACCTCGGAGAAGTCAGGATGACCGGGGCGGATATTTCCGTCTCCGGAAGCGTAACCCCCACGAAACAGACCGTCATCCGGCTTTCGGCCAACTACTCGGTCAGACGAGCCATCGATGTCACAGACCCGTCGGCCAAAAACTACAGGCACCAGATACAATATACACCACGGCACAGCGGCAATATCTTTCTTGACGTCGGGACGCGCTGGGCGGACCTGTCATACACTCTGAACGCCGTAGGACGCCGCTGGAGTCTGCCTCAAAACATCCCTGCCAACGAAATGCCATCATATTTCGACCATTCGATATCCGTAGGACGGAGTTTCGTCCTTGGCAAAATCGGAATCAGAATATCGGCTGAGGCACTGAACCTTTCTGACAAGAACTACGAAGTGGTACGCTTCTACCCCATGCCGGGAAGGAATTACAGAATAACAATCAAATTTACATATTGACAATGAAAAAGAGCATTTTCTTCTATGCTGCACTTGCTGCAGTGACAGCCCTTGCAGCCGTTTCCTGTACCAAACAGGAGAACAATCCCAAGCCGCAGGGAGCAACGGGTTACTATGTGCTGAACAACGGTTCATTCAAGATGAACAACTCTTCAGTCACCATCTACAACTCCGACGAAAAGGTCACCGCGGCCGGTGTTTTTGCCTCCGCCAACGGAAAGGGACTCGGAGATACCGCGCAGGACATTCTCGTGTCCGGAGATGACGTATTCATTTCCGTCAACGTCTCCAAAATCATATTTGTCACAGACAGGGATCTTAAAATCAAAAAAGAAATCATAGCCAAGCTTCCAGACGGCACAACCCTTTCTCCACGATATCTGGCACAGGGCCCTGAAGGGAAAGTATATGTCACATATTACGAAGGGTACCTCGGAGAAATATCCGCTTCCGACTACTCTGTGCGGGTCACACCCGTAGGAGCAAGCCCTGAAGGGTGCGCATATTCATCCGGCAGAGTATTCGTATCCAATTCCGGCGGAGCCAACTACCCGAACTACGAGAAAACGGTGTCCGTGGTAGATGCAGAATCATTCCGGGAGAGCGACAGGATTGAAGTCAATGTCAATCCGGCCACAATGGTCGCTTCCGGAGACATCATCTACCTGTTCAGCCTCGGAGATTACGGTGCCAGTCCTGCAAAAGTACAGTCCATCAGCGCCACCTCACTGGAAATCAAGGACCTGGACTGCACCAGCCCTACCGCCATCGCCCTGTCAGGCAACACCCTTTATGTAATGTGCGGAGGATATGCCGCTGACTACACCCCGCTTCCCGCCACCATTTACAAATACAATGCTGCAGACGGCAAGCGCATCGGGGAGTTCGTCACAGACGGCACAAGCCTCCCGAACGCATACTCGCTTTCGGCTACCGACGATTTCGTGTGGGTAGGATGCTCTGACTACAAGACCAACGGTGACATGTATGTTTTCACCAAGGACGGCAATCTCTACGACAAATTTGACACGCAGGGCATAAATCCTATCAAGGTAGCGGCACGATGATACTCAGCCTACTGTATGTGCTTCTGTCAGGAATAGCCCTTCCGGTCGGAGGCATCCAGATGCAATACCTGTGGCGGAATCAGCTCGGAGACGTGTATTCTCTCGGGCTCGGCTCCGCCGCATGTCTTGGCGCGGCGGCAGCTACAATGTCCGGATGGTGCTCGCTCACCGTAGGGTCATTCATCTGCACCCTTATATGCACACTTGTATGCTTTCTTGTGACGCTCAAAGTATCCACCAAGAATCTGATTACATTCGGTATCATCTTCGGCACGTTCATCGGATCGCTCGGAACCATTGTCGTAACCAACGCACCGAACTCGGATCTGCTGAAACAATACTACCTTTGGGGAGCGGCCAATTTCAAGATGGAAGGCGTGACAAGCGGAGATATCATCTTCTCCCTCTGTCTGTTTGCGACAGGCATCGCAGCCGCCATCATGGACCACAAAAAGCTCAGCGCGCATTTCAGGGGCGAGACGGAATTGAGCAGAGCCCATAAGGCATTGAGCCTGCTGATGATAATGTTCCTGGTGACTTCGGCCGTAAGTATCTGCGGACCTATAGGATTCATATCCCTTGGCGTTCCGAATCTCAGCCGCACGGTCTGTCACAGCAAGGACATCCGCAAACACTATCTGATATCTTCTGCCATGGGAGTGGGACTCCTGCTGATTACATTCCTTGTGACGGAATACGTAAGCTTCGGCATATACCTGCCAATCAGCGCCACTATGGCCATCATAGCGCTTCCTCTCACAACCCTTCTCTTCATCAAAGGAGAACAATAAATAAACTCCGGATGCCCTTGTGATTTTCTGTAAAAATCACTAATTTTCGAGCTCTTATACACAATAATATCTCTTATGAACAAAACCACATTCAAACTCACCCTTGGCGCAGCGGTACTGATTCCTGCTATCGCGGCAGTAGCGATTACCGTTGCGTCTGACGGAGGCAACCTTCCGGTCTTACCGGAAGGACCTTGCGACATATATGCCGCAGGAGGTACACCATGCGTAGCAGCGCATTCATCCACAAGAGCCCTTTACAGCAGTTACGAAGGACCGCTATATCAGGTCATGAGGCAGTCCGACGGCAAAACCATCGATATTCAGGTCGTCAAAGCAAGTGCAGGCGACCCGGGAGGATATGCGGATGCCGCAGCGCAGGATGAGTTCTGCAAGGATACATACTGCTGGATTACCATACTTTACGATCAGTCCGGCAATGGAAATGACTTGTATCAGGCACCTCGCGGAGGGTTCAGCGGTCCGGCAATGGGAGGATTCAACAACATTCCTCTCGCAGATGCCGCACCGACTACACTCATGGGTCACAAGGTTTATGGAATATTCATTGCTTCCGGTATGGGCCTGAGATGGAACGATGCTCATGGTACGGCCGTGGACGACCAGGCAGAAGGCCAGTATTGGGTCATAAGCGGACATCATTACAACTCCGGGTGCTGCTTTGACTACGGCAATGCGGAAACAGACAGCCGAGACGACGGTGACGGTACCATGGAAACGACATATTTCGGCACCCAGAAAGCTTGGTATTATGGACATGGTGCAGGCCCATGGATTATGACAGATCAAGAGAACAATCTTGTAGGTTGCGTCAACCCGGATCCAAACGACAAATACTGCGATGCCCTCAAAAGTATCAACTGGCGTTTCGTAACGGCCACAGCTGACGGAGAACCTCATCATTGGCGCACCATGGGAGGAAACGCACAGGGCGGAGAGCTGGAGATGCTATATGATGGAGGACGCATCATCAACGAAAGAAGCAGCTACGATCCTATGCGCAAGCAGGGCGCGATCCTTCTTGGCAACGGAGGGGACAACTCCAACGGCTCGCAAGGTATTTTCTATGAAGCAGCAATGACTGCATCTGGTACTTTCCCAAGTGTCGAGGTTAATCAGAACATCCAGAAAAACATAGTCGCCGCGCGGTATGACGTGGCTCGACTGACCATAGGTCAGATAGAGGATATCGACAATCCGGGCGGGCTCCAGACCTTCCGCCTCAACAGCACTTCACACACCAGCGTAAAATTCGTCAATACTACAAATGAAACCATAAGTGACCTTAGCATCTCACTGAAAGTGCCGCGCGGATGGAAGTCCAAGGTTACCGGAACGACCAACGCTGTCAGAAAAGTTGGTTATCAGGTCGAACCTGGGCAGACAGTAGTGGTCGATTTCACCGTCACGTCCTCCGGCCAAGAATATAATGGAGATATCAAGGCAGTGGCAGAGTGGACCGGAGCAAACGGAAAAGACTCATGGTCGGCCGTTCAAAAAATACGCAACGTTCATCCCGTGACCATAAACGAGTTCCGTTCCGCCGACTCAAACGGAAACACGACCAACTCATTCATAGAACTCTACAACGATTCCGACAAACCGGTCAAGATATCCGGATGGACTCTGACCCATCACGAAATAAACCTGCCATATTTTTCATCAATCACCATTCCTTCAAAGACATACATTGAGCCAAAAGGATTCTACCTGATGGGACTTTCCACATCGGGACTTTCAGTAGATGCATCCAAGGGAGACAAGGTTATATATGTACGCAGCGTTAAAGGCCTAAAGCCGGGAGATGAAATCACAATAGGCAATGGCAAGAATGCAGAGAAAGCAAAGATTGCGTCCGTAATAGCTCCAGAGCCGCAGAAACCGGTACAGACAGTCGGAAGATTCAGAAGAGAACCGGAACCGGGCATCCCTACAACCATTTGGCAACCTCTTCCAGAAGGACCTGTCATCACTATCCCGGCTGGTGCCACCAACATTCCGGTCACCAGCATTTCCGGCTTCAATGCAGGGCATAAGATGGCTATTGGCTATGGTTCCACATATCCTGCAGTATCCAATTCAATAGAGAAATATGAGGTAGTCACTGTCACAGAAGTCGGCAAGCCGGGAACCCAGGCATATCTCTCAATGGATGCCAAGCCAGGAGACACCAATATCAAAGTAAGCAGCACCGCCAACATCACTGCAGGAGACATCATCAGACTTGATATTGACAGCGAAGGACACGGCATTGAATATGTCACGGTAAAAGCTGTCGGCACGCCTTCTGTACGAAACACTTTCAACGGTCCGCTTCGTCCGGATGAAGACGCAGGGACAGGACTTGAACTGGAGGAACCACTGAAGTTCCACCACGCCAGCAATATGCCTTTCAGCGTAAGGGGTACCGGAATCTCCTTCGAGCCTGCCACCAAATTCAGCCATTCAAGCAACGAGCCGGTACTATCCCTTGTATTTGCCCTCGAACTCGAGAATCCGCTTGCAAAGTCACACAATATCAACGATGTGATACAGGCTTTAAACTGCACGGAAGCAGGCTATCATGGTGACGTGGCCGCAGATCTTCTCTTTGGCGGCCCGGCAATAAGCGCCACTGCAGGCAATATGACGCTGCGAACAAGCAAGGGGCTCATAGTGGACGCTCTCAACTATGGCAAATTAGTAGATCCATGGCTTGGAGAAGGGTATCAGGGAAGACCGAACAAAGAAGGCAACTATGCCCCTGCACCGGTAATCACAAGACCATGGGGCGCATATACTCCTTCCTTACAGAACACCCCTGAACTCAGCACCGGAAGATATCCTGACGGGAAAGACAGTGACGACAACGAAAAAGACTTTCACGTCCAGACCTACGGAACAATCCTTGCTCCGATAAATGCAGGTGACGAAAGCATAAAAGTTTCGGATATTCACCTTTTCTCTCCTGGACAATACGCTATTCTCGGAAACGGGAATAATACAGAACTTGTGCAGATATCAAATATTGAAGACGGAGGCGCAGCTCAGCTTACGGAAGATGCCACTGCAGGAAGCCGTGTACTCCATGTCCGTGGAGCCCGTTCCTTCTCCGTCGGTCAGGAAGTACTGCTCGGAGGCGTCACATACAAAGTCGAGTCCGTAGAAGGAGCAAGAATGTATTGGCCGGGATCCGGTCCAGCTAAAATGCCGAGTGATAAAGTCACTTTATCTTCTGCTCTCCGTAAGGGAGCCAAAGCCGGTGAGTGGATTGCCGGAGCAGGTATTACTCTTGCAAGACCGGTTATGAAGGACCATTCAATAGGAGATGCTCTCACCGCATACGCAGCAACCCCTGGAAGGCCTAACCGTTATTAGCAAGTGAGACACAGAGATAATATTCTAAAATGGGCAATGGCGCTTCTATGCGTCATTGCTCTTGTCATTTCCGTTTTCCTATTCTTCCATGCACTCAGCGGAAAAGGATTGATAGGATGCGCTCAGGGGAGCAGTTGCAACGCCGTACTGGGAAGCAGGTGGTCCCTGCTTTTGGGGGCAATCCCGATAAGCGCACCAGGAATCTGCATATACTCGTTTCTTCTGGTATGCATCCTGGGGGCGGACAGTATTGATGACCCTGTTTTCGAGGGGAGAATAAGAAAACTCATGCTCATAGCGTCCGGAGCGGTATCCGGAGCCGCAGCATGGTTTATCATCGTGCAGGAGCTGTTTATCGGGGCGTTCTGCCCGTACTGCATGAGCGTGCACTGCTGCGGAATCGTGCTGTCGGGGCTGATAATATGGGACGCACACAGACGGAATATAGCAGGAAATCCCGCAAAGGGAGCGATACTGGTAGCGGCAGGAATTGCTTCAGCCGCAGCCCTTGCACTGTTTCAGGTATCCACTACGCCACGCTCGGCATACGACAGCGGCTCTGTCAGCGATAAACTGCCGAACCCGGCGGAACTGGGATTGCCCGTTATCGGGGACAGCGCTGCCGAATACAACATTCTGCTGATGTACGACTACCGGTGTTCGCACTGCCGGAAAATCCATACGATGCTGCCGGAGGTGGTGGAAAAACTCGGCGGGAAAGTGTCTTTCACGCTATGCCCTACCCCGCTGGGCAAAGAATGCAACCCTTATGTAAACTCGGATGTGGACCTGTTCAAAGGGTCCTGCTTGCTTGACAAATGCGCACTGGCAGTATGGAGAATCCATCCGGACGCATTCCCCGAGATGGATGAATTCCTGTTCGAGAACAGGCGCGGCGGATGGTACCCAAGAGAAGAGGACGAGGCTACGAAAAAGGCAGCCGAACTAATCGGAGCGGAAGCACTTGAAAAAGAGATTCATTCCGAATGGATGCGCGATTATCTATCTTGCGTACTCGAACTTTTCGCAAGGACGTCCTCATCGGAACGCGCCGCAATACCAAGATTTGTACTGGATGGGCGCTATATGGTACCTGAAGCGGACAATGCCGAAGCCCTGACAGAACTTATAAGACAATTGACAAACAACCATATATGAGAAAGAAACACTTTTTAATAGCGGCCGCTTTGTGCATAAGCGCACCGCTGCTGCTCTTAATCTGCTGCAAGGGGCCCCAAGGGGATTCATCCCTTCCATGTGACATCTATGCAGCCCACGGGACCCCATGTGTAACCGCCCACAGTACAACCAGGCTGCTGAGTTCATCATACGACGGCCCACTGTACAGGGTGGTCAGGGATTCTGACGGAGCTTATCTGGATGTCACGGCCGATTCGCGTGGATATGCGTTCAGCGAACTTCAGGACGAATTCTGCCGGGATGCCGTATGCAGAATAAGCATAATATACGATCAGTCAGGTAAAGGCAACGACCTCACGCAGGCAGCCCCCGGCACGTTCAACGGTCCGGCAAAAGGCAATTTCAACGAACTCCCGATAGCCGACATGGCACCGGTAATGCTCAATGGAAGGAAAGTCTATGGAGTGTACATCATGCCGGGAATGGGATTCAGGTGCAACAATGCCAAAGATCTGGCCATCAACGACGAGGCTGAAGGAATATATTATGTCATAGACGGGACACATTACGACAGCGGATGCTGCTTCGACTACGGCAACTCATCCACCAATGGACGGGCCGTGGGCACAGGCACCATGGAAACCACATATTATGGTACATCCACCGCATGGGGAAGAGGCAACGGAGAAGGTCCGTGGATAATGTCGGACATGGAAGCCGGACTTTTCACAGGGTACGACGCCAAACTCAACGACGTACCGTCAATTGACGGATGGAGATTCGTATCCGTATTCGTGAACGGAGGTGACGGGAACAAATGGGACCTGCGTGGAGGAGACGCCACTACAGACAGTCTTACCACATATTACAGCGGAATACGACCGGAATCCGAAATCAACGACAAATACTATCCGATGCATAAGAAGGGCGGCATGCTGCTCGGCAACGGAGGGGACAACGGAAACGGCTCCGCAGGCACCTTCTATGAAGGTGTCATGACGGTAGGCTATCCTACAGATGAGGCCATAAATGCCGTGCAGGCCAGTATCGCAGCCGCCTCTTACCGCGAATATCCCCTCAAAGTATCGCGCATCGGACAGTTCTCTCCTGAAAGCACCGCCGAAGTGTCTGTCGCCATCACCGCAGCATCAGAAATGAAATCTCTCAGACTAAAGGTAGAATTGCCTAAGGGATGGTCTTGCGCACGAAAAGACGGCAAATTCAACTTGAAGCAAGGGAATACCCGTACTGAAGTATTCAGTATCACCGCGCCGGAAGGACGCTCAAGCGGAGAAGCCAGGTTCATAGCCGAATGGAAAGGCGGGAAGGCGGAAATCACGCAGCGTATAAGATGCTCGGAGGCGCTCAAAATCAACGAAGTCCAGCTTTCGGCAGAAGGTGGAGACACGCGTTCCCAGTTCATCGAACTGTACAATGCTTCATCCAAAGAATCCGATCTCTCCGTACTCACTCTCATTGCCCGTCACAGCGGACGCGAATCACTTCCGATATACCGCGTACCGGAAGGTACCATCCTCGCTCCGGGAGCATTCTATACCATCCATCTCGCTCCTGTAGCCACCACCGCAGCCGCCAAGGCCGGGAGCCGGGAAATCTTGTTGTCCGGAAGCATTCCAAGCACATCAGCAATTACCGTCAACGGCAGTTCCTATCACATAACCAGAAGCGGAACACCGGCAGGAGTACCTACCGTTGTCTTCATTCCTGTATCAACGGGACCACGCATGACAATCCCTGCAGGCTCTTCCAACATCCCGGCGGCATCCGTATCCGGATTCAGAGTCGGAGACAAGATGGGTATAGACCTCGGAGGCAACTATGAGATTGTCACTGTCACAGCTGTAGGCACGGCCGCCACACAGAGCACAATTCCGTCAGCCACCAGAAAGGGAGATACTGTTTTCGACATGGATGCCACTTCCTCCCTCCGCCCGGGAGACATCCTGACCATCAGCACCGGCAACCGCATGGAAACAGCCGTTGTCAAACGAGTTATCAAAAGCGTGGAAGCCCAGGCGCCGCGAATGCCAGGAATGCCTTTCACAAAGCATGAGCCGGGAACCGTAGAAATAGAATCCGGCCTGCAATTTGACCATATCGCCGGAGTTGACGTCTCTTGCACAGGGTCAGGCATAAGTTTCGAACCGGCTACCGAATTCGAGCACACAAGCGGAGACGAACTTCGCCCGTTGGGTACTCCTTACACTCTTGACAGAGCTCTTGAAAGCGATGTGGAAACATTCAAGGGAATTGCGCTTTCCGGCTCGGACGCCGCCCTGTTCGGATACGGACTATCCGGTGCAGCAGGCTCAATAGCCCTGGTGGATTCTCGGACAAATACCGTAATTGACGCTCTCGTCTATGGCTCCAAACAGAGCAATTCGAGCGCAAACGGCACCATAGCGAGTCCGCAGCTTGCAGTGATGGAAAGCCCTCAGGATGGAGGAGGCTGCATAGCAGTAGTACCTCAAAGAGGACGATTCTTCAGACAAGCCGGGACTCCTGCTCCGGCAGTGATACTCGCCAGAATACATGACGGCCACGACAGCGACAATCTCGAAACGGATTTCCGCCCGACAGAAAAAGCCACGCCGGGAGAAAAGAACAACTGACTAAAGCTTCTTTAGCAGTAATTCTCGCAGTTCATCCGCAGTATCGGCTACATGGTCCGCCTCACGGGCGGCCTCAGGACGAAAGCCCCATGTAACCCCGATGCTGCGGATGCCGGCATTTCTCGCCGTCTGGACATCTGTTCCGGAATCACCTACCATCACACAGTCCTCCTTGCCCACACCTCCGAGTTCAAGCAGATAGCTTATAATCTCGGGGGACGGCTTGAGAGGTCTGGCGTCTGTACCTCCGACAACTCCAAGGAACGGAATTTCAGGGAAAAAGTGACTCACTATGGCACTTGTGCCTGCCTGATACTTGTTGGAAGCCACCGCTATGCCGCATCCCCTTTCGGACAATTCTTCAAGAAGTGCCGCTATCCCGGGGTAAGGACGGGAATGTACGGTGCAGTGACTGCCATAATAGTCTATAAATCCAGGCAGCAGACGGTCAGGAATAGATTCATCAGCCTGCTCCGCTTGAGGCAGTGCTCTCTGAATCAGCTTGCGGACACCATTGCCTACCATCATTCTGTATTCGCCGATAGCGTGCAAAGGACGTCCGGTCTCCGCAAGGACATGATTGACGGCAGTACCAAGATCTTCGATGGTATTCACCAAAGTTCCGTCAAGATCGAATATTACAAGTTTTCTTCCAATCATATCTCCATACAGGATTATTCTCTTATCCTTGAATCAATAATTATAGTCACAGGCCCGTCGTTGACCAGAGAGCACTGCATGTTCGCACCGAACACACCTTTTTCCACCGGTATGCCGGACACCGCAGAAAGCCTTTCGCAGTATTTGTCGTACAGCGCAATAGCCAGCTCATGACCCGCTGCACGGATATATGAAGGCCTGTTGCCCTTCTTCGTAGAGGCTGTCAGGGTAAACTGGGACACCGCAAGAAGTCCGCCGCCAACATCCACGACGCTCCTGTTCATCACACCGTTTTCGTCATCGAAAATCCTCATGCCGGCAGTCTTCTGGACAAGCCACTCCATATCCGCCTCCGTATCTCCATCCTCTACCCCGACAAGCACGAAAAGTCCCTGCCCGATAGAGCCTACCACTTCCCCGTCCACCACAACGGACGCCTCCTTGGTTCTTTGTATAACAAGTCTCATAAATCAGTCCTTTGGAACATACAATCCAACCTGCAAATATACACCAAAACCCCGGCATATCATCCCAAATCACAATTTGTGGGATAATTTCATATATCGAACCCTTCAATTGAACTCCGTAACGATTATTTAGTTATCTTTGGACTGCTAACACATATTTTGTCTATATGAAAAGAATCGTTGAATGCGTCCCGAACTTCAGCGAAGGTCGCAACAAAGATGTAATCAACAAGATAGTCGCCGCAATCACCGGCGCTGCATCCCCCGTAACAGGTGAAAAAGTCAAACTCCTCGACGTCGATCCGGGCGAAGCCACCAACCGCACCGTAGTCACATTCGTCGGAAGTCCGGAGGCCGTATGCGAAGCCGCATTCCGCGGCGTACAAAAGGCTCAGGAACTCATAGACATGAGACATCATCACGGTGCTCATCCTCGTTCCGGAGCCACCGATGTGCTTCCTCTCATTCCGGTAGCAGGAATCAGCCTTGAAGAATGCGCCGAACTGGCACGCAATCTCTCCAAGCGCGTCTATTCCGAGCTTGGAATTCCTTGCTACTGCTACGAAGCCGCAGCCTTCAAGCCGGAGCGCAGGAATCTTGCCGTCTGCAGGGCCGGCGAATACGAAGCTCTTCCGGAGAAAATGGCAGACCCGGCACGCAGACCGGACTTCGGACCGGAGACTTACGACGAGACCTCAGCCAAGGCCGGAGCCAGCAATGTAGGTGCACGCAATTTCCTTATTGCCGTCAATTTCAACCTCAACACCACATCCACCCGCCGTGCCATGGCAGTGGCTTTCGATGTAAGAGAAAAGGGCCGTAAAGCACGCGAGGGAGGCTCCCTCACCGGCAAGGTTCTCAAGGACGCTGACGGCAAGGATGTCTGGATACCGGGCACCCTCAAGGGATGCAAGGCTATCGGCTGGTACATTGACGAATACGGCATAGCACAAGTCTCGATGAACATCACCGATATCACAGCCACCCCGCTTCACAAGGCCTTCGAAGAAGTCAGCCGCGCAGCCCAGGCACGCGGACTCAGAGTTACCGGAACTGAAATCGTAGGACTCGTGCCTAAGAGCGCGCTGATTGATGCAGGAAAATATTTCCTTGAGAAGCAGCAGCGCTCAACTGGTATCTCCGAGGAAGAAATCATGAAAATCGCCGTCAAGTCCATGGGTCTGGACGATTTGAAGCCATTCGACCCTAAGGAAAAAGTCATAGAATACCTGATGCAGGATGAGGCGGAAGAGGCTGTAAGGCATAGACTTGTAAGGATGACTCTGACCGGTTTTGCAGAAGAGACAGCATCTGAGTCCCCTGCCCCGGGAGGCGGTTCCATTTCCGCATATATGGGCGCATTGGGAGCCGCACTCGGCACAATGGTTGCCAATCTGTCAGCCCACAAAAGAGGTTGGGACGACAGATGGAAGGAGTTCTCCGACTGGGCAGAAAAGGGCCAGGAGGTGATGAAGGAACTTCTCGAGCTGGTAGATGAAGACACAGCCGCATTCGACAGAATAATGGATGTATTCAAGATGCCTAAAGGCAACGACGAAGAGAAAGCCGCCCGTGCAGCAGCCCTCGAAGCAGCTACCCTGTATGCAGCTCAGGTACCTCTGCGTACAATGAAAGCCGCACTCAAAGCCCTTCCGGTGGCTAAAGCCATGGCGGAGGAAGGCAATCCGGCATCGGCATCAGACGCAGGAGTCGGTGCACTTGCCGCCACAGCTGCAGTACGCGGAGCACAGCTCAATGTACGCATCAACTCAGCCGGACTACAGGACAAGGCCATGGCGGCCAAGCTCAACGCGGAAGCGGAAGCCATCGCAGCGGAAGCCATGACACTCCAGGATCAGATATTAGAAATCGTGAACAGTCACATACAATGAACAACCCCGACCATCATCAATTAAGCTGGCAGGAGGAAATTCTGGAGGGAATTCCTTCCTACCTGCCGGAAGCAAAGCCATACGACCCCGAGGTCAATCACGCTCCAAAGCGCAAGGACATCCTGAGCCGTAAGGAGAAGGCTCTGGCCCTCAAGAATGCACTGCGCTACTTCCCGGAAGAGCTCCATCCGGCTCTCGCCACGGAATTCGCTGCAGAACTAAGGGACTACGGTCGCATCTATATGTACCGCTACCGCCCGTCAAATGACATCCTTGCCCGTCCGATAGACCAGTATCCTGCCAAGAGCCGTCAGGCTGCAGCCATTATGGCAATGATTCAGAACAATCTTGATCCACGTGTGGCCCAACACCCGCACGAGCTGATCATCTACGGAGGCAACGGTGCCATTTTCCAAAACTGGGCGCAGTACAGGCTCACCATGCAGTACCTGGCCCAGATGACCGACGAGCAGACCCTGTCCATGTACTCAGGCCTGCCGCTCGGACTTTTCCCGAGCCACCGCGACGCCCCAAGAGTAGTGGTAACCAACGGAATGGTCATTCCTAACTACTCCAGCCGCGACGACTACGAAAGGTTCAACGCCCTGGGAGTATCCCAGTATGGACAGATGACAGCCGGCTCATATATGTATATCGGACCACAGGGCATCGTGCACGGAACCACCATCACCGTTATGAACGCTGCCAGAATGCAGCTGCGCAAACGGGGACTCGAATGTACGGCGGCTCAGATGAGAGGAACACTCTTTGTCACTGCCGGTCTCGGAGGAATGTCCGGAGCACAACCTAAGGCCGGCAATATCGCGGGAGTGGTGAGCGTTACGGCGGAAATCAATCCGCTTGCAGCGCACAAGCGTCACGACCAGGGCTGGGTGGATGAACTCCACGACAATCTTGACGAACTCATCCCGCGCATACGAAAGGCTGTACAGGACAAGGAAGTGGTCTCAATGGCATATATCGGCAATGTGGTCGATTTGTGGGAAAGACTTGCAGACGAAGACATCATGGTGGACCTGGGCTCCGACCAGACGTCCCTGCACAACCCATGGGCCGGAGGCTATTATCCGGCAGGTATCGGCTTTGAAGCCGCCAAACAGATGATGGCAGAAGAGCCGGAGAAGTTCAAACAGGCCGTACAGGCCTCTCTAAGGCGTCAGGTGGAAGCCATCAACAAGCTCACCGCCAAGGGCATGTACTTCTTCGACTACGGCAATGCTTTCCTTCTCGAGAGTTCTCGTGCCGGCGCCGACATCCTTAAGGAAGACGGGACTTTCCGCTATCCTTCCTATGTGGAAGACATCATGGGACCGCTATATTTCGACTACGGCTTCGGCCCGTTCCGATGGGTATGCATGTCGGAGAATCCGGAAGATCTCGCCAAGAGCGACGCGCTGGCCGTCAAGGTATTGCGCGAACTTGCAGAGCAGGCTCCGGATGATATCCGTCACCAGATGCACGACAATATCCGCTGGATAGAAGAAGCCGGAAGGAACCACCTGGTGGTAGGTTCTCAGGCACGCATTCTCTACGCCGACTGTCTCGGAAGGACACAAATAGCCCTCGCATTCAACGATGCCATCCGAAGCGGTGAAATAAGCGCTCCGATAGTATTGGGCCGCGACCATCACGACGTATCGGGCACGGACTCCCCTTTCAGGGAAACATCCAACATCTACGACGGCTCACGGTACACAGCCGATATGGCGGTACAGAATGTCATAGGAGACTCTTTCCGAGGTGCCACATGGGTATCTATCCATAACGGCGGCGGTGTCGGCTGGGGCGAAGTTATCAACGGAGGCTTCGGAATGGTCATTGACGGATCCGAGGATTCAGCCCGCCACATCCGTCAGATGCTCTTCTGGGATGTCAACAACGGTATTGCCAGACGCAGCTGGGCCCGTAACTCAGGTGCGATAAGCGCCATCCTCAGACAGATGCTGCGCACTCCTGACCTCAAGGTCACAATGCCGGTTATGGCAGACGACACACTGATAGACAACGCATTGAATACAGAATTATGATACACCATATCTCATCCGAACACCTCACCCTCGACAAGGTCAAGGAAATAATTGACAGCCACGCCAGTCTCGTACTGTCGGAAGAATCCATTCAGGCCATCGAAAAGTGCCGCCGCTATCTTGACACCAAAATGGACGACATCGGACGCCCGGTCTACGGTGTGACTACAGGATTCGGCTCGCTCTGCAACGTCACCATACCGGCAGACAAGCTTTCCCAGTTGCAGTACAACCTCGTTGTATCCCATGCCTGCGGTTCCGGCGAGACTGTGCGTCCGGAGATAGTGAAACTCATGCTCCTTCTCAAGGTTCAGTCCCTCTCATACGGACATTCAGGAGCCCAGCTGGTCACAGTACAAAGGCTCATTGACATGTTCAACAATGACATCCTCCCTGTGGTGTATCAGCATGGCTCACTGGGTGCCTCCGGAGACCTCGCTCCTCTGGCGCATCTGTCCCTTCCGCTGCTCGGACTGGGAGAAGTCCTCTATAAAGGACGAATCCGTCCAAGTGCCGAAGTGGCAGCCGAATTCGGATGGCAGCCAATCACCCTCCAGTCCAAAGAAGGTCTGGCGCTGCTCAACGGTACACAGTTCATGAGCGCACATGCAGTATGGAGCGTCCTGAAAAGCAAACGCCTGTCCAAATGGGCTGACTATATCGGTGCCATATCCCTTGACGCATACGATGGCCGCATAGAGCCTTTCTTCGCTCTTACGCATCAGCTTCGTCCGCACAAGGGACAGATTGAGACCGGTGAAAGATTCCTGCATCTGCTTGAAGGAAGCGAACTTATCAAGAGAGACAAGGTACATGTTCAGGACCCTTACTCATTCCGCTGCATCCCTCAGGTGCACGGAGCGGTCAAGGACTGCATCCGCTATGTCGAGTCGGTCATAGAGATAGAAATCAACAGCACCACCGACAATCCGAATGTGTTCCCGGACGAAGATATGATCATCTCGGCAGGCAATTTCCACGGAGAGCCAATCGCCCTTCCTATGGATTCCCTGGCCGTAGCCATGTCTGAACTCGCAAGCATCTCGGAAAGACGCACATTCCGCCTCATCTCAGGACAGCGCGGCCTGCCGTCATTCCTTGTAGCCAAGCCGGGACTCAACAGCGGATTCATGATTCCGCAATATACGGCAGCATCCATTGTCAGCCAGAACAAAGGTCTCTGCTGGCCTGCATCCTGCGACTCAATACCTTCTTCACAGGGACAGGAAGACCATGTGAGCATGGGCTCCAACTCCGCCACCAAACTCGTAAGAGTATTGGACAATGTGGAAGAGGTACTTGGTATAGAGCTCCTCAATGCCGTTCAGGCGCTCGAGTTCCGTCGCCCGGCCAAAACTTCACCTGTGCTTGAGGGTATCATAAACGACTACCGCAGCCAGGTGCCGTTCGTGGACAATGACAGCTATCTTCATCCTCTGATAGAAAAGTCCGTACTTTTCCTGCGCAATGAAGACCATATTCGTAAATATTAAAGAACTCACGGGCATCACCCCTGCCGGCACTCTTCGTCTGCAGGGGGATGAGATGTCCCATACAGGCAGCATCAAGAATGCCTGGCTCTCAGCGAAAGACGGATATATCTCCGGTTTCGGGGAGATGAAGGACAGGCCGGCGGGAAAATTCGACAAGACCATCGATGCCACCGGATGCATAATCATGCCATCTTTCTGCGATTCCCACAGCCACATCGTATATGCAGGCACGCGGGAAGAAGAATTCATAGACAAGATTAACGGCTTGAGCTACGAAGAGATAGCCGCCCGTGGCGGAGGAATCCTCAACTCTTCCGACCTGCTGCATGATACAAGCGAAGACGACCTTTACGAGCAGAGCCTCGCAAGGGTAAATGAAATGATATCGCATGGCAGCGGAGCAATAGAGATAAAGAGCGGCTATGGTCTCAGCGTCGAGGATGAGCTCAAGATGCTTCGCGTGATAAAACGCATAAAAGAGACTGTGCCGGCAGTGATTCGAGCCACATTCCTTGGAGCGCATGCGGTCGGTCGGGCATACACCGGACGAAAAGACGAGTATGTGTCCCTCATCATCAACGAAATGATTCCTCAGGTCGCCGGACAGGGTCTGGCAGACTTCATTGACGTATTCTGCGACGACGGGTTCTTCAGTCCGGAAGACATGGACAGAATACTTGCGGAAGGTGCCCGATTCGGTCTTCGGCCCAAAGTGCACATTGACGAAATAGCTGTCATAGGCGGAATGGAAACGGCTCTGCGGCACGGAGCATTGTCCGTCGATCATCTGGAGCAGACAGGCGAAAAGGGTATCAAAGCTCTGCAAGGTACAGACACTATGCCTACTATGCTGCCAGGCTCATCTTTCTTTCTGGGACTCCCGTACGGACGTGCACGCGATTTCATATCAAACGGTCTCGGAGTCGCACTTGCCAGCGATTTCAACCCGGGCTCTTCTCCATCGGGAGATATGCGCTTCGTGATGGCTCAGGGCTGCATAAAGATGAAACTCACTCCGGTGCAGGCTCTCAACGCATGCACGATCAACGGGGCCTATGCAATGGGAGTCAGTGACATCTGCGGCTCCATAGAGGTGGGCAAACTCGCCAACCTCATCCTGACCAACCCTATACCGTCACTGGGATTCATCCCATACTGCTACACTACCCCTTTCATCCGCAGGCACTACCTAGGCTGCGGGTCCGATAGAAACTAAGCTGCCCTGGAGTTGCAACTCTCTTCCGCAGGCACTACCTCAACTGCTGGTTGACGGTGGATTGGGGGCGCTGTTGTTCTGAACAAAGATTACTTTTTTTTGATCTCGCGAATGATTTTGATTATTGCGCGATACATTAAATAATAGACACCACAAATAAGCAGAAACATCATAAGCATCGAAAAGACAACCAATTTGTTTAAAATATTTACAAACCACTCTAACGTTTATCAAACGGCTCTACAAAATTAACATTTCTGACGACAATACATAATATTCCGGTAAGTTATTAGCTGCTTTTTAGGGTTTTATCCTTGCAAAGATTATCACTGATCTACTGCGCCGGGCCACTGATGAGTTCTGCACAGTCTGTGGTGGTTTAGTTTGGCTTGCAGTTGTTTGCGGTTGTCCGTGGTTGTCTGACAGTAGTTTGCGGTGGGAGTCTGCGGCGGTTTAGTGGCAGTTTAGTTTGGCTGCGGGTTTGCGGTGGGAGTCTGCGGCGGATGCGGTTTGTGGCAGGACGCGGCAGTCTGTTGTAGTTTGCGGTTGTTTGCGGGAGTTTGTGATAGGAATAGGCACATACAATGGCTGTTTTTCGCAAATCACCAATCTCAGAATTCCTTCGCTTCATTCGGTACAGGAGAGGGCCTTCTCCGGTACCGCGAGTCCCTTCCGTACAAGAGAAGCCTGTTTTTTGCACCGAGTGCCTTTGAAAACGCGTCGCGTACACCAGGAGGCTGTTTTTTGCACCGAATGTCAATTCCGTACACCAGAGGCCCCTCTCCTGTACCGAATGTGCCAATGTTGAACCGTTACGCGTTGTGAATTGCTTTCAGATTTTTATCTTTGTTCTTCGAACACAACGCCCCACGAAGCGGGGCATATTATCGATAAGGGCCACAGGTTTAGTGAATCAAAAGATTGGGCGGAGGCTATTGCAAAGGATAATGAGAAATACAAAAAACCGCCAAAAGGATTTCAGCAGGTATCAAGTTACGGTGCGGTAAGCATTCACGAGGATTTTGCAGAAAGTGTCCGACGCTTTATTACAGACCGAGAGGATTTCAAAAACTTCTACCCAAACAGGACTGCTTACTTACGAAGTATCGCACAGAAGTTGTCGGGCTATTTCCCAAAGATGCAATAGGCTTCGTTTAGCCGTTCCCCGCCCTTTGAGTACTCAACGATGTTCACGCTCTTGGCTTTTGCTTTCGGACAGGGATTCCCGCCGACAGAATACTTATCGCCTTTTATCTTCATTCCTTTTTGTTCCACGCTCGCTATACTGTTTCCAGCTTGTAGCCTGTCTGCCTATCTTCTCCAGCAACAGCCCGAAAGCTGTTCATGGACCAGGGGGAAAACTCTGTGTGTAGAATAACTGAAAAGTATGTACTTTTGGATAAATATAGGTGCATATTATGACAACAAGAGAAAACAATTTGCTTCTCCAGTTCATGGAGATGGTATTTCCAAAAGATTTATTGAGATACTTCGAGCGTAAGCCTCCGGTAAACCCCGTCATAGAATCTTGATCTCCTTGCCCGATCTTTGCGTAAAAATCTATTGAATTATGATGACACGCG
>ERZ857629.119-NODE-119-length-120813-cov-5.459763_pt1 | contig 120813 bp, 165 predicted proteins | sample MGYA00519700_ERZ857629 | MGnify/ENA primary metagenome ERZ857629 (study PRJEB31778, sample SAMEA3449351) | human gut metagenome | biome: human gut; feature: human-associated habitat; material: faeces | place: United Kingdom | collected 2010/2012 ... | reverse complement strand
TTCTCTGACAACTTGTTCAATCCTGATACTATATATGCGGGTTATGCCTTTAATGGACTAGATTTTAAGCTAAATAACTCTTATTGGACTTCTGATTACATAAAAGTTATTTCAGGAAATAAATATAAGAGGAACATTGATGAAGATAAGTGGGTATATGCTTATGATGAAAATAAGAAACCAGTGCAGGTTGTTAAGACAGGAGATATATCTGGTAATGGATATGCTTGGGGAGGTAAGCAATTTAGGGCACTTGAATCAATACCAGATGGTATCAAATATGTAAGGTGTATTATAAGTCCATCTAATATTAATAAGTTCATGTTTGGTCTTTCAACAGCGGACTTTAATAGCTATATTCCTCATCATAAGGTATCCTTTGATATTAAATATGACCCTCTTGTAGATATAAATTTCTCTGACAACTTGTTCAATCCTGATACTATATATGCGGGTTATGCCTTTAATGGACTAGATTTTAAGCTAAATAACTCTTATTGGACTTCTGATTACATAAAAGTTATTTCAGGAAATAAATATAAGAGGAACATTGATGAAGATAAGTGGGTATATGCTTATGATGAAAATAAGAAACCAGTGCAGGTTGTTAAGACAGGAGATATATCTGGTAATGGATATGCTTGGGGAGGTAAGCAATTTAGGGCACTTGAATCAATACCAGATGGTATCAAATATGTAAGGTGTATTATAAGTCCATCTAATATTAATAAGTTCATGTTTGGTCTTTCAACAGCGGACTTTAATAGCTATATTCCTCATCATAAGGTCAAGATTAAAGGCGAGTATCTTCCTGCAACAGCATCAACTGATGTGGGTAGTTTACTCTATGGAAAGAGTGAAGTAGGTAATCTTCAATATGAGGAAATTGGAGAAGCTGACTATAATCAAATCATACTTTATGGGCAATCACTGAGTATGGGTTGGGAATGTCCAGAAGTTATCACTACAACTCCTATTGATGGTAACTATATGGTAGGTAATAATCCTCTAATCAATCATGGAAATAACCATGATAAAAAACTTCATCCGTTGATTGCAGTTAAATGGGGCAGCGGTGGAGAACAACCTATTGTTGGTTGTGTAAACTCATTCAGTAAATTGTACAGAAGATTTGTAAACAAGAGTCAGATGTTCATTGGTTCAAGTGCTGGTGAGGGAGGACAAAGTATTGAGAGATTGTCTAAGGAATGTACAAATACATCAGGTAGTGTAGTGGATAATAACTATTATCATACTGAGTTCCTAAGACTGCTTGACCAAACAAAGGCTGCTGTAGATTCTGAAAGTAAGACTGTAAATTGTTCTGCAATCCTTTATATGCAAGGTGAGCATAACTATTCTGGTTCAGGTTTAGGTATGACCCCAGGAACTGAGGCTACCAAGAACAAGGATGAGTATAAGGCATTACTTATGACCCTAAAGAATAATATGCAGGCTGATATTATGGCTAAGTATGGTCAGACACAGAAGCCTCTATTCCTTATCTATGAGACAGCAGGAGGCTATATTAACAATAAGGAAATGACAATCAACATGGCTCAAATTGAGTTTGCTCAAGAGAATGATGATGTATTCCTGTTGCATCCTACTTATCCTACTCCTGATTATGGAGGTGGTCACTTGAGTACTAATGGATATAGATGGTATGGTGAGCTAATGGCTAAGTCGCTATATGATATACTTGTCAGAGGAGAGCACTATACCCCTGTATTCCCAATGAACTATACAATCAATGAGAATCAGCTTATCATTGATTTCTATGTTCCAGTGCCTCCTCTTGTGCTTGATACTTGGACCAAAGAGACTATTACAAACATGGGATTTAGGGTTTATAATAATAGCACAGAAGTTTCAATTACAGATGTGACAGTAAAGGGTACAAGTGTTGTACTTACTTGTGCATCTGCATTGAGTGGAACTGTAGAAGTAACTTATGCTGGTCAAGGTAGAAGTGGTTCAGGTAACTTGAGAGACAGTGATGCTTATCACTCATATTATTCTTACTTTGATGATAGAGAAACTGCACCTTCAAAGAGAGAGAATTATACTCCAAAAGACCAAGATGGTGAATACATATATGGCAAGCCATATCCAATGTATAATTGGTGTGCAAATTTTTACAAAAAATTATTGGAGAAATAAATTGAAAATTATTATATGCATCCATTAATACAAGCACTTAGGTCGGAACTTGTCGCAATAGTCGCTAGAATAGATAGCGGAGATTGCGACATATCCGACATTGATGATATGGATGAGGTTGTCTCTGTAATACGTAAGGTATCTCACAGAGACAAACCTTTATCTAAGTATGCGGCTTGCGAATATCTTCATATCAGTCGTGCAACATTCGACAATTATGTTCAGCAAGGTTTAATTCCTCAAGGAATTCACGAACAAGGATTCAAGGAATTATCTTGGTACAAGAAAGACCTAGATTTGTATCGTGAAAAGTATGGAAAGAAGAAACGTAAATGAACTAAGATAATTATGAATAATGGAGATATTATATTTTTGATATATGTAGGAGTTATAGCGGTTTTAGGAGTTACTAGTGCTATTGTTGCTATAATAAATTTCATTAAAATGTATAACGAATAGAGCATATGACTAGAGAAGAAATGAAACAATTCTTACCAATTTTCAAAGCGTATAGCGAGGGTAAGACGATTCAGTTTAGAGATTCTGCTAATAATTGGCACGATTTTGAACAAGAAACTGTTTTAATATTCGATGGTAGCGTTGATGATTATCGTGTTAAGCCTAGCGAAGTAGAAACTGAAGTTAAGATTAACAAAGAATTAAGAGCAAGTCTTGTATTTCTCATGACTAAGTTAGATTCCGTTAAGTCAGAGTCAAAACTTTTGAAAGATGATAATCTTGTCAATTCATTATCAGAAGTTCTTAGATATTTCAAAAGAAATGGAGAACTAAAAGAGGCTTACAAAGAAATTTATAAGGATATGCTTAAAGAGAATAATGAATTTGTTACATTATTCTTTAAATTCTTGACTAAAGATAATGACGCTGATTTAAATGAGTCAATTAAGAAATTCATGACGGATGAAGAGATTGATAAAATAATTAATAGAGTGTTAGAGTAATGATGCTAGCAAATATTATAAATACAGACTTATTTCTTGTTAAAGACGTACCTTGGGGTAATATAAAATTACAAGATAATATCAGCCTTATTTTAGGTTCGTATGAAGATGGTCAAATAAAGAGACAATTATTTAGTATGAATAAGAAACAAGTTGAACAACTTGTTGAGTATTTAAACCACATTAAAGATATAATGAAATAGAATTATGAGTAATTTGTTGATGAAATTCGTAAACATAATGATATATCTAGACAGAATATCATTAAGTCATTCGGTGGAGGGCAAGATTTGATTGCTAAAGCCGAAGGAAATGAGTTAGATGAAGTTTATGTAGAACTTTTTGGAGATACCATACAGAAGGCGGTATATGCCGACACACCTCAAAATCGTAAACTTGGACGTGTTGGTCAGGAATATCACCGAGGTAAGGGCAAGAAAGAAGAGGAGTCAAAACCTTCTAAAACAAAACTTGAAAAAGTTGGAGTAATGTCTTGGCTTCATACAAACGGAAAACATAAATATATTTCACACAGTACTAATTATGAATCTGGCGAAGGTGGCAAGAAAGATTTTGTAAAAGAAGTTAAGGCATATCTAAAGAAAAACGGAGAAACCTTTGACCCAAGTAAATTGAGTGCTAAGAAGGAAAGAGGATATGACCATTATAAACACACTATTTATACATATACTCTATCTGGAAGTCGAGACGAGGCAGAAGAACTAGACAAACAAGCAACGATAGCAGAGAATAAAAAGAAAAAGAGTGAGTATGAGAATGGATATGCCGAATGGGAAAAGAAAAATAAATTAGCTGAAGATATATTGGGAGTAAAAAGATGGGAATTGCTTCCAAAAGTTGGTAGATATGCGACAGAAAAGGAAAGAAAGAAATTATACGATGGTAATAGAATTGACTATGAAGAAGGATTAATAGAGGTAGGTAAAAGATTAAGAAAGGAAGGAAAAATTTAAATTTTCACATAACCCCGAAATTTAGAACTCATTACTAAATTTCGGGGTTTATTATATTCTCATTATCAAGAGGAAACACAAATCTTAGAAAATTTTTAGGAACGTTAGGACGGATAAAACTTTAGTAGTAATTTCGCTCACGTAAACGTTTACAGACTGTTCAGATTTATTAACATTTCTAAAGATTTTCAAATATGGAAACTGTAGATAAGATTCTTTGTTGCGACAAGGGTAATAATTCAGACCCTATGGCAATGGCAGCCATGATGAATGGCGGTTTAAACAATCAGTGGAATAACCCTTTCATTTATCTCGTTTGGATGATGTTTGCTCGTAGAATGTGGGGCAATGATGAGAATAAGGTTCAGGATGCTGAGGTTCAGAGTCAGTTGAGTGCTATTCGTACTCAAATGGCAGATAATCAGAACTCAAACCTTCTCATGGATGCTATTAAGGGTAATAATATTGCAATTGACCAGTTAGCTGGTAACTTGAATTGTGACTTCAATACTCTTAATTCCGCTATCTGCGATGTTCGTGGAGGTATAGACCGATTGAGCGGTCAGGTAGGTTTTAGCGCAGAGCGAGTAATCAACGCTGTAAATACTGGAAATCTCAATTTGATTCAGAACTTAAAGGATTGCTGCTGCCAGACTCAGCAGAATATCATTAAGATGGGTTATGAAAATCAGTTGGGTCAGAAGGATATTCAGTATGCTACTCAGCGAGGATTCTGCGATTTGACCGCTAATATGCAGCGTGGTTTCGACTACACTAACACTGGTATCGAGCGTGGTTTCAGCAATGTTGCATACGAGACTCAGCGTCAGACTTGCGACATTGTAAATGCGGGCAACGCAAATACTCAGCGTATTATCGACACTCTTCATAACCATTGGCAGGACGAAACCGCTTTGAAGCTTCAGGACGCTAAGTTTGAAATTTCTCAGTTAAAGCAAAACCAGTACATTGCTCAGATTCTCAATGGTGGTTGTGCTTGCGGTGCTAACAATCAGTAATCTTTAAAGATTCGGGAGGATAAGGATATGATATATGTTTCTCCAGTAGGTTTGGCGGCTGCTGCCGTAGCAAACCAATTACCAATCTTGGTAAATTATAAGGAAAAATTGTGTCGTGCTATTTGCGTTAATTCGATAGCGCAGCCTCAGGTTACAATCGTATATACGCATGAAACACCAACTTTAAACGGCACTACAGTATTCGTACCAATCACGGCTGTAATAACTGTTGTAACACCAGGAATAGGGTGTCGAGCAACGACTCAATTATTCACTGAGAAATTCGTAGCCGCATTTCAAGGTCAAACGGCTGTTCCGACAACCATTACTATTGCTACAGTAGGAAGGGTTCAGAAACTTAGCAACTTGAATTGTGGACGTGCTCATTCCGTTACAATTGACGATTCCGTTACAGTAACGATTGCTTAGTATATTAACAACATTTTAGGGTCAGGAACATATAAATATACATCTAGATAGGTTTACAGTCTAAATTCCGTTGCGTTTCCTTAATAGATACGATATTTATAATAGTTCTTGACCCTTTAAAATAAAAAAGAAAGAACTATGATGTTATTTAAAGACATAAAGCAGAATTATCCTGTATATATTCTTGATAAACAAGAAATGACCTTCAAACAGGGAAAGGTTACAAACGTATCATTACCAACTATTCCGAAGATGACTATGCAATTCGGAACGAATGCTGGCGCAGGAGGTATGATGGTAGATGTTACGATAGAGGTTGAAGGAAGAACGGCTGTTTATACAATTCCAGAAAATCTTGCTGTAACCTATGCTAACAACCTTGTTCTCAGTACCGACAGGGAAGGTATAGCTAGAGAGGTAGAAGCAGCGAAAGCAACAGCAGAACAAGTGTTGAATAGCATTGACGCTCAAAAGGCTATCTTAGAGAAAGCTAATAATTTATTAGCAGAACTTAATCCAGCATTTAAGGAAAAGAAAGCAACCGATGAGCGTTTCAATCGTATTGAGGGTGATATGTCCGAATTAAAGGGTATGGTAAAAGATTTGTTAACAAAACTTAATTAAAGGAGGTAGGAGCGTATGTGTACAAAGATTTGTTACTTAGTTAGTAATGTTCCCGATTCCGATGATGAGGATAGAGAAGAACGTAAACAAACGGAACATAAGAGCAATGATGTAGATACTCACCGTCATGAGATAGATATAACTTTCAGTAAGAAAGGAAAGAAGAGTGTTGAAGATGAGAATTTCTATAAATATATAGCAAAGTATGGTCATCATTTCAACGAGAAACTTGCTAAAGCAATGGTTGATAAATTCGTTGGCGTAGAGCCGAAAATAACTTTTGATAAAGTTGAGGAGATTCTAAAGCAGTGGGATGATGATTTAGATTACAATAATACAATTAGTGATTTATATGTTCTTGCTAACGAGATTCGTGCCACCCATTCTACAACGACTGTTAAATCAGACGTTCATGCCGTAAGTTTAGCGGCAGAAAATCTTAATAGTCCAAATAAAGAAGAGGGTGATTTATTTCTTGACTGGGTTGATATTCTTAAAAGAAGAGGTGAAAAGATTGATTGGAAGGAATATTTGTAATTATTTACGTAGTGGCGGATAGATAAGAAAGAAATGTCTTATTTATCCGCTTTATTTCGTTTTCAGCGTTATTTTATCCGTCAGCCGAAAAGATAAGTAAGCTACAAAGAAGTGCAGGCAACTTGCTAAATGAATAAGGGGTAAACGGCTCAAGACCTGCGACTAACTATTCCAAGTTTTTTAATTACTATTTTGCTATTTAGGGGATTTAGGGGTTAAACGTATCTTTTTATCCTACATATCCAAGTTATGTTATAAGGCAAGATTGTTACAAGTAAAAACGTAGCAAAGTTTATTTTAGCAATAACAAACGTATAAATGTAAATTAAAATGAAGAAAGATATTATAGAACTTGAAGATTTACCTTCAATTAGCATAAATGAATTTGCTAGTCATCTAATGATAGAGCAAAATTCTGATGAAGATAAAGTGATGATTTGTCTTCCAATGGAGAGTGTAAAAACAATGATTGATGTTTTAAAGAAATATTTATGAAAGTAAGAACTTTAATTGTAGGATATTTGTTCGGTATTGTATTTACTTGGGCAATATATTTCATTATGCCGATTATTATGTCGGATGGAGAATTGATAAGCGTGTTGATAAATTATCATCTTTCAACGATACTTAGAAACTCTTTAATAATCGGTCTGATATTCGGATTGGTATTTGGAGTTATCGGTTGGTTGAGTAATAGGAGTAATCGCAAGAAGGAACTTGACGATGCTATGATAGAATATTTTCGTAATAAAGCAAAAGAAGATAAAGGAGAATAAATCATGGCAATAGTAGGTTTAGATTTAAGTACCATTACAGGTTCAAAGCGCAGAAATTCGTTTATCGAAGAAATAGATGAATTGCAGAATAAACACTTTGAATATTCAGTTTTTGAAGATTCTAGAGGAAAAATTCACCGCAATAAGAAATATGACTTTGATATTGCTATTCTGTTTATTAAGGGTAAAAGGGTTTGTGATATTAAGGAATTATTTTCAGATTGCGAATTTTCTTTACAGAAAGGGAAATATTTGTGTTTAAGAATTGTTCAAAATTCGTCTAAAGTCTGTGATGATTTAAGGTCATTATTTCCACCAATTATTCGTTGTAATAATAAGAATGGAGAGATATTATTATTTTATAATTTAGACCTTATTGACGATTTTGAGTTTAAGGATTCTTTTGAAAGGTAAGAGTTGTGATGTTAATAATTTAAATCTCATTACAAAGTTACTATTATTAGTAATAATTTGTTTATGCGATGATAAATATAAGAAGAATTGACAATTGGAGTTATTCGTTCAGTGATTCGGATAGAAGAGGAGTTAAACACATAGCAAGAGCATTAACATTTCCAAATCCTAATCCAATATCTAAGAACAGAACAATAACTTATTTTGATAAGAAAAATTTGACTTTCAAGTTAGGTATGATTACAACAGTCAAGACCTATCTTGAAAGTCATAATCTTGTTTACACGATAGAAGATTATGAGTATGAAAAACCCAATGTAGAAATTGATAAGAGAATGTCTGGAAAGTACATTCACCAACGAAGGGCGGTTGAACATTTCTATAAACGAAGATTTGGAATAATAGTAGTTCCAACTCGTGGCGGTAAGACTTTTATCGCATCAGAGATTTGTAGAATTTTCTTAAACACCGAAAGGGGAAATTTTTTGTTTTTCGTAGATAATACAACATTGTTTTCTCAAGCCGTAGGAGATATTAAGCAATTCTTTGAGCCATATGGCGGTATAGAAGTAGGAGAGATTAAGGCAGGCAGCGTAGATACGAGTAAGAGAGTGACTGTAGCAATGATACAAACAGTGCAGAGGACACTTTCTACCCAGTGTCGTGATAATCGTAAGAAGAAAGCATTAAGAGACTACTTAAAGAATTTACAATTTCTTTGCGTTGATGAGATTCACGATAATTGTTCACCTGCAAAGTTGAAACTTTATAGTAAGTGTAAGAACTTGGATTATCAGTTGTGTCTTTCGGCAACTCCATATCGTAGTGGGGCAATCGATGAAAATCTCAAACTACAGGCTTGGTCTGGCGATATTATATATCGAATTTCAGAAAAAACATTGAGAGATAGAGGTGTACTTTCAGATTATAGAGTTTTTGAACTATTAGTTGACCATAATGACGCTAGAAGTGAACAGTGGGTTGAAGATTTAGATTATGCTGAATTAAGAAGTTATTTGATATTCAACTCTGCTGTTCGTAATGGATATATAATGAAAGTTATAAAGATTCTTGAAAGGTTGAAGTTGAAGACGTTAGTACTTTTTCAAAGCGTTGAACACGGAGAACTTATTTCAAAGCAATCTGGTTATCCTTTCATAAGTGGTCGTACAAAGGAGAAAGCTAGGGAAGAAGCGAAACAACGACTTTTAGAAAATAAGAATGGTGGAATACTTTTAGCATCTGATATTTTTAAGAAGGGTGTTACACTACCTTCAGTAGAGGTATTATTAATATGCGATAACAATAAAGAAACAGCGTTGACAATACAGCGTAAAGGTCGTGTGTTAGGAACTACTGAAAAGAAGGATAAAAGTCTTGTAATCGACTTTATAGATATATTTGACGAATATTTCTCTGAGCACTCTAAGTCAAGGTTAAATACTTATGTAGAGTCAATCGGTGAAGATAAGGTAGGAATACTTGATGCTTCAATATCGGATTGTTTCTCAACGCTTGAACATTGGATTAAAAAATGGTTTGAAATATGATTGGCGATAAGAAAAACTTACGAGCTGGTTTGGTAATAAAGATTGCGCCAAATAAGCCGAAAAGAAAAATTGTTTATTTGAAGATATTGAGGTTATTTGAAGATAAACAAGAAATGTTGACGGTTGACCTGAATTCTAAATTTCATGACGGAAGGGAATATAAAATAATTGGTTACGATTTTGTTGAAAAAGAAAACATTATTTTAATAAGGAGTATATAAAATGAAAAAATTTATTGGTACTAAGGAGGTTCTAGCTGAACCAATGATGGAAGGAATTGCCTATGCTAATGGTTGGGCAAGAAAAGGAGCGTTTGTAGATGATAACCCTATAGGATATGGTCGTGAAGGTTATCATGTTCAATATGTAAATCCAGATGGTAGCACGTATGATTCGTGGTCACCGAAAGATGTTTTTGAAAAGTCTTATAAACCTTCAGAAACATTTAAAGAGAGAGTTCAAATTGAACGTGATGAACTTGCCGTTAAGGTTGAAAAGTTGAGGACATTTCTTGATAAGAACAACGTTGAAACGGAAATCGGCATAAATCAGTATCGTCTTTTAATTAAGCAATTGACATACATGGAGAATTATCTAGCTATCTTAGATATTCGATTGGAAGATTTTAAATAAGACGTTGTCTTATGATTGTTCCTAAGAAACGTTCATTATATAGATATGCCGTTGATACGTTTATAGACTTATTAGGTCAAGTTCAGAAACGTTCAACGGCATATCGTTGTAATGATATAGACACTACATGTTGGAATAAATTCGTTGACATATATTCCGATAAAGGTTTAGTGATAACTAAAGAGTTTATTAAAAACTTCTGTGAGTACGGAATACAATCTTGGTTTAACAAAGATATAGAGGATGAAAAGAAAGGAAGAGTACGATTTAATTGGGTGTTTAGCGAAAAGGCTATAAAGCGTTGGGACGCCATGGGAGCACAAGGTCGTAAGTGGGCTGTTCGGGTTGGATTGAAAACAGATTATAATATTAAGTATAAGAATACAGAAAGTTCAGACCGATTAAAAACTCTTTACACATCTATTAGACCAATAGAAGAGAATTTCAAAAAAGAATATTTCAATGGTCTGAGAGGACTATCTTGGTGTATTGCTAATACAAGTCTCTATTTTCATAAAAGTTCGTTTTGTGTTGCTTGTAAATATAAAGTAGAGTGTAAGGAAATTCTGCGTCAAAATTATTCTAAGATATATAAAATAAGAGGATATAAAGATAATGAATAACGATAAATTAGCTTCAAATTTTGTAACTGAGTTGTTCGCTTATGCGCTTTCAAGCCGTACTGTATTTGAAACCATTCGTGCGTATTTAAAACTTTCTTATCTCCAAAGAGAAGAGGAAAAGAAATTTGCTCAATGGATATTTCGTAATTTTGATAAAAGAGGAAGAATTGCTACAGTAGGTCAGATTCAGCAACAGTTCATTAAAGATGATTCTGTTCTAGAATTTTTAGCCGATATTAGTGATATTGAAGTAGATGATACAAAATCGGGATATGATTCAATAATATCTACTTTTCAAGAGTATCTGAAAAAGATGATATTTTTGGAAAGTAATGAGAAGATAGTTGAGGCTTGGAATAGAGGAGATTATGATGCTGCTTATGGATTATCTATAAAACAAGCGGACACATTATCTCGTTTTTCTATTGTTGATGGTAGTATTGAAACTGTCTTTGGCGGTTTTAAGAAACGTCAAGCGCAAAGGAAATCTGAAGATTATAATTTCCGTTTCCAGATACCAACGATGATAGATGAAATAGACGAAGTTCTTGGTGGTACAGGAGGTCGTTTAGGTGGTCCAGAGACGGGTGAGTATGTTCTTTGGTTAGGTATGTCAGGTGCTGGTAAGAGTCAGTGCTTAATACAGATGGGAATATCAGCGGCACGTCAAGGTTATAGAGTTGTTCATTTTCAGTTAGAGGGAACTAAGGAACAATGTATGAACCGATATGACGCAGCGTGGACAGGAGCATTATATCGTGACGTTAAAGTAGGAGAATTTAGCAAAGATAGATTAAAGACTTTGCCAAAGATTATAAAGAAACTCAGTAAGAATGATATTTATGTCGATGCTTGCGAGGAATGGGGAGGTAAGACTGTAGCCGATGTAAGAAAGACTTGCAAAGAGATAGAAAGGAAATATGGCAAGGTAGATGTTATTATTATAGATTATCTAGAGTTATTGGAAGTTGGTGATGGAATAACATATACTCCAAATCAAGAACGATTCCGTCAGGAGAAACTTTCAAGAGCAATGAAGGCTTTAGCAATGGAATTTAATGCCGTTGTTCATACTGCAACTCAAAGTAATGACGTTGAACTTGAACAACGTAATGACCCTGAGTTTGTCCTGTCTAGAAGTAATCTTAATGAGGCAAAGAATAAGATACGTCCAACCGATATTTTTGTTACTCTTAATACAACGATAGAAGAGAGTAAAAATCAAATTATGCGTCTTTTTGTCGATAAAGCGAGAGACCATGCGGGCAATCAGGTTATAAGAATAGCGAATAGTTTCAAGAACTCACGTTTTTACGATAGAAAAAGAACAGCAATGCTAATTGATGAAGAGGAAGATGAATAATGATAGGAATAATATATAAATTTACAATCCTAGCAAAGATTAAGAGGGATGGCCATAAGCCGTTCTACATTGGTCAGCATTGGTGTAAATCAAAAGATGACTTTCTTTGTCGTGATTATCCTTATTACGGCAGCGGAACAATTTGGCATAATTTAATAGAAAAATTAAGGAGGTTGAGACCCGATAATTGGAAGTCATTCATAAAACGAGAGGTGCTGTATAGTTCCGAGGGAATAACCCAAAGGGGGTTAAATGGTTTAGAGAAATTTTATATCAGAAAATATAAATCTCTTTATTCGGAGAAGTTAGGCGGTACTAACATAATTGAAGGTGCGTCAATAGAGATAAATCCAGCATCTTGTGATATTGTTAGGAAGAAAATGCGGATAAGAAAACAAGAGTTTCTTAAAAGTGAACGTGCGTTAAAGTGGAAATTAGAGGTTGGAAATAGAATGAAAAAGTATGTCGGAGAATTAAATCCTTCTTTTGGTACAAAATGGATAACGAATGGAATTACAAGCAAAAGAATTAAATCTGGCGATAGAATACCAATTGGTTGGCGTTTAGGTAATCATTGGGTTAAGGGAGAAAATAATCCTTCAAAGAAACGTGAATGTTCTAAAGAGGAAAGGATGAAACGTAGTAAGAAAATGAAAGGAAGATTTGCTGGAAATAGAAATCCGATGTATGGTAGAAAATTGAGTAGTGAAACAAAATATAAAATATCTGAAACTATAAAACAAAAATACAAGAATGGTGAAATTAAGAAAATAGATAATAGAGGTTGCAAAAATCCGATGTATGGTAAACATCATACTGAAGAAACCAAAATGAAAATACGATTAAAACATTTGAAAAATGAAAGCAAGAACAATATCGGATGAGGATTTACGTTCAGCAATAACAATACAAAAGAAGACAAGAACAGGTGAATATATTTGCGATTGTCCGTTTTGTCATAAATCTCTTCACCTTTACATAAATATAAAAACGCAAGTTTTTCAATGTAAGAAGTGTTGGACGGAAGGTTCTGTATATAAGTTACTGAAACAACTAGATAAGACTTATCTAATGGGTGATAAGTCGGTTGAATATAAAAATAATATAAAGAGTATTCAAGAAATTCTAGAGCAGCAACAAGAAAAGGTTGAATTAAGAGAATTGCCAGAAAAGAAGATGCCTGCTGGATTTAAGATTTGCAAAAATAATCGGTATCTTAAATCCAGGGGAATATCTAATGATGATTGTGAGTATTATGGAATAGGAAAAACCGATTTGGTTACAAAATATGATAACTACATTCTTTTTCCAATATATGATAATGGAAAGATAAGGGGTTATTTAGGTAGGTATGGAGCAAAGGAAGTTCCAAACGATAAACTAAGATATAATAATAGCAAGAATACAGAATTTGCTGAATTATTATATGGTTACGATGAGATAGTAAAAGGTGAGACTTTGACCGTCATAATCGTAGAGGGAGTGTTTGATAAATATTCGGTTGATAAGAAATTGGGATTGAGAAATGATAATAGCGTTAAATGCGTTACGACATTTGGAAAGAAAATATCAGATGAGCAAATACAAAAATTATTAGACAAAGATATTACGAATGTTATATTATCTTGGGACTATGATGCTTTGAAAGAAATAAAGAAAAGCGGAATAGAATTGAATAGATTTTTTAACGTAAGTGTTGGTATTGCTACTAAAGAAAAAGACCTTGGAGATTGTTCCGCTGAAGAGGTTTTGGAAGTTTATACCCATCTAGTTCCAATAACAGAATTTGTATTTAACACGATAAGCAAGTTAAAATAAAGCAAGGTTATACTTATTAGGATAAAATGTAATTAAGTGTATCTCATATGTGTAATGAGATTAAAATGCTAGCAATCCGTGAGGACGCTAGCATTTGTCTTTTCTATTCAACTATAAATAGTCGGTATTTATTAATAAGGAATAAAGAAATGAGCAATAAGACTAAAAATTTATCTGTAGCAGAATATTTCTTACAGATTCAAAAAGAGTATTTGATTGCCGATTTCAGAAGAAAAATCTATTATAGTCCAAAAGATAAGAAATATTGGCAAAAGGTTTGCGATTATAAGCAAGACCGAATTAATAAGATAGCTGAACGCAATCATCTTAATTCCATAATGAATTCAGAAAGTAAGTTAGAAGAATTTCACAGAGAACTTTTTGATTGTTATGGTAAACCGAAATTTGAAATGACCGCAAAGGATATTAAAAATTATTATTCAAACGGCAATGAATTTTCTTATAAGGGTGAAATTTACATATTGGACCAAGTTCGTTCAGACGGAACAATGACAATTTATTCACCAGATAAGGAAGAATATTTGAATGTAAGTAGAGAAGAGATAAGCAGAATTTTATAGCATAAAACCCAACCTAGCTAAATTACAAAGCAAGGTTGGGTTTTCTATGTATTTTGAATTAAAACGTTAAAATAATACCAAGAAACGTTAAAAATTTGACCAAAACCAAAAATTCTTTCAAAAATATTTTGCCGTTTCGTGTTTTTTTATTAATTTCGCCCAGGGATTAAGAAAGTCCCAATAGATAGAATGAATAGTAAACTAAAATTGTAAGCGGATGAAACCATCTGAAAAGTTATATATGAAGTACGAATATCTAGCGAAGAAATACGCTGCTCGTATATTCGCATACGAAGAACTTAGTTATGAGTTTGAGGATTTAGTCCAAGAATTCAGACTGAAGATATTCACCTCAATAAAAGCCTATGGACGTAGATATGCACGTTATCGTAGGGGTGAGGATTCTAAGCCAGTTCACATTAAGTATTATCTTGAATGTGCTTGTGGTAATAAGATGCGTGACTTTGTTAAGTATATTAGCAGAGAAAATTATAAAGTTAGAATTGATGACGTAAATTTCGATTTTGGAGTAGAAAATGAAACCGATATTGACGTAGATAAAAATAAGTTTATAATTAGAGGTATAGATATGTTGGAAGGACTAAGCGGCAAAGAAAGAGCCGTATTCAGTTTATTTTTGCGAGGTTACAATATAAATGTACTTAACAAAGTTTATTTTAGTACAAAGCAAGAAAAAAACGAAAAGAAAAAAATCTTGGAGAGTGGCGATGAGCCTTTTGGTCCAACAGATATAATAGAAATGCAGAAGGACAGATTGCTAAAGAAGTACGGAAAAGAACTTCAAGAGGCAACAAGAGTGTATCGTCAAGTTAGTAATAACGACTAAGAATGTAAAATAAAATATTGTAAATTTAAAAAGTTTTTAATTATGGCAAAGAAGTTAAGTGCCGCAATGGCAAAGAGATTGAAGTCTATGGGTGTGAACGTTAAGACCGAGGAAGATGCTCGCAAGAAGTTGCTTGCTGTCCTTGAGAAGGAAGGTATTGAGGGCATGGACGATGAGGACTTGGACACACTGATTGATATGGCAGGTTCTTTCTTAGAGGGTTCTGACACTGAAGAGGAAGAGGTTGACGAAGAGGAAACCAATGACTCTGAGGAAGAGGAGGATGACGATGAGAAAGACGCTAATGACCTTGCTGATGAAGTAGAGGAAGAGGAGGCTGAGGAAGAGCCTGAGGATTCCGATGAGGAGGAAGAGACTGATGAGGAGGATTCCGAGGAAGAAGATGAAGAGACTGAGGAGGCTGAAGAAGAGAGAAAGCCTGCTAAGAAGTCTGCTAAAAAGGAGGTTAAGAAACCTGCTGCAAAGAAGAAGGAAGAGAAAAAGCCTGCCGCAAAGAAACCTACAAAGCGAGGTGTTAAGTTAGACCCAAAGAACAACGAGGAAGACCAGGATGCTTTTAAGCCTTTGCGCAAGTTGTTTGCTGAAAAGGAATACGTTTTCACTTGGTTGTCTAATAATGGCGTTACAATCAAGTATATTGGTAAGAATGGTAAGCGTGGTATCTGTACCATTGAGAATTGCACTAAGAAGACAGATGGAACTATTATCTGTAATCTGTATCTTTTGACGATGACAAAGGAAACTGATAAACTTGATGATATGGGTATTGCTTATGACCTTTGTTGGACAAAGGCTCCATTCATGAAGGGTATCACCCTTGAAGAGGCAATCGAGATTCTTGAGAAGGTATTCGATATTGTTACTTCATTCGTTACAACAGTAGATAAGCGTTTGGGCGCAAATCGTAAGAAGATGGAAGAAAACCTTGAGAAGGGTTCAAAGAAAACATCTGCTAAGAAGAAGGTTGAAAAGCCTGCTCCAGAGCCTGAGGAAGAGGATGAAGAGGAAGATGACGAAGAAGAGGAAGTAAAAGAGGAAAAGAAACCTGCTAAGAAGGCTGTCGCAAAGAAACCTGCGAAGAAGTCTAAGAAGTAAGCGGATAGATTAAATTCCATAATAACTAATAGAGATTGGGCATGGCTAAGGTCGTGCCCTTTTTCTTTATACAACGTTACTTTATACATAAATTTAAATGTAAAAATAATGGAAGAAAAAGTAGTATTTAACCCTGAATTGGGAGTTGTTAAAACAGAAACCTTTTCAAAGGCTTATCCAATTGTTAATCGTTTTATAATGGAAAATAAGCCTTGGGAAGACAGTCGTGATGGTAAGGTAAAAGAGTTGTTGGATTTTAAAACAATCATTACAAATCCATATCGTAGATTATCTGGTTGTAAAATGAGAAACGAAAATCCGTTTTTCCTTTTAGCTGAGGCAATGTGGATATTCACTGGTCGGAGGGATGTTCATTTCTTGAGTCTTTTTAACGCTAAGATGAAAGATTTTTCTGATGACGGAATAGTATTTCATGCGCCATACGGATTCCGCATACGTCATTGGGGAGTTCGTAGTGAAGATAAATTTTGCGAAGAAAATCTTCACGCAGCTCAAGGTTATGACCAATTAGCCGATGCCGTTAAGATTTTTCAGAATAACCCAAATACTCGTCAGGTGGTTCTTTCTATTTGGAATGCTGACTTTGATTTAGGAACTAAAACGAAGGATATTCCTTGTAATGATTTGGTGATGCTGAAGATAAGAAATAATAAACTTATCACTACAATTCAAAATCGTAGTAATGATTTACATTGGGGTTTACCAACAAACGTTTTTCAGTTCTCATTTTTAACCGAATGTCTTGCGGCTTGTTTAGGTATAGAACTAGGAACTCAAACACATAATTCTCAAAGTCTTCACATTTATGAGTGGAATCATATAGCCGATAGAATGTTGAAGATAGATAGCGATGTTGACTTGTATGATTTATCTAAGGAACGTCATATTGATTTTAATTTCTCCCACGATATTCCAGGAAATCGTTTGCGTGAATTAGATTGTTGTTTAAATATCTTGATTGATAATCTTGAGAGAGTTGAAAGAACGAATGACGCAAAATCGGAGATTGAAGACGAAATAAATCAGCTGCGAGATTTTTCATCATATCTCTATCATGTTTATCAGCTTTTGAAAATATACTTAAAGTATAAACATTCTATCCATGAAGTTGAGACGGATGAAGATAAAATAGCTTGTGCAGATAATGCTCTCAACGCCATTGAAGAAGTTATAGACGAAGAATGGAATGAATGGGATGTAGCTGTATTGGCTAGAAATTGGTTTGTTAGAAAAAATAAAAAAGAACATTCTTTTTTAGGTAAACTATAATTATGACAGAAAATCTAAAAAAATGGATTGAAGATAATAAATTGATAGTGTCTGAGCAAAAATTAGAAGGCTTGGACACTATCAAGATTGATTCTGTTGGTACCTTTCTTTTTGTTAGTCCTGGGGATGATGGAAAGATAATAGATGACGATTTTTCATTTATACTTACAGATGAAGAATACGAGGTACTTGACGAAAAGAAGGTTGATTACATACTATTTGAATTTGGTGGAAAGTTCTATTATTCGGGGATAAAAGCCGATAAGAATAGATATAATGAACCTATTTATAAACCTGAGTTTAATGATTTCAAATATTTAGGAAAATGTTCGGAAGATTACATATTGGATTTTACCCATCTTGGAGTGCATGATGAGTATGAAATGTTATCGGGAAGTGGTAGTTGTGAACTTTGGTGTAAGAAGGCTAAGTTTTTAGGTCATACGGCAATCGGTGTTTGTGATAAAAATAGTCTAGCCAGTTCTTTGAGTTTTCAAACTTATGCCGAGAAATTTGGCTTAAAGGCTATTATTGGAGAAACAATTACAGTTGCTAGGAATTACGATGCATCACAGGAGATTCAGGAAACCTTTGAATTAAAGCTATATGTAATGAATCCCACTGGATGGCATAACTTACTTTTAATTTCCAAAAGTCTAAGCGTTGATTACGATGGTTTCATACCCGATAAGGTACTTTATAAGTACGGAAAGGGTTTATGTTGCGTAGTGCCTAATAATAGTGAATTCAACTATTTAGTTCGCAGGGGAGATAAGAAAGCAGCATTATCTCTTATAGAGACATATAAAAAGGTATTCCGTAGGGTGTACTATCAAATTGATACAGTAGAATATACATCAAAACAGCTTTTTCGGGAACACCTAAAGGATATTGATGATTATATTCGTTTCTTCAGAAATAAGATAAAGCCTATTGTTATCAATGATAGTTATTATCTTGACGAAGAGGAAAAAGACCTAAAAGGAATGTTACATAAAATATCAGGACTAGCGGCACCTGAAGCAAATAATCAGTTCTTCAAGAGTGTAGGAGATACGTTTGCGGCATATTCCGATTGGTTAGATGACGTTGAGCCGTTGTTTGAAGTAATATCTACAGGAATACAAAATACGGCATTGCTAACCAATGCTATTGATTTCCGTATTAGTAACACTGAACGTAAGATTCCTAAGTTTGAAGTTGAAGACCCTGAGGGGTTATTCTTTTCAGAACTTCAAAAAGGAATAAATGAGAAATTGGTAGGTAAGGTAAAGAATTTAGATGAATATATGAAGCGTATTGAAATAGAATGCGACTTGATTGTTCCTAATGACCTTTGTTCGTATTTTCTCATTCTTTGGGATATTATGAAATGGTGTAAGGAAAAGGATATCATGACTGGACCAGGTCGAGGTTCTGTTTGCGGAAGTCTAGTTGCTTATTGTCTAGGTATAACGGATGTTGACCCATTGAAATATCATCTTTATTTTGAACGTTTTCTTAATGCTCAGCGTGTAAGCGCACGTCACGAATATCATTTAACAATGTCTGACGGTTCTGAATTAGTATTTAGGGATGGTGATAAAATTCCTTTGACAAATGGAGAGAGTATTATTGCTGACGTTGACTTAGACTTTTCAAGTATAGATATAGATGTAAGCAAAATATAGAAATGATAGGAATAATATATAAGTTCACATTAACAGAAGAATACGAATTGAATGGCCATAAGCCGTTCTACATTGGTCAGCACTGGGAGAAACGTAGCGTTTCAGAGTTTATAAGTTCTGAAACTTACTATTATAGCGGAGGTGGTTCTATATGGAATTTATATTTAAAATCATTAAAAAGAAAACACCCCGATAATTGGAAGTCATTCATAAAACGAGAGGTGCTGTATAGTTCCGAGGGAATAACCCAAAGGGGGTTAAATGGTTTAGAGAAATTTTATATCAGAAAATATAAATCTCTTTATTCGGAGAAGTTAGGTGGTACTAACATAATTGAAGGTGCTTCAATAGAGATAAATCCAGCATCTTGCGATATTGTTAGGAAGAAAATAAGTTTATCTTTAATAGGTAGAAAATTTTCAAAGCAACATATAAATAATCTCAAAAAATATTGGACATCCGAAAGGTTAAGCGGTGAGAAAAATCCTAACTATGGTCATAAATGGACACAAGAAATGAAGGATAAAATGAGAGCCGTTAAACTAGGAAAATATATTGGTGAGAAAAATCCTAACTATGGTAATAAATGGTCTGATGATAAGAAGAAAGAATTGTCAAAAAAGGTAAAGGAAAGATTTAAAACTAAACCAAATCCCATGAGTGGTAAGAAACGAATAACAAATGGTGAGATAAATACTGTTATTGGTAGCAATGAACCATTACCAGATGGGTTTTGGTTTGGAATGAAAAAGAGAAAATATGAAAGTAAAGAAGATTGAAATAAAGAAATATTTTGTAGATAGTCCTGATATAGATTGTGACTTTGAGCCTTATGGTCGTGATTTAGTCAAAGATTATCTAAAAAATAAGTATGGTCATGATTATTCTTGTTCCGTAGGTACGTACACGAGAATGAAGTTGAAAACTTGTATAAAAGACTTTGCAAAGGTTAAGGGTTTGCCGTTTGATTATACAAATAAGGTTACAAAGGATATAGATGACCAAATAGATTACACTTGGGGTGATTTAATTGAATATGGTTCAAAATCTAAGACCTTATTTAAGTTTATTCAGGAAAACCCCGAAATAGTACATATGGCTAAATATAGCCTTTTGGCTTGTAAGGCTGAATCTGTTCATCCATCCGCTGTTATTTTAGTTCCAAAATCGTCTAAGGAAACAGGAAAGGAAATGAATATATACGAATGGATGCCTATCAAACAAATAGATGGCTTATTGGTATCTGAGTGGGAAGGTAAATACACTGAGGCAGGTTTGTTCCTTAAAGAGGATATTTTGGGTTTGAATCAATTAAGTAAATTCCATAACATGCTGCAATTAATTGAAAAAGATTGTGGTAAGAAAATAGACCCGAATAAAATTCCATTTGATGACGCTGAAGTATTTAGGTATTTTCGCAAAGGCTGGTGTGAAGATATATTTCAGTTTGGTACAAATTCCTTAATGAATTATTGTAAACAGGTTAAGCCTACTGAATTTTCAGACCTTGTCGCTATGACCGCTTTGTTTAGACCTGGACCAATAGCATCAGGAGCGCATACCGATTTTGCTGATATTAAGAATGGAAGAAAGAAACCAAAGTTTGACTATGGTGTAGAGAATATAACAGGAGAAACTTATTCACTATTAGTATATCAAGAACAGATGATGTCTATTATTCATCAATTAGGAGGTTTATCTCTTATTGATGCCGAAAATGCCAGAAAGTATATTAAAAAGAAAAAGCATAAGGAATTAGCAGCACTTGGAGATAGATTCATTCAAGGTGCAATAGATAATGGATGCCCACCAGATGAAGCGAAAGTGATTTGGGATAAGATGAATGCTTTTAGTAGTTATTCGTTTAACAAATCTCATGCCGTTGCATATACTCTTATGTCATATTGGTCTCAATGGTTTAAGGTTAATTATCCATTAGAGTTTTGGACCACATCATTACAGTTTGCCACTGAGGGTGATATTCCATATCGTATTGCTGAAATGAAAAAGACTGGCGTTGAAATCGAGATTCGTCAACCTGATATAAACTATTCAGGAAATAATTTCACTTGCGATTCGGATAACAAACGAATATTCTACAGCCTACAGAAGATAAAGGGAGTTGGCGATGTAGCCGTTCAGCATATAGTAGAAACGAGAAATAAAGGTGGACAATTTTTTGACCTGGAAGAATTTCTGAGCCGTGTCCCTTCAAAAGTTAATAAAACTGCTGTGAAATGGCTAATCGTGGCAGGAGCATTTGACCTTATAGAAGAAATCAAGCAGCCTAGGGATAGACGCAAATTGCTAGAGCATTATTTGGTGGATATCAAGGGAGGTGAAATGATGAAAGAATACGAGACCGAGGAGGCAAAAATAAGCAATTCTTTTTGGATTCTTGAGCAGAAACGACTTACAGGTTTTGGCGATGTAGATTATCTATCTATTTTGCCTAATAAGAGAATGAAAAGACTTTTTGTCTCAGCGTCTGATTTTGCTGTTTCTAAGGAAGAGATGGAGGTATGTGTTGCTGGAAATCTTTTGAGTTTTACAGAAAGAGATATTAAGACAGGAAAAATGTGTAATATTCAAGTTTCCAGTTCAGATGAAATTATACCTTGCACCCTTTGGCCAGATGCTTATGAACCAATCTTAAAAAGCATTGGAGGTAATATGTTAGATATAAAGGGCAAGGTTATCTGTATCAGTGGTACGATAAGAAAAGATAAATATCGCAACGCTAAGACTTTATATTCAAACAATATGACCAAAATGTATATTATAAGTTAAAAAATGAAAGAAGAAATTAATAAGTATGAAGTTGTCCTTCCTTGGACAATATTCGATTGTAAAACAAATTGTTCTAAAAATGAAGATTAATAATTTTCTTAAGCACTTGTCTCGTTTAGACAATGTGCATCAATGGGAAGAGCGTGATTCTGTTATTAAAGAATCAGTTAGCCAACATTCTTTTAAGGTAGCAGCCATTTGTCACTTTATGCTCAATGAGTATGAAAAGGTGGCTAAGAAAGTTTGCAGTCCTGTTTCATATGATTGCGTACAGAATTACAATTGGTTGAAATTTAAATACGAGTGTCTTTCATACGCTGTTCTTCATGATTTTGATGAAGCTATCTTAGGCAGAGATATTTCGCACGTGGTCAAGTATAACGATTTCAATGGCGAAGAAATTCGTAAAGCAATCAATAATTATGTTAATCATATTACGAAAGAAGATTTTGCCGATGGTAGTATTCCTAAACCAACTCAGGAAGTTAAGTACTTTGTAAAAATGTGCGACTGGATTGCGTTATCTACTTTTTGCGATAGAAATCTTACTGTAGGTTGTATGGTTTTTACGAATGAATATACGTATTGCAATGATAATTTATCTGAAGCTATTTCAATTGCTTCAAATTCTTTAGAAGAGAAATTTCAATTTAATCCAAAGGATATTTTTATTGAAATCGTAGATTTAGATTAAAAATAGATAAAAGAAATGAATGAAAACTTAGAAACATTATCTCTTGATGTTCAAAATGACTTCAAGAAGATTTTAGAGAATGAACCAGAAATGGCTAAGGCAATTTCTTTGGTTGTTAAGCATGTAGCAGGCACTTACACAGATAAGTATGCTAAGGGTATAGATGAGATTGATACCAAGAAAATGCTTTATGGAAAAGAGGGTAAACCGATTAATGTTTATCAGGTGTGTCGTTATCTTCAGCGGTATATTACTACAGGTTCAAAGAAAAGTTATCTTTTGAAAGATATAGAAAAAGCCATTCACTATCTTTTATTTGAAATAACTAGAAGAATTAAAAATGGAGAGACCGATGAAGTTGAACCAAAAGTTTAATAAAGTATGGCAACAAAAAAGATAAACATTGGTGAAGAAACGTATCTTTTGAAATTCGATGAGTTTGATGAAGATATAGACATTGACCAGTTACTAAAGATAGATTATAGCAATTTATTAGGTGAAATGATAACATTTCCAACGATTGTTGCTAAGTTTGGTAATATGCTTGCTGAGGCTGAATCTCAAGTATCTGAAAAGAAACTTAATTTAGATATTCAGGAAGCTAAAGTTAAGGAGAAATGCCGTATAGAATTAATGGAGCAAAACAATGGTAAAAATCCAACTGTTGATGCCCTTAATTCAGCGGTAATAACCGATAAGGGGTATCAAGCTATTAAGAGAGCGCATATAGCAGCGCAAAAGACTAGAGATTATATGCTGACGGTATATTTAGCCGCAAAGGATAAATCGGAGAAAATTAACAAGTTATTCTTTCAAGCAGCTCCAGGAGACATACCTGAAGGTGTAATTGAAGGACGTGTTAATTCAACGATAATAAAAAAACGTAAGCAAAAGAAATTTATAGAGTAACAGAGTTAAAAGAATAAAATAATTCACTATTTAAATAAGATAAATAAATGGCAAATTTTAGAGAAAAGTTTAAGGCTACAAAAATTAAAGACCTTAAAAAGGCGGTCGATAAAGATGACGCCATGGTCGGAGTAAGTAACAACGATTATTTGAATCTTGAGGACGGCAAGACTTTGAAGATTCGTATTTTCCCAGCACACCCTGGTCATGAACAGTTCTATGTACCAAAGAAGTGTTATTGGTTATCATTCCCTGCAGAAGATGGCGGAGACAACAAGCGTGGTACTGTTCTTGATAGTATTGTTCATGGCGGTACTAAGATGGACTTGGTTCAGGAGTACGTTAAGTATGCTAAGAAAAAGTATGGCGATGACGATGATAAGATGGAGACACTTACTGGTACTGGTATGAACTCTAATGCTTTGAATCCTCAATATTCTTGGCTTTGTTATGCGTCTATTGTAACTCCAGATGAAGAGTTGCATCCAAAGGTTTGGGAGTTCAAGAAGATGGTTCGTGATGCTTTGAATAAGTTAGCGTTTGACGAGGATAATGATGAGCCAATCGAGGTTGACCCATTTACTGACCCTGACGATGGTCTGGTTCTTGCCGTTAAGTATCTCAAGAAACCTAACAAGAAGAAGGGCGAAAACTATTATGAGGTAGATTTTGCTAAGACAGGAAAGAAGAAGGAGGCTTATTCAAGAGCAATTACAGATGAAGAGTTGGAAGCATTTTCTCGTCTCAAACCTTTGAATGAGGTTGTTCCTAGATATACAAAGAAGGAGTTTGATAGAGCCTTAGAAGGTTTGCAGTGTTGGGATGAAGAGTTTGATTTCAATCTCTTTGACGATGATGAGTGGCTTGAAATCGTTGAAGCCGTTAAGGAACAGTACAATGGTTCTAGCGATGATGACGATGAAGATGAAAAGCCTAAGAAGAAAACTGTAAAGAAAACTTCAAAGAAAGTAGAAGAGGAAGAAGATGCGGACGATGAAGAGGAAAAGAAACCTGCTAAGAAGTCTGCTAAAAAGAAAGTAGAGGAAGAGCCTGAGGATTCCGAGGAAGAGGAGGCTGATTCCGATGATGAAGAGGATTCTGATGAAGAGGAAACCGACAGCGATGAGTTTGACGACATGGATAGAAAGGAGCTCAAACACTATATTAAGGAGAATGAGTTGGATATAACTGTAAAGAAGTCTATGTCTGATGATGATATTCGTGATTTGATTCGAGAGGCAGTTGCTGATTCCGATGATGAAGAGGAAACCGACAGCGATGATGACTCAGATGACGAGGAAGAGCAGCCAAAGAGCAAGGTGTCTCTTGACGACATTCGTAAGAAGTTAGCAGGTAAGAAGTAATATCATAAGCAATCATTAATAAGAGCCTTGTAATGAATAAAGAGTAGTTACAAGGCTCATTTTATTTCCATATATGCCGATAGGAATAATATATAAATTTACAATCCTAGCAAAGATTAAGAGGGATGGCCATAAGCCGTTCTACATTGGTCAGCACTGGGAGAAACGTAGCGTTGAATATTTTCTTTCTAGGGATTCTGATTATTATGGTAGCGGTACTATATGGTTAGATTCGGTTGAGGGTTTAAGGAGGTTGAGACCTGATAATTGGAAGTCGTTTATAAAGCGAGAGGTACTATATAGTTCCGAGGGAATAACCCAAAGAGGGCTGGATGCTTTGGAGGAGCATTTTATAAAGAAATATAAATCTCACTATTCCAATCTCAATGGCGGTTGTAACGTTCTTTTAGGAACGGCAAACGGATTTGGCTCAACAAATCCAATGTGTGATAAAGAAATTATAAACAAAGTGAGAGAAAAGAAGAAGGGAAAATATAGAGGAAAGAATTGTTATTGGTACAATAAACATCTTTCTGATGAGACTAAGAAGAAATTAGGTGATTTAGCTAGAGAAAGATTCGCAAAAGGAAAACACCCGTCATTAGGTAGAAAGATGAGTGCTGAATCTAAAAAGAAGATGCGACTTGCCGCTTCAAAAAGAGATAAGAGTACATATGCTCATGGGTTTAAAAGAACAAATGAACAAAAGGAAAAAAATAAGAAATGGTTTATTGAGATATTATGCTAATGTTAGTAAGCAGAGTTAATTTTAGTGTAATAATATTAAAAATTATGGGAAATTTTATAGATTATATAGCAAAAAAATTTGATAGCGAGGATGTTATTAAATTTTCTGAAAAGGATTCTTTTTCAGAAGTAAAAAGTTGGTGTGACACAGGTAGTCCATTGTTAAATTATAATATTCATACATTAGGATTCCCAACAGGAATAATAGAGATTGCTGGCAAATCTAAGTCTGGTAAAACATCATTAGGTTTAATGACCATGAAATCTTTTTTAAAGGAGCATAAAAATAATGGCGTTTGCGTTATATTATCTTCAGAGAATAGAGATAATAAAGATTATGCTTTGCAATTAGGTATAGACGTTAATTCCGTTTTGATTATTCGTGTTAGGTATGTAGAAAAAATGTTCTTACAAACTAAGAAAATAATAACAGAGGCAGACCAATATTTTGCCGAAAAGAAGATTAAGCCTTATTATTTCTTTCTTTGGGACAGTCTTGGAGCAACTCTTTCTAAATCAGAACTCGATACAATGGATGAAAATCTTGATACAATGTCTAAAAAATTAGAAAAGGGTTCTGATATTTCTGACTTAAAGCATGAGAAGGTAGGAGCGTTTGCAAAGTCGGCTAAGATGTTTTGTAAGTATATAACTAGTGAAATGTATAACCATCCGATACATTTTGTTATTCTTAATCATCAATATGATGTAATAGGTTCTATGGTTCCAGGTGCCAGAAAATCTACAGGAGGTGAATTTATAGAACTTATGCCTTGTATGAGATTTAGTCTTAAAGTAAAGGCTAATGAAAAAGTAGATGATGCTGAAGTTAGTCAAATAACAGAAGTTAAACCTATTAAGAATGATTTTGGTAGTCGTAAAAAAACGGAAATAAGAATATTATTTGGATATGGAGTTATCTTATCAGAGGGTGAAATTCAATATGCCATTGAAAGAGGTATATTAAAAAAAGTAGGTGCTAGAAAGATAACTTTTATGGACGGAAAAATGTCTTGGTGTTCATTAAAAGAGTTCTTCAACTTATATTATAATCATAATAAATATTTGCCTATTCTTTATGCTAAGATTAAGAAGTCATTCGATAATGATTTACTTGATATGAAGAAGAAATTAAATGATATAGATGATGAAGAGGAGGATGAGGAATGATGGTTATTCGTAATAGGATATTGCCCCCGAAGGGGTTTGTTGCTATAAATTTATTCGGTATTATTTTTGTTCGTAAGAATGCTAATATTTCTGAAAAGACTTTGCGTCATGAAGCTATTCATTCAGCTCAAATTAAGGAACTTTTAGTTATAGGTTTTTATGTGTTATATTTATGGTTTTGGATAGTTAATTTATTTCGTTGCGGATTCAAAAATCACGTTGCATATCGAAATATTTGTTTTGAGATTGAAGCGTATAGTAATGCCGATGATATAGATTATTTAAAGAAACGTAAAAGATTTGCCTGGAAAGATTATGAAAAAGGATAGAAAACCATTTGCATTATTCGTTACAGATATTCATCTTACTAAGGATAATGGTGAGATTGTTAAGAATATTTGGAGACAATGTATAAAAGTTTGTAAAGAAAACGAAGTAAAAAAGATTATTTGCGGTGGAGATATATTTACAAATCGTAGTGGTCAGCCGTTATCTTGCTTAACAGATTTTAAGGAAATGATAAAACTTATTCAATGTGCTGGAATAAGAATGTCTGTTATAGCAGGAAATCATGATAAAACAGACCCAGATAGTAAATTAAGTTATCTTTCAATTTTTGATAATGATATTAAGGTTCATAACGTAGGCGGTGTTGAATTATTTTCTTATGAACTAGAAGTTGCGTACATTCCTTATTTCACCGATGAAGTTTGGATGGAAAATTACGAGAGGGTTATGGAAATTATTGATTCTCAAATTACGGATGGTGATATTGATGTAGATGCTGTAAAATTTCTTATCACTCATTCGGGGTTTGATGGCGTTAAAAATAATGATGGTACAAAGGTTGTTAGTATCATAAAACCTAGTATGTTTAAAAAAGATTGGAATAAGGTTTTAATAGGACATTATCATAACGCTTCAAAATTATCTGATAACGTAATTTACACAGGTTCATTGTATCAAAATAATTACGGAGAAACGATAAATGATAAAGGAGCAACGCTAATGTTTACGGATGGTTCAATTAAACACGTTGAATTAGATTTTCCAAAATACATAAATATTAAGTTAGATGTTAATGATTCGGAGGGAATACGAGATAGCATTGAGAAATATAAAAATTCTCAAAACCATATTAGATTTACTTTTAGCGGTAAGAAAGTAGATGCCGATAAGGTTGATGCTGTCGGTTTATCGAAGTTAGGAATTGAAACCAAGTTCGTAGCAGAAGAAACTACAGAAGCAATGCAGAGTTCTGAAAGCGATGAGTTAATGGTTTATGATAAAAAGACTATCTTTAAACATTTCTCTAAGTTTTGTGCTGAAAATGGTATTAAGGGCAAAAATTTGAAGTATGGTTTAAACTTAATAAGAGAATTATGAAATATATGGGCAGCAAAAAAAGAATATGGAAATACATTGCTCCAATCATATTAGAAAATCGTAAGGAAGGTCAACTCTATGTAGAGCCGTTCTGCGGAGGTTGTAATTCTATTAGTCAAGTCGATGGTCGTAGAATGGCGGGAGATAATAATCCATATCTAATCTCTATGTTGAAGTCAGTTATTGCTTCAGAGCAACAAATTTATCCTATTTCTAGACAGATTTACGAAGAAGTAAGAAAAGACTATAACAACGAAGATTACAGCCGTTATACGATTGCGGATATGGGTTGGGTAGGTTTTATGGCTAGTTATAATGGAAGATTCTTTGACGGAGGGTTTTCGGGAACTTGCGGAAAAAGAAATTACATTGATGAGTCAATAAGAAATTTACTTCAACAAGTTGATAATCTTAGAAACGTGGAGTTTCATTGCTGTTCATACGAAAGTCTTCCAATTCCAGATGGAAGTATTGTTTACCTTGACCCACCATATAGAGATACAAAACAATATAAATCTAGTGTTGGTTTTGATTATGAATATTTCTATTATTGGGCAGAGGAATTATCAAAACATAACAACAGGGTTTTTATTAGTGAATATTGTATGCCTCCATTCTTTAAGGAAATATGGAGTATGGAGATTCCTTGTAACATTAATATTGAAAAGAATAAAAGAGTTGAAAAACTTTTTACAATATGAAAATAAAAGGAGAATAGGAAGATGTGGAATTTAAAAGATATCAAAATACAAGATTTTTTCTCACATGTAGATTCGGAGTATTCATTCCATAATGATTGTTGTACTCTAATTGTGGGAGATAATAAGGATAGGGGTGGAAATAATGGCGCTGGTAAGACTACTTTATTTGAGGCAATATCGGTAGCATTAACAGGTCGTTCTTTGAGAGATATTAAAAAAGAAAGTTTTATAAATGATGAAGCCGAAAGTTGTCTTGTTAAATTATCCTTATATAATAATGTAACAAAACATGAACTTGAAATAACAAGACAATTTTTTAGAGGTAATAAAAGTTCAAAGATAGAAATAATAGAAGATGGAGAAATAAATTCAACCATAACATCAGTTAATGAAGCCGATAAGCGAATATTAGAGTTGATTGGTATAGGTAGAGAAGATTTATTGCGTTATTATATAATTTCTCAGGATAATGTATATACATTCTTTACAGCGGCAGACAACGAGAAAAAAGAAATACTCAATAGAATAACATCAGCCGATTTAATCAATCCGCTGCTTGAAGAGTTATCTAACAGAAAGAAAAATCTAGAAGAAAAGAAGAATGAATTGAGTAAGGAGTTGGTTGCTTTAGATTCTAAGAAAGAAACGTTAGATGAGCAATTAGAAGAGTTGAAGAGTAATATTGTTTCATCTGAAGAAATATTAGATATTCAGAATAGAATAAAGAAACTAGAGAAAAGAAAACAATCGTATTTAGAAGACAATAATAATATTCATGATGAATTAAAGAAATTAGACGGAAAAAATTTAGATATAGATAAACTTGAATCAAAGCTGAAGAAGATAAAGAAGTCTATTGAAGATAAGAAAAACTTGAAGGATGAAAACAAGAAGATTATTCGTTCAGCTGAACAAGACCTTGGCGGAGCGGTAGTTTGTCCTAAGTGTGGTGAAAACTTTATTCCTGAGAGTGAATTAAATCTATCAGTAGAAGATACCAAGAAGATATTAAAAGAGGCAGAGCAAGAGAATAAGAGTATTGAGACGGCACTTTCTAAGCTATTAGAACAACGTAAGGATATTCAAACCGAAATAGATAAAGCAGAAGAGATTCAAGATACTATCAAAAGAAAGAAAAGAGAGATTAAGAGCAATGACGATGAAATACAAATTATTGATAAGAAAATCGTAAATCGAAAGAAAGAAATCATTGAATTGAAAAAGCGTAAAGAAAACAATGTGGCTATTAAATCTATTGAGGATAAGATAGATGAATGCGAAAGAAAATCAGAAGAGGTTCAAAAGCAAATAATGCCGTTAGATGAAGAATTGAATCAAGTGAACTATTGGACTTATTATATGGGTAAGAATGGTTTTAAGACCTATCTTGCTAATAAGGCTGTTAGTGTTCTTGAAGGTACGGTCAATTCTTATTTAGACAAATTTAATTCTGATTTATCAGTTAATATCAATGGATTCAAAATATTAAAGGATGGTAGTGTACGTGAAAAGATTGAAAGTTTTGTTTTAGAAAGCGGAATGAATCCTAAGTTATTCATGGCAATGTCAGGCGGTGAACGTGGTCGTATAAAGTTGGCTGGAATACTAGCTATCCAACATCTTATTAATATGTCGTTAAATGGAAACGGATTGAATCTATTAATTCTTGATGAAAGTTTATCTGGAATAGATAGCGAGGGAACAATGGAGTTTGTTAATATTCTTGAAAATATTGGAAGTACAATTTTATTAATTACGCAAAATATAGAAGATTCAAAAATATTTAAAAACGTTCTTACTGTTGAGAAGAAGAACGGAGTTAGCAGATATATAAATTAATATAATTTTAGTTTACAAGATATACGTTTCGTGCCTAGATTGCTTGTGAAAGTAGTCTAGGCATTTATTTTTACTACAAAGTTATTAGCCTATATTCATGAATGTAAACTTATTTATATATGGAAACTAAAGATAGAGTTAAGTTTTTCAAAGACAGAAAGATAATTGGTATAGACCCAGGAGATAATGGGGGAATATCTGTATATTCATTAGATAAGCATAAAGTAATAGAAGTTATCAAAATGCCTTCTACACCTCAAGAGTTGTTAAGATTCTTGAGGTTTTATCAGTTTAATTCCACTTGTTATTTAGAGAAAGTTCAGGGGTTGCCAGGAATGGGCGGTAGCCGAATGTTTAATTTTGGTAAGGGTTTTGGACACCTTGAAATGGCATTGCTTGCTACTAAGATTCCTACAGTATCGGTAACACCTCAAAAATGGCAAAAGGCACTTCAGTTGGGTCATAAGGGCAGTAAGACTACAGCCGTTTGGAAGAATAAGTTAAAAGCAAAAGCCGAACAACTTTTCCCATATGTAGGTAGAATAACATTAGCAACGTCAGATTCGTTACTTATAGTTCAATACGCAATAGAACAAGAGAAGTAAATATTAACAATAAAATAAATCTATTAGTAATTATGGAATATCAATGTTTAAATCCTAATTGTGAGAACTTTGAAAAGAAGGATTATTATTCTTCAGAAGTTTATAAATATATTAATGGTTCATTAGTAGGCGAACATCAACGTTGTCCTAAGTGCGGTGAAATGCGAAAGGATATAAATCCAGCAAATGATGTTCCGTTGTCTGAAAAGAATATCGGTATCAATCTTTTTGACGGCATGTCTAAGGATAGAAAAATAGAGGTTTTGAAAAAACGTTCTCACGAGCATTTTCAAAGTAAATTGAAGGAGAGAAAGGATGAATTATTGAATAAGGCAATGACCGAAATGAAGAATTTAAATAATAGATAGCTAGGAGGTTGCTTTATGAATAGAAAATTATTCAGAAAAGATTATAAATACAAGCGAAAATTTATAAACGCTTGTATTATGAGAATACGTTTTGGACATAGAAATGAAAAAACAGTTCTAGGTTACAAAACGTATATTTTTAAAGCCATGAGAGGTATCGTAGAAAAAAATATATTCAACTACATAAATCTATTAAATGGAAGTCCTTGTCGTTCAATTCCTGAATACAATGAGATATTATCCGAATGCTGGCTTATATTTGAAAAATGTTTAGAAAAATATAAAATAACACGTACAAACAATTTCTATTTCTACTTTAATAAATCTTTGGGAAGAAGTTTTTACAAGTTATATACAAAGGAAATAAATCACCCTTGTATAGACTTAACAAACGAAATAGCAACAGTGCACCCTAAGTTATCAGAAGATGCAACGGAAGAGACTGATGAAATGATTTTTCAAAGTTTAAGACTTAATGATTTTGAAAAGAAAGTGTGTCGAAGTAGGATGAAAGGAGAGCCAGCATCAAAGTTTATAAGAGCGTATAAAGACCCGAAAGCGGCACATAAGAAGTACCAAAAGGCACTTCAGCATATTCGTTTTCGTATTAATCAAGCAAGAGATAACAATAATTGGTAATTATATAAGAATATGGATACAGTTAATATAAACGTTTATCAAAAAACTATTGAGTTTATTGCTAATAAGATGGGTTATTCCGTTCTTCAGATTTTTCCGTTGAACGATTCAACTGCTTATTATTTTCTAGTTCATGAATTTCATGTATCAACAAGAACACCAACGGATGATATTCAATTTAATCAATTAGTTGGAATAAATATTACTGATATAGTAAGAAATAATTCAACAATAGATAAACGTCAATTTGAATTAAAATTAAATCAATTCATAAATGAGGCAGATGTTATTAGAGCCGAATTTCCAAGTACAATGCGTTGGTTCAAGTTTGCATCAGCAAATAAGTAGAAAAGAATGAAACCAAGTAAATATCAAAAAGCTATATATAACGCATTTCAAGAAACTAATGAGAATATAAATATTTCAGCAGTTGCTGGTAGCGGTAAGACGACAGTACTTTTGCAACTGCTGAAATATATTCCTGACGATAAGCAAGCACTTTTCGTAGCCTTCAATAATAGTATAGTGGATGAACTTAAAAAACGTATAGGAGACAGAAACAACGTAGAAATAAGCACCATACACTCTTATGGTTGGCGTAGTATATTAATGCGTTATGGAAGTAAGGTTAAGATGAACCCTAATAAGGTTCTTGCTAAGATAGAAATTGTTTTAAAAGATTATCCTGATATAAAGGCTAAAAAACATGGTTATTATTTCTTTATCATTAGCAAGATAATAGACCTTATGCGATGTAATCTTATATCACCCAATGTTAAGGATATTCTAGATATGACTATGTATTATGATATAGATGTATCTAAATTTGAAGCTGAGTTTGCTATTAGAGTTTTAGAATTGATGAATAAAGATAAGAGTCAATTTGATTTCATGGATATGATTTATCAACCTATCATTGACCCTTATATTCGTATGCGTAAGTACGATTATGTATTTTGCGATGAAAGTCAAGACTTTTCAGCAGCTCAGCAAGCTGTTATAAAAAAGTCTTTGAATCGTAGAGGAAGATTAATAACAGTTGGCGATGAACATCAGAGTATATATGGATTTGCTGGAGCGGATGCCGATTCATATGATAAGTTAGCTAATTTAAATGGAGATTCCGTAAGATTGCCGTTATCTGTCTGCTATCGTTGTTCTAAAGCTGTTGTAATTAAAGCTCAAGAAATTGTACCTGAGATTCAATACGCTGCTGATGCTGAAGTTGGTTTGGTTCGTGAAGGAAGTCTTGTTGAAGATTTAGAGCCTGGAGACTGGGTATTGTGTAGAAATCTAAAGCCGTTAGTTCAAACCTATCTTTGGTTGATGAAGAATAAAATCAAATCAAAGATTAAGGGTAAGGATATTGGTGAGGGTATATTGAGCATGATAAATAAAACTGGAGCAAAAACCCTTCGTGGAATGTGGACGTTGATAGAGATAGATAAGAATAAGCTATTTCAGAAGTTAAAGAAACGAGGGGTGCGACATCCAAGTCTTCATCCAAAAATGGAATTATTTTCGCAGCGTCAGGAGGTTATCGAATGTCTTATGGGAGAGGTAAGTAATGTAGAAGCATTGAAAACACTTATAAGCAACATTTTCTCTGACGATATAAAGGGAATTATGTTAAGTACGATTCATAAGGCTAAAGGATTGGAGAATGATAGAATAATGTTTCTTTGTCCTGAATTAATACCTAGCAAATACGCAACGACAGATTGGATGTTTGAGCAAGAAATGAATTTGAAGTACGTAGCTATAACAAGAGCAAAGAAAGACCTTATATACATAAGCGGAGAAACTTTCAAATCAGATATAAAATCTAAGATTTATTTATAGATTTTATGAAATGGTTAGAAAGTCTTTTGAAAGCCGATAAGGGAACTATTAGCAGTAAAAGATTTGCTGGTGTTATAGGTTGGCTCGTTGTTATAATAGTGGTATTATATTGTTCATTTAATAAGGTTGAAGCACCTAGATGTTTCACTGAGTTTATGGCGTTTAGTGCTGGACTATTAGGATGGGACAGCTTTACAGGCATTTGGAAGAATAAAGATAATAACAAAAGAGAATAATATGGAAGAGATTAATAACAAAGCGTTTGACGATGAGTTAAATAAGGCAGAGGAAGAAATTTCAGAAAGTCCTAGAAAAAAGATTCCTGTACCTAAAGTTAATAAGGATAAAAAGAAGAAAAATTATAGTTAAGGAGAATAATATTATGAAACTTAAAGAAGGCGAAATATATTATTATAAGGATAATGCCTATGAGGTTGTATCCTTTGGTAGAATGAAGTTAGAGAATGGCGATTGGGTAGATTCGGTTAATTATCGCAAACCTGAAACTGGCGAAATTTTCTCAAGAGAAAGAAAGCAGTTTGAAATGCGTTTTATTCCGTCTGAGTTATCGGTTGGAGATACATTGATAGCAACGTCAATGGGAAGGATTTTAGGAACGTTTAAGGTTGTGGAAATAAACGAAAATTCTCAGGAAGCAACGGCATACAAAACAGTTATAGCAGAAGGTGACGATAAGGATTCGGTTGCTATATATTTAGATAAAAAGATATTTTTGAACGGAAATGTTCTTTATAGAAGAGGTGGCATTTATAAGAATTTCAGTACGAATGTAGAATTTTACTTTGTAAATGACGATGTTCGTTATATGCTAAAGGTAAAAGAGGCATTAAACAATGGAAGTGTAATATTAATGAAACTTTTGAAGTTAGTTGAAAATCGAGATAAACCATATAGAGAAATTGATGTTCAAGATTTAGAAAAGATGAATCAAACTTTTACTAATCAGTTTGGTCGTTTAAGAAAAATATTAGGTACAAATGGAAAATAATAATGAGGAGGCTTTGAACCTTATAGATGAACTTATTAAGTCAGATGGTGATGTTAGTTTGCCTGGGCTTGATTTAGATTCTGTCGTAGATAATTTCGTTGATGTTAAATACGGAAAAGAATTGTCTGAAATTAAAGATGAAGAACAACGTAAGGAATTGCGTAAGAAGTGGGTTGATTATTACACTAAAGGAGAGGGAAAGGAGACCATGACGATAGAAATAGATTCAATAAAGTCAAACTATTCAGCGGCAAAAGACCAACTTCAATTCGTAGCAGATGCGGCTGTAAGTTCAACTGCTAGCAATGCGGTTCCAGCCGTTATTACAGTTGGTTCGGCATCTTCAACACCTAATCCAGCATATACTTTAATAGAGAATAAGACAAAGAAAAACCAATTGTTAGCAATGTTAAAAGCCGTTGGAGCATTCTTAGTTAATCTATTAAAATCTGCTGTCGCTATTGCCTTTGCCGTACCTGCTGCCGTAATATCTTTGATTAAGACTTTGACTACAACGAAAAAAGCGGTTAATAGTATTCCTGTTTAATGTAGTGTTTTGATATAGGTTTTGTTTCCACCTTCTCATGTATCAATTAAAGATACTGAGGAGGTGGTTTTGTTATAATTTTCTTAGCAAAGTTTTTATTATCATAAAGTCCTAGTAAATATTTGGACTATTTGTAAACTAAAAGAATAGAATTATGATTAAGATTTTCAAATCAATAATTCAGTACTTGAAAAGAAGTTCTGAATTAAGAAAGAAACAAGAGTTGCTTTTAAAGATAGAAGCAATTGACCAGATGTATAATGTTAGAGAGAAAGACAATTGTCTTTACATTATATGCAATGGAGCCGCAATTCGTAAAATAGAAAATAATGAAACGGCAGGAGAAATTATTGAATCTATAAAGACAACTCGTCAAACTAGTAAGAAATACGCAAATTTAGAGGAACATGGACAGCAAGACTAAGCGAAAATTAGCCGAGATTGATGAAGAAATCGTTATGGCTAAGAACTCTTATAATTATGTAGGTGCAATGCAACTTATAGCTAAAAGAAAGGCTATATTGGATGCTGAAATTAAGTCTGAACAAACAACTCTTTTGGAAGTTATTAAAGACTATTCACCAGAAGAGCGTAGAAAAATGACTCTTAACATGATAACAGCCGTTGTAGGTAGCGATATTTTGCTTTCAACTGTTATTGATATTGAAGAGAAATTTAAGGAACTTGGAATAATTGAGGTTCCAGTTCTATCTAACATAAAGAAGATAACAAAGGAGTTAAGAAACGTTGTATCTACAATTCATAATGTACATAACGATTTTCTTGACGAAAATTATTGCGAGGTTTGTGATAGTATTGAAGAGAAATATAGTTTGACTTTGAAGAATTATATTTTCAATGAAGTACAAAAACTTGGATTTAAAAAGAATTGATTTTATGGAAAGAACTGAGAATGCCGTAGAACTTTGGTCAGAAGAATTTTCTAAAAAACCCATTAGACCATTGACGAAGGAAGAAATGAGTGGTTTTATAGGTTGGTGTATAGTTGAGTCATCTGAGAGTTTCAATGATAACGAATTGAAGCAGATTCTAGAAGATAAGAAAGGAGGTTTGGCGTCTGTTTTCTATCTTAGAGTTAAGTATCGACATACGTATGAAGTTAGTCCTGTACTTGCCGCTTGTTTAGGTGATAATATTCTAAAGAATTTTGGAATGAGTACGATGATGGCTAATTATTTGCAGTGGTTTTGCTTTAAAAATAAGATAAAGCACTTGACGTTAGATGATTTTGCAAAGAAAGTATTTCCATTCGGAATACCAAAGGAAGAAGTTTGGGAAGAAATGTGGTCGTTGCAAAAGGTAAAGACCGAGAATTGCATGATTGATAGCGACAACGGACTTGACCATCAAGAATTGATGAAATCAATAATTAACATTACAGAATAATTAATATGGAAAAGGAAGATAAAATAGGGTGTGTTATAGGATTTAATGTTTATATAGGGGTTATTCTAGTGCTTGGGCTAATTATAGCTTTTACAGAAATATCAAACGGAAAGTTTGCTAAGAAACCTAAAGAAACTATACAAACCTATGAAGTTACCTATGTTAATGGGTTAAAGGATATTGTTTCATATAAGGTTCACGAAGGAACAAAGGCGTACATTGAAAGCAGTAGAGGTAGTTATTATCTTTCATTTTATTATGAAAATACTAATCTCTTTGGATTTAAATATAGAGAAACTGATGGTTCTGTTCCTGGTGTAGTATCTTATAAACGAGTAAAGTAAGGAGGAGGTAATGAGATGTTTTGTAGTAATAAGAAAATCAAGAGAGAGAGAGAGTTTATCAGATTTACGTCAATAATCTGATAACGGCTGTAACATTAGACCGAATGACGGCAATAAAGGTACGTAATTTATCTCAGAACAATGGTTATCTTGCTAGAATAGAAGAGGTAAGTGAGAAAGACGTTGACCCAGATTGGCGTGAGGATGTTGAAGAATTAAAGAGGTTGAAATATGAAAAATGTAACTAGATGTAAGATAGGTTGTGGTATAGCAACGATTATCCTATTCACGTTAGGATTCTTTGGCGGAATAATGATTCAAAGATTTTTAGGATTGCCTATATTTATAGCAATAACTTTAATCTTATTATTGATTTTGCTAATACTACTGCGTTATGTAAAGAATTTAGACCCTGACGATGATAATTTCTAATAAAGCATATGGCAAAGAATAAAGAAGATAAGCAACAAGTTTATACACCCGAACATATAGATAAACTAAGACAGAATGAAATATTTGTATTCGGTAGTAATCTAAATGGTTGGCATGGAGGTGGTGCTGCTCTTATAGCCTATGAACGATTTGGAGCAAAATTAGGAGTAGCTGAAGGATTTGCTGGACAAACCTATGCTATTCCAACCTTAGATAAGAATATGAAGAAAGTTTCTAGTGAAGAATTGACCGCATCATTAGCAAAATTCTTTATTAAGGTAAGGGAACATAAGGAATACATTTTCTATCTTACAAAGATAGGATGTGGAATTGCTGGTTGGTCGGTAGAAGAAGTTAGGAGAATATTTTGGATTGTTGTTAATAAGTTTACTTATTCAGGCAATTTACCAAATAATCTTATCATACCAAAAGAGTTTGAATAATAAATTAAGACTATAAATTATGAATAATGAAGATTTATATCGCAAGAATGCGGCGAAATTAAAAAACAAAATAGCAAAGGTTGCTATAGCATTATCTGGAAATAAAGGAGTTTTGAAAGCGGTTGATAATGAGTCTTTGAATGGTGATACTAAGAAAAGACACGCAAAAGCAACCGAAGAAGCATCCCAGTTTAAAAATAAAGATGGTAGTATAGACCCTTGGATTCAAGCTATTTATGCAAGAATGTATGGTTTAATATAAAGTTTATTAACAATGAAAAAGTTATTATTTATTGTTATTTTAGCGGTTTTAAGTATTACGACAAGAGCAACGGTCACGCATGTAACGCTTACTTATTATCAGCCAGTAAAGGAGCAATGCGATAACAAGCCACTCATAACAGCAGATGGAAGTAAGATAAATCTCAACCATTTGAAAAGTGGAAAGATACGTTGGTGCGCAATAAGTCGTGACTTACTTTATTTATTTCCAAAGGGAAAACCGAAAAGAATATATATTGAAGGATTCGGAACATATCAGGTTCGTGATGTAATGAATCGTAGATTCCGTCATTCCGTTGATATTCTTATTCACCCTAAAAATAGCAAGAGAATTAAATTAAACAAAGTAAAGATTAAAATAATTTAACAAAAGATTATGGCTACAAGATTTACAAATTCAGATTTTACAACTGCGGCTAGAAAGTTAGGTGAAAAAGTTTTTCAAGATAAAGAGCGAGTTGTTGAGAAAGAAGTTAGACAATTTGCCGATAAGTTAATCGACAAATACGTACCAAAGCCACTCATTGGAGCGTTAAACGAGTACAGTGAATGGTTCATTGATAGAGAAAATAGAATTCAAGTTAGGAGCGATGATTTTAGCAATTCAATCTATCTTGATTCTAATAAAGTATCTCCAATGGGTGCAAGACGTTGTATGTTTATATCTAATGAAGATTACATTGAAGCTAAAAGAATTAAAAAGAGAGAAAGCAGTATCTCTCAAGAAAAAAATAATTATGTAAGGCAGGTAGAGAGTGCCTTGTTAAATCTTAGAACCAAGACACGAATTAAGGAGGTATTTCCTGAGGCATTGGAATTTTTACCTAAAGACGAAAAGGAACAAATGTCGAGTTTGATTCCAAGATACGAACATTTGAGAAACCTTATTAAAAACGTACAAGGGGAGAAATGAGCAATACGATACCATTAAATTCAAAAGTCATTGGTTTATATCGTGACTTTCTTGAAAACCCTAAGAAACACGGATTTGACTACAAGCCGTTAAAGGAAGTATTTAAGGAAACTGATAAATACATTCCGCAAGATAAACTCTACAAGAAGTATCTTGATTATATTAAGAAACCATTACCAAAGGTTGTCTTTTATATTATAATGAGAGAAACGTTTGAAGAGTTTGGAGGTTGCGAGACCGATGAAAACGGAAAACGTATGAATTGGGGTTATAGATTGGATTTAAATATATAAGAAGAAATGAGCCGATAATTTTATGAAGATTTATTCTATCAAAAGATTATCGGCTTATTATTTTACCATAGCAATAAAATAACGTCACGTAACAAAGTTTTTATTATCATTCCAGTAAGGAAGCATGTAAGAATAAATAAAATTGTTGTAAACTAAAAATAATAATTATGATTAGTAAGATAGTAGATATTGAAGGAAAAGAGTTTGGAGCAAATGCCCCTGATTATATGTATAAGGAGTATCTTGAATTGCCGTTCGATTTTACAATTCAAGCAATATCAGGTACGGACTTAAATAAAGTTAGAAGAGTATTCAAGGAGTTACAACGACAATTGCCGCCAACGCTTTCTTCTGATTTTATCAATATACCTTGTACATTAGACTTGTATGAAATGAAGTTAGATAAGTTTGAAGATGACGTTTGCATTCAGAATACGTATGGACATAGGGATTCGCAATTTACAATATTCGTTGAATTTCCTGAAACGATGCTAACAATTGACCAACAACGTTCATTCGTCAAAGACCATTTAGCAATCCTCAAAGAAAATTTAGACGTTAAGAAAGTGAAGAACGTTCTTATGTTTATAGCAACGAATAGTCCAATAATATTGACGGATGTTTTAGGTGAAAACGTTTTGTTCTTTAATAAGCCGTCTGACCCAGATGTTAAAATATATTCTAGTAAGAATAAAACCTTTTGCGGTCATATTTTAGACATTATTTCTAAATATGAAACAAAGGGATTCGCATCAGAAATAGCGGTAGATATAGTACAGAAAATAATTAATGATGCTAAAAATAATAAAAAGGTTAGCAATGAAATAATCGATGCTATTGGCGATGAATTTTTGAATAATTATTTAAGAAGAGAAATAATATCAAAGAAATGAAGGAGGCAAAATTATATAAGGTGACTTTGAAATCAAATTGTTATAAAAGCGGAATTGATATAAATATTATTGGCGATTCTTTAGAAGAAGCAATTTCAAAGGCTAAGAAACATTTGGAAGAAGATGTAGATAATATTGACATTGAAATAATTTCTGCTACTAAAATAATGGAAAATGTAATTGTTTATGCGTAATGAAAAAGAATAAAGCTATATTGTCGTTAAAGGAAGTAAGAAAACGCAGCAAGAAATTTTATTTCAAACTCAAAGAACACGTTCCTTTGATAAACCCTTATTGCGATGTAATAAGCGGAATTGTTGTAAAGGAATTTAAACCAAAACTCAAGGAGGCTGGTTTTAGTCGTTGCGATTTTTGCTATTTCTATGATACCCAAGAGGAAAAAGATTCTTTGCGTTGCGGAACTTTAAAATGTCGAGCAGCCGAAAGAAGAGACGGAAAGAACGTATTTTTCTGCGCCGAAATTAAACGACATCTTACACCAAAGGAAAAGTTGATTTGATGTTTTAAATACTTATAGGCATATGAAGAATAAAAGACTTTGGGAAGTACTAAAAGAAAAAGAAATTAAGACAGAGTATGATTTAGCAAGGGCAATCCGCTCAATCCGAAACGATAAGCGTTTGTCGTTAAAAGAAAGGAAGAGAGAGGAAAATATAGCAAACTTACAATTCTTAAATAATGGTTGGGCACATTTAAATAGGTTATTATGGACAATAAAGATTATTTAGATAAACTTATAGACTTACAAAAAGTCGTTAAGCGAATAGATTATCAAATCTCAGAACTCGCAAGCAAACAAAGAAGGTATATGTTAGATTATCTTTCAACTCTACCTTTCCAAAAAGGAGATAAGGTAAAAACGAAGAGCGGTGATGTAATAGTAATAGAATGTCTCCAAAATGCTTTTCCGTTACCTTTGTTAGAAAGCGGTATCAAAGTACAATTTTCGTTCCGTAGAATAAAGAAAAACGGAGAAATAAGCAAAAGAGTACAACAAGGGTATGGAATAGACTATTTCAATCTTAAAAAAGTTGTCGAATAAAGATATTTATAGGATAATATGGAAAAAGAAAAGATTTTTGGATAGTAGAAGATTTGATTATATCAATATTCATCATCTATATTTCGACTACATATTGAAGAACATTGATACGTGGGAAAAGTTATCCTTGCTTGCCGATATAAAGGAAGAAGAATATGGAAAGTCTTTGACGAATGAATATAGGGTTGAGCCGTTCAATAGTTACACCTGGCGGGAATTTACTTTCAGCGTATCGGAACAACGCAGCAAAGGTTTTATTTCTAATGATACTATTCTTTTTATAACATTCGGAATTATAAAATATGACATTAGCAGACCGAGAATAAACTATATTCAGGCTATTGGAATGAATGGAGTTTATACCTTCCGTGCTAGCGAAGTATTCAATTTCAATCAGCGTCATAAGAAACGTCTTTTACAAATAGAACAAAATATTATAAGGAAAATACAAGAACTAGGATATAAGAATTTGTAATATGAAAAAGAAAAGACTTTGGTTCAAAGAATTTTATCAAAGAGACCCAACCGATAATAGCATAAGTTTCTATTATCGACAAAGACGTTGCGAGGTTATATTGGAAGAGGTTGGAGAGTATAAACACAACGTATTCATTGCCGAGGTCAAACGTATAAACCCCTTGGAGCCTTTTGAAATGAAAGGAGTTGCTGGAGGTTGTAGATATAGATTCCGTATAGGTGAACGTTTCTTATTAAGAAGACATAAGGGCGGCAAGAACAACGATGAGCCTTGGTATTCTACCTTTTCGGATAAGTATTGGTTTGATGTACGTTATCCTGGAAGAGAAAATTTTGAAGGGTTTAAGATTTACCCAACCGATAAAGACCCATTTATTATAGTTTAGCAATAATCCAAGATATTTCCTAAGAAATAAAGGGAGTATCTTGGATTGGCAGTTATTTATTACTATATTTTAAATTGTAAAAACGAATTGTATTATGGGAAAAATAGAAATACCAGAAGGAGTAATAGACAAAAAGTCTTACTTAATGTACGTTGCTTTGAAACGAAATCCAATGTTTCTTCATCCACTCATAGAAACGTCTGAAGGGGAGACGATAAACCTAGGAGAATTTCCAAATCGCATACGTAAGAAGATAGAACATCTTCCACCAAAGGAACAAGAGTTAATAATGGCGCAAAAGGTAGAGTATCTAAAGTTACTACAAAAGAAAAACGTAGCAAAAGGTAAAGCCTTTGGAAGAATTGGAAGACCTAAGAAGGATGCTACAAAAGAAATTAGTTTCCAAGACAAAGCAGAAAAAGCCTTGGACGATGATATTGTAGTTCTATTAGGTCGTTTGTTCTCTATTAGGGAAGTAGTAAGAATAATTGCTGAGGATAATGGAATTGCTATTAATGCCGAGAGAGTTAAGCGAGTATTAAAAGAGAATGTTGTCCAAATCGAAAAGGCTAGAGAAGAATTCAGGAACAAGGTAACAGATGTCCGCTTATATAACAAACGTCCAAGACTAGAAGAATTGGCGTGGATGTATTCTAAGATGAAGCTAAGATATATAGCAATGGATTCTACAGACGCTTACAATGCTATGCTTAGAACTCTTGAGCAGATTCGTAAGGAGGCTGAGGGAGACATTATAAATATCAACGGCAATGTCGATGTTAATTTGAACGTAGAACTACAAGCGCATATCCAAAAGGAGATTATCAAGACAATAAACCTAAAGGAGATTATTTTGGGTAGGGTTGCTGCGAGAATGAATTTTGATACTAGCAAACTTATAGCAGGTTTACATAATTCTTACTACAATAGGTTTGTCCAGATAAGCGGAGACTATGACCCAACGGCTGAAATGCAATATCCAAGCCTTATAAATTACGACTTTGCCGATATAGAAAGAAAGAATGCGGAGCGTGACGATATTACGGATATAGAGCCAGAGCCTGAAACCGAGGAAGAGCAGAGCAAGGCAAAGGGTATTAGGGAATTGTTCCTCCAAAAGATTCGTAAGCAAAAAGAAGAATACGAGCAACGTACAAGTACAGCGGTCACCGAGGAGGAGATAAGAAGAGAAGAGGCAAAGGATGACGTTGGCGAGTATGAACGTAAAGGTCAGCATAAACGTTACGATTCAAAGCTAGAGAAAGAGCAACGCAACGAATATCATTTCACGGAAGAAAGCAAGGCAAGGCAAAAACAGGGGGCGGTTAATAGTAACAAAGTTCAAGCTATTAAGAGAGCAATGCAGCGAAATAGTAACAAGAAATAAAACGTATATTTTATTATGTGTGAAATCTTAGTAACGTTTGAGATAGAAAACGAGTTACAACGCCAAGAGTTTATAAAGAAGATTAAAAACCTTGGCGCTTGGGCTCGTGTCCTTTCAAATGCGTATATTGTTAGGTCAAGTAATAAAACGGCAATAGCAATAAGAGATAGTTTGCGGGTTGATATAAAAGATTCGGATAGATTATTTGTCGTTGATATTGAGGATTCATCTTGGGCGGCAAGAAATTTACCAATCGATGTTTACAAATGGTTAAAATATTAGGTTATGGCGAAAGAAATTAAAGTTGGAGAAAGAATTGTCTTAGAAATTACTGAAACCGAGACTATGACTTGTAAAGGTTGTTTCTTTGAAAGTGAAGGTGCTTGCGAAGTTTGGAGAAAATATTCATGCGCAAGGAATAATCGTTCAGACGAAAAGAACGTAATTTTTAAAGAGGTTAAGGAATAGATAAATATTTGGAGCAAGGTTAATTATTAGCAATAACAATTAAGTATTAATTAAAATAAGATTTATAATATGGACGATAAGAAAATTGATGATGCTGCATATAGATTCGCCACTTCTCAACAACATGGGGAACTTTTAGCTTTGATTGATGGATATAAGGAAGGTTATAAAGACGCTATCAATGAATTCATAAAAGATTTATGGCATCCTGCAAATGAAGTTCCTGAAATGGGGAGAGTTATTATCATGGAGAATTATTATCCTGATGGCAGAATAATGTTTATTTCTCGTATGAGAAAATCTACTTTTCATAATCCTATTGATATTGGTAGTACTAAAAAATGGTTTTATATTGAGGATTTATTTTCTAAAGAGGTTAGCAATGAGTAAAGAAAAAGCCGTTGAGAAAATACAATATGCTACAAGGCAAATTGCTTCTGTATATGCCTGTTCTGCTATCTTTGATGAAAAGACAAGGGTAAAAGAAGAAAGACTAAAAGAACTTGAAAAAGCGATTATCAATTTGTCAGGTGCGATTAAGGAATTAGAGGATTGATTATGAAAGCAAGTGAGTTGATAGAGCATTTAAAATCTTACATTGACGCTTCAGGCGGTGATTGTGAAATGTTTGTATTTGATAAAAAAGAAGGCGTTTCTTACGATATTAAGAATACTTGTACAAATGGTGATGACATATTTCTGTATGTTTCATCTGATACGCACTTCCCAGTAAAGAAACCAATGTAACTAATCATCCTTATAGAGGATATAAGTAATATGATAACGGAGAAGATATTAAAAGAACTTGGATTTAAAATGCATACAGCCCTTAATATTCCAGAATATTGGGATTTATGGTTATCTAATGATACATATAACGAGAAAGAGTATAAATTCAATAGGGTTCTTTATATTCATGTAGATTTTTATGATACTGATAATTCTTGGTATGCTAATAGAAATAACTATATTAAGGATGGTAGTTGTAATGTTAGATTAGGATTGGGGCCAGGTGGTCCACACGATTGTTCTCATGAATTTCCTTTATTAAGGAGATTAAAAGATGCAGAGAAGTTAAAAGTATTAATAGAAATTTTAAAAGGAGATAAGTAATATGGCTAATATAAATAAAAATAACGCCTTATCTTCATTAGATGAGGCTTTGGATAATTTAAATAGTTTTCCTAGTGATAATGTTTATACAATTCTAGACCAAGCTAGATGTTGTATAAATTTGGCTATAGGATTTATTAATAAGATAGAAGATTAAAGTATGAAGAAGATTATATTATTTGCGTTTGTTATATTCCTACTTGTTTCTTGCAACGATAATAAAGGAATTAATGTTCCAACGTCAAACTCTATTAATGAAATCAAAGTAGAAAAGTTATTTGTTGCGGATGGTATAACAGTATATCGTTTCTATGATTGCGGCAGAGTAGTTTATTTTACAAACAAAAAAGGTGAGGCAAAAACTTTTCATGACGAATATGACCCTGCAACTAAGACTATAAGAACTAAGGTAGTAGAAACTTTATGTAACGAAGAATAGTATAAATATAGCACTTAAAGAGTTGAAAGGATGAGTAATATAAAACAAGATAGTTTAATTAATACGCTATTTTATAGTAAAAATCCATTAGAAGGTTTAAATAAAATACATGCATATTACAATTGGACGTATGACGATAGTGATGTAATAGTAATAGATATGAAGGAGGCTGATAAATACAAGGAAAAAATACCATATCATTTAAAAGATTTAGTACTTGGTTATTTTGTAAATAAGATAGCTATCGTACCTGTTCTTGGTAGAGTAAGTATGTTAGCCGATGATGAAATCCGTATTACACCAATAAAAGTATTATCTAAGAATGCAAAATATATTAAGAATAAACCAATAAAGGTATCTCTTAAAAATTTATATCCAATTGTATTAACACCTGGCTTATTATTAAAATTGGGTTTTAGTATGTATAACATTAGAGGTTTTTCTGGCTATAGGAAAAGGGTTAATGGGTCATATGTGAAGATTAAGTTTAATTCTTATGATTGTGGATATATGGATATAGATTATACTATGAAATTTGGTACTAATGTTTTTCATGGTACTTATCTTCATGAGTTTATGGAAATTTTAGGTTTATATTTTAAGTTATGATTATTTGAAGCATTTAGAATTAATATTAATGTAAAAAGGAAATAGTATGGAAAATAATGATGTTTTGATGCTAGGATGGATTCTAGGCTTATTAATATTCGTCGCAATAGCAGTATCTGCTATTGCTATAAAGATTGGTGTTTAACCGCTTTCGGGCATAAAAATAATTGATTATGATTTTAAATTGTATTACCGCTATTATCATTGTAGCGATTGTTTGTATCACTATTGTTATCAACGGATATATCAGTAAGAAAACCGCTGATTATAAAGCGTCATTGAGTAAACGTAAGGTATTCATGAAAGACATTGGGTACCATATTAATAGAATTAATGAAGATTTCAAGCATATAGATACAGAGCGAGACGCAAGGGAACGAATCAGTTCTGACTTGTGCTTTATTATGGATTATATCTATAAGTATTGCGATAATATTGATTAATTCTTTCGGGTATAGAAATATGAAAGCCGTAGAAGTAAATAAAGCACGTAGCAACAACGATTCCTTTAATACAGATAACTTACCAGTAGGAGAATAAAGAACATTGGTAGAAGAAAGAACAAACCAACGAATAAGGCTATCTGTATATATCGGAATAGTCGGTAGATAGGAAAAGTTTATAAAGTATTCCAAAATACTTTGCCTAATTTTGAACGTCCAGAATATTTCTTGACCTAGCAAAGGCAAACGAAATAACAGATATAAATCATAAGTTATCAGATTTATTAGGTTATAAGGTTACTTTGATATGAAAGAGGTATTAAATAATGGTAAGTTAAAAAGACTTTGTACGCAATGCGTAAGTTATGACCGCAAGCTGAAACGATGTCCTAAAAATCCAAAGCATTGCCTTGGAGGTCATAAATCAGCTTGCGGTCAATGGTTGTATAGGTATAGAAAAGAAGGGAGGTTCTATTGCTTATATTATCGGGAGGTAGTAGATAAGGGAGTTTGCGAAACCTGCGCTGTACGCTGTATAAGGTCTGAGAGTAGAAAGGAAATGGATTATTTTGGTAAGGATATAGAAGGATGAAAGAAGTAAAATGCGACAATTGCGGTAGGGAGTTATTCAATACCAACCGCACGAGTTTAGGAGCAATAGCAGCAGAGGCAACTAATAAGGGGTTTGTCGCCAAGATGCCGATGTTCTATGGCGTTGGCGAGTTTAAAATCTTTTGCGATAAAGAATGTTGTAAGTCTTGGTTCCAATCTAATATTAGCAAGGAAGATAGAAACTCAGGCGACAAGGCGGTTAAGAAAGTTTTCAACGATAAGACCAAGCAGGAATTAAAGCAGGGCATAGCAAGCGGTTTACAAGCCATACAAGGTTTATTTAAGGAGTTAAAGGGAATGACGAAAGAAGAACGTCAGGACTATTTACTCAGATTGAAAGTTGAACTAGAGAATAGAAGAAAAAATGAATTTAAGAAAAATATTCAAACGCAAGAAACGACAACTGACCCTAGAAGAAATAAGGGTTGTTAGAGAAATCTATGAACGTAAGAATTGCGCTTATTGTCGTTATATTGTCGCTGCTTTGCATTGGTGGTGTACTAATGATGATGCTATTAAGTTAAGGCATACCAAGATACCAGGGGTTAATCATTGCCCTTATTGGGGTGCTGATAAATCTTATATAAGAAAAGTTTTGAAGAATAGAAGATGTCAAAAGAATTAAGGAGAATTTCTTGCGCTGCGCTATTACGTAATGTTGAAGTAGGCGAAGAAGTATTGTTTGAAGATTTAGATAAAACTAAGGTCAAACTTAAAGTAGTAGAACAAGAGGATTGCGATGGTTGCTATTTTAGCGGTCGATGCCTTGGAGTGCCTTGTGAGCCGTTTAATAGAGATTTTGGCGACAATCCTGTAGTATATAAGGAAGTATGAAACGAAAGTATTTTTACGATAAGGATTTGAAGAGAATTAAGATTCCAAGAAGACAACATTTGATATTAACAAAATCAAATCTAATTGGAAAATCTAAATACACTCCAATCGGAAGATATTTATTGAGAACGAATAAAGAGTGGCGTAAAAATATGTTTTCTCTTTGTTATAATAGAGAGAATTTATATTTCAATAGATTAGCAAATCAGAAACATAAAGACGTTCAAAAAGATAATTTAGTATCTTGCAAAACCCAAAATGATATAAAAAGATACGTAAGGTATCAAAAGCAAAATCATACGTTGAATCGTAATTGGGTCAAGAAATATAAAGAAATGTTGAAAAATGAAATCGGATAAGAAAAATGAATCTCACGGACTAATGAAGTTCACGCCTGAACAACTCTTATCATACTCCAGAAGAGAGGTTGGCGAGTTAAAGGCTTATATCTCTGAGTTGGAGTGGAAGATAAATAAGTTAGCAGAAAATAATAAGGTATTACGGCAATCCTCAATATTTGCTAATGGGAATTGTTCGGCTTGTATTGTTAGGAATGGACTTGCTAAAATTTCTGATGAGACGATTAATAGATTAAGTAAAGAACTTTCAAAAGAAGAAACTAGGGAGTTTAAACGTAGCGTCAAACGTGAAGAACTTTATAGGAATCAAAAGGAGCGAATAAAGAAACTCAAAGAACGTATAAAGAACTTAGAAGAGGAAAATATAGCATTAAGTCTTAACAATGCTGATTTAGACGGAACTATAAAAACTTTACAAGATGGATAGGCAAAAGTTAGAAAAAGCAAATAAACTTATCAAGGAGATAGATAAGTACGAAGAGGTTAAGGATTTCATTATTAAAAATTTAATCCCAATACCAAATATGACGAGATAGTAAACGTTGAGAATATTAGAATTTTCAAAAGTAATAAAGGCTATCTTGATTTTAAAATAGATAGGGAACTTAGTGATAAAATTTTATTAATCATTGATATTTTCCTAAAAGAGAATATTGAGAAGTTAAATAAAGAATTTGAAGAATTATGATAAACAACGCTATTGGAATTATTCTAGCTGGTAGAATGATTAATCAAAGACATCACCAAAATATTTCTATGTACCAAAGCCATTCAGGTTGGCGTGAATTGGAACGTAGAAAGGCAAGAGAAAGAAGAGAATTGGAGTTGAGAAAGAGAGTTGAAAATCTTAAAATAAAGTATAATGGAGCAGAAAATAAAGTTCAAGATAAGTAGCTATCAAACGGCAATTAAGAAGTCGTTAAACCATTCTTCAGAGATTAAGCATAAGCCAGTAGCCGATATATTGAAGGCTAATGACTTCAATCCTTTTTCTACTGTCGATATAACTCATTTTGATGAAACCAATCCTAAAAAGGTAGTCAAGCAGGAGATAAAGCGCATCTTGAAATCTCTTGCCGTAGATTCCGATGAATATAAAGAGATTCTGAATAGCGAATATATTTATTACCCAACGCAGACGGAAAACAAGCGGCAAGTACAAATATATAGTCGTTAGAAATAAAAGAAAGAAGATATGAAAGAAGGATTCAATTTTGACGCTATATATCATTATGGTATAAGAAGTCAGGAAACTGGCTTGTTGCATTATTTCGATGTTGCCTGCGAGATTATAGGTGAAACCGATAAGAGTTATCGGATAAGACTTAAAGGTGTCGTAGAGCGGCACGAACAAGGCGAAATCATTACAGTACGTAAACGTTCAATTAGTTATCGCAGCTATTACGATAAAGAACGTAGATGGTGCACGATATATGATTTGGAGCCTAAAGAGGTATCTTGTCGAGCATGCCGTCAAAATTGTTTACGTAAGAATATTTTGATTCCTGGAAGATAGTTGTGAAGCGATTAAGTAAGAAACTTGTGGTTCCTTCTTGGTCGAATGGGAGCGATTAAAGCGCAGTCCTAAACTAGCTTGTGAAAGTTGGTTTAGGACATTTTTATTGGTAGAAACGTTAAAGAAATTGTCGGAAACGTTAAAATTTTGGTCAAAACTAAAAATTCTCACAAAAAGATTTTGCTATGTGAGAAAAAATTCGTACCTTCGCTGTCAGAAATAATAAACGTAGATTATTGTAGAACTAAAATTATAAAGATTATGGAAGAAAAATTCTATTTACTAGAGAATATGAAGCATATAGAAAGTATGCTTTCAGGTAAACAAAAGAAATTTTGGAGCCTGAAATTAGCTAAAGCAAAACATATTCACGTTTCTAGTATCTATGACGTTTTCGATAAGGAGACTGTTGAGTATATTAAGGAAGTCGTAAGACCAAAACCAAAGCAATGTTTCGCAAACGCTCAAAAGTTTGCTATGCATTTCCCTGCTTTCAATAAGTACGTAGAGGGTGAATGGGGAATGGGAGGTTGTATAGGAATAGAACATGCCTTCAATTGTATTAATGGCGTTTATGTAGATATTACGGCTGAGTTGGTTCTAGGTTACGATGTAACTAAAGAGGACTATTTGAGCATTATCGAAATAAGCGATGAAAAGGTTTTGGAGTATTGTAGAAAGTTTGAAGCCTATATGGCGTTGGTTCCTTATGAACTTGGAGAAGAAGTTGAACAATTTAATGGTTAAAGAATTATGACTAGCAAGAAGAATACCACCTCACAGGAGGTAAATGTGAACAAGGTTAAGAAAGTTAATCAGAACGTAAATAAGATTGAAGATATGAAAGATAGTAATGTAAATCCAGCCGTTGACCAACGTATCGTTGATTTAGGCGAAGTCATTAAGACTAAGTTGAGTAGTGTATCTAAGACTAAGCGAGTAAACTTGAAGCAAAGTAAGCTCACCGCCCAGTTTATCCTTGATAATTGGGATGACCTTGATAAGTTGATGAAAATCGTCAACGATGAGGAAGAGAAGAAGTTGCGTTACAAGGTTTGGTGTATTGCCGATAGTCGTAGAGCGCAGTTGGAGAATAAGAAGAAAGAGGAAAAGCAGGAGAAATCTAGCAAGAAGAATACCACCTCATCAACTCCAAAGAAGTCAGTTAAGAAATCTGACGATGAACCTAGATGGCAAAAGGGAGACCATCACCCAACCCAGCCTTGGGTATATAAGGAGATACGTCCAGGCAAGATGGATTGGCGTAGCGATGGTAGTGGACGTAAGGAGTTACCAAATAGCAACGCTGCCGCTATATTCTTGGAAGAAAACCGATATGATTATTTCAAGTACGTAGAGGGTTTGGAGTTGGAAGAGAATATCAAAAGAGGTTTCAAAATCTCTATGCGTTACGTAGCCGATGTTAAGAAGTTTGCTTCAGATAAGGCTTTGAATGATTATAAGGATAAGAATGAGTCAAATGTCCTGAAGTTGATAAACGTGAATCTCCAAACCCTTCTTGTTGTGCCTGTTAAGGAGTTGAAAGAAAAGAAGGTGGCGGTTACTAAGGATAAGAAAGATAAATCCGTAGCAAAGAAAACTACCACCGCTCCAAAGAAGTCTCAGCCTGAAAAGGAAGAAGAGAAGGAAAAGGAATGGACAATGGATGATTATCGTGAGCGTCAGGCTATCGCAAAAGGTTTAAACGAGAATCAGAAAAAGATTCGTAAACTCATTAACAAGGGATATAAGATTGAACTTGTAGTAGGTTCTGCGACTTGCTGGTTCAAGAAAGAGGGTGAAGCCAATGTATCTGGTAATATTGATAGCGTTGAAGCATTCTTTAAGAAGTTGCATATGGACGATATTCCTGACGAGTTGTTCTTGAATTAAAATAAAGAGAAAGTAATATGAAAACGATAGATTGGGAACAGCGAAGATATGAGATTGCAAAAGAAGTATTACCTTCTATATTAAACATACAAGAAAATGTAATATACATTCAGCCGCATTAATGGCTTTAGGTTGCGCTGATGTTTTGATTAAGAAATTAAAAGATAAGTAACATGAGTATATCAAACGCAAAATTGTACCTCAAAGGTATAATCAAGAATAACGAGGACAACCCAGACATGCAGAAGATAATTGGGCAGATTAAAAAGGCACTTAAAGAGTTGGGGTGATAAAAGAATGAAAGAAAATTCTAAAAGCGTATCGAATTGGGTACAAAATATTCAAGCTCATTGTCCGATGGTACGTTGGGATTCAGTAGGAGTAAACGCAAGAAGGGCAATTTGTAAAGAAACGGATTGCCCTTGCGTTTTCCGAAAATGTCCAAATAATAATGCTACAAAGTAAAACGTAGCAAAGTTTATTTTAGCAATAACAATTAAGTATTAATTAAAAAATAAGATTATGAATAGAACGGAATTTCTAGAGCACCTGTCTGTTGTTTGCGAAGTTAAGCCTACAACGATTGAGAATTTCAAGGATAGCCCAGATACTCTTTTTAATATGGCTTGCGAGTGGGAAGGTTTTATCGGATTCGGTGAAAGTATTAAGGAGTGGGCTGATGGAGCCTTTGGAACCAATATCTGCGGTGTTGATTATCTTGACGAAGCGATGAAACATTCAATTCGTATCGGGGTTGATGGTATCGTGACCGAGATTGAGCCTGAGAACGGAAAAGATTTTCAGCTAGATGAGTTGTATGATTTGCTTGGGGTATCTATTATTGAAATGGTTTTTCTGCCTGATAATCTTGTTATGATTGTCGATGAGGAAGGAGCGTTGCACGATGATAGAAAGTTAAATCTCAAGGCAACGGAATTGGTAACAAACGCTGCTACAAAGCTTGGTCGTAGAGGTACTTTAATTTTCGGCAACGTAGCCGTTATTAAGCAAAATCAGATTAAGTAGTAAGATGCCGATTGATACGATTATAAAAACGGCTGTAAAGTTCTTGAAAGAGAATAAGGTTACAGCCGTTTTCTTATTTAATGCGCTTGATGATATAAATAATTATTCACAACTTAAAATAGAAAATAATATGAAGAATGAGAAGGAAAGAGTAACTATGTCTAATATTATTGACGAAGTTATAAAGCGTTGTAATATGGTAACGAAAACGATGAAAGCAAATAAGATATTTGACTTTGCCGTTACAGGTTCTGCTGCCCTTGCTATTGAGGGTGTTATTGATAGGATGCCTCATGATATTGACCTTAAAGTATCTTTGCGTACCAGTGGAACGTCAAACGAGAAGGATATTTCAGAACGTGAGCGTATTATCGGAATACTTAAAAGTTGGGCAACCTTATTTCCAGTTGAGAATGCTAATATAGATTCTTATAAAAACAATGGGGATGAAAAGAAAGTATTTGTATTTAAAGTAGCAGGCGAAATTCCCGTGAATGTCTTTATTGTAGATAAGTTAGACTTTTTTAATTTGCCGTTATTCCGTACCCATGGAGATACAGAACAATTCCAGGTTGAAGCTGCTTATTCCGTATTGGTAGATAAGATGTCGTTGAATCGTGCTAAAGATTCTAAAGACTTGATTGGTATTATCTCTACATTTTCAAATCTTTAAGATGGGAAGAGAAGATTGGTTTAATTTCGTTGACTCTATTCTCTTCTGTCGTGGTAGAGTAGATATTTCTTCATTATTTACCGAGGAAGAGAATAATACAAATAAAGTTACAGTTCGCAAGGCAAGTAAAGAAGAAATTGAAAATATGACGTTTGACGAATATGAAGATGTAACGTATGAAAGAATTAATCAATGAGTTTAATTCCTTTATAAATAAATGGGGATTTGATATAAATCGTGTCTTTGACGATTTTCTTTCTTATATAATTTGGCTACATACGTTGCCCGAATATGGGCATTCAATTAAGGGTTGGAAATATACGAGAGAGCAAAGCAAAACATTTTTCGATTTATATAAAATCCTCATTTCAGTATTTCAAAAGGAACTTAAACACAAACAATGGTTTGACCCATTCGGGGATATTTATGAAGAGGTGATTGCTAGTCGTGGTCGTAGAAATAACAATGGGCAATTCTTTACACCTTACAATCTTTGCGAGTTAATGGCTGAAATAACTTATGCGCCGCAAATTAAAGAAGGAAAGAAGTGCTTAGTTAGTGACCCAACCTGCGGTTCAGGTAGAACGTTATTAGCGTTTCACGTTCGTCATCTTGGTAACTATCTTGTTGCTGAGGATATTGATAGAACGTGTTGTCTTATGACTGTTTGTAACTTTATTCTACATGGCGTTGAAGGAGAGGTTATTTGGCACAATAGTCTTGAGCCTGATAGTTTCTTTGGAGCCTGGAAAACTAATGAATTTCTCAATCACGTATCGAAGTATAATGGTTTACCACATTGTCGTGAAATATCGTTTGAGGATTCTACTTTGAAAAGGATAAACGATAAATCTAAACAAGTTCAACGTATTAGAATGCGTTTAGAGGAACAGAAGAAAGCATTGCTCTCACGTTTAAAGTACATATCTCTTATAAGTTCTAAGACCGAAGAGGATAGAGCACTAGCAAGAGAATTAACACGTAAAATCAATAACATTAAAAAGATTCTAAAGAAGTATGAGTAAGAAATATTGGATTCCTAAAAATAGGGTTGACTTTGAAACGGCAAGAGCCTTGAAATTATTAGGTATGCCGCAAGGATTCGTAATCAATGATAAGAATATAGCAAGACTACATCAACCGCATTATGTAACTATATATTCCGCAAATATGATACATTCGTATATTCCTGACCTAAATATAGGTCATATTCATTCTGCCGATGTAATGTGTTATGCGCCTACCAAGGAGGAGGCTTGTCATTGGCTATTATCTAAGATTAAGAGCGAGGAAAAGGAAAATAATGTTTAATTAAGGAGATAAAGAATATGAAAAAGTTTTGGAATTGGTTTATATCTAGTAATCGTTACAAACATTTTATTGGAGGTTGGATTATAGGATTCGGAATTTCAAGTTGGTTTCACTCTATTTATGCCGTTGTCGTTGCCGCTTCATGTTTAGAGTATAAAGACCAAGCGTATGGAAATCGTTGGGATTGGTCTAATTGGATTTGTACTGTTGTTGGCGGTTTATTCGGTCAGCTAGTTGTTTATTTATTAATGAATTTTGGTAAGTTATTCTTGTAATATGGAAATTCCTTATAAAGATAAGCTATACATGCGTATGGCGTTCACGTGGAGTGAGAATAGTTATGCTATTCGTAGGCAGGTAGGTGCGTTGATAGTTAAGGATGGTTCAATTATATCGGATGGCTACAACGGAACACCTAGCGGATTCGAGAATGTTTGCGAATATGCTAAGGATAATGGATATGAACCAATTCGTCATAAAACTTTAAGAGATTCCGACATAAGAAATCATCTGAGAAAAGTTATGATGGAAGGAAAAACGGAATTGGTAACATATCCTTACGTTCTTCATGCCGAGAGTAACGCAATAGCAAAATTAGCTAAATCAAATAATTCTAGCGATGGAGCAACGCTTTATGTAACCGATGAGCCTTGTATAGAATGTTCTAAGATGATTATTCAATCGGGGATAAGTCGGGTTGTATATTCAAGAAGTTATCGGTTACACGATGGTGTAGAGTTGCTAAAGAAAGCTGGAATAGAAGTTGAACAATTAGAATTATAAGAAAGTGAAAAATGAAGAAGTTATTAAATTATCTTTTGGTATTAGCGGTTATATTGCTAATTTCGGGTTGCGAGAGAAAAGCAACAAGACCATATCCGACAAAAGTTATTTATCGGGAAGTTGTAAGCGATAATGATTCACAAATAGTATGGCGAGAAAGTTGCTATACTTTAGATAGTGTCGAATATGATACTATTTGTCGTAAAAATACTAACAGCGTAGTTCCACCAACGAATGAACACAGGTTTAGTATTCCAGATGATAAGGTAGATTTGAATGATTATTTCAATGACCCAAATGGAGAAACGGATTTCAATTATACAGAACTTAGTCCTAAAGAATGGCGTGAACTTAGTAAGCGAGGTATATATTGGGATGATTCTTATGGATGTTATCGTAAGAAGAAATAAGACACTTAGCAACATCTTTCTAACATTTTAAGATAAGGTATTAGAAGAAAGCAAATAAGGCTTGTAAACGAAGAGAAATCAACGTTGCGAGCCTTATTTTCGTATAGAAACGTTAAATTTTTAGCAAAAACCAAAAATTCTTTCAAAAATATTTTGCCGTTTGCTAAAAAATTCGTACCTTCGCTGTCAGTTAAATATATTGTAAATTAAAATTAAGAAAAATATGAAGAAGTTTAATGCTAAAATAGGTAGAGTGGTTAAACCTAGTTTTGACCCAAATAGTAAATATACTATCACCGCAATACATGACGGCAAGGTAGATATTGAATGTGGTTGCTTTAAAGTGACTAATGTTAATATTGTAGAACTTATAAAGTAAGAATATATGAAAGAATTTACTACAAAGGATTTGTTCCTTATAGAAGAAATTTCACGTCAGTCTGGATTTGTTGAGGCTCGTGACCTTAATACTAAGGTTCGCAAAATTCTTGGACTTTCTGTGAATGTTAATATAGACCCTAGTATTGATAATATAGTTAAAAGGGTAATCCACTACATTGCTATCTCTTTAGATAGGGAGGATTTATATGTTACCAAGAAATGGAATAAATTCCTTGTTAAGCAGATGTCAAAATTCGTAGAGGAAAACCCTAATATAATTACGGAGGAATTTGTAGAACTGTTGGGGAGTGGTAACGCAAAGAAAGTTATAGAACTTTATCCAGATATACGTTATTATTCCGAGATAAGAACAGCCTTTAGTATGATGTTAAGTTATCCTGAGCCACCAAGAGATATACGATTCAAAGATTTTATAATTTGTACTATTATCTTGATTTGTTACTTTATTGATGGTAGATTCGGTAAGAAAAAGAAGTTGAAGCCAGCATTAAGATTCGTTTGGCGTTTAATTACATACGGAACAATAGCCGTATTGTTCTTGAAATATGTAATGTTCCCGATATTCGAGAAATGGGAAAGTGTCGTTTCAGGATTGAATATATTAGCTTGGGGATAATTGATGATTATCTTGGTAACAAAGTTAAGAAGGTTATGTAGAACATTCTACATAACCTTTATTATTTTTAACAAAATTATGAACAAGGAAGAAAAAGAATTTCAGCACCCAAGTTTTGGTATGTTGGGTTTTAGTAGAGTAAACGGCAATAGTGGTTATCTATTCGGTACAAACGTACAACCTGATAATTACATTGAAATGCGTCTTTATACTGGACGTATGAAACGTGACGACATTGAAGATAATTTCTATCCAGATGATAACATTTTGACTGTTAAGATGTCACCAGTTCAATTCTCTGAACTTATTACTTCAATGAATTATGCTCGTGGCGTACCTTGTACAATTACGTCTTTTAATGGCAAGAAAGTTGAACAAGCTAAAAATATAGAAAACCGCAAGACTGTTTCGGCAAGGTTCTTTAATGATAAAATGTCTAAATTTGCGGCTAGTATAAATAAGAACATGACAACGGCAGAAAAGCTGATTGCTAAGAAAAATCTTTCAAAGAAAGACCAAGAAGAACTTAGAATGATGTTATACGGAATACAAACAGAATTGACATCTAATATTCCGTTCTTTAGACAAATGTTTCAGGAGGAAATGGATAAGATTGTAGTTGACGCTAAAGCCGAGATTGACGCAGCAATGCAGCATGCAGTAACAAAAGCAGGAATTAAAGCGTTGGGATTGCAATTCAATTCAAACGACAAAGCAATAGAGTAACATTCAAATTGCTAATTGCTTCGGGCGTATATACGCATACGTGCGTTGAATTACGAGTTTACGAGTAATTCAGGTTATACTAGTTCACAGAATTTTAATACAAAGAATTGATAGTATGTCTTTCTTTTGTTGAACTTTTGTTTCTTCATACTAAGGGGTATGCCATCATTTTCTACAATTAAACGAGAAGTTATGTTCAAATGTATTTTCAGATTAATATTCGCAAAACGAATTAAAGAAATCTTCAGCAGACTTAAACAAAAGTACGAAGATTTGTTAAAGTTATACATTCATAAAGAGGAATGTTATCAAGAAAGTTTAAAAACAATAGATGAATTGCAAAAACAAATTGATAAGTTAAAAGATTTAATCAATAGTAATTCAAACTTTTTACCAAACGAATTTGTAGTAGAATTGATGCAGATTCTCCCATCACCCAATTCTTTAAATCTTACAACGAGAGAAACGAAGAATTTAAAAGCCGTTGGGATAAGTATGGACAATATAACGATTTTTGTAAAGCCGTTCCATGTTCAAATTAATATTCCTAGAAAGTTCCACGAGTTCAATTATAATATGATGGGGGTGCAATCGCAAGTTGCTACTTACTATTGGGATATGTCTTCTATTAAATTGCTTTCAATGAAAGAAATAGAAATGATGGGTAATTTTGCTATTGCAGAACGTAATGTATTATCAGATTTTGGAGCAGAAGGTATTTTCTTTTGATTATGAAATTAAAGATTAATAAAGCGTCACAGATTGTAATTCAAGAATTAATTGAATCACATCCGAGTGAAAATAAATATATACAATGGGTAGCAAAACGATTAGGTTGTTTTGTTTCGGATTTACGATTGCTAGAATCAATTCATCAAGAAGATGAAGAGGGTGATAACCTAGTTTCATTCTTTCCAGATGAACTTATGTTACAACATTACGATTGGAAAAAGCATCTTATCCATTCAGACGATGATAGTAATCTTCAAATCGAAGAACTTTCATTCAGTGACTTTGCTATTGGTAATGTATATGAATTGCAACTTTTTGGAAGAAAAATGATAGCAGACCAAAATGCTTCACCCTTTGCGATTTATATACGAAAAGAAGATGTTGAATTTATTAATGACTAACTTTAATTAGCAAATAATAGATATATGAAAGTAAGAACGTCACAGATACCTGAAGAAAGCGGTAAGGCAAAACGTATTAAGACAAAGAAGTCGGAAAAGCCTAAAAAAAGAAAGGGATTGATAGACTATCCAGATTCCGATGAAGAAGAGGAAGATGATATGTCTTATGATGCTAATAAGCCTCAACCGATAGAAGAAGATTCTTCCAAAGAGGAAGAAGAGAAAAAGACGCTAAGACTTATGCTGAATATACCCGAATGCGATTTCAGTATAAGTTTGTTTGGAATAGAGACCATTGAAAAGTCTTTCAAGATTATAGATAGTAACTGGGGTGGAGATAACGTAAAAGCTCAATATGGTATAGTTATAAACAAGGACATGGAGCCTTCAATACGATACCCTAGAACGAATATTGAGTTTTGGTGGGATAAAGAAGAAATTCGTGACCAACGTTATAAGAAAATAATGAATCAGTTAGAAAAAGCTGGATATAAATTTGTTTAACAAAATAAATAATCAGAAAATGAATAAACCCGAATTGATTAAGAGAATTGCCGAGAATACTGGTCAATCTCAAGAAGTTATTAATGAAGTTTTGATAGGATTTGTTAAGGTTGCTGTACCTGCCGTTCGTGACGAGGGTGAACAGGTTGTTCTTCCAGGAATGGGTACTTTTAAGCTGAAAGAGACCGCTGCTCATAAGGGTATCAATCCTTCAACAAAGGAGAAGATAGATATTGCAGCAAGTCGTACAATTGGCTTTAAACCTTCAGCAAATGTAAAGAAAATTGTAGAGTAAAATCCGACAAAGTTATTAAGTTCATAACCTAACAAAGGAGACTGGTAATAAAAATACTTAGTCTCCTGAGTTGTCCGAATGGTGGAACTGGAAGACACGACAGACTTAAAATCTGTTGACCAGAAATGGTCGTGCGAGTTCGATTCTCGTTTCGGGCACAAAGAGTTTTAATCAAAACAGTTTAACGTTGGTTCTCTAAAAACCAATATGGAGGCTGGTCAACCTACTGACCTTGTACGTTCCCATTGTTGCAGAATGGAATAAGGATGTACTAAATGGAGCCATCATCTAATTGGTTAGGATACAAGATTTTCATTCTTGGCATAGGGGTTCGATTCCCCTTGGTTCTACAATAATTAATGACGACACGGGGTTTGACCAACCTTAATTCAAGGATGAAAGTGTGGTTAAAATTTGCCTAAACAGGCTAAATAATCAGAGTGGTTTCTGCGCCATTAATTGGATTCGGACTTGTAGCTCAGTTGGTTAGAGCAACAGACTCATAATCTGGAGGTCATAGGTTCAAGCCCTATCTGGTCCACCAAATATAAAGAATATGATAGCACCGAAGAAAGTAAAGGAATATCCCAAGTTCTTGAAATGCAATGATATTGTAAAAGATTGGACTTGGAATAAATATCTTCCAATACCCTGGGTAATAGGCGAATTGGTAAAGGTAGCACCCGAAAATGAACAACACAGTTCTAAATACGTTGGTTCTAATGATTCAACGTTTAGAAAAATATATGTAGTTGTTTATCGTAAGGATAAAAATGGAAAATTCACCGTCAAACAGACGGCAGAATGGAGACAGTTTAATTTAATAAATAGTAAATAAAAATGGGATTCATTAAGAATTTAGCTTTCAAAGCATTCCTTAATAAGGAGCAGAGAGCGGTTATTTATCAGGCTTTGCTTTATTCCGAACACGTTTATAAACGTAGAGGAAATGTAGATAAAGCGGTTAAGGTTAAATCAGTTGTCGAGCAGACCAGAAAGTTATTCGGTTTTTCAAATACTTTCACTGAGGAAGAAGTTACGAATATCGTTGATAATGTTCGTAAAGATAATGAAAAATTGTTAGCTGATACTTTTAAGAAGGGTGCTGCCGTTGCTGAAGAGAAGTTGAAGGAGGCTTTTGCCGCAGGTTTTAACTCTTGCTTGAAGAAAGTTCGTGAAGATAGTGCTAAGCATCTTGAACTTTTAGGAACAGTAAATCTTAATGATTGCGAAAAGTGCGAGCATAAAGATGATTGTTTGGTTCGTAAGGCAATCTTAGAGATTGAAGCTGAAGAAGAGAAAAACGAAGAAGGTGAACATCAAGAAGGTGACTCTTCAAAGAGTGAAGACAAAAACGAAGAGGGTTCAGAGAAAGATGAATCCTTGGATGAAGAAAAGAAAGAAGAATAGATTATATGACACTATTGGTAATACTTGTATTGTTTGCTTATCTATTGGTCTGGTCGGCAAGGGAGTTTGCTACTAGATACGATGAGCGAAGTATAAGCAACCCAACTCATAACGTAATTAAAAATAGAATAGCCAGAGTGCTCATATATGTTGTAATCTACTTGTATAACTTTTCAGATTGCAGCGTAGAGTACGTCAGAAAGAACTACCTCATATGGTGGTATAAATTACACTGAGTGGTTTTGCTTTGATAGAATATTAAATAATGGTTATTGGGCACGTTTAATCTCGTTTGGCTATTAGAGATTGAACGTGCCTTTCAACGTTTATTATCGTATAATATTAATGAATTAGAAGAGATTATGATACAAAGTTTTTATGAAGTTTACGATACAGAGACTGGAGGTTTAGACCCAAAGAAAAATCCAATTACTCAATTTGCTTGCGTTGTGTTAGATTATAAGACATTAAAGGAAGTAGATAGATTTGAAACTTTCATTAAGCCTTATAATGACCTTGTTATAACGAAAGACGCTTTAGCCCATACAATGGTTAGTATGAGTGATATTAAGAGCGGAATAACAATTAATAATTTCGTTGATGTTCACCGAGAGTTTAATTCACAGTATCAGGCAAAAGGTAGATTTAAGGATGCTAATCGTATAGTTCCAGTTGGTCATAATATTCCTTTTGATAATGGAATGTTAGAATATGCTTATAATTATTGTGGAAAAGATTATTATGAATTGGTACAACCGAATTTCATTGATACTGAAACTTTAGCTAAGATGACCTGGGGTTTATTTGGTAATGAAAAGATAAACCTTACTGCGTGTTGTAATAGGGCTAAGATTAAACTTACAGACGCTCACGGAGCGATGAATGACGTAGAGGCAACAGCAGACCTTTTCCGTTGGTTCGTTAAGAAACTAAGAAGTAAACGAGGAACGGCTGATTCAGTAGAGGAAGAACGTAGAGCAAGAGGTCAAGAATTTTTTGAATTTAAGTGCGGAGGAAAATAGATATGAGTGCCGAAACTTTTAAATTAGCGCAGCAACTTGAAGAGGCATTTAATTCCGTAGGAAGTTCAATGATGTCGATGAACTTTGCCGCAAAATTATTAGCTTATGTATATGTCATGGGAGGAGGTAATGAAGCGGTCGTCTATAATGAAGCATTGAATGCTGGTATAGCAATTGCCGCTCAGAAGTTTCATATAAAGGGTGGTTCCGTTCCAAAGGCAAAATCAATACCTGTAATTAGAGCCTTTATTTCGGAATTGGAACGTAAGGGTGAAGATACACCTTGGTTGTCCGCCATTTACAACAGGTATAATATAAGGTATCATACAAATTGTAAAAAGAAATGAAAAATAAGAATGATGTATTACTTTATGCTGTAGTAGATGACGCTGTAGCTAAAGAGATTGAAGATGTAGCTAACAAGCATTCTAAGCACGTTAAGCGACTAGGAAATAAAGTTATAGAGAACTATGTAAAAGAACTTGCTAAGGAAGAAAACAAAGCTGTTTCAGTAGAAGATTTTCTCAATAATGAAGAGAATAGGAAAGAAACGGAATTAAAGGCAATTTCATTTTGGAATTTATTGACTCATAATTCTAATATGAATGATGCCGATGATAGAGTTTTTACAAAGTCGGAAGTTGTAAAACGTACCAACTTAACAAATAAGTCTCTTGGAGAATTATTAGACCTTTTCAAGTTATTCGGTTTTGTAGAATTTGTAAACAATAAGAAATATCAGTTTAAGTTCTGTTTCTCAAAAGAGATTATCAGAGCAAGTATCATGGTAGATATTATCAACGATATAGTTCTTGCAAATCAAGATATAGTTCGTTATCTTTCAACGTTTAAGGATGATAACGTTATTGAAGCAAAAGAAGAATTGCGAAAGAAAGTAATTGAAAAAATAATCTTCTAGTTCATATTTTGTATCGTTGGAGCGTAGATGCGATGAAATTGTATCTATTGCTCCAACTTTCATTTAAACAAGAAATTTCTATGTTAAAAGATGAAAATTTAAAAAGAATAGAAGTTACTGGTATTAAATCGTTATTTAATGTTTCACCGCTTCATGCCGTTGAATGTCTTAGAACGGCAGATGAAATCATTGAAACATTAGATGACCGTGCCCTTATAGAGATATTTGAAGGAGGTGGTAATGATATAGATAAGATTCTAAGCGGAATGTATGAAGATATTTATTCAACTCTTTATACAGGAAACAGAGATATTGATTTCATGCCTAAATATCCAGAGCATTTATCTGAGAACGTAGAAGAGATATTGCGTTGTAATAACATTACGTATTTTATAACAAGTGTAATGCCCGATTTTCAAATGTCTTGGCATCACCTAGAGTGGGGAGATTTAGTACACCATCATAACAAACTTTGTATTGAGGCTGCTCGTGACCATGGAAAGTCATATTATTTCTCCAACGCTTATGCAATATGGCAGCTGTATAGATATTCACCGCCAAAGGTTCAACAGTTTAGTAAAAGACCTAGTAAGAGTAATAGCAATAGAGGATTTTTATTTTCTTTTTCTCTTCAACAAGCCGTTGACCTTATAGAGATTCTCAAGGGAACTATTGAGGGCAATGATACATTGAGAGAAAGATTAATGCCAGCGAATACTAAGGAGGGTGCTTGGGCTAGTACGAATATAGTTTGTAAAAATGGAGCACGTCTTACAGGAAAGGGTTTTGGAAGTTCTGTACGTGGTGCCCACCCTTATTGGATTATCGTAGATGACGGATTGAAAGATAATGTAATATACTCTCAATTACAAAGACAGAAGAGTATAGATTATTTTCATTCCGTTATTATGAACATGTTGGTTCCAGGTGGTCAGATTATTGTCGTTGGAACTCCATTTCACGCAAATGACCTTTATGGAGATTTGAAAACTAAGAAGGGTTGGTTTGTTATTGAATATCCTGCTATATTTCCTGACGGAAGGATTCTTTGGCCACAACGTTGGTCATTCCGAGATTTGCTTGATAAGAAGAATACGCAAGGTAATATAATATTCAGTAGAGAGAACTTATGTCGTCCAATTGTTTCCGATTCTTCTATTTTCCCACTTTCAATATTAAAGCGAGGATTGGTGAGAATGGAAAATTATACTTTGGTATCTAGTAGGGATGATTTTCCTATTAGGTTTGCTAAGGTTGTTACTGGTTGCGACTTTTCTATTTCCGCTAATGTTGGAGCCGATTATTTCTGTTTTTCTACTTTTGGAATAGATGAAGATAATGGAATGTGGCTATTGAATATGAAATTAGATAAGGGTAAAACATACGATGAGCAGTTGCAAATATTGAAGGGTATAAACGTTAGATTTAGACCAGATGTTATGGTATTTGAGAGTAACGTATTTCAGCAAATATTTACGGAAGGTGCTACTAAGTATGGAATGCCAGTTGTTCCTCATAATACTGGAGCTGAGAAAAATGATTTATCAAAAGGTTGGATGCAAATATCGGTATTATTTGAAAGAGGATTGATGCATATTCCTTATGGAGATAAGTATTCTCAAGATATTAAGGATATTATTTTTGAACAATTAGGTTCTGTTGCTTTTACCGATAAGGGTGGACTTGAATCGGTTGGTTCTCATGATGACTGTTGTTCTAGTATGTGGCTTGCGTCTCTAGGTCGTAACATTACCAACACTGGCGGTAAATTTGATTTCATTTAACAGAGTTTTTAAGGGTAATTAGAATTTATAATATATAAAAATGAAACAAAAAGATTTATTAAATGGTTACATTCAGCATGAGCCGTTCTTGATAGAGATAGAGCCAACTGAAGGTTGTAATCTAGGTTGTCATTTCTGCGGATTGCGTGGTATTAGAAAAAACGGAACTAAACCATGGCTTCATCTTACAGTTGAAAATGCTAAGATAATAGCGGAAAAAATTGCTAAAGAAAATTGGAATAGTCGTATTGTTTTTTGCGGGCATGGAGAGCCAACGCTCAATAAAAATCTTGCTGAGATTATAAGAGTGTTCCGTGAAGTTTTGCCTAAAAATCCATTTTGCTTGATAACTAATGGCGCTGGATTTAAGAACGGAAATTTTGAAATAAAAAAGTTCTTAAATGAAATGGAAGAACTTCAACTCAATAGTTTCATAATGGATGTCTATTCGGGAAATGGAGATTGGAATGTTTTAGATGGTATAGATAGAGAGGTAGTTGTAATTGGTCACGATAAGGTACCATTCAATTATACTAAATTACCAATGAGGGTTGCCTTATATCCAATGGATATGGATAGTGACCACTCTATATTGAGAAGTCTTTCTAATCATTGCGGAGCAGCCGCACCATTAGATTTTGAAAGAAAGAATACAAGATGTGTAAAGCCATTCCGTGAATTATTTATTCGTTGGGATGGAACAGTTGCACTCTGCTGTGATGATTTTAGAGGACAGTATTACGTTGAGAATGCTTTACATGATATATCGTTAAAAGACCTTTGGAATCACCCTAAATTTCAGGCAGCACGAATAATGTTGTATAACGGAAAACGTACAATTAAGCCTTGTTTAGGTTGTTCTTGCCCTCCAGTTCGTGCTGGTTTATTACCTGACCCTAGTGCTAAGGATAAAGATGTAATGCCTGAAGTAACTAAGGAGGTTGAAAAGGTATTTAAGAGTGCTTATAAGGAAGAAGGTTCAACGACAATAGTTAGAAGAAAATGGGAAAATAAATAATTAAATATTTTGAGACTTATGAACAAGGTAAACATTAAGATTATTAATAAGAGCAGAAATAAATTGCCAGAGTATGCAACTTCAGCATCAGCAGGTTTAGACCTTGCTGCTAATATAGAGGGTGATGAGTATGTAATTATAGAGCCGATGGAGCGAAAGCTCATATCAACTGGTTTATATATCGCATTACCAATAGGATATGAGGCACAGGTTCGTCCACGTAGTGGTTTAGCACTTAGAAAGGGAATTACAGTATTGAATACTCCAGGAACAATTGATGCAGATTATCGTGGGGAGATTAAGGTTCTTTTGATAAATCTAGGAAAAGAGCCGTTTGCTTTTAAAAACGGAGAACGAATTGCTCAGATGGTTATTGCTAAACATGAGCAGGGAGAATTTGAAGTTGTCGCTGAACTTGATAAAACCGAAAGAAATGAAGGTGGTTGGGGACATACAGGAACTAAATCAATTTAGAGTATGAAAGAAGAAATGAAGAAAGTTTTAAAGAGTTATCCGAATAGCAATTTTGTTGATGATTTAACCGATGCTATTGTTAATAATCTTAGATATTCTGATAATTCTTTAATCTATCCAGATTTAGAAAAGGTAAAACCAGATGACGGAGTTATAGCAGAATGGTTTTATCCTATATATAATGGTATAAATGATTTTGCTGAACTTACAGCTATTTTAATGTACACTAGTCAAGAAACTAAGTTTGAAGAAATCGGAGAACTTATGCTTGGTATAGGACTTACAGAAATGAAGCATTATGCTAAGCTAGGAGATTTGATTAGCAAGCTTGGAGGTAAGATAGACCAGGGATATACAAACGAGTATGTTACAATTGGTAATACACCACGCAAAGCATTAGAAACGGCATTAGAGTCAGAGGTTGCTACCATTGAATTCTATAATAAGTTGTATGCTAAGATTGAAAAGGTCGATGAAACTGACACAACGATTATTGCTATGCAGCTTATTTCTAAAATAACAGCCGATGAAGAAGTTCATAAAAAACTCTTAGAAGAGGCATTGCAAGAGTTCTCAAAAAGAGAAGAAAAGGAACGTAAAAAGTTGGAGAATTTATAAATGAGTGAAGAAGGTTTTATATTCAAGCTAGTCAAGGCGACAGAAAAACGTTGGGGCTGTATTTGTTGGGCGTCACGTAATAGCAATTCAAGTGGTTCACATAAATGGTGGGATATTTGTATTGACGATTGGGAGTTATATATGACGAGTGAGGAATATAAACAATGGAGAAAAGAATGGCGAGATAAAGCAAACGGAATAGGCTTATTATTTTGCTATTGTAATCCATTAGAAGAAAAGCTGTTAAAGTTATCTGAAGAAGGTAATTTAATAATGAATATAGAAGAATAGCAGCAAAGATGATAAAATATAAAAGTTCATTTAACCTAGATTGCTTGCGAAAGTAGTCTAGGTTTTGCTTTAGCAAAGTTTTTACTATACATAAATTATAACAAAAGAAAATAGATATGTTTACACCTAGCAAATATCAAAAGACTGTGTATTTATATATGCAGCGTGGTAAGAAAAATATTGTCGTAGATGCGGTTGCTGGTAGCGGCAAAAGTACAACGATTGTTAATGCGTTGAAACTTATACCTAAGAATAAGAGCGTGTTGTTTCTAGCTTTTAACAAGTCGATTGTAGATGAATTGAAACGTAAGGTTGGAGATATGCCGAATGTAGAGATTTCAACCTTACATAGTCTTGGGGTTCGTGCTTTAAGAAAAGGTAATCCAAAGATGAAAATTAATGGTTCTAAGTGTACTCAATATATTAATGAGCGCATGGAGGATGGAACTATTAAGAGTGATATTTACGATAAGTTGACGCCATTGGAGAAGATAACGTGGAAAAAGAATATCTTGAATCTTGCTGAACTTAGTCGTGTTAATCTATTAGACACGACAGACAAAAAGCAACTTCAGGAACTTGCTTTGAAGCATGACCTAGATATCATTGATAACGAGTTTGACGTTGTTAATCAGGTTGTTCTTTGGGATAAGAATAATGTTGAAGAGATAGATTTTTGCGACATGATTTATTTACCGATAGTATTGAACGTTAAGATGTATCAATATGATTGGGTATTTATTGATGAGTGTCAAGACCTTAATGCGGCTCAAAGAAATCTTTTTTTGAAGTGTGTTAAGCCTACTGGTCGTTGGTGTGCCGTTGGCGATGAGAAACAAGCTATATACGGATTTGCGGGAGCGGATGCCGATAGTTTTAAGAAGTTAAGAGATTTACCAAATACTGTTAAGTTGCCTTTAAGTATTTGTTATCGTTGCGACGAATCAATTCTCACTTTAGCCAAGACAATTGTACCGCAGATTCAATGGCGAGAGGGAGCACCAATGGGAGAAGTTAATCATGATGCTAAGATGGAAGATGTATGTGATGGAGATATGATACTTTGCCGCCTTACAGCTCCACTCGTAAAACTTTGCATGAGATATATTTCAGAAGGAAAGAAGGCGTATGTTAAGGGAAGAGACGTTGGAGCAAATCTTTGTAGAATGATAGAGCAAACTGACCAGGAAGAGATAGAATTTGCTTTAGCCGCAATGAGAAGAGAATTGGGAAAGATTATAGGTAAGTTAGTTGGTACTAAAATTTGCGCCAATCAGCAAGAGGCAGAAGAGCATCCAAAATACGTTAATTATAAAGATAAGGTAGATAGCATTGAGTCAATTTCTCAGGGAATTGTAAAAAGTTCTAAGGTTATTGAAAAGATTAAATCTATCTTTTCTGATAATAATGGGGATGGAATTTGTTTAAGTTCTGTTCACAAATCTAAGGGTTTGGAAAATGATAGAGTGTTTATAATTTGCGAGGATAAGTTGCCATTGAAAGGATGTATGAATATTCCATGGATGGCAGAGCAGGAATGGAATTTAGTTTATGTAGCTATTACTAGAGCAAAACATTATCTTGGATATATTCAAGACTTTATGTAGATAGATGAAAGTTTAAGAGGTATAAAATCCACATAAATTGATAGGTGTATTCGTAGCCGATTGTCTGTGAAGATAGTCGGCTATTTTATGTAAAACGTTAAAAACTTTGGTCAAAACGTTAAATTTTTAGCAAAAACCAAAAATTCTTTCAAAAATATTTTGCCGTTTGCTAAAAAATTCGTACCTTCGCTCACGGAATAAGTTATTAAACTTAGTTCCAACTGTAAAATAAAATTGTAAATTAAAATTGTAAATAGTTATGAACGCAAGTGAATTTATTAAGATTAATAACAAGGCTAGTGTAAATCAGATTGTTATTATGAGTGTAGCAAAAGCGTATGCTGACGCTGAAAATATATCTAGAAACGATATAGCTGAAGAGTTGTTATCTCTAGGTAAATTTACCAGTGAGAATGTTGACGTGGCTGTTGCTAAGGTTTTAGACAAGATATATCTTGCTAAAGATAAGGCTATGAAAGCTAGAGTGAAAGGAGTTGTTTTCATAGCAAAAATTCGTAGAGGCAGTAAAACTATATACGCTGATACAATAGAGGGTTTAATCAATAGAACATTTGGTTATACTCTTGAGTGTGGTCACTCTTGGGATTCTAAGATTCCAGAGAGACCTAAGACCAAGACATCTTTGGTCAATGCTTTAAATCGTTCAGCCGATGTTTGTAATAACTGGTCAAATTTTTATGAATTATCTAGTTATGAAGAGTTCAAGGCGAATGGCGGTGAATTAGATGAAGAGAAACATGGTTATGTAGTTTGTAAATAATGGAGGATGTAATTATGGAAAAGATGTCTTTAGATAAGGTTATGCGTAAGATTCAAAAGTTGAAGAAACTTTATGAAGGAGCGAAAAAGATAAATTCAGAGGGTGAAGCGCAGAATGCCGCTGCCTTAATTCAGAAACTTTTAACCGAATACAACCTTACAATGGAGGAGGTTGGTTCGGAACAAGAGAAGGAAGATAATAAGGTGATGCATGAGAACGTCAGCGGATTTACTTATAAGAGTATAGGTGGAATTTGGGAACAGCGTCTGACTCATGTAATTTGTAAATGGAATTTTTGTAAATGTTATATTTACGGAAAAAGTTACAAAAGTCTTATTATCGTAGGAAAGAAAGACAACGTAGAAATGGTTAAATGGCTGCTCGACATACTCAAGGAACGTTTTGTTTTCTTTTCTAAGCAGAGATATAAGGAATATCTAAAGGGAGTTGGTGAGTTTGAGAAACCAATGGGTAAAGAGAAATTTCAACGTAGTTATCTGGTTGGATGTGCAATGGGTTTAGATGCTAAGTTAAAAGAGCAGCATGAACGTGAGAAGAAAGAAGAAGTTGAACTTAGTACTAAGATAACATCATTAGTAGTTCGCAATAATGCGGCTGTCGAAGAGTATGTTGAAAATGAGTTTGGGGGAACTAGTAAAGCCAGAAGATTCCAGGAGAATTATGATTCTGCCCGATATAAGGGATTTGAAGACGGGAAAAATACAGATATAAATAAACCGATTGCAGGCGGTCGTGCTGCCGCTAATAATGTTAAGCTGTTAGATTGAGCTGATAAATTTGTTACGTAGGCTGTAATTATCTATGAACGCTGTTAGCTGAGAAGTTAGCAGCGTTCTTTTTATTATAAATAACATAATTAAAAAGAGAATATGAATATATTATTCGATGGTAACTACTTGGTGCATAAGTGCTTTTCAGTTTGGTCAATGTATTATCAAGACCGAAAGAAGACACCCGAAGAGAATGACGCAGCGTTGATTGAAGCTATGCGAGATAAGGATAAACAGCAAGTCTTTATTCGTAAGGTATTAATTGACGCTTGCGCTGCTATAAACCGATTTAAGGATGTCGATAGGGTGGCGTTTGTAATTGATAGCCATTCTTGGCGTTATCGTTTTTATCAAAACTATAAATATTCACTTACAAAAGTTAAATCACCTTATTATAAGGATTTCAATAATCTAATTGAAAAGGTTGAAAAATTTCTTAGAAACAAGGGATTCATTGTAAGTCGTGTAATGGGAGCAGAAGGTGACGATTTATTATATGTTTGGAGTATTTATTTTTCTCAAGTCTTAGAAGAGGATTTGGTGATTGTTACTGGAGATTCTGATATACGACAAATCATAAATCCGAAAGTTTCTTTGTTTTGTAATAATTCAAAAAATCTTAAATTCTTCTGTATTCCTAATCGGGAAGTAGAATGGAATGAATATTTTCCAACCGATATAATGGTAAATGCCGTAAGACCATTTGAGATTCTTCTTTACAAGGTGATAATGGGTGATACGTCAGATAATATACCTAAACTTAAAAAAGGATTCGGTGACGTTGCATTTAAGAAATTTTGCGCATCAATTTCTAATGTTCAAGTTCCTGAGAATGTAACCTTATTAGATATGGCTCGTTGGATAGCTGATAAGTTTTGTGAATATGCAAAAATTTCTAATAAAGAAGAGATATTAGGGAAAATTCTATTCAATCTCCATATGACTTGGCTTAATCTTTCTGTATATAATGAGCAAAATTTTTTATATGAAAATGGAAAGAGTTTATTAGAGAATATGCTTGATGATGTTAATCGTAACAAAGACAAGTATAGTTATGACAAGCCATTTACGTTAGAAGAGATATATGGTTCAATAATAAAATAAAGATATAATATGGAACAAAATGTTACAGAAGCATTTAAGAAAATGCACAGACAACAGCGTATGAATGTTTTGAAATCATTCGGTTTTGAAACAGATAGAATTCAAAAGGGTTCTAACTCAAGGGAGTTTACGGAAGAGCAGAAAGATATAATCAAGGGTTTGTCTTCTGATAATCCATTTGAAAAAGCAGCTGCTCAAGAAATGTTAGAGAAATCAGAAATGTCGGATATTGAAAAATCTGATATTTTTGAAGCGGTGTCTTATAGCGATGATTTTAAAGCTAAGAAGAGCGGCAAGGAGATAAAAGAACAGATTTCAAAGATTCTCATTCCTAAGAAGACAGCGGCATTAGAGGTTGCTAAAGCAGAGGCGGATGAGCTATTAAAGACTTGCGGTGATGCTCCTACATCTAATTGTTGCCGTTGGTGGCTTAGAGATATGGACATTGATTGCGGTTATAAAGTATATTCTTGGGAAGAGACTAGACAAGAATGTTGTGACAAGAACTGTATTTCTAATAGTCTTTCTTATGAACATCAAGAAGATAAACCAAAGGTAAATTATCCTAAGACAGAGGATGAGGAAGTAGCTAGATGTCAATATAATAACAAGGTTCAGGCTATTTGTGAAATTTTAGTCGATATTAAAACGTGTAATATTCTTTTGAAGAATTTAAAAGATGACGCCGAAATAAAGATGACTCCACGTCAAATTATCGTTTTTGGTTTTGATTAAGTTTATTTTTCTATCATGTTAGAAAGTCGGATGGATAAGAAATTGTTCTGTTCGACTTTCTTTATACAACGTTACTTTATATATAAAATGTATATAAAATGAGTTGTAAAATACATAAATATTTTAAGGTAGGTGATATTGTAAAAAATGAAAAAATTTGGGGTAAGCATATGTTTGTAGTATATGCCTTTGGTGGTAATGAATATCTTCCAGAAATGTATGTTATTCCTAAAGGTAAAACATGGTCACCTAGCGTTCAGTGTAATTGGGATTTGCGTGATGCTAAATTAATGGGAGCATCAAAAAGACCATTCATAAAATTGAAAAAGCCGATTCTTTTAAAACTTGTTTCTAAGAAGAATGTGGAGGCAATGCGTGAGTTGTTAATTCGTAATAATAACAAATAATCTTTTATATTATGTTTGAAAATAATGTTTGGTACGATAAGTTACCTGATGAAAATTTAGAGGTTTATGAACCGCATTTGCGTTTATTTTTTGAATTAATGCATGAACGTCAGTTGATTTGGAAACGTAGATTTATAGATAAAAAAGAAAGACCTTGGACAGAAAATAAGATTTTTCAAGAGAGTAAGTTTACAAATGTATATCGTGAACTTGATAGAAATAGTCAATGGCAGATTAAAAATATTCTTCTTGACGATAAGTTAAATTTGAAGAATTTGATTTGGAAGTTGATGGTATTTCGTTTCTTTAACAATCCTGAAACATTTACGTTTGAACCAAAAGGAGCGGTTCTTCAGGGAAGTCTTTTTGGAGCACCAATTAAATCAGGACTTAAACAAACGGAAAAAATTGAAGAACTTATTTCTGCAAAGAAGTGGCGTAATGGTATTCCTGATTTTGAAGAGTATGATGAGGAAGAATTTAGTCGTTTCATAGCAGGTATTCGTAGTAGCGGTAAAAATCCATATACAACCGCTTACTTAATCAATTCTCAGGCTACACCAGGTCAACCGAGAGATTATTGTTATACAAGAGTTGTGGTTCCTACTCTTCACAATAAATTAGATGAGTTAATAAAGATTGTTCTTACAGCTAAGAAACCTGAGGAAATTATTGAATTTCTTAAAACATTACCAGCGGTTGCGGACTTTATTGCTCACGAATTTTATCAAGATTTTACATATATTCCGAGATATACGGACAGAAAATTTATGCGTTTTACACAGGATGATTATACAAATGTTGGTCCAGGAGCAAGCATTGGTATTCGTTTGATTTATCCTAATCTTAAAACGATAAGAGAACAAAAACAGGCTATATATTGGTTGCGAGATTTAGCTGAAGAATGGCTTACAAAAATCAGTAAAGAAAAGGGCGAAAATTTTCCATACTTATATTGGGATAAAGAAAAACAGCAATATTATACGAATGATAAGTGTAACATTACGCTTCATCAGATTGAAATGTGGCTTTGTGAATTCCAAAAATATTGGAAGATGATTATTGGTCAAGGTAAACAACGTTCAAAGTTTCAGCCTAGGACTAAAGAGTTGATTCATAAGTAATCAGCTATTAATAGTTAGCAATATTTAAATACATATAAAATTATGAAGACATTAATAATTCGTAAAAAAAGTGAGCCTGAGAAACGTGTCGAAATACGTACAGACTTAATGGGCGATGGCGGTATGTTTACAGTCATGACTATAAACGGAAAGATTGACGGTTATGTTATTCCTTTCCACGTAGGAAGTATAACAGATAGTTCTAAAGTATCTAATTTCTTGGCGGACAATACTGACCTTGAAGCAGTTTGGAGTTCACCTTCAGATAAAGAAACAAACGTACCTGTCTCAACACCTATCTTTGATTCAATTAAGGTTAATTCAATAGTTGATGAGAATAGTTATAAGAAGGTTTTTTCAAAGGCTTATCGTGAAGCAAATCCATTTGAGACCATTAAGGATAATTTGCCATTCATTGTAATTCAGACGCAGACAAATGTTTCAAAGCCAACGGAATATGAGCTTGCTATAAGTAAGGACGGAGAGGACGTTGAGTTTGATGAAACAGAGGGTGCTAAGTTAGGAACACTGTCTGAGGATAAGAAAAAACTCACCCTGAAGACAAATCTTACTTATATAATTGACGTTGATTCTGTATTAGGTAAAACTTCAGAGGATAGAAACGGATTGTATAAGTTGGTAATGACTTTGAACGAAACACCTTATATTCGTGTTGCTACTATTTAATAGTATCTATGAAAAGTAAAAAGTTTGTAGATGTTGTAGATGAATCAGAGATTAATTCTTATCAGATTCTAGTTTCTGAGTTAGATACGACATTAGATAGAATGCGTTGCGTTTCTCTGTCGGAGCAAAAAGACGCATACGAAATGCAACAGTTTAATAGCTTTTGGGAGGAAGTTAAAAACAATGAATCCGTAGTTGTTGCTATTAATGATAATAGTAATTTATACGAATTATCAGATGATTCGACTTTAGTTGTTTTGAGTGAAGATTTGAATAATAAAATGATAATCTTTGATAAACAAGATTCTCAAAAGATTTTAAACAAAATTATGAAGAAGTAATTTGCGATTATAACAAACATTATTTATTGGGCGGTAGTCTTCATTGATTATCGCCCAATAACAGTTATTAGGTATTTAGTAATAAAAAATAAAGTGTAACGATGAATTATGCTAATCAATTAAAAACTGTAGAATATGCTCAAGCTAAACTTGAAATGAAGAGAATGAGCATTCTTGAAAAGGCAATTAAGTCGGATAGTCCAGATGATTTGATTGCTGCTTCAAAAGCTATCTCTAAAATGAACAAGGCTAGCAACAGCCCAGCAAAGGCTTTTTTTATTGACCCTTTGCAATTCAATGCGAATTTAGGATATAAAGATAAGACATTCTCATTAAGTTATACAACTTTAAGAAGAATGGCGTCAACCCCTATTATAAACGCTATAATTAAGACAAGAAAAAATCAAATTGCTGATTTTGCTGAACCGCAAGCCGATAGATATAGTACAGGTTTTATTGTTCGTAAAAAGGCTAAAAATGGAATTGAAGCCAAAATGGATGAGAAAGATAAGAAGATAGCAAATGCTATAACAGACTTTCTTTTGAATTGTGGAGCGGAAAATTCTTGGACGAATGATGATTTTGATACGTTTATTCGCAAGATTGTCGATGATAGTCTTACTTATGACCAGATGACGTTTGAATGTATAAGAAATCGCAGGGGAAAATTAGAGCGTTTTATGGCAACAGACGCTAGTACATTCCGTGTAGCAGAAAGTGCTTTTGATGAAGATTATAATAATCAGTTTTTTACTAATCGTGGTGCTGACGCTTGGTATAAAAGACCTGCTGATAAATCTAAGGAAGTGAACGGATATTTACCACAATACGTTCAGATATATCAAAACGCTGTAGTGAATGAGTTTTATCCTTGGGAACTTTGTTTTGCCGTTCGCAATCCTACAACATCAATCTATGCTAATGGATATGGTGTTTCTGAATTAGAGGAACTTATCAATGTGATAACAAGTATGCTTTGGGGTGATGAATATAATCGTAGATTCTTTTCTCAAGGTTCTGCCCCAAAGGGTTTGATAAGAGTTAAGGGGGGTATGTCTGAAAGTGCTATACAACAGTTTAAGCAGCAATGGCAAGCTATGATTAATGGAGTTATGAACTCTTGGAAAACTCCAGTCGTACAAGCTGATGTAGATTGGATAGACCTTCAGAAGAATAACCGAGATATGGAGTATAGTTCTTGGATGGAATATTTGATTAAGTTAGCTTGCGCAATATATGCCATTGACCCTTCAGAAATCGGTTGGGATATTAGTCGTAGTAGTGGTAATGGAGGATTGTTTGAGAAAAGCGAGGCAGAACGGATTCAGAATTCAAAAGATAAGGGTTTGTACCCTATGTTGAAGTTTATTCAACGTAAGATAAATAAATATATTGTTGAGCAGATTAATCCAGATTTTGAATTTGCATTCATGGGATTAAACGGAATGACCATTGAGCAAGAATTGGATATGGATATAAAGAAACTTAGCAATTTTGCAACTCTTAATGAAACTCGTCAGAAATATGATTTGCCTCCAATAAAAGACTATGGAGATATTGTTGAAAATTCAGTATTTTGGCAAGCTATGCGAGCTAAACAGAATCAAGAACAGCAACAGCAGATGCAACAGCAGCAGATGGGTGCTAATGGTGATGAAGAAGATTATGACGAGTATGATGAAGATGAGAATGAACAAGAAAATCCTTTTGATGCATATGATGAGGAAGAAGGCTCAGAAGAAGATGAAGAAGATAATGATGACGAAAATTCTGATAGCGAAGAGAAAGCGGAAAGCAATATCTTTGTAAAAGCCTTTGATAATTTTTTGAAACAAGAGGAAAAAGAGTTTAACGATAAAGAATAGCTATAAATATGAGTGCTAGTAAAAATTTAGGTCAGGTTGCGGGATTGTTCGTAGGAACTTCAGCACCTGAAAACACATCTTTGATTTGGTACGATTCAACTCCAAATCAAAGATGTCATAAGGTATATGATGACGATAAGAAATTGTGGGTGGTGTTAAATCCGCAAATCGTTTCTTTGACGACATATTCTGAGTTAGTGACGAATGCTAAGAAGAATGGACTTAGTATAGGTAAGTTTTATCAAATAAGTGATAAATCCAATGTATTAGCAATTGCTGTCACCACTACTAAAGTTATGTATTCAGATAGTTTAGGTAACATATTAATAGATGACCTAGGCACGAATATACAATATCATGTAAGTAGTGATAATCTTTTGATAGATGATATCAGCGGAGTTTTTAACACATCTACAAATAAGTTAGTTTTTTCGTTTTCTGAAGTTTCTACACCCGATATTAATAATACTCATGTATTCGGAAAGATTCGTAGCGGAAATGTTTGGAAACTGGCTAAATTTGCCTTGTCGTCTTTATTATCGAAGGCGGTTAATAATTCGTTATCTTGGAATAATGGTTTATATTTTAGTTTTGTTTCTGCTATAAATTCTATTCTAGATAAGGATGGTGGTATTGTAAGTAAGCGCAACTTTGACCTAACTGTTTCTATTTTGAATAAAAATATAAAATCAGTAGGAAAAGAGAATCAAGATATTATATCAAATGCTAATAAAGCAATCTCAGAAAATACTAGTGATGATAGTATTTTTAGCAAAAAAAATACTAGGGCAATTGATATAGGTACGGCTCCAGGCGATGTATTAAAGGGAGATACGTTATTTACTATAATATCTAAATTCCAGCGTTGGGTAAATAAGTTCAAGTATGCTACAGGAATACAATTATCACGTTCTTTTTCAGAAGCTAAAAAGTTACAATATATAAATAACAACGATACTGTTGAGAGTGCATTAGGTAAGATTCAATATATATTAAAAAATCTTACAACGTCTGGCGTATTGCCAAGTGATTGGAGTACTTCAGCAATTGACGGTACGACAGCGTATATGACGGATGGTTTTCCTAAATCAGGTGATACTATTTTTTATGCTTTTTCAAAGATTGTTGATTATCTTCAGCAATCGGATGATACTATTATAATGCGTTCGTGGGATAGTAGTTCATTAGGAAGTAAACCAGATAATGGATTTTCAATTGAACAACTAGATACTTTAAAAAAATGTTTAGCAAAACTTGAAAGAAATACGCATAATATAACAACGTCTCAGTTAAATGACGGAATTATAAATTATGATAAAATAGCAAACGTTGGTGTTTTATCTACAGACGTTGTTCGTTTTGATTTAAAGGTATTTGATAAAACAGTATTTCCATCTGGTTGTGGAATTGGCGGTGTTATATCAAAGGATGTTAGTGGATTTGATTTAGGTTATATATTTGTAGATGGAAGCACTGGTTATCCTACAGACCCTTATAGAATACATGATAGCGATGTCTTGTGGGGCGATGGAAGTAAATGGCCACAGATATTGTCATTTATGCCAGTGGTATATTTTAGTGATGTTGATTCATATAGTCAATTACGTTGGACAAATGCTGGTTCTTTTGTCCATGTTAAAGAAAAAATATATTTACAGTTTATAATTTATTTTACAAATTCAGCAGTTAGCGTTATAAAATCTAAAGGTGGAACTTTAAATTTCGCTATTCAAGTTGATGCCTATGGTTATAAATCGGCTTTAAAAAATATTTCTAGAACTTTAGGCGGTAGTAATATTATCATTTTAAATGTAAATATTTCTAAGGCAATAATGGAAGAACATTATGAAAATAAGCAACATGTCGTATTTTCCGTTGAATTAAAATCAATATCTTAAATATGAAAAAAGCAAAATTTATAAACAGTGAAAATGTTGAAATAATAGATTATGAGGATTTTTTAAAGTCTATCAATGAAGATTTTGACCAAATAGTTAGAATAAAGCACGTCACAGATGAAGAATTATCTTTTTTAGAAAAAAAGGATGACGAGAATATTGATAGATTTAAAAAGATAAGGGAAGAAATTGAAAATGAAAGGAATATTGAAATAGAAAAACTTTCTGATTATTTAGAATTTGTTCCGTGTAAAAAAACTGATTTAGAAAAATTTTCGACAAGAAAACTTTATTACACAAAAAGCGATAATAAAGTTTATGAACATGAAATAATTATCAATGATGAGTATTTAATAAAATGTGAAATAGATTCTTTAAAAAATAAACTTTCTTCAACAGATTATATGATAATCAAAACTTATGAAGCAAAGATTAATAATGAGGATGCTCCATATTCCTCAGACCGAATGGATAAAGTTATGGAGCAACGAAAGAATTACAGAGAAAAAATAAATGAACTTGAATCATTATTAGATAAGGATAAGTAGAATTATTTATGTGTAAGGTAGTATATTTAACATCACGTTCATTCGATGTTCCAAGTCGTGAGTTCAAGAATGCCCTTGCCGAAGAATTAAAAAAACGCAAGGTAGAAGTCGTAATGGATTCTACCTGCGTTGTAAAAAGATTATTCCGCAAGCACAGGACATTCGGAATAGCTATTGCTATTGATTTTTTTAGAGACGGATTTGATGGTTGCGGTTTAACACTTAATCGTCAGTGTTCTTTTTTAAGCAGAGATTTTGCTTATAATATATCTAATAAGATGGATGAAATCACTCCACGTATTCGTTGGAGAGATTTTAGATTTGTTGATAGTGAATCGAAAGAATGGAGCAAATTCTTCTACAAGATAAGTTCTGAAACAAAGGCTATATTTTACCTTTGCACTTACAATAATTGCGTAGATTATGATATTTTTTCAACGGCATTTCCTAAATTAGTAAATGCTTTTGCGGATGAAATTGTGAGGTGTTTACGTTCCAACTATGATTATAAAGATTATCAAAAGCGAGTAAGGTTAGCAAAACTTAAATTAAGTAATAGATGAATTGGTTTTCAGAACATATTGTTGAAATATTTTCCGTTTTGTTTGGCGTAGGCAGTATTGGCTTTGCGGTTATAGACAGGGTTCTTAATCGAAAGAAATATGAGCAGCAAGTACGTCAAGACACAGCGACAGCGGATATACACGTTGATGAGTTTTGGAAAAACCGATATGATGTACTTGAATCCGAAATGAAAAATAAGGATGAATGGTGGAAAGAAAGATATGATAATTTATATAAGGAATTTCAAGATGAACGTAAACTCAGCAATGATATTATCAATAATTTTCGTACAGAGTTAAATCAAATAAGGGAAGATTGCGAACGGCAAAAAGAAATGGATAAGCTGAAGTACGATGAGTTGATGTCGCAATATTCTAATTATCAACAGGAAGTTGAACGTAAAAATTTAGAGCAAATTGAACGTATAAATCAATTAGAACGTTTAGTTGCCGATTATGAGAATAAATTAAAAAATAAGAAATAAGATTATGAAGAATGATTTAATTAATCAGATTGAGGTAAAAGATGTTTCTGATGCTTTAGATATTTTGAAGGCAGCTGGAACAGAAGATTTATTTGAGAAAGGTAAGTGGAAAGTTGGTGATGAAAAGGTATATCAAGGAGTGACTTACTATGTATCTGACTTTAATGCTAAAGGTTCTCCAAAATGGCGTAAAAAGAAAGGAGAGGGAAAACCTATTGTCCAATCACCTTCTGGAAATAAGGGTTCTAAAAAACGTCTTCAAATAAAAGATTATTTTGATGAAATTAATACTGCACTTAATCAAAATGGGTATTATGCTCATTTAACGACTAGCGGAAGTATTGAAGTTTATGAAAAGGGTAAACGAATATCAATGAAAAATCTTAAAGCGTCAATCATTGATGTTGATTATATGAATTTTGGTCCAAACGTTGGTTTAAAGGATAAAATAACATCTATTGTAAAAGAAGCTGTTAATAAAAAGGATAATGAGAAAACGGCATCTAAGAATAATAAGACGCATTCAAGTAATATTAGTGAAGGAACTGTTGATAAAAAATCTACTAAGACGACAAAGACCAATAAATCATTTGATGATGTTACTAAAGAGTATGTAAACGCTTTTGGAAATGAGCGTTATTCTAAAACGAAAGCATCAAAGGAACTTACAGATAAATATGTAAATACTTTATCTGATGATTCTAAAACACGTTCAGCGATAAAGAAGGTATTGTCTGCTCAATTGAAAAACGAGAGCTATGGTACAACCAAATATTCTATGGAGGAAATAACAAAGACTATTAATGCTTCACTTAGTCGTTTTTCTTCTTTAGCCGAGGCTGATAAGTACATGCGTGATTATATATCAAAGCGCATAAAATCAGGAAAAGGAAAAATAGGTTGGACGGATAAGGATTTGAAGGGAGCAAAGGCGTCAATGAGTGTTGACGGTTGGTTTATTTTGGGAAATAGGCACGGAGGAGGATATAAATTCAATCCTAAGAATGGCGGAATGTACACTTATTGATATGAAGACTAAGTATTGGTTAATAATTCTCGTCATAGCAACAATATCATCTTTCTTTTTAGGAAGATTAAGCGTAAACGAGAAAGAGAGCGTAAAGGAGAAGAAAGTTGTTAAATACATACCTTCTTCTCCAGTTCGAGATACGATTTATAAGCCAACGCCATATTTGGTTGAGATTCCTTCGGGTACAGATACTGTAAGGGTAGTTGAATTTCAAAAAATAGATACGGCAGAAGTTCTTAAAGATTATCTTTTGAGAAGATTTTATAGTTTGGATTTTTCTAATGATACGATTGGAACGTTTAAGGTTAATGCTATTGTTGAAAGAAATTCCTTGGTTTCAGCCGATTCTTATATAAGACCATTGGTTAAGACAGTATTGAAGGAGAATACAATAACAAAATATAACGTAAAGACATTTCAAATATTTGGGGTATTAGGAGCGTCACCAAAGTTGGATTTACAAAAGGTTACAGTTGGTATAGATTTGAATCAAAAATATCTTTTAGGGGTTTCAGGATTGCGTTGGCACGACAATTATAATTATACAATTGATTTAGGAATTAAATTTTAAAAATATGGACGTATTTCAAAAAGTGAAAGCGCAAAGAATAGCGCAAGAAAACTTAGTTAAGAATAATATCTTGAAGTCAATGAACTCTTCAAGTTTAGAAGAGAAGAAAGATGATGACGTTAAGAAAGGACAGAACGATGAATTAAATCAGGTTTATTCTGAACTTTTCGGAGATACTATTCAAAAGGCAAAACCTTCAAAGGTGCAAAGTGCTAAGATAAAGAAGGTTATGGAAGAATTTGCTAATGGTACATTAACATCTTCAGACGGAAAGAAAGTAACGGATAAGAAACAAGCACTTGCAATAGCATATTCTGAGGCAGGTGTGGATGGAGAATAATTATGGCACATAAACATGAATCACATTTCATACCTTCTCCATACCCAACAGTTACATCTTATGAAAATGAGTTTGTAAAGGAGTTTAATAATAATTTATCGGGTGCGGTTGCGGAGGTATTGAAATATATAGCTAAAGCAACCGCATCTGCTATAAAAGAAAATAAGAAAAATGATTGATATTATTAGAGATATAGAAATATCTGGCGTAGATGACGCTTTGAATATTTTGAAGTCTATTGATACGGATGATAATCTTTTTGAAAAAGCTCATAACGTAGGAGATTTATTTTTCAGAGACGGAAAGACTTATATCTACACCGAGTATGCACCTGGTAAATACGATTGGCATCTGGTTAAGACCAAAAAAGTAATACGTGGTAAGGGAATTAATGGTAAACACGGATTGAGTGCCCTTAAATCGGTTTATTCGGGTTTAGATAAAACGTTTAATGACCCTGAGAAGATGATGTTAAAGAGAACACCAAATGGTCATTGGCGTCTTTTTTACGATGATGCCGATGCTGGAACTACCATTGGTGGTGATACAATAACTGAATCTGAATTAAAGGAGGATAATGTATGTTATCAGGATAAGCGAGTTGTTGATAATTTTGAACTCTTAAAGGGGTATATGGAATTTAACAATCCTGATGATGTTTATTTCGTTCAGATAATTAAGCGTTGGAAAGATAATAAAGATAAACCAGATGCGGATGCTTGGAGAACGGCAGGACGCAAGAAAGGTTCTTATCACAGCGGTGGAGAGTTCTTGAATTATTATCTTATACATTCAAATTCTGAATTAGATTCTCTTAAAAGTGAAATCATTAAGGCTTGTAGTTATAATAATGCTAGAGCCTATATTTCCATAAATAGTCGTAGTCAGAATGCTGTAAACGCTTATATGAGTAAGTTCAAGAGTAGGTTTACAGACCCTAATGACCCTAGAGTTAAGAATGCTGAGGCAATTCTCTATGGTCAAGCGAAAAGTGGTCCAGCTTGGAAGAATGAACGTTTCAAGGTTCTTCTTGATATAGATACAACTAGAGACGCAACGGCTAAGATGCCTAATGGCAAGGTTGTAAATATTTGGGATGAAACGAAGAAACGTTTGAAAGATTTCAATATTAAAGTTGCGGCTGAATATGAAACGCCTTCAGGCGGTTTGCATTTAATTCTCAACAACAAGAATAATAGAAATTGTCGCCCATTCTACAAGGGTTTGAAAGACTTTGATGGCGGTAGAGATTTAGACCGATTAGCAACAGTTCATCCATCTGAAGATATAAAGATGGTGTTATATTCCAATGTAGATACGGCAGGATATTAAAAAATTTAGAATATGATTTTTACAATTGCACAAATAAATGATATTCTAGGTATATTGAGAAAGAATAAGTTAGTCTTTATAGCCGAACAGCTTGGACTAAATTTTCTTTCTCAACAAGATAAGGATATATTAGTAGCGGCAGGCATTGACCTATCTAAATATACAAATAAATCGGGTATAATAGAACATGCTTTTATGTTTGGATTATTAGCCGATGCACTTGGTGATGATAGAGCAAAGAAGTTAAACTATGCTCAATTTAAGAAATTTATTAAATCAGGCAATTTTATACCTTTAACAAAAGACGAAGAATTTGCCTTAGAGCAGTTGAAACTTAGAGCCTATACAGATTTAAACAGTTTAGGTAATAGGATAGCTAGCGGCACAGCAAACGTCATAATTAGGGCTAATCAGACCCAGCAGAATAATCTTCAGGAGATTGTTAAGGAGAAAGCTCAGGATGCTGTTAAATATCGTTGGTCTGCTAGAAAGTTAGCAAGTGAGTTAGGACACGCAACTAAGGATTGGGAAAGAGATTGGTTGCGTATAGCTTATTATCTTTTACACGAGGCATACAATACTGGTAGAGCAAAGAGTATAAAGAAGCAATATGGAGAGGATGCTGAGATATATTTTGAAGTGTTAAATGGAGCGTGTAAAAGATGTCGTGAGTTATATCTCACAGACCCAGATGATGAAAATAGTCAGCCTAAGATTTTTAAGTTAAAGGATATTGTAGCAAATGGTAATAATATCGGAAGAAAAGCCGATGAATGGTTACCAACTCTTGCTCCAATACATCCATATTGCCGTTGTACTTGTCGTCACCATGACCCAAATACAGAGTGGGACACTGAAACTCTTTCATTCTCTAAGATTAAGAAGTACAAACCTAAGAATAAGAAGTTACAGGGTGTCAAACTTAACATCAAAGTTACTAAATAACAGAATTATTAGAGAAAGAAGATTGTAAAATGAAAAATAGTAAACAAAAATTGTTATTGGTTCAACCACATTCAGATGATATACTTTTCAGCTGTTCATGTTTCTTATTTTCAGATAAGTACGATGTAGAAGTTCTTACAGTCGAAAATAATGAAAAGAGAATTGCTGAGGATAAGGCTTTGTTTAAGTTTATCGGGATTCCTTTTCATCATCTGGAAGTGGAGTTTGATGACCAATCTTATTATGGCTATCACAAGAAATATAAAACAGTAAGCGTAGAAGATTCTCTATTTTATCTTAGAGAATATTTTGGTTCTAGCGTTTTGAATAATATAGAATTAGCATTAGCGGAATTTGTTAATAATTTTACAAAAAAGAATAGGGGGTGCGTTGTTGTTTCTCCTTGGGGAATAGGACACCCATTTCATCTTTTTGTTCGTGATACACTGGAAAAATATATATCGGTACTTTGGTATTATAGGGAATTTCCTCATTCATATAAAAAGAGAAGTCAGCATCAAGTAGAGGAACAAAAAGAGAAATATGAATTATTATTTGAGAAACCGATAGATGATTTCTTTGATGTTAAGTACGAATTATTCAAAAAATTCTACAAAACACAAAAGTCAATGCTTTGGTTTGAAAAAGGGTATATTGAAAAGAAATTGCCTGAAGAAATTTATATTGATAAAGATAATGATTTGCCGTTTTAATGATAGGAATAATATATAAATTTACAATCCTAGCAAAGATTAAGAGGGATGGCCATAAGCCGTTCTACATTGGTCAGCATTGGTGTAAATCAAAAGATGACTTTCTTTGTCGTGATTATCCGTATTACGGCAGCGGTCATTTATGGTGTAAGTTTCTTAAAAAGTTAAGAATAGAATATCCATTGAAGTGGAAATTTTTCATTAAGAGAGAAATTTTATCTGTAGTCGTAAATGATTCACAATCAACGTTAGATAAGTTAGAAGAATTTTGGATTAAGAAGGAAAAAGCACATTATTCTAATGAGTTAGGTGGGTGCAATATTTTAGAAGGTTCACCAAATGGTGGAATTTTTAATCCGATGAAAGACCCTGAAGTTGCAAGAAGGGTATCTTATAAACTTAGACATGGTTGTCACCATGATGTTTCGGGAAAGAAAAATCCGAATTATGGACATGGAGACGCAATAAGAGGAAAAAGAAATCCGATGAAAGACCCTGAAGTTGCAAGAAAGAATGCTGAATTAAGAAAGGGGCAAAAGAGAACATTGGAGCAAAGAAAAAGAATGTCGATGGGTAGAAGAGGTAAGTGTTTAGGAAAGAACAATCCTAATTACGGAAGGGTTTGGACAAAAGAAATGAGATTAAGATTATCTTTAAAGAAAAGGGGTTTGTTATGAATATATTATTTGCAGATTTTACCATATCTAAGTATGGTGGTATAGTAGAATACGTAGCAGGCATGTTGAAGGCTTTTAAGTCTTTAGGACATAATGTTGATGTAGCTCAATTATCACCATCTTCTGTTTCTCAAAAAACATATGATAAAAAGGTATTTGAATTTGAAAGTGGTGAACATCAACAGAAGATAAAATTTCATTCTCAAGCAGGAGGTTATGAAAAAGATGAGACTGTTGGTTATTGGCGTAATAACTATTATGGGTATTTTTTACCACCTAGCAACAGAATAGGAGTTTATGAAAAAGATTCGGTTGAACGATGGAAGAAATTAGCGTCTAAATTTGATATAATTCTTTGGAATTTTATGCCAACTAAATCAAGTGCTTGGTATAGAAAGGGGGTTAAGTTTGATTTTTGGTGGAAGTATTTTGATTTACCTTCTTCTATAAAAATGGCGTTTATGATACATGACGCTTATTTTGATATTAGAGCAAGCAATATATCGGCTTTCAAAGATAAGATATTATTTCTAGGATGCGCACACCTAGCAGCATATCAATGTTGTGCTAATATAGGCATTCCACGCACCTTATTGCTCAATCCTAGATATATAGACGATAAGGCACGTATGCCTATTCGTATGATGAGAAATAGGAAACAAGACTTTTTTGCGGCACATATGTTTAAATCTATGAAACATATGGAAGAACTAATTGCTGCAATTCCTTATTTAAATAAGGGAGAAGAAGAGCCGTATGGTATAAAAATTGCTGGAACAGGAATTGAATATAATTATATGACTAGTCCTACAAAAACAAAGGCTAATTATATGTGTTCTAGAAAAAGAGACCCTAATTTGCCTAAAAAGTTAGACGGAAAAATTTCTTTATGGAAAAGAGCCGTTAGATTCGGAATGGAGTATATGGGTCAGATGAGCGGTTCTGACGTACAAGATACTTTATTAAATACAAAATTTGCAATAGACCCTAGTTGGTCAGACCATTACTCAAAATATTGTCGCACCCACATTAATGGCTTTATTATTGAAGCCATGATGAAGGGTGCTTATCCAGTTTTGAGAGATTATCGTGGACTAACTGAAGAAAGCAAGAATAAGGATATTTATGACCCTTTGTTTGAAAATATAAGAGCCATAATAATACCTTGGAATGCAACACCTAAAGAATTTGGAGAGGCATTAAAGAAAGCAATGTCTATGTCCGAAAAGAAATTCTTAAAAGATACTTTGTATAATTTTGAGATAGTTAGAGAATTATTTAATTCAAAGAAAAATGCTCAAGAAATAATACGACTTTGTCGTGGTGGTAGAAAACGAGTAAGAAAGGAATTGGAAATTGGAAAAGATTCCGAAAACGTTAAACGTATAACGGATGATATAATGGAGAACTTCTATGGCATTGAATTGCCAATAGAGTGGGAGTCATAGCAAATATTACTATTATGTAAATTATTAATTAATATTTAGAAATTATGAGTAATATAATTGAAAAGGCAAAATGGCAGGTCGGAGATATAAAGACCGATAAAAATGGAAATCAATGGGAATGTTCAGGTTTTAGTCCTTCTGGAACACCAAAGTGGAGAAAACCAAAGGGTAGCAAGTCACAGAAACAAGATGACCAGCCTAGCGGAGGAAAGAAACCTGCTGCCAATCAGACTCAGCCTAAAGGTAAGAGTGGAGGTGGCGGAACTGATTTCAGTTCAATGAATCCAGACCAGTTGGTAGATTATGCTAAGAACGCTAAGACATCTGCACTCGCAGCCGTTGTTAATAACAAAAACATTGACATTGCTGTCCGTCAGATAGCCTTTAATGCTCTCAAACAGCGAGACGATTATAACAAGAAGGAAGTAGATAGTTCAGACCTTCCTAATGGTCATTCTCCAAAGCCAAAACCTAAGATTGATTATAAAACTAAGAAACCTGAGGTTGAGATAGACCTTCCTGATACTTGGATTGTTCGTGTTCCTGATAAGAATGGAGTTATGCAAAATAAAACAGCAAGTGCTTCAGGTATGCGAAAATTATATGCTAAGAAAACCGATGATGAATTGCTGAAGATTCTTAACAATCCTAATGGTCGTTGGCAAAATCGTCAGATAGCTTATGATGAAGCAGCTGCCCGTGGTATTGACGAGAGTAAGATTGACGTTTCAGGAAAGCTACAAAAAGAGTGGGATTCTCAAAAAAGAAAATCTGATTATGCGCAATCAATGTCTGCTGGCTTTAACGAAGAGGAGGCTGATTCCGTTGACGTAGATTTGAAGGGTTTGGATGCTAATAAATTTATGGAAGAGTTTCCCGATGGCGATGACGGTTGGTTGAATAAGGATGACCCACGTGTACAGAAAAAATTCAACGGATTCCGTACCTTAAAAGACCGTCAGCAGTATGATGCTTTAAAAACTCTTTATGAGCCTACAACGCCAGGTTATTTGAACCCTGATAATAAAATTGGACAACTTAATGAACAGTATGATAATCTTATAAAATATGATACAACACCGCTGTTTATTTCAGCAGGTGGTGCTGGTGCTGGTAAGACATTTGGTTGGCAGACTGTAGCAGAGGAAAACAATCTTAGAGAATTAGAGGAAGGTGATGACCCATCTGATTCTGATTGGGGTTATGTGATGTGTTCAGACCCTGATGATGATAAAGATTTCAGAAAGATGCTTGCTAAGTATAACGGAACTTACATTGATGATAATGGAGAAGAACATCCACATATTTTAGTATTCGATGACGCTGATAAAATTCTGACTTCAAAGGCTGGCGCTATGAAGGCTTTAATGAAGAAGATTACAGACAATAATCCTAAGAATAGAGTTTTTATCAACCCAGATACTGGAGAGACGGAAGTATTTAAGGGAGCGTTATTAATTATGACTAATAAAGATGTTGCTGCTATAAGTAATGCTAATGAAGATGCAAAAGCCATTATTAGTCGTGGTATGGTGAATGATATGCAGTTTACTAGAGCGGAAAATATGGAACTTATTAATAAACGCTACAAGAGTATGAAACTTGGTAATTATCAAAAGGCTTTTGAACGTCAATTCCCAGATAAGAAAGACCAAGAAAAAGTTCGACAAACTGTTAGAGATTGGCTTGATGAAAATATGAATGATGCTGACCCAGCTAAGTTCACGCCACGTACCTTTATACAGATTATGAGTATAGCTGGACCAATTATTGCTAAGGGCGGTAAGGTAAAAGCAAGAATGATTAATGGCAATGTTCAGGTGGGTACAAACGTTCCTTGGCAAGCACAGGCATTAAGGTTGATTAAGGCTGAAGATAACGATTTTGAAAAGGCTGAAGATAACGATTTTTCTCAGGAGGCTAGAGTTAAGGAAAAGGAAGAACTTTTGAAAAAGAAGGAAGAACTTAAAAAGAAAGACAAAAAGAAGTACGATGCCCTTTATGGAAAGAAAGCTGTAGATGCCTTTTTGTTTGGTGAAGGTGACGTTGATTCCGATAATGATGAAGAGAAAGAAAAGCCTAAGAAGAAAACTAAGAAAAAGGCTGTTAAGAAGTCTTTTGATGACGAGTTGGGAATGAGTTTATCTGAAGCTGAAAGTCTTTTATTAGGATAGGAAATATATGAATAAATTATTAAAAGCATTAGAAACATTTGCCCTTGCATATAACGAGGGCAAATGTTCTGTTGATTCCCTTATAAAGGCTTGTTCTAATTATAAGAATAAGATAGGGTTTGTAGAAGATTTAGACTATGATATCAAGGTGTCTAAATCTTGTTTTGATTATATAAACGGAGTAGAACAAGATAAAGAAATAGCAAAGGCTATTGTACCAGGTCAAACTAAGGTAATTGACGGGGTTCTTTATGTTTATTCTGCTACAAAAACTGGTTCAAAAACCGAATATAATTGGCACGTTGTTCGTAAGGGTACAAAAGCAAAACAAGCCGTTGGTCGTAGTGGTAAACTTACAGACGCTCAGATAAAGGGAAAACAGAAGTATGTAAACGACTTGTTCCCGAATGATTTGAGCAAATTAAAGGTTGTTAAAACTCTTGGCGGAAGTACAGGTGCTCAATTAGTAGAGGATTCTGATGGAAATCAGTATGTACTTAAAAAGGGAACAAATACAAATTCAGGTCACGTTAAGTCTGAGTATCTTACTAATCAGCTTTATAACGTAATGGGGTTGAGAACACCCGATTATGAGTTGTATGAAGATAATGGCGAGACCATTCTTTTAAGTCGTTTCATACAAGGTACTCATGCACCAATGGGTTCTTCTGATTATGCTAAGTTGGCGGAAGGATTCATGGCTGATATTCTTCTTGCTAACTGGGATGTTTATCAAAATGATAACTGTCTTATCAAGAATGCTAACGGAACTGTATATCGTGTTGATAATGGAGGTAGTTTGGATTATAGAGCGCAAGGTAAGAAAAAGAATTTTGATTGGAATGTATTTGATACTTGGAAGAGTATGTCAAAGTACAATCCTGGAATTTCTAAGTTACTTACAGCAGATGAACAGTTAAAGCAGATTGAAGAAATTTCTAAGAAGAAAGACGATGTCGTAAATTTCTTAATTGAAAGCGGTGAGGATAATTTAGCGCAAATTATGTCTTCTCGTTTTGACGATTTGAAGAGAGTAAAGAATGAACTTCAGAGAATTAAAGATGAAGCAGCAATTAAGGCTGCTGCTAAGTTAGGAAAAGTTCCACCGAGAAAACTAAAACCAGCAAAAGAAATGTATGCTGAGTTTAGTGATAAGAAAATAAAGGATATATTAGATGCAACGGCTCAACAAGTCGGAACAACTTCAGATAATGATATGGTATTGTTCTCAAAATCGGCTAGCGGTTGGGCACTTCTTAGTAACATATGTAGAGAGAGAGGATTTGACGCAAGACCAGAAGTTGTATCTGATATTGATTTTTGGAAAAAGAAAGATGATTCAGAATGGCCATTAATGTTACGTGGTTTTGATAATGTTAAATATAAAGACGATTTTCAATTGTCTGATTTTTGTCATTTTGGAAATTACGGAATTTGGGCTCAAGGAATTTATGCTCATTCGGATGATAAATCTAGAGGAACAAATGATAATACGAAACATTCAAAAGCATTCGTAGATAATAATTCAAATTCAAGTAACTATAAAAAATCGCCTATATATAGCGGTTCTGAATCTGCTGTAGGATATGCTGGCGGTAATGAAGACGCTGTTGCTAAGTTCTGTTGGGCAAAAGACGCTAATGTTATTAATTCTGAAGACCTTCTTGACGAAATAAAAGCTATTGGCAGTAGTCGTGCTAATTCAAAGAAAGCAAAAGAATTAAAAAAGCAGCTTGATGATATTAAGGCTGAGTGGACTAAGAATGAACTTGATTTACTCAACGTAGGAGATATTGTTAAAAAAGCCGTTTATGATGAGATAGGATATGACGAGGATGCTGTTGCTAATTTATATGATTATCTTGATAATATAGATTGGGGAAGTAGAAATGCACAAGGCAAACGAAACTATCCAATGTTTGATGATGCTGTAGTTAAGCATATTGTTCCTTGTATTAAGGCTTGTGGCGGTGAAGCAGAGATTCTTAATCAGGGTGAAGAAGATGAACAAATGCATGCTACAATAGGTGATGCCGAAATATATATAAGTAAATATTCGTGGAATAATAATGCCGTAAAACAGAAGAATCAGTTTACAGCCCCATATCATTATCAGGCTCAAAAGTTTACCACTTTCTTTGATACTAATTGCGTAAAACCAGCTAGTGATGCTGTGCAGAAGGAGTTAGATAGTGGCAAGAAATCTGCTGAGCTTAAAGCTAAAGTAGCTAAAAGCAAACAAGATTATTATAATAAAGAAAAAGAGTATAACGATGAGATAAATATAGCAGGAAGTACTGGTAGTAATGATATTTATTCACGTATTTATAATAAGGTCAAATCTTATGGTTATAGAAGTAGTGGAGGCGATAAGTCATTGCTTGGTATTTACGCTGCGTTAAAGGGATATGATGGTATATATCAGCCAGATGGAAATGGAAGTGGACACGGCTTTGTAATTATTCTTAATCGTAGTAAGATTGTAACATCTTTGTAAAAGAAAGGGAAAGTTATGAATAAAATAAGAGTTTTTGATGTAGGTAATGAAGTCATGACAATAGTGGAGGAAAAGAAACCTAGTAATTTTGTTCCATTTAAGGGGAATTTTCCTTTGCTAAGTTTAGCATTGCGTGACGAATATTACAAATACGTTGCTAGTAGTAAAACCTTTGATGAAGTTCCTGTTTGGGTTCAAGATATAATCAATAAGGGATTGAAGATTAAAGCTATTGACGATGGATTCAGAGAATATTTACAAAGTAATGGGATATTTAACGATTTTAAGTCAATGAGCAATTCTGATAAGGCTACTGAGTTAGTTAGATTCCTGAACGCTAATTCAATGTCGTTAGAGTATTTACAAATTTAAAAAGAGGATAATATGGCAGATTTTGATAAGGCATATTCTCGTACATGTAAGTTTGAAGGAGGTTATGCTAACGATAAGAATGATTCTGGCGGTGAAACCTATAGGGGAATAAGCAGGGTTCATAACTCTAAATGGGGTGGTTGGAAAATTATTGATTCTTATAAAAAGAAAAAAAATTTCCCGAAAAATTTAGATTCAGACGGAAATCTTCAAGAGTTGGTTAAATCTTGTTATAAAGATAATTATTGGAAACCTATTTGGGGTGATAAGATTCTTAAACAAGAAGTTGCTAATGATTTATATGACACTGGCGTTAATATGGGTGTCGGTACATCTGTTAAACTTTCACAACGTCAGTTTAAATTAAAAGAAACTGGCGTCATGTCTGAAGAACTTTTAAACAAATTGAATTCGGTGGTATGAAAAAGTTTGGAAATTATTTAGCTTTTGTCGCTTTATTTTTAATGGCGATATTTATGTTGATAGGTTGCGTAATTTCTTGTGGTGCTACAAAAAATAGTTCGGATAATATAAAACCAGATACTATGTTCGTAGCAACAGAGAAACACGATACTCTAATAATCGAACATCTAGAACGAATAGATAGCCTATTGAACCAGTTACAAAGGTCTCAGGACAGTATAAGATTCTATAGGGATAGCGTTGAATATAAAAATTATATAAACGATAGGAGAATTGAAAAGATTAAATATTATATCAATATTTGTAACAAGAATACGAAAAACAAAAAGTATTTCTTTGGGTGGATAAAACGAACAATGAGCGAATAAGCTAAATATTTAGCAAATATAATAGTTTGAGAATTGAAAAAGTTCTCAAACTATTTTTATTTATAATAGGTAATAAAGAATGGCAACAAGAGATATTAATAATTTTAATTTTTGGTGCCCAGTAGAAATATCGAAGGCTATTGATGAAAAGACAGGTGAAGAGATAATGCTGCTTGGCGGTATAGCTTCAACTGCCGATGAAGATAGTGATGGAGAATTTCTTGACCCAAAAGGATTTGATATAAAACCGCTTTTAGAGAGTGGAATGGTTAATTGGCATCATCAGGCAAAGACTTGTCCAGGAACTATTGTCGGTGAGCCAACAAAGGCAGAAATACGTAAAGATGGATTGTATATAGAAACAAAACTTTATCCATCTTCACCAGTTGCCCGAGATATTTGGGAACTTGCTAAGACACTTGAATCTGATTCAGATACAAGACGTTTAGGATATAGTATAGAAGGAAGGGTATTAGAGCGTGGTTCAAACGATAAAACGAAACCTGGTTATAAAAAAATTACAAAAGCGGTTATAACTGGTGTAGCAATTACGCATCAGCCTAAAAACCCTAAAACGTTTGCTAATATTATTAAGGGTGATATAGACGATGACTTTGAGAACGAAGAAACCGAAGAAACTGACTCAAAGAAAAAGACTTCAAAGGAAGAAAAGAAATACTATGAAGGTATTGGTATTAATGATAAATCTTTAGATACTGATTCAGCACGTCCATTAATAAAAGAAGAGGTTGACCCAAAAGTTAAAGTAGTTACTTTTGGAAAAGCCGAGATAATGGAAAAACTCTTTCAAGACATTACAGGTATAAGTATTGAGAAAGCAAACGACATTTATATATTAATTAAAAATATTTCAAAGATGAAAAAGAAAGCAATGGTCACCGAGGAAGATATTGCTAAGGCATATGATGCCCTTGGAATATCTCCTGAGTCTATCTCTAAGGGAGAAGACAATCAGGATTCCGATACAGACGATGAGGATGTAGAGGATGAGGAAGAGGATGAAGACGATGATGAGGAGGCTGTAAAGAAGGCTAAAACATCAAAGAAGTCGGACGATTCCGATGATGAAGACGAAGAAGATGACGAGGATGCCGACGACGATTCAGATGACGAAGAAGAGGACGAAGATGAGGATGATGACGAAGACAACGCTCAGAAAGCTCAGATATTCGGACGTTTTGACCGTCTAGAAAAGGCTATGGCTATTTCTCATCTTAATGAGTCAAAGTACATTAAGGCTTTAGGAGTTATGGTCAAGGCTCAAAGTGATGACCTTTCTAAGGCAATTGAGTCTCTTAATCTTGCTAACGATAAGATTGATGAGCAGAATGAAGTTATCAAGGCTCAGACAGAAACTATTTCTGCCCTTCAGGAGCGTTTAGAGGAGTTTGGTAATGGCGTTCCTGCACCAAAGTCTGTTCGTCATTCAAATCCTGTTGAACGTACATTCGGCAAGGGTCAGGATAACGACTTTGAAAAGGGTGGTGATGGCGCAGGTACTAATAAGATAAGTATCAAGAATAGAGCTGCTGTTAGCGAGGTTCTTGACCAGGCTACATTCCAAAAGGGTTTTGATAATGAGTTCAGCAACGCTTGTACAGCCTTTGAAGCAAGTGGTACCCTTAGTTCAAATGTAATAACTCGTTTAAAGACCGAGTATGGAATTGAAATTGTTCAGTAATATTTAAATTTTTGACGAAATATGGAAAAACTTTCGATTAATTTAGCCGATTACACTGGTGCTGGTAACGGCTTTGGTGGAGCATCTATGGAGAGTGTAGATTCTCTTAACAAGGCACTTCAGGCTGGTAGTATAACTGGTCGTGAGACAACCGACATGATGGATGCGTCGGGTGCCGCACTTAAAGTAGAGTCATTGGAAAAGACTTTGAAGCACTTGACATTCCGTGAGAATGATATCAAGTTCTGGAAGGATATTCCTAAGAAACCTGCTTACAATACTGTTGAGGAGTTCAATCAGCAGACAAGCTATGGTAATGACCGTGGTGGTTTCAATGCTGAAGGCGAATTACCTGAGGAGGAAGATAGCGTATATGTACGTAGAGCACAGTTGGTTAAGTATCTTGGTGTTACTAAGACCGTCACTCATCAGATGACACTTGTAAATAATACCATTGGTAACATTATGCAGAAGACAATTAAAGATGGTACTCTTTGGATTTTGCGTAAACTTGACCAGTCTCTTTTCTTTGGTAATGAAAAGTTAGTAAACTTGGAGTTCAACGGATTCCTTGCTCAGCAGGAACAGTCAGATTCTTGGCAGGATAGAAATGCTTATCTTAATAGTGAGCATGTTATTGATATGCGTGGTAAGTCACTTTCTGAGGATGCTATTGAGTCTGGTGCTAATAGTATTGTAGAAAGTTATGGTTTGGCTACTCAGCTTTATACCGCACCATCTGTACTTTCAGGCTTTGTAAAGCAGTTCTATGGTAACAAGTTCATTATGCCTAACACTCAGGCATTGCAGAATGGTATCATGGGTCAGCGTGTTCAGCAGTTTGAATCTCAGTTTGGTCCAATCGGTTTGAATCAGGATATTTTCTTCAAGAAGAAGCCTGCTAAAACTGCTCAGAGTGAAGCAACTTCAGATAAGGCTCCAAACGTTCCTACAATTAGTGTTGCGGCTGTAGCGGCAGGTGCAGCAAACTCTAAGTGGGATAGCGATTTTGCCGGCAATGTAACTTATGCCGTATCAGCGTTTAACCGATATGGTGAATCTAAGTTAGTTGTAGCAGACGCAGCAACCGCTGTAGTAGCAAATGGCGCTGCTGATATTACAATCACCGATGGCGGTGGTACTCATAAGGCAAGCGCATATCGCATTTATCGTTCAGAGACTGGTAAGACTGGTACTTATTATCCTATCTTTGAAGTTTCTGTTGACGATGTATCTCGTGGTTTAGACGGAGCAGCTACAGGTAAGGTTCGTGATTTGAACCGATTCATTCCTAACTGCGACCAGGCTATTGTTCTTCAGTTCGATAATGAGGTTATCGAATTTGCTCAGTTGGCTCCATTGATGAAGATGGATTTAGCGTTGCTTAGTCCAGCATACCGCTTTATGATTCTTCTTTATGGTACTCCACTGCTTTATGCGCCAAAGAAGATGATTCGCATCATCAATATCGGTAATTATCAGAAGTAGAAAATTGTAAATTGTAATCGGGGTAAAATCTAGAAAGTTTTACCCCGATTTATAAAATCGTAAATAATTATGAAAATAGTTTCAATTAATCACTCTGTTAAGAGTATGAAACTGACTGTACCATTTGACGGAAATATAGACATTGACGCTAATGGTATTGCTGAAGTTTCAGATAAGTGCGCTGAAGCACTCGTTAAGGGTACTAAAGATTGGAAGTATCTTGAGGAAGATAAGAATGGTGCTGAAGATGGTAAGGGTGAAGGCGATGTAAGCGACAAGGAAATCAAGGAAGGTATCAATCAGATGTCTCTTGAAGAAATGATTGAACTTGCTAAGGAAAGTAATTATCCTGAAAGCGAGTGGGACAAATTCGCAAAGAACGAGAAGAACGCTACAAAGTTGATGAGTGCTTATCTCTTTAAGATGTATAAGAAGACAAAGGCAAATGACCCTGAGTAACTTTCTTTTGTACGAAAAAATATATATTAACAATTTGCCTGCCTAATGATTCATCAAGAATTTAGGTAGGCATTTTTATTTTCATACGTATAAATTATGCCTAGTTTACGATTAAAAATAAAATACAACAAGAATGAGGGTTTGATAATAAGTCCAACTGAACTTAGAGAGAATTACTTGTTTGGCGTTCCAGTTTGTACAAATGACGGACGTAAACTTAATAATCAAACTATAAAGCAACAAATAACAGTTGCCCAAAAAAGAATTGAAAATTTATTCAGTGTAAAGATTAATCGTCAGGTTATTGAAGAGAGTAAGGATTTTGTTCTTCAAGAATGGAATGTTTGGGGATATGTTAAATCTACTTATCCAATATCTTATCCAGATGATTTAAAGGGATTTATTAATTCAGCTCAGCAGGTTAATTATCCAAAGGAATGGTTAAGTATTAAAAAAACGGAACAGGTTGCTATTTGGCGTAATTTATATATTATTCCAAATTCGGCTAGCGTGAATGGCGCTACCATGACGCAGAACTCTATGGTATTTAACGGCATTGTTCCGCATCTTTATTACTATGGAAAGAGTTTCTTGCCTAACTATTGGAGATTAAAGTATATCACAGGTTGGAGAGCGGATGAGATTCCAGATGATTTAGTTGATTTGATAAATAAGCTAGCTGCCGTATTTACTCTTGCTATAATAGGTAATTTTTTATATGGCGTTGGTATAGCTTCATGGAATGTGTCTCTTGATGGAGTGTCTCAAAGTATTCCACTTAAATCAGGAAAGTACGGAATGTTTGATTCAACTATGCAATTATATCTTGATGATATTAACAATATTTTAGAGAACGCTAAGTACATATATACAGGTATTACTTTTGATGTATTATAAGGAGGATAAATATTATGGTTGAGAAGAAGTCTATTTTATCAGCCCATTCGGTAGCATCTAAAGGTAGTAGTAACACCTTGCTACCAATGCCTAAATGGTTGCCGAAGACATTCGATAGTTTAATCTGTAATAACGGATATCACGCATTCATTGAACATGCACTTAGATGTCCTTGTTGCGACAGAGGAAATGGTCAAGCACTTTCAACTTGTAGAAATTGTATGGGTCGAGGTTGGATTTTTGTAGATAAAAAAGAAACAACCGTCATATCCCAGTCAATGGCTAATATACGTAGAAATTCCGACATTGGTGAGGTTAATAGAGGTACGGCACGAATAACAACCCGAGCAGCAGATAAGATAGGATTCATGGATAGAATTATATTCGATGAACTATTAGCTTGGTACAGCGAAATATTACGTCCAACTGAGATAGATGATGAGTTGGTTGCTTATCCAATATATGAACCACTTGACGTTTCTAACATCTATTTGTTTGTTAGTGATAGCGAAAAACTCAGACCACTTAAAAAGGAAGAATATGAAATTATAGGTAATAAAATCATCTTTGATAAATCTCTAGAAGAAGAGGTTGAAGTTGATAGCGTAAATGCAAAAACAGTTCCGTTATCAATTTCAATTCGTTATTCATACTATCCAGTTTATCATATCATTGACGTTAATCGTGAACTTATGAGAGTAAGAGATAGTAAATGTGGAGCATTATCAAATGGTCAGTTGGAAGATATGCCAATATCGGCTGAAGCACGAAAAGCGCATTTTATTTTCGATGCTCAGATATATGGTAGAGAAATATTTGATAATACAGTTTTAGATAAAGAAGAATAAGGAACGATATGCCCGCACCGATTAATATAGACCTACACGGATTGCAAGCCCAATTTGGATTGCAAACTAAGACGATTGACGAAATGACAGAACTTTGCGTCAAAGCGGTTACGTCAGCAATTTACGCTAATTGGCAAAATTTAGCAAAAAAGGAATTACATTCAACATTGCCTGAATATCTACAAAATCTTCACGTTGTCGATAAAGGTAGATTTGCTAAGCAAATTATCCTTACTGGTTCCCTTCCGACAATGATTGAATCTGGTGCGGACGCTTTTGATATAAAGGAAGGATTCAAAAATTCTAAGTACGTAAGATATACAGTTGCCGTTTATAATAAGAGCGGTAAAATGGTACGCCCAGGTGGTGATTGGTATCTTACAGTTCCGTTTCGTCATGGTACACCTGGTATCGTTGGACAAGCAGGTTTTTCTAATGAAATGCCGCAAGAAATTTATGATTTAATGGTACACCGAGCAAGAGGTTCAGCACTTACGGCTCAGGAGATTCCTTCACCTTATGATGAACGTAGAATAAGACAGACTATTTACGATGATGCTGGTAACGTATTATATGCCGAATACCAACATAAAAACTCTATATATGAGGGATTGATGAAGAGGTCTGCCGCTTATAATAAGGTCGTTCAAAATACATATGGAACGTTTAGAAGAGCAGGAGCAAATAGCAGTCCTTTATCATGGATTCATAAAGGTATAAAGGCTTATAATTTAGCAGAAAAAGCAATAGAACAAACTGATGTTAATACGATAGTTGAAAATCAGTGTACTGAATATTTAGATAAAATTTTAAGAGATTAAAAGATATGAATGGAATAATATTGCCCGAGGTTATAATTTACAATGCCCTAGAGAGTGTTATTGCTTATATACGTAAGGATTTAAGTGAACACGATGGAAAAGACGAAGAGAAGAAAACAATACTCTATCGTCTCATGGGCGAGAATATAGACGGAAAGCCATTGAAGTTTAACCATTGGGATTTTTTTAAACAAACAAAGAAAATTTTTTCTGATAAGGGAAATTTATCAGTTAATTTTGGGTTTAATTTTGAGGTGGCAAAATTCCTTTCTTTACATATAATATTACCTTCAGAGGAAGCAGCTGAAAGTGCTATTGGACAAGATGAGGGATATTCAACGGAAATAGAAGATGATGGAAAAGCGCAAGAATATTTTAGTCAGAATTTTCATTCTAACTATCAGATAATGATAACTTCAACGAATGAAAGCGAAGTTCTTGCTGTTTATCATGTTTTAAAATCGTTATTACTGATGATAATTCCTCATTTAGAAGTGATGGGGTTAAGATTAAATAAGATAAGCGGAAATGATGTTGTATTTAGGGATGAATATATGCCCAATGGAACATTTCAAAAGGTGATTAATTTAAACTTTAATTATGAATTGAAAGTTCCTCAATTACTTAAAAGGGAAATCGTCAAGGGAATACTTTTTGACGGTCATCTTATTGAGAAAATAGACGATGATTGCGGAAAAGACCATAATCATATTAATTTTGGCGATTCTAACAATTATAATAAAGATGAAGATTTTTAATTCATAAATTATACAAGAAATGGCAACAGTTGTAAATTTTCACGGAAAAAATTACATTGAGCCAGGTTCATATGCCGTTTCGGTTTACAACCCAACGTCAGTAGTAAACGTTTCTGAGTTTGGAAATGTTATGATTATTGATACAGGTTTAGCTAAAAACGGAGATTATGAATTTGCTGGCGGTTCGGGTATTCATGGTGAACTTAACAAAGGCTTGAAGTCTGTATATGAGTTTGATAACTATGAAGACTTTTTGAGTTTTATGGGTGGTGGCTTAGTAGGTGATATAGCCGAAAAGATATTCACTCCAAGGGATGGAGTTGCTGGCGCACCTAAATTGTTCTATTGTAGAGCAGCTACCACTAAGTGTGCTAATATAACTTTAACATTCGGTTCAGGAAATTCTTTGATACTTAAATGTAAGAACGAAGGTGAAGTAGGTAATGGTGTAATTGATGGTGGTGTTCTTAAAGTCGGATATGCCGCTAGAGTAATTACTGGTTCTGATGACGCTTCAAAGTTCAAGTGTCAAGTTTATCGTGGTTCTTTTATGGGCGTTGATGAGGACGGAGAGCCTTATGGAAGTGCGTCACTTTCTAAAGCAAGTGGAAATTTATTGACAGAAAGTGAAGAGTTTGAAACCTTAGAAGAGTTATACAATTGGGCACGGTCAGATAAATATATCTTGGCTAATTTCGTAGTTTCTATGACGGGAGTTAAGACAAGTAAAATTTCTGCCGTAACATTGACTGCAGCAACAGGAGGAAAGACCGATTGGCTTAAAGATACTGAATATGCTGATGTACTTGAAGCAATTTCTGAACTTGATGTTACTTTCTTTTTAGCAACAAATACCAGCGTTGGTGATGGTATTTCTTCTGCTACTACTGGTCGTTTGTTTACATTCTTGAAGAATGACGCTAAGTTTACTGAATTCTTGGTTATTCCTGGAGGTAGTTCTGATTCCGATTTATTTGGTGAATCAGATTCTTCTCAGGCTATTGCTAAGTATTACGATTCTGAGCAGGCTGTTGTTGTTCACGGAGCGCCAATTGTTAATCGTAAAGATGGAAATGGAACAAAGGAATTACCTTCAATCTATTTAGCGGCAGCGATTATAGGTTTAGCGGCAGGTCAGGCACCTCAGCAGCCTTTGACGTTTAAGCGAGTAGGCTATCAATCGTTCGCATATGATTTGAAGAAGAAGGAGCGTGAAAAGGCACTTCAGGCTGGTATCATGCATGTTCGCAATTTATCTGGATATTGGTGTGTTAATCAGGGTATTACAACACTTCAAGATAATAAGAAGTCTATTGCTAGCGATGGACAGACGATGGAATTATCTATTGCCCTTATTAAGGCTCAACTCAATAAAGAGTTGATAGTTGATTCAGCAAATCGTTTCATTGGTAATACGTCAGCCGTAAATGCAAGTCCTCAGACTATTAAGAATTTCACCGAAACAAAGTTGAGTTCATTAACAGCGAAGACAGGTGAGGACAATCTTTTGAAGAGTTGGAAGAATGTTAAGGTTGTTCAGAAGAATAGCGATTTTCAGATAACGTATGATTTTGCTCCAAACCTTCCTGTTAATAAGTTATTCTTCACAGGTAATATTTTAGACCTTGAAGTTAATTCGTAAAATTAAAAGAATAGGATATGGAAAATCAAAAGGTAATGACTGCCCCATTAGCTATTATTCAGATTAATAGCGTTACAGTGGGTAAGATGAAGAATGTCCGAATAACGGAGAGTATTCGTAGAGGACGTGTTGCTGGAGTAGGTCAGTTGAACCCATCTGAATTACCAGCATTGGAATGGCAGGGTCAGATGTCTTGTTCGTCTTATACTATCAACTTTAATCTTTTAGCAAACAAACTCAAGAAGGGTACGTTCAGAAATGCTGGAAGTCTTGAATCTTGGGCAAATGCTATTCTTCTTCAGGAAGATGGCTTGGAGATTGCATTGCTTAGAAAGGTTAAGGATGGAGAGATAGACGCTGATACAGGTTTGGTTGCTACTAAGTATGAGAATTTTGCAAAGGTAAACGGAGCATTTGCTACAAGAGAGGGTTTTGACCTTCAAGAGGGTCAAATCAGCGGTCGTGATACTGACTTTGAGTATCTTGAGCCAATCTTGTATGATAATGTAGTATAACGTTTCTTGCGACAAGTATTATTAAGCGTATCATGGATTGATATTTCCGTGATACGCTTTAATTGTTAATTAAAATCGTATAAAGAAAATGGAAAGAGAAAAAATTTTCACAATTGGTCAAAAGAAGTTTACCGCTAAATTTCCAAATGTGGGTCAGATTATTGACATGGAAAGTCTTAAACAAGCATTGACTCAAAGTCGATATGGACAGATGGCTATGAGCGGAATTCAAAGTCAATATTTTGCCCTTGATTTAGTTGATGCTATTTCTTTCTTTCAGGTCGTTGTTCCAGAGGTTGGTAAGTATTTTGACATTACAAATTATACTAGTTTATCTATTGATAAAACTAATGATTTGCTTAAGGCTTATACAGAAGTAATTAGACCTTGGTTCAATGAAACATTGAATGAATTAAAGAACTTGGCTAATGAAGGAGAAAATAAAGACAATTAAGGATGATATAAAAAATTTTATTCTTGATTGGAACTCTTTTCCTTTAGACCTTTGGTGGCGAAGGAAATATAAAATTCCTTTTGGTTCTCAAGCACATAGGGAAATGAATTTCATTGATATGTCGATTGAGTATCAAGAGGAATTATTTTTTAAGGAGTTGATTGAAGAAGATAGGCTCAAGGAAGAAGAAAAAGAAAATCACGCATTGGGCTTGTCTAGTGATAAAGAAGTTGTTAAATTGACGAATGAGGAAATAGATAATGATTATGAAAATTTAGACCTTTCTCAATTCGATAAAACATAAGAAGAGGAAATAATATGCCCGATGTAGTTGTTAATATAAACGGAAATCCAACAGGTGGTCAAAATCAATCACCTAATAATCAGCGTCAAACAGCACCTCCTAGACAAGGTGTAGTACAACCGCAGCAACCACCTGTTAATCCACAGCCTAGTAATTATGGTGGAGGTAGTGGTCAGGCACCTCAGCAACCAAATAATGGTGGTTCTGCGGCACCTAATACATCTACTGGTAATATGCCCGCTATGCCGACATTCGATAGAATAGCGCAAGACATTAGACGAGAAATGCAAACTCGTGGCTGCTTGTTGGTTCCTGGTTCTTCTAACTTTAATCAGTTGATGAGTCAGGTACAAAGCCAATATAAAAATAAAGCCGATGATGCCGTAGATGCTAAGTATAACAACTTGCGTCAGGAAATTACACAAAGAAGACAATCTGAGGTAGATGCGTTAATTGAAAGTTTCAATAACAAGCGTGACCGTGCCCTAGAAAAACACCCAGAGAATGCCGATACAATAAACGCTAATTTTGATAGATTAATTCAAGAAAAGTTAGGGAAAATAGATAAGAAGTATCTATTGGAATATACTGACTTGGAAGATAACGCATCTCAAGAAAGAGCAAACGTTGATAAGGAACTTGCTAAAATAGCGGCAGAAATCGTTCAGGAAATGAAGAGAGGTAACTCAAATTCATATCTTGGGCGATTAAGAGGTGAACTCAATGAAGCACGATGGCGAAGAGATAATGCCGAGACCGAAGATGAAGCAAAGGATGCGTCTAGGGAAATGGCTGCTATCCAAAGACGCATGATGCGTGCAATGGGTGGTAGTAGAAATCCACTTCAGCAATTTAATGCTGGTTGGGGTACAGCCGTTGCCGTTGGAAATATAGGCATGAAGGCTTATGATGCCTATCTAAGGAATACTGGTTCCGAGATAGATATTGTATCTCAATCTGCTAATGGAAATGCTTTTGGCGCTATGCAAGCAGACCTTCAACGAAGGAAAAATAATATGGTAGCTAATTGGACTGTTGGCGTTGGAATTGTAGGTGCAATTGGTGGAGCAATAGCGGCAGGAGCGTCAAGTGGTGGTTTCGGAACAGGTGCTGGTATTGCTGGAGGTAGTGCTTTAGGTACTGCAGCTGGAAATTGGATAGGAAATTCCGTCTTTCAGCTTTTATATGGAAACGAAGAAAATCAATTAAAATTAGGTTCTCTTTGGTCAGACCAGGAAAAACGTTTGGCAGCTTATACTCCATTGGCAATGGTAGTTCGTGGCAATGGTAGTATAGAAGACACGAGAAATAGATTAATGAATCAATTCTCTGCTGGCGATGGGGAAGGTTATGCTACATCAAGCGGTATTACGGCTCATGATTTAGGATACACAAACGCTGAATTTGCAAATCAAGTAGCTAATAGAGCAAAACAAAGAGGTTTTATATCAAATGCAAATGATGCCGTTTGGAGAGCCTTAAATGCCGATGCACTTGAAAAGGTTTATAATATGAATCCAGGTTCTCTTGGACAACTTTCGGCATATGATAGATATAGAAGAGGAAATGATTCAACGCAAGACGTGGCTAATCTAGTTGCTAGTCTTAGAGCAAGACACGTATTAGGAATGTCTGGCGGTCAAACTCTTAGAACAAACGAGTTTGTGAATTATCAGACTCAGCTCATGGAAATGCAAAAAAGTTATATGTTGAATCCTAGTTCTAACTATGCTCAACGTCAACTTTTAGCAGCACAAGACGTATATGGAAATGCCCTAGATAATAGAGGTATTCAGGCTATGGGTCAAATAGATTCCGCAATAACAAATCCTCAAGAAGGATATTCAAAGGCTATTCTTTATGACGTAATACAAAACGTTATGCCTAGTACTAGAGGAAATTTATTGAAGATTCGACAGGCTCAATATTCCAATGACCCTGAAACAAGAATGAGAATACAACGTGCTATGTTTAGACGTTTGACTCAAATTTATGGAGGTGCCGACACAACGTCAGGATATTTAGCATTATCTCAATTCACTGGTATTCAAAATCCAGAAGAACTTAAAAGATGGACAAATAGAATACAGAGAGGTTTGCCTCAAGTCACTCAAGGAAGTTATGCAAGAGATACTGCTGCCGCAAAGGAATATACTCAACCTGTATCAAAACAGATGTTGCAGTATCAAGATAATACAACGAAAATGATTTCAGAACGTTTAGGAGACCTGAATGGCGTTGCGTCTCAGATGTTGAATACATTTAAGGGGCAATTAGATGAAATAATAAACGATTTAAAGAGTAAATAAAATGAGAACTCTTAAATTATTTTGTAACAATACTAATCTCCAATCTTTAAAAAAGTTTGGAGAATTTTATAAGATACGATTTACAAAGGAATTCACTTTAAATAGTTTCTTTGAATTTAATCGTAAAACAATCTTTGACCAGTTAGATAATTCATATTTAACTACTTTAGCAAAAAAGAAAAAGAAGAAAATAGCAGATTTAACGCCAAATGATATTGACGTTAATGTTAAACTACCATGTCCTAGTTATCTTTTAATTGCTGAGGAACATGTAGATTATTCTTTAATTGCTAAAAATACTAATTTTCAAGCGTCAGAAGTAAACGTAATGGCGTTTGAAGATAAGAATATAAGGAGCATTTTATCTGACGATTCTGTAGAGATATTTCATGGCAATAAAAAGATGCGACCAGGTTGTCGAGTATTAGGCTGGTTTAAATCTTTATATTTTGATGAAAAGAACGGAGGAGGAAGTAACGGAATTGATAACATTTATGATTCATCACAAAATTTTATAGATTTATCTAGATTCGTATCGTCTTTAAATACAAACGTTACTGAAGGTGGCGGAAATTTTTCAATATCTTTTTCTCACATCCCTGTATATGCTGATACATTAGTTAGTGAAATGGACCAACACTTTCTTTACAATGGAGGTATAAACGTTTCAAGTCAAAAGAACGAAAATGGTTTTATAAATAAAAATCAAATAGACGATATTATATTAAAGGATAAAGATGGCAACGAACAGGTTGTATCAAAATCTGACCTTAGTTCATTTGATTATCTAGAATGGTTGATTCAAGCTAATGATTTACTTTTTATATCTTTTGATAACATGGAAGATTTAGTAGATGATAATTTAGCAAATCATAATTTCGATATGATAGCTTTAGTAGATTCCGTTTCAATTAGTAAAAATGCGCAGGGTAATATAAGTGTTGATGTTTCTGGAAGAGACCTAATGAAGTTGATAACCGATGATAGCAGCATATTTTTTCCGTTAGGAGTATCAGCGTCAGAAGGAAGTATATTTAACAACACGGAAACTGTTGTTAAGGGTGGTGATTTAAGTTCGGTGTATAAATATAAGGGAAGTGAACTAGTAGGCAATTCTACACGTCAATTAACAGGAATGTTGAATATTTTTGCTTGTGAGCCGAATGATTTTAGTATAGATTTTGTATTAAAAACTATTGTTTCTCATTTAGCTAATTTGCAAATCGTTCCAGATGATTTATTTACATCTTGGGGTGATAAACGTACTAAGTTCTCAACACTTAAACCAAAAAGAAAGGAGTAGAATTATGTCTGATATAAGAATAAAGAGATTAAAAAGAGGATGGATTGGCAAGAAAACTAAACTTTTCGTTACAAGTCCATTCGGAGCAATGAGAAAACTTTCTCATTATAAAAAAGCAAGAATACATCACGGACTAGATATTGGCGTACCAGTAGGAACTCCAATATACGCTCCAGTTGCTGGTTCTGCTACAGTAAAGTTTAATAAGGGTGGTGGCGGACTGTATGTCCAGATTATAAGTAACGGCTTTTGTTATTGGTTTATGCACCTTTCTCGTTCAGGTTTAGGAAAAGTTGGAACTACAAAGAGCGTTACAGAGGGGCAAATAATAGGATATTCGGGTGGCGCAAAAGGTAATCCAAATTCGGGTTCTTCAACTGGTCCACATCTTCATTTTGAAGTTCGTAGAAAACCATACAACACTGGTAGTTCGTCAATAAACCCGATATATTTTATGTCGGATGAACTAACTGGTAAGGTTAAACAGAACAGAATGAATCAAGAGATAGTTACAGTATCTATGGTCGGAGAAACGTATGACGGAGAGGAAGAACATTATGTAACTGTTTCTAAGGAACAATTAGCAAAGGATTTAAAACAAGATATATCTAGTGAAGTAGTAGATAACGAAACAGAGGATGAAAATGTTGTAGTCGATGTAAATATAAAAGATGGTTTAGCAGCAGGTATTTGGCAAATAAGTAAATTAGTAATGGACACAGATGTCGCTAATCTTAGATTAAGAGACGCAGCGACAAGCATCCAGCAGGGTTCGTTGATAAACTTTTTTAATAAGGTATGCCAAAAACCTTTCGTTGAATTTACTGGCGATACATTTGGAGACCAATATTATTTTTTGGTTCGTAAACCGCCATTCGATAGAGAGGGTATGTTAAAAACTATGACAGCCCAAGGCTTATTTAACGAAGATGGTTCTTATATGTCAGCCGAAGAGGAGTATAAAAGTCCATATGTTATTGATGAAAACGATATAATAAATTCGTCAATAAGCATGAATACGCAAGGAATATACAGTTGGTATCAATTTTTCCCTATATATGAAATGGGTGCGCAATCTGAATTACAATATATTATTCCAGCCGTTCTTTTCCCTGAATATGCTGCTATTTGGGGAAGTAGAGACCTTCAAATTAGAAGTCAATACAGAAATTTTTTGAATCCTTCTCTTTATGATGATATAAGAAACGGAAAGAAAAACGCTGAAGGAGATACTGAAGTAAGACATTCAATAAAAGACCTACATTACATAGTGGAATCAAACGCTTATGCTCCATTTGTTAGAAATGGTAGTATAACGATTATTGGAAATAGGAAGATTAAACGAGGTTGCTTTGTAAGCATAAAATGGCAATCTTTAGATACGCCAGAAATTTTCTATGTTGAAAGTGTTAGTCAGAATTATTCAATAGCAAATAGTTCGGTTCAACGCACAACGTCATTAACATTATCTCACGGAATGATGCGTGATTTTATTTTTGATAAAAACAATAACGTAAATTTTATAAAGGATAAAAATATTCAACAAGATAAAAAATTCAATGCTAGCTATTTTAATCTTATAAATTTTGGAAATTATGATAAAGTTTCAAATAATATAAATATGGATAAATGGCATGAGTGTATTTCTTCTTGGAAAGTAAATATTGACGTGTTTAAATTTTTCCTTAGAAAGTTGCAGTTCATATCTAGAATATCTAGTAATGAGATAACAAATGTAGTCGGTAAAAGATAGGCTTTATGAGTATAGATGTAAATAGAGGAAATAACAACTGCATTCCAATATCAGGTATTGGATATGTGGTTGTACCTAAAAATAGTAGTGTTGCCGAATATGTTCAACGCTGTTATCGTAATCATTCAATTAGTATATCGGGTGGTTATGATTCAACCTATATGCATAACGTTAAGGTTGCGGAAGGAGTTTTGAATAATGTAAGATTCCCCGATACATACGATACACTTGGTTCACCTGTTGTGTGGATAAGAGATAGTTTTACCAATCGTGCCGTTGTTATTGGAGTTTTAAGAGCAGCTGGAAATAGTGATAATACACAAACTGGACAGCAAAGGCTTTTTCAGGAAACAGCGAATCAAATAGTTGAAATGTTTCTAGATGCCTTGAATTGTAGAGTTAATATTTCTGCCGTAGGTGATGAAAATGTTCCTGGAGAGGTAGTTATAAAGGCTGCTAGTAATACGAAGTCAGGAGACATTGTAAAACTTGTTAGTAGAGATAAAATAACAGGAGAATGTAAGACGTTTGAGATAGGAATATCAAAAAATTTTGAAATAACATTAAACGATGGTGATGATATAGACCTTATAAAAATATCGGGTGACGAAAAGGAGTTCACAGTATCAGACCATTGGAATAATAAGGCTATCTTTAATGAAGAAAATGTTCAAATTCTTACAAATAAATTTAACGTAGGAGAAGGAAATGAACAAATGGTTCTTGGAAATACATTAGTCAAATTACTTGGAGAATTAATAGACGCTATATTAAACATGACCGTTTTAACTCATGTAGGAGCAAGCGGAACACCGATTAATGCTGCCACATTTTCTGATATAAAAAGTAAGTTAGAAACTGTACTTTCAAAACTTTCAAATACAGATTAATAAGACAACTATAAAATAACAAAACAATAGAATATGTCATTTTTAGGTCAAGTAGGAAATATAGTTAAGAGTAATACAAATCTAATGGTGCAACAAACGTTAGATGCGGTGCTCACTTTTGGTAAATCGGCAGTCCATACTATAATGCCAGATGACTATGAGTTTTATCTATGTTCATTAGAATTATATAATAGCAAAAAGAGTAGAGTGGGATTTATATCGTTTGTAGTTATGCCTGACCAAATATCTGAATCCCACTCACCAATACAAACTGAAGTAAAGACTCATGGCGGTATTGTTACTGTAATTAATACTACTTTTGCTCCAGTTGATATAAGTTTAGCAGGAACTTTTGGACGAAAATGGCGTTTAGTATCTAATTTCCAAGACCCAACGAAAAAGAAAAATGGATTTTTGAATCTAAATTTCGGAAAGATGTTGGGAATGGAAGTTGGAGTTAAGAGTGGATATGGATTGGTAAAATTATTAGATAAGATATTACAAAAAAGTCAGGAATTAGATGATTATGGTAAACCACACTTTCTGACTTTTAATAACTATTCATTCAATACGGCTTATATTGTAAATGTTTCAAATTATACATATAGTCAATCATATGAGCAAAATATGATTTGGAACTATCAGTTGAATCTTAGAGCAGTCGGATATAAACCTTCTTCAGTAAATAAGAAAGGTAATTTATTAGGTACTGTAGCAAGCAATGCCATTTCAAACGGATTGACTAAGGTGATAAGCGGTATGATAGGAATTTAAGAAAGGAGAGCGGAATGTATGTTTACGGATATAGCTAATGAATTTCAAAATATAACGAAGTTTGAATTGCTTCAATACTTTATAGATTATCGTGATTTTCTGCAAGATGATTATGCATCAGTATATGCTTATTTTTCAGGTAATAGTGAAACTATTGATAATGAAAAATTGCAGAAGATGTCCGATTTATTAAGCAGAAGCGATGACTTGATAAGAACTTTTCAAACTTTTGCTGGTAAATTAGGTAATGTTGGGTATTGGGAACTTCAACAATATTGTCAAGATTTAAAAGACACTTTGGAAAGAATATCTAAATTGCCTAAATATTGCAGAACAGCAAAATCTTGTAGAGGTTATAAACCATATATTCAAGTGTCTGAGGATATAGGAGGATTGAAAACTATTCAAGACCTTTCATCTGAATTAGGTTCTGGAGTTACAGAGCAAGACCTTATATTGAATAATGACCTTGAGGAACAAGATTATGAAATAGATAAATTATCTTCAATAACGGCTTTTGTTGAAAATAGGAAAAATGTTTCCGTTGAAACTATTTTAGAGCAACCAATTGGTCGTAAAATATATGGGCGTGATATAAATAGGAAAATAACATTTAAGAATAATGATTTGTCCTTAGTGGAATATGAAGATAACGTAGAACAAAAATGTGATATTTTATTAGAGATAAACAAAGGCGATGTTCCTGAATTACCTAATTTCGGAAAGAATGTGATTTCAGGACAAACTCACTCAAGCTATAATTATAGCGCATTGATTAGTGATTTAAGAGATAATTTCATGCAAGATGATTTATTTTCGTCAATAAATATTACGGATATAAATTTCTTAGGTAGCGATATATACGTTAATTGTGAGATTCAGACAAAATACGTTTATTCAACAACGAAAAATTTAAAGGTATGATAACTAAGATAACGACAGTAGAAGAATTGAAACAGATATTTACAGAAATATTTTTAAACAAAACCGATAAGGTAAGTGATATTTCTAATGAATCTGTTTTAAATGCTTTAGCATATGGATGTGCTAAGATAGGACAGCGTATTTTAACAAATCAAGCTGTAGTTGAATCGCACATATTTCCAGATACGGCATATGGAGAATATCTAGATGAACTTGCTAATATTAGGGGAATTTCACCAAGAAATTCTGCTTGCGGCAGTACGGCTTATGTTCGTATAGAAGGTGAACCTGGAACTAGTTACGATAAGAATAATATAAGATTCACGAGTTCATCAGGAATTATATTTGAACTTGAAAATGATTTCAATATTCCGTCTAGCGGTTGGGGATATGCTAAGGTTAAAAGTAGTCAAGTTGGAGCGACAACAAATGTAGATGCTTTGACTATAAATAATATAAGCAATCCGCCAAGTGGTCATATTGCTGTAACCAATGAATATAAAGCGGTTGGCGGTATGGATAATGAATCAGATGACACATTCCGTGTAAGAATAAAGGAGAGCGTAAATCAATTAGCAAGAAATACATTATCTTATATAGAACAGGTTTTTATGAAAATAAATAATCGGGTTCTTAGAGTTTACAAGGGTGGTGTAGATGGAGACAATAAATTAAATCTTATAGTAGTTTCTGTCAATGGAGTTGATTTTACAGATGATGAATTTAACGAAATTCTTAGCAAAAGCGAAGAATATTTATCATTAACAGAATTATTGCAAGACACTAATGATTTTGCATTAAAATTAAAGAACGTAGATTGGCTACCAGTCGATATAGATTTTCGTGTAAACATTGACGCTTCATACGATAAAGACGAAGTTAGAAGACAGATGCAAATTAAAATTAGCAAATTATTCGATTATCGTTATTGGAAGTATGGAGATAAGATAGAATGGGAAAACATATTGTATTCTATTCGTAGCGTTGATGGCGTGAGATATATTCCTGATAATTATTTCTACCCACAAGCTGATATAAATGTTCCAAAATATAGACTACCACGATTGAGAAGTTTCATATTGAGAGATTTGGACGGAAATGTATTAGTAGATAATTATTCAATATTGTCTTCTTTTAATTTTCCAAATGATTCAGATGATTCTTATCAATCTTCAGTATTAAGTTCGATATGATAGAAAATTGTGATGTTAAAACAATAACGGAGGTTGTAGGCAAAAATATCAAAATTTCATCTGCCTTTCTAGAGGTGGATGAAAAACCTACAATATTAAAAGCCGATTTATTGCAGCAGACTAAAACTGTTAATAAGACGGATGGAAAAGAAGGTGAGTTAATAATTACACACAGAGATAATGAAAACATTGCTACTATAAATGACAATGGTGATTTAATACTTTCTCCAGCTAGTGATGATGTAAATAATTATCGAGTGAATAAAAATGGTTACTTAATTTATGAGCAATAAAATATATAAGGTTGGTGATTCAATAATTATCACTATAAAGCCAAAACAAAAAGGTACGGCAATTGTTTCTTCTTATGAGGACAATCTTATTGGACTTGCTGTAGGTAAACGTGTAAAAAGAGAATATCGAATTGTTGAAGATAATTTATTTTATTCAGATTGGAAAATTCTCAACAATGATACTATAAAGGGAGTAGAAATAAAACAAAATAATTTTATTCAGATTCGATATACTAGAGAAGGAAATGATTCAACTGGAGAGATAGAATTTAAAGATATTACGTTCAATGGCGATTTTAAACCAGAGGTTGTAAATTCTCCAATATTAGACTCAAGTATCTTTTCAAAAATAGCTTGGTCAGAAGAAACGGAAGAACTAACAAAGAACTTATTTAAAAAATTATATTTCAGAGGAATTATTCCAACTTATGTTTTACGTGGAGATAATTTAGATGTTGATGAGGATAGAGATTATATCACTTTATTTTATTCAATAGCAAAGTACTTTGCTATATTACTTAGATTCTTTAAACGTTTTGAAGATTTTTATAACGATGAAGAGTTGATGTTAGAGTGGTTACGTCAAAACGAAATTCAGTTTGATGAATCTACAATATCATTATCTGAAATGCAAACCATTGCTCGCAATCTTTATGACGAAATACGTAAACGAGGTACGAAGATGATATTTAAGCGTAAAGGCGATGTTGTAAATGGTAAAGAAATAGAGATAGACGGAGAGTTTATAAGATTAATAAGAAACAAACGTAGTGACGAATTATTATATGAAAATATTCCGCTATATAAATTAGGTTGGTGTATTGGTTCTTCTTCACCATTATACAGGGGAACTTCTTTTGCTAAAAATATTAATAAAACAAGAGAAGATTCAGAGGATTTTGAAGATTTAAATAATTTTCAAACATTCTCTAATCATAATTCATCATTAAGTATAATAAAGGTAAACACTAGAAGAAAATTAGGTGGAGAGAAAGTTTTAAGATGTCAAACCACGGGAAATTCTGCTTGCGGTTTAGGAAGATATGATAAAAATGTAGAGGTATCGAATAAAATATATCCAGCAGACCCGAATTTAGATTATGAAATAACTTTCATGTTCAATCCTATATTAATAGGAAATAACGCTAAATTGAATTTTGGAGTTGAAGCGTTTGATGTTGTTAAAAACAAATTAGATGATGCGTTAATAATACCAAATGGAGAGAAAACAACGGATATGTTTCTTTCACAGCCATTGAGTTCATTTCGAGAAAATCAGTGGTATTTTGTAAGAGGTATAATTCACGCTTATAGTTCAAAGAATGTAGAAGATTTTAAGTTGAATATAGGTTTTGGTAATAATCTAACATTTGATAATAAATTTGTTAAGTACATATTGCCTAAAATATATCTTTCTTCAACCAACTCTTCAACACTTTATCTTTGGAATTATAAGATACGCCCATTAGTAAGAGGTACAAATATTTTGCCTCTGAAAAGCGATTACGAAAATTCTCACAGTATGGGTTTTATTCAATCTCCACGGATATTCTATATGTATTTTAGAAACAATAACAATAGTCAATCAAAGTCAGAGATTACAGATATTATAGAGAGATATTTGTTACCTTTTAACGTTACAGATATTCTTCAGTTTATAGATAACGAATAATAAAAAGATATATGGCAAATTTAAATTTAAGTCCAAATCTTTTCTTGGAAGTTAATGAATTGAAAAGATTTAGGGATGGTATAGAAAAATATGGATATAAGGTATTTGTAAAATATCTTACAAAATCGTTTGGTATAGCGCAAGATTCAAATAATACTTTCTTTAAAGTTAGTGCTGAATCTGGTTCTGATAATACAATAGTCGTAAATCCAGGAATTGCTTTTGATAATGATTTAAACATAATTATTCTTAAAGAAGCAAAGAAAATCACATTAGATTATTCAACGGAAAAACGCTGGATAGTTCTTTCTCACGATACAACGAATGAAGAAATAGGCACGGTCAAAATTTCAAAACAAGGAGTATTAAGCGGAGAGGGTACTGAATTTTTGAGCGTATTAAGAGGACAGCCTAATTATCCGACAAAAGTAAGATTTAACTCAAAAATCAATACTGGTGATTATGAGGTTGTTGAAGTTAATTCCGATTCTGAAGCTGTAATAAGCGGTGATTTCACGGCTGAAAATAATCTTAAATATAAGGTTATAGGAACGTTCACGCCAGGTTTTCAACCAAATGATTCTGATAAGTTGATATATACTTATGATTCTTGCAAGATAGATGTAATCGAATCAGAAAGTAAACCTTCATTAGAAGATAATCAATTTATATTGGCGTCAATTGATTATGTTAATAATATGTTATCAGTGACCGATGAACGATTGAATTATTTATTCAATTATGAAAAATCGGGTAATGATAACGTGGTTGAAATGTCCACTAACCCACTTGCAGCATTGCTTAAAACAGAAATGATTAATGATAGAATCATTGATATTCAGTTTGAGTGGGGATATAAGGTTCTTAAATATGAACTCACAAATACATCAACTAATAACATATTCAATATTATATCGGGAGAAAGTTCTTATATAGGCAATGAGAAAATACCAGATAATATATTTGCAGGTTGGTTGTTGGTAAATAGAAAGAACATGGTTTCGGTTAAAATAGATAATAATGAAAGTAGTTATCTTTACATATCGAAATTTAATTCTTCAATAGTAACAGGAGAAAATGATGATTTTGTTATTATACCTAATTACGATGATATAGAAGTTGAAATTGATGTTTCGGGTACTAATTACGATGATAATGAAGCGTCATGTTTTTATAAATTCTCATTAGTTAATTTAAAGACAAAAATATTCATTCCAGTTAAGTATTTAGATACAAAATTTGGATTAAAATTCAGAATGATTAATAGTTTAGGTACAACGAATTTCCAAAATTTTGCACTTACGCAATTTGAAAATATATTGGGAGAAAAAGAAACACTTGGAGATTCTTCTTTCTCAATTAATGTTCCTGAACCAGAAGAAGTTAAACGAAATTATTCATAAAGGCTTATGATGTTCTATTTAACAGGAGCGCAAAGCTCATTGAAAAAATCTAATGAAGTTACCCAAACCGATGTAATGAAAAGTTTGGGTGGCTACATTAGTTCAAGTCCAGTGCCGAATAATATGATAAATACTCTTTTTGATATGGTGTCTTTAAAAACCATAAAAGATAAGAGTCAAGAAACCATATGTATCGGTTTGATAAATAAGTTAGAAAAGACAGTTTCTGATGTAACGTTAAAGGTTGTCACTCCACAAGAAGCTATATGTAATTTTAAAATTGGAGCCGTTCTTGCCGATAAAAATCTTTGCGTTGAAAGTATAGAAAATCGTTATTCTCAACCGCTATCTGTCGATTTTTTTGATGCAACTTTTTTTAAGGCTAGCGTTGATGTTCAAATAAGTAAACCTGCCTCCACTGGTGAGTCCATATCATTTGAACCATTTGATGTTATAGCTTATGTAGAAAAAGGTTGCGATTTCAATGGAACTTGGAATGCTATAAATAAAGCATTTAGCAACAGCGAAGATTATACGGCTAAGAGATTAACAGAAGATACTTTTAGAATTGAACGTAGGGATGACAAACTGTTAGAAAAGGCTTTAAAGCCATCTTATCTTTCAACCGATTCCTGCGAACTAATTTTTTTAGACGATTTTAAAAATTTGAAAGATAATGAAGTATTTCTTATAGATTCGCTAGAGCCTGGCGATGGCATAGGAATTTGGATTCAGCGTACAATATCTAATTTTGCTGAAAAGGAAAATGAAGAAATGATAGATGACTACAATTCTAAAAGAGAATTTGAAAAGTTAGAAGAGGTTGAACTTGTAGTCAATTATAATATTGTAGAACAAGACGATAATAAAGTGTAATAAATTATGGCAGGATATGATGATACTAGAATGAAAATTCTAGAAACTCTTATGCAACGTCCAAATGGTACTGAAATTCAACCAGATAACCATCAGGATTTTGCACTTAGTTTACTAGAATATATAAGAGGTGTTGAACTTATATCAGGTTCAACCCTTATTGGTGTTGCTTATGAAGATACTATACCAGTACAATCGAATGATGCTAATGAAGCGTATATAGCTGGTGTAGCTCAACAACGTTCTTCAGTGTTTGAAAATTTTCGTGATGTAAATGGACAGCCAATAACTGTAACCACTGGTGAAATGGAAGCAAAATTAGTAATTTTGACCTGGAATAAACAGTATTGGACGGCTGAGGAAATATCGGCTAATATAATAAGTCAAGCCGATAATGCGTTTTTCTATTATGCACTTACAATTCGCAAAACATATTCATCAAAGTCTAGTATGGAGGCTGATAAAACAAGCCCTATAGGCAATGACGGAAAAAGTATTAAAAGAGGTGAAACTGTAAGCGTTCATAATGAAGATGATGCGACGGAAAATGCTATTTATAGTTATGAATTTGATAGTTTTGATAACCCATATTGGCAATTACAAATTAGACTTGAGGCATTAAATAGTAGAATTTTAGATTGTGGTAGAGCTGACACTAAATATGGTGGAACTTTAAATATTGATTGCGGTAGAGCATAAATTTAACATTTCAATATATTACAGAAATTCTGTTTGCTGGACTAGATACTCATTATTCCTAGTCCAGCATTTTATTTATTAATCGGGGCATATTCTTGCCATCCATTTTCCCAAATTCCACCGCTGCGTATGCTCCAAAATTCATTTTGTGGTAAAATAATTCCTTCTTCATCATGTAATTCTTTTCCAACGTAAATTACGTATTCACCTTTTGAAAAGGTTTGATGTCTAATCGGCTTTCCAGTACTAATAGCAAAAGCCATTGCTTCTTTCTTTGTCATATTTATAAATTTAGATATTTATTAATAGAGAACGTTGCGTTCACTTTGATAAATCATTTTAATAGAAAGTAAAGTTAGCAAGTATTATGTAAATGTAATCGAAAGTTGTGTATCGGTCGAATAACAGCTAATTGAATGCGACATGAATAATACGTAGTACACTTATAAATTCGTTATACTTTTAGATAGACCATATGAAACTATATTGAACTATTTATAAATGGAATAGAAGAATATGAAGAATGTAATAGATTATATTAGGATAAATGACCTTCAGGAAGCAAAGGAAATTCTGAAGGCTATTGGAGCAGAATTTTCTTCTGACTATGTAGAGAAAGGAAGACCAAAGAAATTACTAGTTGGTCAATCTCATCCGTTGAACCCTAATTTAATTTGGACAGACCTTGGAAACGGTTCCTATGGTTGGAGAAGTAGAAAAGGAAAATTCCATTCCAACGTTAAGTCTCCTATTAATAATCGTAAAGAAAAAAGAAGGAGACCTGTAGGTGCTGGTACACTTGGTATTGAACCTAGGTTAAAACGTAGGAAGAATGGAAAAGGTAGAAAGTGAAAAGAAGAAGGCAAGCCCAAGAGTTAGGTTTGTTCGTATTTATACACCATTCATTATTTCGGTAGCAACGTTATTAAATACAATTTTAGTTCTATTCATAAAGTCGGATGAGTTATTGGAAATATGCTATTCTATGGCAAATATTTTCGGTAACTCATTTATTGTTGACTTATATTTCTTGGTTTGTAGCCGTAAGATGTGTATTTGGTATAAGTTGAATATATTATGTTTATCGTGTACTCACATTGTTGGTATTGCGTATAATGTTCTTTTGATTGATGAATCTCTGTATTTTGTTAGCAGCTATTATATTATCAATGTTAGGTATAACGTTCTTTCTTATTTATAGAAAGTATTATAAAACAATATTTTAAAAATTTTAGAAATTATGAGTGATAGAGTTCAATTTCGTAGAGATACTAAAGCACGTTGGACTGAAGTTAATCCAGTTCTCATGGAAGGTGAGATTGGCTTGGAGATTGATACGAATAATATAAAAATGGGTGATGGTGTACACACCTGGAATGAATTAAAGTATGGCGTTGGTATAGAGAATGTCACTAGTGAATTGGGTGATAGCGAAAATCTTGCCGCAAGTCAGAAGTTAGTTAAAGTTGAGCTTGAAAAGAAGTTAGACAAGAAGAGTATTGTCCAAGAAAAAGGAAATTCAAAGGAAGTTCCAATGTCTCAATATGCAACTACTTTCTATCTTGAAAGTGTTATGCCTTATGCACTACTTCCATATGATGCAGTAGATGAATTTATACAGATTGATTTTCCTGCAAAGAAGGTTAAGGTAGCTTCAGGTTCTTATTTTATTACAAAAAACCGCATACCTTATTCAGCGTTGGTTTCAAACTCAGATACACAAAATGTAGGAGCTTATGAGACTGACTTTATATGTAAAGCACCAAATAATTCTGAATCACAAGTGTGGATGCTTGCATACAAATTAGAAGATGCCAAACTATATTACATTAACTATGCCTCACTTTCTGAGCAAATGGATGAAGAAGGCAACGTATTGTGGTACCCCTTGGCATACTGTACCTATGTGGATGGTCAATTCCATACAAACTTCCAAGGTACACTTTACTACAATGGTGTTAGGTATTCTAATACCATGAGAGATTTTGGTAACATGGGAGGTTGGTTTCCACTATGGCAAGAGGGTGCTCCAACTCTGAAAGATGACATCACTGTACTCATGCCTAATTCATTTGCAATGTATAACTATGCAAGAAGAGAGGTTGTACAAGTCTATTTTGATAAGACAGAAGATGACCCTGCTTGGGAAAATACTTATTATGAAAGGCATTACTTAGAGAGTGAAAAAGAAATTAACATTTCATTAGCTAAATATGTTATCTCTGGCTTTTACTTCATAGCAAAGAAGTCTTATAATGATGACTATAGCACTATTCCTTTAGTAGTAAGAAATTATAATGGTAGTCATTGGAATTCTATCTTACCTCCAGATAATTATGGTGAATATTCATTGCTTGGTTTATACAGAAATGGAATATTCACTACAAATACTAATACTATTACTACTCTTAATACTACTAAGTATTGGATTGAGCCTAAATCAATGTCATTCTATGGTTCAGACCCTAAATCAACCATTAGAATAGATACTAATGCAAAGAAAGTGTATTGCACTAGTGGTAATAGAATGTTCCTGACTCATAAGAGTGGTCAATATCTAGATATATCATTCTCAGATGAGAATAGTGAAACGGATATTCTGTTATATAGAGATGCAGCTTCTTTCTATAAAGAGCAATTATGGTATCTTTTGCTTACAGGTGAAGATAATAAAGTTTATCTTGTAAACTTTAGTAAGATTACTCACTTATATAAAGCTGTGGAAGATGGGGGTCTTGGATATGATAAAGATAAGACTTACTTGCTTGGAGCAGGCACATTTGAATCAACAAAAAATGTAACTGTCGGAGCAGGCACATTTGAATCTATTGGCCCTTTCATGTGCAACGGTATTCAGTATTATCCTTCTGCAATGGATATTGATGAAGAAATACAAGGTGTTCAAACTGAGAAGTTCCCATTTGTAAATGAAATCTTCTCTGACAACTTGTTCAATCCTGATACTATATATGCGGGTTATGCCTTTAATG